>Ga0307499_10000773_pt1 | contig 10408 bp, 11 predicted proteins | sample 13_S_MG_FD_201363 | JGI IMG/M metagenome (GOLD analysis project Ga0307499, IMG submission 201363) | Soil microbial communities from Populus trichocarpa stands in riparian zone in the Pacific Northwest, United States - 13_S | ecosystem: Environmental > Terrestrial > Soil > Riparian zone > Trees... | reverse complement strand
TACCCCGTACCCGTCATCCAGTAATGCTTTAATCCGGTCTCGCATTGATTGATCTAGCTGCTTATATGTCCTGCCCATACCTCGTTGTTACAGGACTGGGTGGTGCACTTCAAAACGGAATGGAGGGACCATGTGAGGAGATCTCATGCCACCCGACCCGCTCCACTGGCTTCACATCACGGAAGACACTCACCGGCGGCCTCGCCGATGAGCCAACTCCAACTAGGGATGTGATCATGATCACCCGCAGCACGCGCCTGGCCCTCGGGCTGCTGGCTACTGCGATCGCCGCAACAGCCTGTGGCGGCGCCGGCAATGCCGTCGTGGACAAGAAGGCCACCGGCGAGATCCAGGCCTTCGCCACCAACGGCATCGTCTGCGACGCCATGAGAAGCGGCGGCGGCGCAGTCTCTGTTGACTGCAGCCTGCCGTCCGTCACCCCGACCGGCCTGCCATCCAAGCCCTGGTTCGCGGACGCCGAGGCGTTCAACACGAACCAGGGCACCTGCGTCGGCATCAAGTCGGCCCAGAGTTCCATCGCGGTCTGGTGCCTCTGGGGTAACGGCATCTCCGCGATCACCTCCCGGAAGCCGTCGTTCGGCGACGTGGAGGAATTCGACCTCCACGGCAAGAACTGCGTCGGCCTGTCGGCCGACGGCGGCGGGGCCATGACCTGCCGGGGTAGCCCGAGCCCAACGAGCGACACGTCATCGACACCGCCGCCCATCCCCGGCACGCAGATCTACCCCTACCCATCCGAGTCTCCCACCCCCACGGGAACTCCTGGATGAGTGCTCGGCGCAACCGCGCCGAATCTCCGCGAGGAGGGCCGCCACCCAGCGGTCCTCCTCCGGGGAGAACCTTCACCGCAATCATCATCTTATCGCTTTCCCGGGCCCCCACAACATGAACAACCCTCCTCGCAGAAATACGAAGAGGGCACGGTGGGGGCCGGAATCGCCCCTTCGGCTGACGCCGACCCCCACCAACCCAGACGCTGGAATCACGACGCCGCAGCGCCGACGAGCGGTTCGACCGGGTACTTGCGGTCGCGGATCAGGAGTTCGTAGTCACGCCGGTGGTGCCCGCAGAATACGAGCGAACCGCACTCGGGAACGGTCACGCGCACCTGACCGCGGGCTCCGCAGCGATCGCAGCCGTCCAGCGGATCAACGATCCGGCGCTCGAACTCTGAGAAGTCGTCGGGGGCTTGTGCACGATGCTGGGCCATCACTAGCTCCTTCGGAGGACGTGCCGGGCCGGCGGGCCGCGGCAGCATGGTCGCGGTGAGTCGATTGCAGCGGACTAGTTGGCGGACTTCGTCCGCGGCCATTCCAGCACTGGGCTACCTGCCGGCGTCGTCGCCGTACCGGACGCTCGCTCCATCGGAGCCTTCGCCCGCTTCTCCTGTACCTGTTGCTGTGCCATGGTGCTCCCCCCTTGCTCGCGATCCGCTCAGAAAATCGGCGGATAACAAAAAATCGGCGCACTCGTCTTCCTAAATCGCTAGGAATAGAGTCGCCGTCTGTTACCAAACTTGCCCTTTTCTTTCCACGCCCCTTGCTCGGGGTGTTGGTGGGAGTAAAACTTTAAAGAACTACCCGAATAATAACAGTCATTTCACTTATAGTCAAGCGCGGTCAGAGAATTATGCGTACCCCGGGCTAAAATCACGCCCGAGCACCTGCCGCACCTGGCGCCGCAGCAGCGCCAAACCGCGATGATTTACGCGCAATTCCTTCACCACCTCGCGCGGCACCGAGATCTCCAAATGTCGGTGACCATGCTTGCGCTCCAACAGTGGCCGGTAAAAGCCCGTTTTGGCATCAATCGTCAGCAATTTACCCTGCCATTCCCCCACGAAGTCGTACCCAATCAAATCCTCGCCCACCGACGCGTACCGCAAACCCCGCAGCTCCGGCAAACCCTGCAGCGCCGCATGCAGCGCAATCTCGCTCACCGCGCCGGTCACCTCGCCCTTGGCCCATACGCCCCGGCCCGCACTGGCCGACGTCAGCCAGCCCATCAGCTCATGGCGCGAAAAATATTGCCCGCACGACTCGATAAATCCCCGTAGCAAGTGGTTGTAACTACACGCTTCACGGCGCAGCATTTCGTAATGATGCCCCACGCTCGTGAGCTCCTCGTGGTCCAGGTGGCCATGATGCAGCGCCTCGCGATCGTCATCCAGCTGCGACTGAATTACCGCCTGCCGCCGCGCCAGCACCATCACCTCGCCAAAGCGCCGCAGCTCCGCATTCGCCTCGCCCACCACGAAGCGCTCTTCGGCTAGATCGATCGCCTCGCCGAGGCTATGCCCCAAACGCAAACGGCCGATGAGGCCTAAAATCTCATCGGCGCGTTTAGCAAAATCTTCGTAGCTCAGAGCATCATTCACGCCCTCAGCGTAGCATTTTTGGCTTGGGACTAGTAGTCCATACCTCCCATGCCCATGCCGCCCGGCATACCGCCGCCGGCCGGAGCGCTCTTCGCTTCGGGCAGGTCCACGATGAGCGCACCCATCGTCATAGCCGTTCCGGCAATCGAAACCGCGTTCTGAACCGCTTCGCGGGTCACCTTGGCCGGGTCCACGATCCCCTTGGCCTTCAAGTTCACCATCACGCCGCCGGCATTCACGTCAAAGCCCTCGCCAGCCTTCTGACTTTCGAGCACCTTGGCCAGCTTCTCTTCGGCGTTCAGGCCGGCATTGAGCATCAGCTGCTTAAACGGCTGCACCAAAGCATTCTTCAGAATCAGCTGCCCGGCGTGCGCCGAACTCGTCACCGTTGTCGTTTCCACATCAAGCTTCTTCGAGAGATCCACCAGCGTCACGCCGCCGCCCGACACGATGCCTTCGGCCACAGCCGCTTTGGTAGCCGCCACCGCGTCATCCACGCGATCCTTCTTCTCGTTGATAGCCGTTTCGGTCGCGCCGCCCACCTTGATCACGGCTACTTTGCCAGCCAGGGCGCTCAAGCGCTCCTCGAGGTTCTCTTTAACGTACTCGCTCGTGGCGTGCTCAATCTGCGCCCGCAGCTCCGCGATGCGACTCTCCACATCCTTCGAGTCACCGTAGCCCTCGATGATCGTGGTGTCATCCTTACCCGCAATGATCTTGCGCGCGCCGCCCAGCATATCGAGCGTGGCATTCTCAAACGTGAAGCCCTGCTCCTCGCTGATCACCGTGGCACCCGTGAGCACCGCGATATCTTGCAACACGGCCTTGCGGCGGTCGCCAAAGGCCGGCGCCTTGATCGCCAGGGCGTTAAACACGCCCTTGAGCCGGTTGAGCACAAGCGTCGCCAGCGCCTCGCCATCGACGTCTTCCGCGATGATCACGAGTTCTTTCTTGCCACCCTGCGCAATCTTCTCGAGCAGCGGCAAAATGTCCTGAATGCTCGAAATCTTCTTGTCGGTCACGAGAATCAACGGCTTCTCGTAGCTCGCTTCCATGCGCGCCACATCGGTCACCATGTACGAGCTCACATAGCCGCGCTCGATCTTGAAGCCTTCCACGATCTCCTTCTCCATGCCCAGCGTCTGGCTCTGCTCCACCGTCACGGTGCCGTCGTTGCCCACGGCCTCGATCACGTCGGCGATCAACTCACCGATCTCGGCGTCGCCCGCCGAAACGGTTGCCACTTGAGCCACCTTTTCGCGATTACCAGCAATCTGCTCGGTCATGCCAGCGATCTCGCCCAGCACCGTACCCGCCGCCTCGTCCAGGCCCTTCTTGAGGTCCATTGGGTTGTGGCCGGCCGCGATCAGCTTGTTGGCCTCGTTCAAGATGTGGTAGGCGAGCACCGTGGAGGTCGTCGTACCGTCACCCACATTGTCGGCAGTCTTGGAAGCAGCCGTCTTGATGAGCTCGGCGCCCACGCCCTTGCCCAAGCTCGCTTCGTCTTGGCGGTTCTCTTCAATCTCGACCGCCTTGGCCACCGTCACGCCGTCATGCGTCACCTGCGGACCGCCATAGCTCTTCTGAATCACCACGTTGCGGCCCTTGGGCCCCATCGTTACCCGAACAGCCTCATACAATTCCCGCGCGCCAGCCAGTACCCGGCCGCGAGCATCATCGTCATAAAAAATCTTCTTTGCCATAATTGATTACCCCTTTACAACCGCGAGGACATCTTCCTCTTTAACGATCAATAGTTCGTCCGTGCCCTGCTTGAACCGGTTCGGGCCGTACTCGGTGTGAACGATCCGATCGCCCACCTTCACTTCCTTTACATCCTTACCCACGGCCACGACTTCAGCCACCTGAGTTTTTTCCTTGGCCTGGTCGGGTAGCAAAATCCCAGAAGCCGTTTTGGCCTCAGGCTCCACTGTCTTAGCTACGATACGGTCGCCCAATGGTTGTAGTGCCATGCTTTACTCCTCGTTAATCAGTCTCACGCAATAAATTCCACTTTAGCACTCTTAAGCACCGAGTGCCAGCGTTGCATAATTGAGATTAGCGTTATGAATTTGGCACGTCAAGACCCCCTGAACCGCTGCGCTCAACGCCGGGGCTCAGTATGTCTGCTAAGGCTGGCCAAATTTAACTCATACGTGATATAAAATATACTTTTTATGGGGTAAAATCACCCATGCACATAACTAAACTCAACCCCAAAGGAATCGCAATGCCCCTCATCCCCATGACCATTCAGGAGCAAGTCGCAGAGCACGTACCCTTCAAGCGACGTATGCTCAGACTCACGCAGGCCCAGCTCGCAGCCACTATCGGCACTTCGCAAACCGCCATCGCCCGTCTTGAAACCGGACGCGGCAATCCCACCGCAGACCTCATTCAGCGCGTTATCACCGCCCTCGACATGGACCTCACGTTGTATGTACGGGCCAAGGCACCTAGGCCGCCAGCAAAGCCTTCAGCTTAGCCAACTGCTCATCGAGCACCCCCTGCGTGGTCGCCTCCACGTTGAGGCGCAGCAACGGCTCCGTGTTCGACGGCCGCACAATAAACCACCAATCCGGGTAATTCACCGTCAGACCATCGAGCTCATCCTGCTCGCCGTCGGCATACGCCTGCTTGAGCTCAGCTATCTTCCCCGCCTTATCGGCCACTTCGAAGTTGATCTCGCCCGACACCACATATTTGTCATACTTTTTCGCCAACTCACTGAGCTTGAGCCCCGAGTCGCTCAGCGCCCCAATCGCGCAAATCGCCGCAATCAACCCCGAATCCGCCCCCCAATTATCGCGGAAAAAATAGTGCCCCGAGTGCTCACCTGCAAACACCGCGCCATATTTGCGCATGTCCGCTTTGATATTGCTATGCCCCACCTTGGTCCGGTAACTCTTGCCGCCCGCCGCCTCAACCGTCTCGCGCACCACACGGCTACAGTTGGCGTTGTACAGCACCGTCGCCCCCGGGTTTTTCTTCAGAAAATAATCCGCCAAAATCGCCGTGGTCACACTCCCCGACACCGTTTGACCGTGTTCGTCGATCAGAAACGCTCGGTCACCATCACCGTCAAAGGCCACGCCAAAATCCAAGTTCTCGTCCTGAATCTTCGCCACCAAGAAGCGATTATTTTCATCCACCAACGGATTCGCCGGGTGGTTCGGAAACGTGCCGTCGAGCTCAAAAAACATCGGCTCCACCGTCAGCGGCCACTTGCCTTCCAGATGCGGCACCACCGCGCCGCCCATACCGTTACCCGCATCCACCGCGATGTGATACGGCTTCAACGCCGCCGCATCCACAAATCCCAGCGCATGCTTCACCCAAGCCTCCATTACGTCCTGCTGGGTCACCTCGCCGGTACGCGTGGCCTCCTGATAATGATCAGCCTTAATCGCGTCGCGGATATCGCTGAATCCCGTATCGAGCCCCACGCCGCCGGCCGCCTCGCGGCACACCTTGATGCCATTGTACTTGCCTGGATTGTGGCTGGCCGTCACCATCACACCGCCGGCCGCACCCAGCGACCCCACTGCAAAATAAATCATGTCGCTCGCCACGCAGCCGATGTCGATCACGTCACGGCCCTGGCGCGTCAGTCCGGCCCGCGCCGCCGCCGCCAACTCGGCCGAATCCGGCCGCATATCGTAGCCCACGCACACCGGTCCCTCGGTCGGCAACCAGTCGGCCACCCCGCGGCCCACCGCCTCAGCCACTTCGCTCGTTAATTCTGTGCCGACCAAACCTCGAATGTCATACGCTTTGAAGATAGATTCTGTAATATTCATGCGCTTAGTGTAGCATTGCCGTATGTACAATCACGATCTGTTACTCTGCCCGCCGACCTATTTCACGATCGCCTATTCCATCAATCCGTACATGCGCACCGACGTGCAACCAGACCCCACCCTCCTCGCCGCCGAATACGCGGCCATCGTAGCCGCCCACCAGGCCGCCGGCCGTACCATCCACTTCCTGACACCCGATCCCGCCCAGCCGGACATGACCTTCACTGCCAACCAAGCCCTCATCCGCGGCAAACGGGCCGTGCTCGGAAACCTGCCGCCCCAGCGTGCGGGCGAAACCCTGTTCCTCAAGCCCTGGCTCGAAGCCGCCGGCTACGAGGTCATCGAGTGCCCCTACCGCTTCTCCGGCCAGGGCGACGCCCTGCCCACCGGCACCGGCGCGGTGCTCAAGGGCCGGCAGTGGCGCAGCGACCCCCGCTCCGACGCCTTCATCCACGACGCCCTCGGCTACGACATCATCCCCATCCGCACCATCTCCGACGCCTGGTACGACGACGATCTCGTCTTCGGCATCATCCGCCCCGGCCTCATCGCCGTCGCCTGGGACGCCCTCGATGCCACCAGCGTTAAACTCCTGCGTGCCCGCACCGACCTCGAATTCATCGATGTCTCGCTCACCGAGGCCAAAAATTTCGTCTGCAACCTCGTCTCCGACGGCACCACCGTCGTGATGCCCGAAGGCGGCCCCCAGCTCGCCACCGAGCTCACCCGCCGCGGCCTCACCGTGGTCGAGCGCCCCATCACCCAGCTCAAACTAGGTGGCGGCGGTATCCGCTGCACCACCTTGGCCTTGGATGCCCGCTAGCCGCGCCGCAATCGCCGCCCGCGCCGCCGCCGCTTCATCCCACGGGCGCTCACCATCGGCCCCCTCGATCGTCTTCTCGTGCCCTTTGCCCAGCAGCATCACCGTGTCGCCCGCCCGGGCCTGACCAATCGCAAACCGAATCGCCTCGGTGCGGTCATGCACCATAAACAAATCCGTCCCCAGCACCTTGCCCTCCTGCGATGCACCCCCCGCGATCTGATCCATAATCCCCTGCCCATCCACGTCGCGGTCATCCTCCTCGGTCACCACCACCACATCAGCCCATTTGCCGGCGCTATGCCCCTGCTGCCCGCGCTTGGCCTCATCGCGCCGCCCCGCCGAGCCAAACATCACGATCAACCGGCCCTTGGCCGTCGCGCGCATACTGCTCAAAATCTTCTCAAAACTATCGGGCGTGTGCGCAAAATCCACGATCACCGCAAAATCCTGCCCCTCATCAATCGCATTCATCCGTCCCTCCACCGATTTGAGCGCCGCAAGTCCCTTCGCAATCGCCTCATTTTCCAGATCGAGCGCCATGCCCACACCCACCGCCGCCAGCGCATTGGACACATTAAACGTACCCGGCAAATGAATCCGCACCTCAAACGACCCCTCGTCCGAGGTCGTCACCGTAAACGCGCTCCCGCCGCCCTCAGGCCGCACGTTGCTAGCCGCAATATCCCCATGCTCCAGGCTATAGCGCAGATGATTCGGCCCCGTCGGCTCAGCCATATAATCCGCGCTCGGATCATCGCCATTAATAATCCCGCGAATCGGTACCACCCCCCGCTTATTCCCCGCCGCCATTTCAAACAGCCGCCGCTTCGCCGCCCGATACCGCTCAAACGTACCGTGGTAGTCCAAGTGCTCGTGCGTCACATTGGTCATCACCGCCAGGCTGTAATCAATCCCCCACACCCGGTTCTGCGCCAGCGCATGGCTCGTGGTCTCCAGCACCAGCCACTCGATCCCCTCGGCCTTGAGCTCCTTGATGCGCTCTAGCATCGCGTGCGTCGGCATCGTGGTCATATGCACCACATTCTCGCGCCAGTGGGCCGGCGTGCCGTACCCAATCGTGGTCATCAATCCCGTCTTGATCCCCGCGTCGTTAAGCATGGCGTAAATCATCGTCGCCGTCGTAGTCTTGCCGTCGGTCCCGGTCACCCCAATCACCTTCAGCCCGGCCGCCGGATACGCCATTACCGTCTGCCAAACTATCGCCTCTGCTAAATGCCCATACGGCTCAATCGTCCGAAACACCCGCGCCGGAATAATTGCCTTCACCAGATTACGAAACATGCATCCACCACGTTATTGCTTATGAGTATACGCCGTTGAAATTATGGCTCAATAATGGTATTATCTTCGAATCCTACGTACCCTTCGGCGCCTAGGACGCCGCGCTCCTTCCGGAGGTGGTTCGTGGCTATGATAGTATGCTCGCGCTGGAACTGCCGACGGCCACCGCGTCGGCCGTTCGCCAAATGTACCGAGCACCTCATTGAAGACCTCGAAGCCCAAATCGCCGCGCTCAGCGTGCAAATCAAAGACCCAGACGGTTCGCCTACGCTGTGGTTTCGCAACGCGCTCATCAGTCGGCGAAAGCTGCTCAAAACCCAGTTGGGGCAGCTACGCGAGTCCATCGAGGCCGAGCCGACCCTCGCACCGACCACCGAGGACCCCGCGCCAACCACTCCGGTCGTCGCCCCCGCACCTTCCCAACCGCCCCGAACGGAGCACACCATGGCCCTCGTCGTCATCGGGGCGCTGCTGTTGGCCGCCGGACTAGTTGTTCTGGCCCGGAGCCTTCTGCGTCGCCGCCCCCGGCACAACCTGCTGCCCGTGTACCGCATTCTGGCCGACTGCGAGCCACGCTGGACCACCTACGAACAAATCCGCACGCAACTCAACTGGTTGAGCGACAACCAGTTCCGGGGAGCGTTGGCTACCGCCATCGACAACGTCTGGCTCACCCCCACCACCCAGGCCGACGGCGAAACCATGATCCTGGTGGTCACCGACCGCGGCCTAAGGGTTCTCGACAGCCCCGCAGCCCAACTGGCCCTCACCCTCCAGTGACCAACAGCAAGCCCCATCCATCCCGGCCCCGCAGCCCACCCGCTGCGGGGCCGCCCGACTGTTTAGTACAAAAATCGCTCCGGCCGACGCATCGCCAGCCTCGCCGCCACTCGCTCACCCACCCGGCGCCACACCTTGTAGCGTGTCCCGCTCAGCGGCAAATCCCAGCACCCCACAAATTCCGTAATCTCAGGGTTAAACTTACTTTTGAAAGTGTACAATCCATCCTTCGGGTCGCCCGTCCCCACCGCATTGCGATTGGGCACCCCGATCATGTCGTAGCTCGTGCAACCCCGAGCCATCAACCAACGCATCACCTCCCACTGCACCAGATACGACGCGCTCAGGTCACGCTTCACCTCAAACGACCCCCCATCCTTGTACCACCCCCGGCGCCCCAGGTAGGTCGCAAATAATCCCGCCAGCACGTCGCCCTCGTGCCGCGCCAAAAACAACTGCGCCTGCCCCGCCTGCGCCTGGGCTCGCCAATAATCCAAAAAATACGCCCGCGGCCGCAGCCCATAATGCGCCCGCGCGTCCGTCGCCGCCATCAGCTCGTACATAATTCCCAAATTCTCATCCGTAGCCGCCACCGGCTCTACCCTCACCCCCGCTGTTTGCGCCTTGCGAATATTGCGCCGCGCGCTCTGGTTAAAACTCGCCAGCAGCGCCTCCTCACCCAAGCTTAGGTCCACAAAAATAGTCGACTTCACCCACAGATCGCGGTTGGCCCGCACCAGCCCCAGCTCTCGCCACGCTGCTTTGTTCGGCACATCGTCATCGAGCACCTCGCTCTCAAACCGCGCCAGCACCCCCGGCCACTCCCCCGCCCGCGTCTGCCGCACCACCTCCGCAAAATCCGCCGGCGACGTCACCCCCGGCCCCCGCGGGCAATACCACAGTTCACCCTGCCCCGTGGCCCGCCGCGTCAGCCACTGAGCCGCCACCAGCCGGCCATCGGGCAGCTCGTACACGTATCGCCGCGGCTGCCAGCCCCACCGCGCCTTAAAATCCCCCCACGCGCGCGTCTGCAGCGACTGGCCGCCATCAGGATTGGCCGCCACCAATTCGTCCCACTGCGCTAATTCTGTTTCGGTTGCCAGTCGCATCGCCATAAGTAGCTTCATTGTACCATTTGCGTAAATAGAATTTAAATGTTATAATAAAAAAACTACACAACCCTAAATTCACCCCCGAAGTGCACCACCTACCCTCGTAATACTCCTTTCTCTTTCGCCAGCTGCAGAGCCGACTTATACCCCAGGATCTTCCTGGGTTTGTTGTTAATTATCCAGATAATATCTT
>Ga0307499_10000772_pt1 | contig 10409 bp, 9 predicted proteins | sample 13_S_MG_FD_201363 | JGI IMG/M metagenome (GOLD analysis project Ga0307499, IMG submission 201363) | Soil microbial communities from Populus trichocarpa stands in riparian zone in the Pacific Northwest, United States - 13_S | ecosystem: Environmental > Terrestrial > Soil > Riparian zone > Trees... | reverse complement strand
CATTCTCCCGGATTTCTTCGTTCGCCGCGCTGCGCGTGATCTCCGTTTCCCGCTCCGGCAGGAAATAGGCCGCGACGGCGGCAAGAATCGCGCCGATGATCAGCACGGCGACGAGGGACGAGCGCATGCCTCCGCGCAGCAAGCCATGTTCCCAAATGCTCAGCTCAAGCCGGTGACCGGAATGGCGGCGCCGTGGATGGCGCGCGCCGCATCCGATGCAAGGAACACGATCACCGCGGCGAGGTCCTGCGGGGCGACCCACTTGCGCGGATCGGCGTTGGGCATCGCCGCGCGGTTCTCGGGGGTGTCGATGATCGTCGGCAGAACGCAATTCACGTTGATGTTCTTCTCGCGCAGCTCCGCGGCCATGCTCTCGGTGAGGCGGATCACCGCGCTTTTCGAGGCGATGTAGGCGCCCATGTTGGCTGCGCCGCGTTGCGCGGCGAACGCGCCGATGTTGATGATCTTGCCGCCGCCGGCCTTGAGCATCGAAGGCACGGCGGCGCGGGCAGTGTTGAGCACGCTGCGCGCGTTGAGGCCCATGAGGAAGTCCCAGTCGGCGTCCTTGGACTCGTGCACCGGCGAACCCATGCGGAAACCGCCGGCGATGTTGCACAGCACATCGATGCGGCCGAACCGCTCGAGCGCTCTGCCGACGGCTGCGCCCACGCTGTCCGGATTGAACAAATCCACTTCCACAAATACCTGGTTCGGGCGGTCCTGCAGGTCGCCTCGTTTCAAGTCGAGAAGCGCCAGCCTGGCGCCGAGGTCGTAGAAGGCCTTGGCCACGGCGCGGCCGAGGTTGCCGGACGCGCCGGTGATGACGACAGTGCGGTCAGTGAGCTGCATTGCGCTTCCTCGCATGGTAGGCGCCGCTGCCGCGCTGGAGAACGCGATCCTGCGGCAAAACCTGGCCGGGCTCGAGCTCCGGCTGGCGGCGCACCGCGGCGTAGATCGGTGCGAAATCGATGCGCGCGAGCTCGAGCAGCTCGCCGATGCTCCGGATCACGAAATAGGTCTCCTGGAAGTCGTCGATGCGGTAGCGCGTGCGCATCACCCGGGCGAGCTCGAAGCCGATGCGGTTGGGCGAAGCATCGTCGAGCGCGAACACGCTCTCGGTGTAGGAGGAGGCAATGCCCGACCCGTAGATGCGCACGCCGTCGCGGCTTTCGACCAGGCCGAACTCGACCGTGTACCAATAGACGCGCGCGAGATTGGGCAGCACGGCGAGCTTCTGTGCGCGCAGGCCACCCTTGCCGTAGGCCTGGATGTAGTCGGCCATCACCGGGTGCATCAGCATCGGCACGTGGCCGAACACGTCGTGGAACACGTCGGGCTCTTCGATGTAGTCGAGCTGGCCGGGCTTGCGGATGAACTGGCCGGCCGGGAAGCGGCGGTTGGCGAGGTGCTCGAAGAACACCTCGTCCGGAACGAGGCCCGGCACGGCGACGACCTGCCAGCCGGTGCGCTTGCCGAGCACGTCGGACAGCCGCCTGAAGTCCGGGATCGCATCGGGGCCGATCGGCAGCCGCTTCATGCCGTCGACGAACTCGTCGCAGGCGCGGCGCGGCAAGAGCCTGGTCTGGCGCTCGAACAGCGTGCGCCACACCGCGTGCTCGGCGCCGGTGTACCTGTCCCACGCCTGATCGATCGTCCAGTCCGGGCGCTCCGGGCGCACGCCCGCCGCCGCGCCGTGCTTCAACCCTTGAGCCTCGCGTACGCCGCGTCGATGAAGCGCGCGAGGTCGAGGTCCTTCTGCGTCACGCCGCCGGCGTCATGCGTGCTGAGCGTGACGCGCACCTTGTTGTAGACGTTGCTCCACTCGGGATGGTGGTCCGCCTTCTCGGCGGCGAGCGCCACTTGCGTCATGAACGCGAACGCGCGGTTGAAATCGGGGAACACGAGCTCGCGGGTGATGGCGTCTCGCTTCTCTTCCCTCATCCAGTTCACTGGGGTAGGCAGTTTGTTCATTGTGTCTTCAAAACACCTCGGCGCACCTGATCGAGCTCGATCGATTCGAACAGCGCCTTGAAGTTGCCTTCGCCGAAGCCTTCGTCGCCCTTGCGCTGGATGAACTCGAAGAAGATCGGCCCGAGCTGGTTCTCGCTGAAGATCTGCAGCAGGAGCTCTCCGGGCCTGCCGTCGATCAGGATCTTGCGTTCCCTGAGCTCAGCCACGTTCTCGCCGTGGCCCGCAATGCGCTTGTCGATGAGCTCGTAGTAAGTGTCGGGCGTATCCAGGAGCTTCACGCCGCTCGCGCGCAGCGCGTCGACCGTGACGAGCAGGTCGCGCGCTCCCATGGCGATGTGCTGGATCCCCTCGCCGCGGTAGGTATCGAGGTACTCGCTGATCTGGCCGGGCTTCTCGTTGCCTTCTTCGTTGATCGGGATGCGGATCTTGCCGCAGGGACTGGTAAGCGCCCGGCTCTTGACCCCGGTCACCTGCCCTTCGATGTCGAAGTAACGGATCTCGCGGAAATTGAAGATGCGCTCGTAGAAATCGGCCCACTCCTTCATCCGTCCTCTGTGCACGTTGTGCGTCAGGTGGTCGATGTAGCGCAGCCCGTGCCCGACCGGGTCGAGCGTGGCGCCTTCGAGCGGCTCGAAGTCGACGTCGTAGAAGCCGATGTTGCCGATGTCGCCCGGCCTTGCGCCGTTCTTGCCGCGCCAGCGGTCGACAAAGTAGATGAGCGAGTCGCCCACGCCCTTGATCGCCGGGATGTTGAGCTCGCCCGGCCCGGCGTGGTTGGCGAAGCCCCACGCGCCGAGGCTGGTCGCGCGCCGGTACGCGCTTGCTGCGTCCTGCACGCGGAAGGCGATCGCGCAGACGCTGGGACCGTGCAGGCGTGCGAAGCGCTGCGCGAAGGACTCGGGGTCGGCGTTGAGGATGAAATTGATCTCGCCCTGCCGGTAGAGCGTGACCTCCTTGTGGCGGTGCCGGGCGATCGCCCTGAAGCCCATGCGCTCGAACACCCCGGCCATCGCCAGCGGATCGGGCGCGGCGTACTCGATGAACTCGAAGCCCTCCGTGCCCATGGGGTTTTCCCAAGGGGTGAATTTCATGGCCGCTGGTCGCCTGCGTTTACCATGCACCAATTCGGACCGTTGTCGAAGGAGGGAGCCATGACCCAGACGATTATGCGCCCGCTTCTCGCCGCCGTAGTGCTTGCTACCGCGGCGACGAGCGTCCTGGGCCAGGAGAGCTATCCCAGCCGGCCCATCAAGATCGTCGTTCCGCTGCCGCCCGGCCCGATCGCAGACGTCTTGCCCCGTCTGGTTGCGGACAAGCTGACCGCGCGCTGGGGGCAGCCGGTCATCATCGAGAACCGGCCCGGTGCGGCGCAAAACCTCGGCGCGGAGGTGGTCGCTCGAGCGGCTCCCGACGGGTACACGTTGCTCGCCACGCCGCAGGGGCCGCTCGTTGTCAGCCAGCATTTCTATCCCGCGCTCGGCTTCGACCCGACCGCGTTCGTTCCTGTGACGGTGCTGGCGGCGCTTCCCTACACGCTCGTTGCGCATCCAGGCGTGCGGGCCTCGACGTTGCAGGAGCTGGTCGCACTCGCCAAGGCCAATCCCGAGAAGCTCACCTATGCCTCGCCCGGCACCGGCAGTCCGACGCACCTCGCCGGCGAACTGCTGAAGAGCGTGGCGGGGATTCGTATGACGCATGTGCCCTACAAGGGCGTGGCGCCCGCGGCAGTCGACCTCCACGCCGGCCGGGTGGACCTCATGTTCGACAACCTCGCCAACACCCTGCCGCACATCAAGAGCGGGAAGCTCAGGGTGCTTGCAGTCGCGAGTGACGCGCGGATCCCGGAATTGAGCGCCGTACCCGCGATTGCCGAAACCTATCCCGGCTTCTACGCGGCCGGCTGGTATGCCATCGTCGCGCCGCCAAATACGCCCGCCGCGATCGCAGCCAAGCTCTCCGCCGCGATCAGCGAGACGCTGAAGCTACCCGAGGTCGCCGGGAGGCTCCGCGAGTATGCCGCCCGGCCGGTCGGCAGCTCCCCGGACGAGACCGCCGCCTTCTTCAAGCAGGAATCGGAGCGCTGGCGCCAAGTCATCGTGGCAAACAACATCAAGCCCGACTGAGGGTCGTCAATCGCTCACCGGCAGAACGAGCTGCGACGGGTAGCGCGCGCTGTGGTGGATGGTGTCCTGCCCGATCTTGTTCGGCTGGTAGTAGTGCGTCCACAACACATCGGTGATCGGCGAGTCGCCGTTCACGAGCTCGAGGCGGATGCGGTTGCCCTGCCTGAAGCGGTAAGCGTTCGGCTCGACGCTGATCTCGAGCTCGTAGACCTCGCGGGGGTTGAGCGGCTGCGGATCGGTGTGCGTGTGGTAGGGCTCCATCTCCGCGCTGTGCTTCGGGTCGAGCGCGCGGTGCGAGGCGCGTAGCCAGCCCTTGGTGACGAGCTGCGACGCGGGATTGAGGCCCTTCGCGCGATCTTCGGCCGGCTGCGGGTACTGCTCGGCCAGCTTGACGACGAAGTCCGTGTCCCTGGCCGTCGACGATGCGTAGAGCACGAGCTTGATCGGCCCGGCGATCTCGAGATCCTTGTCGAGCGGCGCGGTTGTGAACGTGAGCACGCGCCGCACCGGGTCGAAGCCGCCTGCGGGACCGGCCGCTCCGAAGCCCACCACGCCGCTTGCCCAGCCGGGATTCGGATACGAGTAGCTTGTTTCTCCCGGCCCCTGTGCCCCTTCAGGGGCAAGCATTCCATCGTTCAAAGAAGTGACGCTGCCGGTCTTGTTCCCGCTGAGGTGCCAGGTCTTGTACTTCACGCCGGCGGGTGGCCAGGTGTCGGCGGTCCTGAACAGGTTGGCGCCGCGCACGAAGTACTCCACCGGCGCTCGCTTCTCCCACTCGGTGTCCTTGCCCTTCAGGAAGCGCTCGTAGAAGGGCAGCAGCACCTTCTCGTGGAGCTCGACGCCGTTGAACTCGGCGTTCGCCGCCCAGGCGTTGATCGGCCCGCGCACCTGCAGCTTTCGCGGGCCGCGCGCGCGGCGGAAGCCCTCGATGTTGCCGCGCGTATGCAGATCGACCTTGCCCCAGATGCCCACCGAGTAGAGCGGCACGGTGATTTCGTGCAGGCGCTCCCAGGCGCAGCGCGCGCGCCAGAACTCATCGTAGGTCGGATGCGCGCTGATCATCGCGTCGAGATCGGTTTCCTGCACGCGCGGCGCGGCGCCGTTCGCCGGAAAGCGGTTGATGATGCGGTTCTGGTTCCACCAGTAGCCGGGAATGAACTGGCCCGGGATGCCGCCGGTGTAGCAGGTGGCGCGATAAGGATCGTTGAAGCCGTCGTAGGCGCCGAGGCACGCGAGCGCCGGCGGCTTCACGATGCCCATCCACCATTGCGCCATGCAGAAGTACGACTGGCCTATGCCGCCGACCTTGCCGTTGGACCAGGGCTGTTTCGCGATCCATTCGATCACATCGTAGAGGTCGCGCTGCTCGTTCGGGCCGAGGAATTCGAAGTGGCCGCCGGACTTCCCCGAGCCGCGCACGTCCATGTGGACGTAGGCGTAGCCGTGCCCGACGTAGAACTCGATCGGCCCGGTCTCGCGCCAGAGGAACTGCGGGCCGGCGGGAAGCGCGTTGTTGTCGTAGCGGTAGGGCGATGCGGCGAGGAGCGCCGGGAAACGGCCGCTCCCTTCGGGCGCGTAGATGGCGACACCGATCTCGGTGCCATCACGAACGGTGATCGATGCTTCTTTCATCATGGTCTTTCGCCTTGACGATCGCCTGCCAGACGCGGTTGGGCGAATAAGGAAAGTCGAGCCGGTCGATGCCGAGGGGGCGCAGCGCGTTCATGACCGCATTGGCAACGGCAGGGATGGCGCCGGTCGTTCCCGCCTCGCCCGTGCCCTTCACGCCGAGCGGATTGGTGGGCGACGGCACCGAGTGATCGTAGAGCTTGAAGTCCTTCACCATGTCCGAGCGCGGCATGGCGTAGTCCATGAACGAGCCGGTGAGGAGCTGGCCTGCGGCGTCGTAGACGCAGTGCTCGGCGAGCGCCTGGCCGATGCCTTGCACGATACCGCCGTGGAGCTGGCCCTCGACCAGGGTGTGGTTCATCACGCGGCCACAGTCGTCCACCGCGACATAGCTTGCGACTTCGACCGTGCCGGTTTCGGGATCGATCTCGACCTCGCAGACGTGCGCCCCGCCCGGAAACGCGGTTGGCGTCGGTATGCCGCCCTGCGTGTCGAGCGCGGCGCCATAGCGCTTTACGATTTCACTGAAAGCAATCGAAAGATCGGTCCCTTTCACCCGGTACTTGCCGGCTGAAAACTCGAGATCCGCCTGCGACACCTCGAGCTCCTTCGCGGCAAAGTCGAGCCCTTTCTTCACGACCTCCTGCGCGGTCGCATACAAGGCTGCGCCGTGCGACATCAGCGAGCGCGACCCTACGGTGCCGCCGCCGATCAAGGGTGGTCCGAGCGGATCGCTCGCCCTTAGCTCTATTTGGTCTGCCGGCAATCCCAGGACCTGAGCGACGATGAGCGGGAATACCGTCTCGTGGGCCTGCCCCGACGGGCCCGACAGCACGTAGAGCGTCGCGTTGCCCGATTCGCCGAACTTGATCGCCGCCTGCTCCTGCGGCGCCGCTCCGCCGCCGCTCGGCTCGATGAACATGGCGCAGCCGATCCCTCGCAGCAGGCCCCGGTTTGCCGCCTCTCTTCTTCTACTTTCAAAATCCTTCCAGCCGGAATGCTTCACCGCGAGGTCGAGCTGCGCGGGCGGATCGCCGCTGTCGTAGGTCGACCCCACCGGCGTGCGGTACGGGAACGCCTCCTTCGGGATGAGGTTGCGCCGGCGCAGCTCGACCGGATCGACGCCGAGCTCGCGCGCGGCCTCGTCCACCAGGCGCTCGACGAGGTAAGACACGCCCGGCCGGCCGGCGCCGCGGTACGCGGTCACCGAGGTGGTGTTGGTGAGCACGAGCTGGTGCCGCCCGAAGAGCGCGGGGATGCGGTAGGCGTTGATCGCATGCGTCGAGGGGTTCACCGCGTTGATGATCGGACCCGCCTGCGATAGATGCGCGCCCATGTTGCAGATCCAGTGCACGCGCAGCGCGACGAAGCGGCCGTCCCGGTCGAGCCCGAGCTCGCCCGAAAGATCGATCGCGCGCCCGTGGTGGTCGCTGACGATGGTCTCGAAGCGCGACCCGACCCACTTCACCGGCCGGCCGAGCGCCTTCGCCGCATGCATCAGCGCGATGTATTCCGGATAAGCCTGCGAGCGGATGCCGAAGCCGCCGCCGACGTCGCGCGCGTGGAGACGGATGCGCTCGGCCGGCACGCCGGTGATGGCGACGAAGTTCGGCAGCATCATCGACAAGCCCTGCGAGCTGGCAAAGACATCGTAGCTGTCGCTCGCCGCGTCGTAGGCGGCCACGCACGCCTTAGGCTCCATCGGCGTGCCCGACACGCGCGTCGACTCGAGCTCCAGGCGCGCCACGTGCGCGGCGCCGGCCAGCGCCTCGGCGGCGCGCTTCTCGTCGCCGTATTCGAACGTGGCGGCGAGGTTGCCCGGCACGTCGTCGTGCAGCAGCGGTGCACCCGCCGCGAGCGCTTGCGCGGCGTCGACCACCGCCGGCAGGTCCTCGAATTCGATCTCGATCTTCTCGGCCGCGTCCTGCGCCGCGGCCGGCGAGCTCGCCACGACGAGCGCGATCTCCTGCCCTACATAGCGCACGCGCGCCAGCGCCAGGATGTCGCGCCGCGGCACCTTGATCGGATACTTCACTTGCGGCGGCGGCGTCTTGTAGTGCTTCATGTCCTCGCCTGTGAAGACGCCGACCACCGAGGAGGTTTTTAGAGCTTCCGAGGTGTTTAGAGAGGCGATCCGCGCGTGGGCGCGGTCGGAGCGAAGGAAGCATCCATAGAGCTGGCCGGGGAGGCTCCAGTCCCCGGTGTAGCGGCCCTGGCCGGTGAGGAGCCGGTCATCCTCGCGCCGGCCGGTGAAACGCTCTAGCGCCATACGTCCGCGGCGACCTCGACTACGAGCTCGAGCTTTCTCCACTGCTCGTCTTCGGTTAGCAGGTTGCCGTGGTGGGTGCTCGAAAAGCCGCACTGCGGCGACAGGCACAGGTCCTCGAGCGGGACCATTTTGGCGGCTTCGTCGATGCGCTTTTTCACGCTCTCGATTGACTCAAGGGTCGCACTCTTGGAAGAAATCAAACCCAGTACGACGCGTTTGCCGCGCGGCACGAAGCGCAGCGGCTCGAAGCCGCCGGCGCGCGCGCTGTCGAACTCCATGAAGAAGGCGTCGACGCCGGCGGAAAACATCGCCTCGGCCACCGGCTCGTAGCCACCCTCGGCGACCCAGGCGCTCCTGAAATTGCCGCGGCAGGTGTGCATCGTGATCGTCATGCCGTCGGGGCGACCCTCGAGGGCGCGGTTGATGGTGTCTGCGTAGAGGAGCGGGAGCGCATCGGGGTCGTCACCGTTCTTCCGGCAGTTGTCGCGGATCTTCGGATCGCACAGATAGGCGAAAGCGACGTCATCGAGCTGCAGGTAGGTACAGCCCGCTTCTGCGAACGCAGCGACCGCCGCGCGGTAGGCGACCGCCGCGTCTTCCCAGAAGGGCGTCATGTCGGGGTAGGTTTCGCGCGATATTCCGACGCGCCCGGCGCGCAGGTGCAGCATCGAGGGCGAAGGAATGGTGAGCTTCGCGGTTTTCGACGTCGCCTGTTTCAGGAACAGGAAATCGCCGACCATGATCGGCTTCCGATAGCGCAGCTTTCCGGTGACCACCGGGATCGGCGGCTGATCCTCGGTGCCGCCGAACTTCGGCCCCGGGTTCTCGCGCAGCGCGACGCCTTCGAGCTGGGAGAGAAAGTCGAGGTGCCACCAGTCACGGCTGAATTCGCCGTCGGTGACGCCCTGCAGGCCGATCGCTTCCTGCTTGGCGACCACGGCGCGAATGGCCTGCTGCTGAAATTCGAAATCCTTTTCCCTGCGCGCCTTCGCAAGCCCCTCAGGGCGCAGCAGGCTTCCCACATGGTCGGCGCGAAACGGCGGCTTCATGAGAAGCTTCAGTCGGCCTTGGCGCCCGATTCCTTGACCGCCCGGCTCCATTTTTCGATCTCGCCGCGCAGGAACGCCGCGAATTCGCCGGAGGTGTTGGTCTTCCACTCGAGGCCGAGCTGCGCCAGGCGCTCGGCCACGTCCGGGGCGAGGAGCGCGCGGTTGATCTCGGAGTTGAGGCGATTCACGAGGTCTTGCGGCATGCCCGCGGGCACGAAGAAAGCGGTCCAGGTGAGGTCGTCGAATCCCGAGAACCCCTGCTCGTTGACCGTCGGCACCTCGGGCAGCGCGGGCGAGCGGTGTGCGCTGGTCACGGCGATCGCGCGCACCCTGCCGCCTTTCACCTGAGACACCGCGGGCGGCATCGAGGTGCACGAGATCTGCGTGTGCCCGGCCACCGCGGCGCCCACGGCCTGCGCCGGCTGGTAGGGCACGTGCGTGATGTCGATCTTCGCCTGCTGCTTGATGCGCTCCATGGAAAGGTGCGTCGTGGTGCCGATGCCCGACGACGCGTACGAGAGCTGCTCCTTGCGCGCGAGCTCGATCAGCTCCTTCAGGTTGGCGGCCGGCACCGCAGGATTCACGGTGATGATGTTCGGCGTGCTCGGACCGAGGATCACCGGCACGAAGTCCTGCACCGGGTCGTAGCCGGCGTTGGCGTACAGCGTGGGGTTGACGGCGTAGGCGACGCTCGTGACGAAGATCGTGTAGCCGTCGGGCGCGGCGCGCTTCGCGTGCTGCGCGGCGACGTTCCCCGCGGCGCCCGGACGGTTGTCGACGAGGACCGACTGGCCGAGCGCGTCGGCGAGCTTCGGCGCCACGAGGCGCGCCACGAGATCGGTGGTGCTCGCGGGCGCGAATCCGACGACGAGGTGGATCGGCTTCTGCTTCGGCCAGTCCTGCGCGGCCGCGGCGAACGACAGCGCGGCTGAGAGTAGAAACGCGGTGAACCGCATGAAGGAGTCCTCGGCTCGAATGCTACCATCGAGCGTGAAGATTCTTTTCGCCTCGCAGACCGAGAAAGCCGAGGTCTGGCTGCCGCTCCTGCGGCAGGCGCTGCCGCAGGACGAGCTCGCCGCGGTGCCCGACAAATCGGTGGAGATCGCGCTCATCGCGACGCCGCCCGCGGGAACCTTTCAGAAGCTCGGCCGTCCGCGGCTCGTCCAATCGCTGTGGATGGGCGTGGAAAAACTGCTCGCCGACCCGACCTACCCGCGCGGCGTGCCGCTCGCGCGGCTGGTGGATCCTGGAATGGTCGCGGCGATGTCGGAGACCGTGATCGCCCAGGTGCTCGACTGGCATCGCCACCTCTACCAGTACCGTCTTCAGCAGCGCGCGCGGCAGTGGCGGCGCATGGACCAGCGCATG
>Ga0307499_10000771_pt1 | contig 10411 bp, 6 predicted proteins | sample 13_S_MG_FD_201363 | JGI IMG/M metagenome (GOLD analysis project Ga0307499, IMG submission 201363) | Soil microbial communities from Populus trichocarpa stands in riparian zone in the Pacific Northwest, United States - 13_S | ecosystem: Environmental > Terrestrial > Soil > Riparian zone > Trees... | reverse complement strand
TGGTCATCCTCTGCCTCGTCCTGCTGGTGACCGAGCTCGGCCTGCGCGGTCGCGGGCGCTATGCCAGGGTCGACTCCGGCTCCGCGCGGCCGATGTCGCCGGTCCGGCTCGGCCGCGCGAAGTGGGCCGCCCTGGCCGGCTTCCTGCTGCTGACCGGGCTCTCGCTGGGGCTTCCTCTGACGACCCTGGTCTACTGGCTCGCCACCGGCGGCTCGGCGGACATCGAGCTCGGCGCGCTGCTGGCGGCATGCGGCACGTCGCTGGAGCTCGGCCTCGGGGCGGCAGTGCTGACGACCCTGCTGGCGTTGCCGATCTCGGTCCTCACGGTGCGCCATCCGAGCCGCCTGGCGACCGCGATTGAGCGCGCCACCTACCTGCCCTTCGCGCTGCCGGGGATCGTCGTCGCGCTGTCGTTGATCGTGCTCTCGATCCACCACCTGCCGGCGGTCTACGGCTCGACCCCGCTGCTGATCGTCGCCTACGCGATCCTCTCGCTGCCGCTGGCCCTGGTCGCAACCCGCGCCGCCCTGGCCCAGGCGCCGCCGGTCCACGAGGAGGTTGCGCGCTCGCTCGGCGCCGGCCCGCTGCGGGCGATGGCCCGCATCACCCTGCCGCGCATCCTGCCCGGCCTCGGCGCCGCCGCGGCGCTGGTCTTCCTCGCCACCGTGACCGAGCTGACGGCGACGCTGCTGCTCGTTCCGATCGGCACCGAGACGCTGGCGACCGAGTTCTGGGCCAAGGCGTCGACCTTCTCCTACGGAGCGGCGGCCCCCTACGCTGCACTGATGGTCGCGATCTCCGCCGTCCCCACCTACCTGCTGACCCGTCGCCTCGGCGGGGTCGTGCGCCCGGTGAAGCAATGATGAGCCCCGCCGCATCGCTCTCGGTCAGGGGCCTCTGCAAGTCCTTCGGCCGCTCGCCGGTCCTCACCGGCCTCGACCTCGAGGTGCCGGCAGGCAGCCTGACCGCCGTACTCGGCCCTTCGGGCTGCGGCAAGACGACGCTGCTGCGGATCCTCGCCGGCTTCGAGCGCGCCGATCGTGGCGAGGTCCGGCTCGGTGATCGCCTGCTCTGCGACCCCCGCACGCATCTCGCCCCCGAGCGGCGGCAGATCGGCTTCGTCCCGCAGGAGGGGGCGCTGTTCCCCCATCTCGACGTCGCCGCCAACATCGGCTTCGGCCTGTCGCGCTCGCAACGCCGCGGCACCCGGGTCGAGGAGCTGCTGGAGCTGGTCGGCCTGCAGGGCCTGGCGAAGCGGCTTCCGCACCAGCTTTCGGGTGGCCAGCAGCAGCGTGTCGCGTTGGCCCGGGCGCTGGCTCCCGAACCGGGCCTGGTTCTGCTCGACGAGCCCTTCGACGCGCTCGACGCCGGCCTACGGGCTCAGGTGCGCGGGGAGGTGCGCGCGGCTCTGGCGCAGGCCGGCACGACCGCCCTGCTCGTCACCCACGATCAGGAGGAGGCGCTCTCCCTCGCCGACCTGGTCGCCGTCATGCGCGATGGCCGCATCGTCCAGGCTGCCGACCCGCGGACTCTCTACAGCGATCCCGTCGACGAGGAAGTCGCCCGCTTCCTCGGCGAGGCAGTCCTGCTGGCGGGAAACCTCGACGAGGGCTTCGCCGAGACCGGCCTCGGGCGGGTGGCGGTTCGCGGTCCGAGCGCCGGTGGCGGTCGGGCCACGGTGATGCTGCGCCCCGAGCAGATCCGTTGCAGGCCCGCCGGCGGGCACCTGGACGGTCCCCGTGGCAGGGTGATCTCGACCGAGTTCTACGGACACGACGCGACGGCTCGCATCGCGCTCGAGGACCCGATCGGTCTGGAGGTCACCGCCCGCGCCCTCGGTCAGCGGCTTCCCGCGACCGGTGAGCAGGTCGTCGTCGAGGTGGAGGGAAGCGGCGTCGCCTACCCATCCCTCGGCTCCCTGCGAGAGTCGGCCGCCGCGCGCCTACCCGTCTTCAGCTGACCCGAGCGCAACCGCCCGGCCCAGCAGCAGCTCGCGCTCGCGGGCGTTCTCGGTCATCGCCGCGGCGCGCTCGAACTCGCTGCGCGCCTCCTCGCTGCGGCCGAGCTTCGCCAGCAGGTCGGCGCGGACGCTGTGCAGGAGGTGGTAGCCGTCCAGCTCGCCGCCCGCGGCGAGCGCGTCGGCCAGCTCCAGGCCCGCCTCGGGGCCGAAGGCCATCCCCACCGCTACAGCGCGGTTCAGCTCGACCACGGGGGAGGGAGTGAGCTGGGCGAGGGCGTCGTAGAGGGCGGCGATCCGCACCCACTCGGTCTCCTCGGCGCTGCGCGCCCGCGCGTGGCAGGCGGCGATCGCCGCCTGCACGGTGTAGGGGCCGAAGGCGCCGCGGCCGAGCTTTTCCGCCCGCTCCAGCGCGGCGAGCCCGCGGCGCACGAGCAGTGGGTCCCAGCGCGCGCGGTCCTGGTCCAGCAGCAGCACCGGCTCGCCGTCGGGACCGATCCGCGCCCGCGCCCGCGAGGCCTGGATCTCCATCAGCGCGACGAGGCCGTGGACCTCCGGCTGCTTCGGCGTCAGGCCGGCGAGCACGCGCCCCAGCCGCAGCGCCTCCTCGCAGAGGTCGAGCCGCATCCAGCTCTCGCCCGCCGTCGCCGCGTAGCCCTCGTTGAAGATCAGGTAGATCACCTCCAGCACCGAGGGGAGGCGCTCGTCGAGCTCTGCGCCCTGCGGCGTCTCGAAGGGCGCGTGCGCCTCCTTCAGCGTGCGCTTGGCGCGCACGATCCGTTGCGCCACCGTCGACTCCGAGACGAGAAAGGCACGCGCGATCTCTTCGGTGCCGAGGCCGCCCAGCAGGCGCAGCGTCAGCGCCACCCGCGCCTCGGTCGAGAGCAGCGGGTGGCAGCAGGTGAAGACCAGGCCGAGCAGGTCGTCGCCGAGCCCGGCCGCCGTCGCTTCGTGCTCGGCGGCGTCCATCGCCATCCGCATCCCGGCCTCTCGGGCGAGCTGTTCGCGGCGGTCCTCGAAGCGCCTGCCGCGGCGGGCGAGGTCGATCGCGCGGTTCTTCGCCGTGGCCATGAGCCAGGCGCCCGGGTTGTCCGGGACGCCTGACTCCGGCCACTTCTCCAGCGCCGCCACCAGCGCGTCCTGCGCCAGGTCCTCGGCGAGGCCGACGTCGCCGGTCATCCGCGCCAGGCCGGCGATCAGTCGCGCCGACTCAATCCGCCAGACGGCCTCGACCGCCCGGCTCGGCTCGGCGGCGTCGCTCACGTCTGCTCGGGCGGCCTCTCGGAGAGCTGCGCCGCCTCCTGCACGTCCTCGGGGAAGTCCTCCATCTCGAAGACGCGGCGGACCTCGATGAAGTCGCCCTCGTTGGCGGGGCAGCGCGTCGCCCACTCGACCGCCTCCTCCTTGGAGGACGCCTGGATCAGCCAGTAGCCGCCGACGACCTCCTTGGCCTCGGCGAAGGGGCCGTCGGTGACGGCCGGCGTGCCGCCGCTGAAGCGGACCCGGGCCCCGTCGACCGGCGCTCGCAGGCCGTCGAGCGAGAGCAGCACGCCCGCCTTGTTCAGCTCCTCGTTGTAGCGGGACATCGCACCGACGTCCTCGGCGCTCGGCTCCCACTCCTCGGCGCTGGTGTCGATCCCCGGGTACATCAGCATCATGAAACGCATCGTGTTCTCCTTCGTTCGTGGTGGTTGCCTCTACCCAAACGACGAACGAAGCGAGGCTAAATCGACAAGGCGGAAAATCTTCGCCGCTCAGCGGCGCGGGCCACTCTCGCATTCGTGCGAGCGGCCCCAGCCGGGCAGCCCGTCGCAGCGGTCGAACCCGCCGCCGCCGTAGAGCTGATCGCTGCTCGGGCCGCCGTAGAGCCGGTCGTGCCCGCCTTCGCCATGGCAGCCATCGTGACCGCGGCCCATGCGGCAGACGTCGTCGCCGGGCCCGCCCCAGCAGCCGTCGCTGCCGGCGCCGGTCTGGCAGTAGTCGTTGCCCGTTCCGCCGACGCAGTCGCTGTTCTTGTTGCCGGTGATGCAGACGTCCCTGCCCGGCCCGCCGACGCAGCGGTTGCGCCGCGCGCCTTCGGAGTAGCAGGTGTCGGGCTCGCCGTTGCCGATGAACTTGTCGGAGCCGCCGCCGAGGTGGACGGTCAGTGGCAGCGACAGGCTCTCCTCGACCCGCACGAAGTCGCCGTGCGGTCCCATGTCGACTTCGATTCCCCCGGCGGCGCGGCGCAGGTTGCAGACGGCGAGCCGGTGGGCCCGCTCGAGTCGGCAGCCCGCCGGATGCTCGTGCGCCATGTGCCCGCGCACGATCAGGTGCCGGCCCTGCACGCTCAAGCGCAGGGTCGAGCCGGCTGCGGCTCCATGCACGACGATGCGGTTTTGCGGCACGGCGACGCCGCAGGCAAACGTCAACGCGAGCGCGACAGCCAGCGCAAGCAGGGCTGTTCCCCTAGCCAAGATCATGAGCAGCCTAGAACACTTCGCTGACGCGAAAATCACAAAACCGCCTCCCAGGCCTGCATTTTGCGCTACTTTCGAATGGTGGCCCGCGATGTGCTGGACGAGCATCGGCTGCGAAGGCTGATCGATGTCGGCAGGGGCCTCGTTGCGCAGCTGCACCTCGAGGGAGTGCTGAACGAGGTGGTCGAGGTCGCGCGCGAGCTTACCGGCGCCCGCTACGCGGCGCTCAGCATCGATCCGGACCACCTCGAGCCGGCGCCGGAGGCGGACGACGTTCTCGACGTGCCGATCGTCGGCCGTGGTGAGGTCTACGGCAGCCTCTACCTGGCCGAGAAGAAGGGGGGAGGCTTCGATGCCGCCGACGAAGAGGCGGTGACGATCCTCGCCGAATGGGCGGCGGTGGCGATCTTCAACGTGCGCCTCTACGCCCAGTCGGAGGAGAAGCGGGGAGCGCTGGAGCGGGCCCTGCACGGCCTCGAGGCGACGGCCGAGATCGCCCGCGCGGTTGGCGGCGAGACCGATCCCGCCCGGGTCCTGGAGACGATCGCCAGGCGGACGCGTGCCCTGGTCGGCGCTCGCTCGCTGCTGGTCGTGCTGCGCGACGGCGAGCGCTCCGAGGTCGCCGCGGCGGCCGGCGAGTGCGGCGCAGTGCCGGTCGGCCGGAACCTGCCGGGCGAGCCCGCCGGCCCGCAGGACGCCCTGCAGGCGACGCGGAAGATCGGGATCGAGGCCCGGGCGGCGCTGCTCGCCCCACTGCGGTTTCGCGGCAGCGCCCTGGGCTCGATCGTCGCCCTCGACCGGATCGAGGAAGGCCCGGACTTCTTCGCCGAAGACGAGCGCCTGCTGGCGGCCGCGGCGAGCAGCGCCGCGACCGCCGTCGCCACGGCCCAGTCGGTGACCGAGGAGCGCCTGCGCCAGAGCCTCCTGGCCGCCGAGCGCGAGCGCGCCCGCTGGGCGCGCGAGCTGCACGACTCGGTCCTCCAGGGCATGGGCTCGCGGCGTCTGCTGCTGACCTCGGTGCTCAAGAGCGGCGACCCGAAGCAGCTCGTGCACGCGGTCGAAGAGAGCCTGCGGGACGTCGGCCGCGACATCGACGACCTGCGCGGGCTGATCACCGAGCTGCGCCCCGCGACGCTCGACCAGCTTGGCATCGTCGCTGCCCTGGAAGACCTGATCGAGCGGGTACAAGGCAGCGCTGGGATCGAGCTCGTCGCCGACCTGCGGATCGACACCGGCCGCCTCGACCCGGAGCTGGAAACGGCCGTCTACCGCCTCGTCCAGGAGGCCCTGACCAACATCGCCAAGCACGCCGTGGCCAAGCGGGTCGAGCTGCATGTGCGCGACGGCGAGAAGCAGCTCGAGCTGCTCGTCTCCGACGACGGCAGGGGCTTCGATCCGGCGCAGAGGACGAGCGGCTTCGGCCTTGCCGGCATGCGCGAGCGGATCGAGCTCGCCCATGGCGAGCTGCGGATCGAGTCCCGGCCCGGTGCCGGGACGCGGGTCGTCGCCTCCGTGCCGCTGCCCGCGGCGGGCGCCGGCTCAGATTTCGACCAGGCCTCGGGAGAGCGCGCTCTGGACTAGCTCGGCGCGGCTGGAGACGCCGAGCTTCTGCTGGATGTGCGCGCGGTGGGTCTCGACCGTGCGGACGCTGAGGTAGAGCTTCTCGGCGATCTCGGCGTTGGTGTGGCCCAGCGCGATCAGGCGCAGGACGTCGGTCTCGCGCTCGCTCAGGTCGCTGGCCGCCGGCTCGGGTTCGGTCGCCAGCCTTGCCCCCAGCGCAGGCTGTAGATAGGTCTCGCCGGCGGCGGCCATGCGGACCGCCTGGACCAGCTCGTTGTCGGCCGCCTCCTTCAGCACGTAGCCGAGCACCCCGAGCTGCAGCGCCTGCCGGGCGAAGGCCGGCTCCTTCTGCATCGTGAGGATCACGATCCCGGTCTCCGGCGAGATCTCGCGTATCTCCGGGATCGCCTCCAGGCTGGGCCTTCCGGGCATGTTCAGGTCGAGGATCAGGACGCTCGGCTTGTGCCCGCGCACATAGCGGATCGCTCCCTCGGTGTCCTCCGCCTCGGCGACGACCTCGAAGCCCGCCTCCTCCTCGAGCAGCAACCGCAGCGCCCGCCGGACGACCGTGTGGTCGTCGGCCAGGACGATCGAGACCTCCTCAGCCATTGCCCATCGATCCTAGTTCTCCTTTCGGGCCCGGCTCCCCTCAAGAGGTCATACCACTCTCGTTCCTTGACATTTCCATACGCGTATGTTTATCCTGGTTCGTGGTTTGGGAACGCGAGTGTTAGTTCCAGGAACTAGCTCGTTTGCCCAGACGGCAAGACACAGGGAAACGGAGCCCAAAAGGAGCCGCCCAGGGAAGCGGCCGGCAGGGCTCGAGGGACAAGGAGAGAGCTACGTGAGACGCCACGCGAAGGCAGCGACCGCGGGATCCGACTATCGGCTGAGGCTGTTTGGACTCGGTTGTGGCACCGGGCTGGCCATCTCCGCACTCCTCGTTCTGCTGATCCTCGCCTGCGCCGCAGCCAGCGCCGGCGCAACCCAGTTCCAGCGCCCGTTCAAGGAAACCTTCGGCTCCGCCGCACAGCCGAGCTTCGGCTGGTCCGCGACGCTCGCGGTCGATCCCGACACGGGAGACCTGTTGGTCGGCGACTCCAGCAACCCTGAATCGATCAAGCGCTTCCACCCCGATGGCACGCCGTCTCCCTTCGCCGCCCTCGGCTCCAACACGATCGACGGCAAGGAAGGCGTCAAGCCCTGCGCCGAAGAACCGGCCTCCTGCGACAAGACGCCGCAGAACGGAATCGAAGTCTCCGGTAGGCAGTACGAAACTCAGATCGCCGTCGACAACTCAGGGGGATCGACCGACGGAGATATCTACGTCACCCAGAGAAGCAACAATCTCGTCGACATCTTCTCCTCCGAAGGGCGGTACCTCGGCCAGCTCACCGCGGCGAGCTTTACGAACTTCGTAGGTCCGTGCGGGGTTGCCGTCGATCCCGACGGGGCGGTTTACATCTCCGGCGGCGAAACGATCGGCAAGTTCGTGCCGACGGGCAATCCGCCGGTCAACACCGATAACACGGCCAATTTCGTGATGCCGGTGGGAAGACAGCCTCCTTATAGGGAAGATATTTGCGCCATCGCCATCGGCGCCGGCCCGACCGCCGGCTGGATCTTCGGTGCCAACGGAGGCAGTGGCAACGGCGAACGCATCTACAAAATCAACAAGGAAAGCGGGGAAGTCCAGTACACCTTCGCCGAGGAAGAAGGTTTCAGCCTGGGCCCCACGGCTGTCGATCCCACCACCGGACACGTCATCGTGACTGGTGTTTTCAAAGGGAGGGAGCACGAAGCCGTCGAGTTCGACGCCTCCGGCAGCTCGGGTGCGGTTCAGGTGGCGCGCCTGGTCGACAAAAAGGGGAACGGCATACGAGGGCTTGCCGCCGGCAACTCGGGCGATGTCTACGTCGCCCTGGGCCCCGTCGAACCCCAGATCGAAGTCTACGGCCCACCCGCTGCCGTCCCCACCGTCACCGCCGACCCCGCGAGCAACGTCACCGGCACCAAAGCGACGCTGACGGGGACCGTCAACCCCGAAGGGCTCGAAGTAACCGAATGCTTCTTCGAATACGGCGAAACGACGAGCTACGAGAATGAAGCCCCCTGCGAAGGATCGGTCCCCACCGACTCGAGCCCCCACCCTGTCCACCTCGACGTCTCGGGCCTCGAGCCGAACGGGCACACCTACCACTTCCGGCTCTTCGCCACCAACGAAAACGGCACCGAAGAAAGCGCCGATCAGACCCTTGTCACCGCCCAGACCGTGGAAACCCAGGCGGCAACGGGGATCGGGGCTGCGACCGCGACCCTGAACGGCACGGTTCGCCCCGAAGGGGGCCAGTACACCGCGTGCCTCTTCGAATACGGGCTCTCGAGCAGCGCGAGCTTCGAAAAAACCGCCCCCTGCAATCCCGGAGCATTGGGGATCGAAGCGGACTTCTCGCCCCACGCCGTCAGCGCCGCCATAGGCGGGTTGCAAAAAGGCACGGCCTATCGCTTCCGCCTCGTCGCGACCAACTCCGAAGGGACGCTGAAAGGCGAAGAGCTGGCCTTCACGACCCTCGGCGCGCCGCAGATCAGCGGATTCCGCGCCTCTTTCGCAGACCAGAGCTCGGTGACGCTTGAAGCGAAGATCAACCCCAGCGGTTTCGGCACCTCCTACCGCTTCGAATGGGGGCCGACCGCCGCTTACGGCAACAGCATCCCCGCCGACTTCGAACCCTTCCTCGGCTCGGGCACCGAACCGGTGCAGGTCAGGGCCAAGATCTCGGGGCTTGCGGCGGCAACTACCTACCGCTACCGCATCGTCGCCACCAACAGCGTCGACGTCACCGAAAGCCCCGACCAGGTCTTCGAGACGCTGAACTCCTGCGGGCTGCCCGAAGGACGCTGCTTGGAGATGGTCTCACCACAGGAAGTGGGGCCGGTGGGCAGGCCGGGGCAGACCCCCTTTGTCGTGGAGCTGCACTTCCAGGCCGCCCCCGAACCCGGCTCTCTCGCCTACATCATCGAAGCCGGCCTCCCTGACTCGACCACGGGGGCCGAAGTCCTCTACCGCGGCACCCGCAGCGCGAGCGGCTGGAGCTCAAAGCAGCTGAGCGCGCCGATCATCGCCCGCAGCGAAACGAGCTCGAACAACAGCCTCTCCGGCGTGACGTATGGCCTCTCCCCCAACCTCTCCTGTGGCGTTTTGGTCAGCAACCAGCCGTTGAGCGGAGACGCGAGCACCGAGCTCGTGCGCGAAGCAGGTGGCTCCAATCTCTACCGCCACAACCCCGACGGCTCCTACACCGCGATCAGCAGGCTCGTGCCGGAAAACCTCGGCGCGGTCACGGGGTTCATTCCCGAAGAATACAAATTGGTCGCCATGTCGGATGACTGCGGCAAGGTCATCTTCAACAGCAAGTATCGCTATCCCGGCGTCCCCAGCCCGGGAGGGCAGAACAAGCTCTACGAATGGGACGAAGGAGCCCTGCGCAGTCTCAGCTACGTCCCCGGCCCGAGCGGCGAAACGTTGGTCGAACCGACCATCGGGGTCAGCATCGCTACTTTGGTTGAAGACACCATCCATCTCGTCTCCGCGGACGGCAGCCGGGTCTTCTTCACCGCCAAACGCCAGACCAGCCCGAATCCCGAAGAGATCGGCACCAACGGGGTCTTCGTGCGCGAAGACGGCGCGAGCACCCGTGACCTCTCGCTGTCGGAGACCTCGACTCCCGACGAAGGCGCCACCTACCAGTGGGCCTCAAAGGACGGCTCGCGCGTCTTCTTCACCGCCAACGCAGGGCTGACCGCCGAATCGAGCCCCGCAGGAACCGACCTCTACGAATACGACCTCGAAGCCGACGCCCTCACCGACCTCTCGGTAGATCACGACGCGGGCGGGGCGCAGGTCGCCGGCTTCATCGGCGGCTCAGAAGACGGCTCCCACGTCTACTTCATCGCCCGCGGTCAACTCGTCCCCGGCAAGGGCAGGACCCTTGCGCAGAACAAGGGCGATCACACCTACTCGGTTTACGGCTCGGAGGGTGGCGAGATCGGCTACGTCGCGACGATTAGCGAAAAAGAAGATGGCCTGTCATCTATCTCCGTCACGCAACAGGCATTTCTGACCTCGCGGGTGAGCCCCGACGGCCGCTACCTGGTGTTCCAATCCAATGCCAACGTGACCGGCTATGAAAGTGGGGGGGCCGGTGAGGTCTACCTCTATGACGCCGGCGCGGGCTCCGAAGCGACTGTCTGCGTCTCCTGTCGCCAGGACGGCAAGGAGTCGCTCGAGCCCGCTGAAAATTCTCTTCTTGCCCGCGGAGGCGAAACCAACCCCCTGTATGCGCCGCGCTCACTCGTCGTGCGCGACGGCAAGCCGCAGGTCTTCTTCAACTCCTACGACAGGCTTGCCTCCGGCGCAGTCGAAGGCAGCGGCAAC
>Ga0307499_10000769_pt1 | contig 10443 bp, 9 predicted proteins | sample 13_S_MG_FD_201363 | JGI IMG/M metagenome (GOLD analysis project Ga0307499, IMG submission 201363) | Soil microbial communities from Populus trichocarpa stands in riparian zone in the Pacific Northwest, United States - 13_S | ecosystem: Environmental > Terrestrial > Soil > Riparian zone > Trees... | reverse complement strand
AGCACGAGCAGCAAGACGTCGTCCGGGCCCATCGGGCTGGGCTCGAGAGCCTGGCACTGCTCGAGGTTGGCCAGCAGCGCGCGGTGGCTGAGCATCGCGCCGCGGGGGCGGCCGCTGGTGCCGCTGGTGTACATCAGCACCGCGAGGTCTTCCCCGCCGCGACCGGGCCCGTCCGCCGGCCCGTCCGCGGGCTGGTCCGGGAGCTTGGCCGCGGCGGCGGCGAGCAGCGCGGGCAGCGACCGGGTCCCGTCCGGGCCGGATGGCGCGGCCACCAGGACATGGGCCAGCGTCGGCACCGCGGCGCGCAGCTCGGCGGCCGCCTCGATGCTGGCCACCGACGAGGTGACCAGCGCGCTGGCGGCGGCGTCGGCGAGCAGGTGGCTCAGCTCCGGCCGGGTGTAGCCGGTGTTCGCCGGCACCGCGACCAGACCGGCCCGCAGCGTGCCGAAATACAACACCGGGAAGTCGAGCGTGTTGCCCAACTGCAGGGCCACCCGGTCACCGGGAACCAGGCCCAGCCCGCGCAGGGCGGCGGCGGCCCGGTCCACCGCGGCGTCCAGTTCACCCCAGCGCAACACCGTGCCGCCGGCTATCAGGGCTGGATGATCCGGGTCCCGCTCGGCGGCGCGGCGCACCAGCGCAGCGAGGTTCGACCCGACGTCGCTGCCGTGCCCGACCACGTGGCCTCCACACTTCCCGCCTGTCCGCAGAGTTTTGCACAGCCAAACTCCGTGGAGCAGCGGGTCAAGCTACGTAGTTCACAAGGAGGACACGTCAGAACGTGTCAGATACGCTACGCGCCGCTGACAACGAATCCCGCCGCCGTCGGGGCACGATGCGGACCGCCACAGCGACCACGGGGTGGGAGCCGGGTCATCCGGCTTCCCGAGACGTAGTGGGGAGCGTATGAGCTCGTACGCCGAGCGGAGCCCGACGGCCGGTGGATTACCGGCGCTCCTCGCCGCGGTCATCACCTACCGGACCGCCGCCCGGGCCGGCAACGCCCGGCTCGGCAACCGGTCCGGGGCGCTGAACGGCGAGGGGCGAGCCGGACCGACCAGCACCGGGCCGGGTTCCGGCGCGACCGCCGCCGGGGCACCCCCACCGGCCGGCGAGCCGGATCCGGGCGGGGAGGTCTGGGCGCTGGTCCGGGCCGCCCAGGGCGGCGACGCGGAGGCGTTCGGCCAGGTCTACGACCGGTACGTGGATCTGGTGTTCCGGTACGCCTACCACCGGCTCGGCGACCGGGCGCTGGCCGAGGACATCACCAGCGAGACGTTCGTCCGGGCGCTGCGCCGGCTGGACTCGCTGCAGTACCAGGGCCGGGACATGGGCGCCTGGCTGGTCACGATCACCCGCAATCTCATCCTCGACCACCTGAAGTCCAGCCGGCACCGGATGGAGGTGGTCACCGACGACCTGCGCCAGGCCGACCAGGCCACCGATGGCCCGGAGGACACCGTGCTGGACCGGCTGACCAACGCCACGCTGCTGCGCTGCGTCCGGCAACTGGGCGCCGAGCAGCAGGAATGCGTCGTGCTGCGGTTCCTGCAGGGTTTGTCGGTGGCCGAGACCGCCGCGATCATGGGCAAGAACGAGGGCGCGATCAAGGCGCTGCAACACCGGGCCATCCGCCGGCTGGCCACCCTGCTGCCCGAGGATCTCCGGTGAGGCGCGGGCGAGCCGTTACTCCGGATGCCAATCCCTCGTTTGTCCGCATGAGCGCGGTTCGGTGCAGGGGGGTTCGTTGATGAGGTGGCCGGGTGAGGCAGGCCGGGCGGAGCGGTTCGCCCAACTGCTGGACGACCCGACCGCCGACGCCGGCTCCGATCTCGAACTGGCCAGGCTGGCCGCCGTCGTGGGCCGGCTGCGCGAGACCGAGCCGGTCCGCCCGACCTCCGAGTTCCGCACCACCCTGCGCCGCCACCTGGTCGCCCTCGCCGGCGGCGTGCCGTCGCCGCGGGTCGACCCGACGAAGCCGATCGGGCCCGGGCTGGCCGGGCCGGGCCTGGCCGGGCCGGGGCCGAGCGGGGCGGGGCCGAGCGGGCCGGGGCCGACAGGGGCGGGGCCGGCGGGACCGAGGCCGAGCGGGCCGGGGGCGACCGGGCCGGGGGCGACCGGGGCGGGGCCGACCGGGGCGGACGGGCTGAGCGGGCCGGGCGGGCCGAGGCCGACCGGGGCGGACGCCGAGGATCTGGACGACCATGATCCAGATGCGCCGGACGAGGGTGCCGATGGCGCGGAACCGGCGCCGGAGCGGCGGCTGCGGCTGGTGCCGCCGGTGGACCGGTCCAGCGGCTGGCGCCGGCCCCGGGTCGGCCTGGTCGCGGCCAGCCTGGTGCTGTTCCTGCTGGCCGGGGTGGCCGTGCTGGGCAGCCGGGACGCGCTGCCCGGCGATCCGCTCTACGCGCTGAAGCGGGGCACCGAGAACGCCGAGCTCGCGCTGGCCCGCGGCGACGAAGCACGCGGCCGCCGCTACCTGGCGCTGGCCCGCACCCGGGCCGGCGAGGTGCGCGACCTGACCGGCCGGGACGGCCTCGACCCGGCCACCGTCGTGGACACGCTCGGCACGCTGGACCAGCAGACCGCCGCCGGGGTCCGGCTGCTGACCACCGCGGCGGTCGGCCAGCGCAGCGACGACCTGCTGGTGTTCGTCGGCACCTGGAGCGCGCAGCAGTACACCGTGCTGTACGGCGTACTCGCCCGGACGCCGGCCGGCGCACGGCCACGGCTGAGCGACTCGCTGCAGCTGCTGCGTGGCGTGAACACACGGGTGGCCGAGCTGCGCGCCGACCTGAACTGCGCCTGCCTGTCCGGCGCGCCCGGCGACTACCTCGGCCCGCTGCCGTGCACCCCGTGCAACCCGGCGCCGAAGCCGGCCAGCACCGCGCCGAGCGGGCCGGCCAGCCGGTCCGGCACGCCCGGCACCGGCGGTCCGGCGCCGACCGTCCGGCCGTCCAGCCCGGCGAAGCCGCGACCGACCGGGCCGCCGGGCCCCACCGGCGGTGGCGCCCCCCGGCCGACCGGAGGCACCGGCGGCAGTTCGGCGCCTGGCGGCGGCGGCCTGCCGCTGCCGCTCCCGCTGCCCACCGGCAGCGGGAGCCTGCCGCTGCCGTCCATACCCGGCCTGCCGCTGCCGACCTCGCTGCCGCTGCCCATCCCGCTACCCACCGGCGGCCTGCCGCTGCCGACCGGCCTGCTGCCCGGCCTGCTCCCCGGCGGCGGCTGACCGGCCGGGCTGGGCAGGCCGCGGTGGCCAGGCTGGTCCGGCCGGCCGGAATGGCCGGGCCGGCCGTGTGGCCGGGCCGTGTGGCCGGACTGGGCGGCCGGACTGGGCGGGCCGGCCGGAATGGCCGGGCAGGTCGGAGTGGCCGGGCAGGCCGGGGTGGCCGGGGTCGGAACGTCGGGCGACGGCCCGGGGCCGCTGCGGCGAAGATCACCGGCGACGCCCTAAGCTCGGAGCCTGGTGGCCGCGCAGGGAGGAACGTCGTGCCCCGTCTGAGCAGGCTGATGTCGCGGGACAGCCGGGAGGCCCGGGCGGTCCTGGCCGGTTCAGCGGCGGCCGCGGCGGCCGAGGTGGAGGCCGCGCTGACCGTGCCGCCGGATCCGACCGCCGCCGCCTTCTTCGACGTGGACAACACGATCATGATGGGCGCGTCGATCTACCACTTCGCCAAGGGCCTGGCCACGCGCAAGTTCTTCACCGGCCGTGACCTGGCCGCGTTCGCCTGGCAGCAGGTGAAGTTCCGGATCGGCGGCAAGGAGAGCCGGGAAGGCATGGTCGCCGCCCGGGAGGCCGCGCTGGCGTTCGTCGCCGGCAAGCGGGTGGACGAGATCGTCACGCTCGGCGAGGAGATCTACGACGAGGAGATGGCCGAGCGGATCTGGTCCGGCACCCGGGCGCTGGCCCAGATGCACCTGGACGCCGGCCAGCGGGTCTGGCTGGTCACCGCCACCCCGGTCGAGCTGGCCTCGATCATCGCCCGCCGGCTCGGGCTGACCGGTGCGCTCGGCACGGTCGCCGAGGTGCGTGACGGCGCCTACACCGGCCGGCTGGTCGGCGAGCCGTTGCACGGGCCGGCGAAGGCGGAGGCGGTGCGCGCGCTGGCCGCCCGGGAAGGGCTGGAGCTGGCCCGCTGCGCCGCGTACAGCGACTCGGTGAACGACCTGCCGATGCTCACCCTGGTCGGCCGCGCGGTCGCGGTGAACCCGGACACCGCGCTGAAGACCGAGGCCCGCAGCCACGGCTGGGAGGTGCGGGACTTCCGCACCGGCCGGAAGGCGGCCAGGATCGGCGTCCCGACCGCGCTCGGCATCGGCGCGGTGGCCGGTGGGGTCGCCGCCGGCCTGGCCGCCCGCCGCCGGCGCTGACCGCCAGCCCGACCGACCACGGTCCGTCCGAGCCCGACCGAGCACGACCGACAACGGCCCGACCCAGCCCGACCGAGCACGACCGACAACGGCCCGCCCCAGCCCGACCGGCCACGGCCGACCGAGCACGGCCGAACACGGCCGACCACGGCCCGACCCAGCAGGGCCGACGACGGCCCGACCGGCACGGCCCGACCGAGCACGGTCGATCACGGCCCGGCCGGCGACGGCCCAGCCGGCCCCGGCCCACGGTTCAGCCGCCCGGCTGGGGCACTCCTCGCGGGCCACCCGGCGGGGCACACTGGTACCCGTGACGGACGTCATCACCTCTGGGCCGGAACGTCCGGATCGGCGCCGGCTGCCGAGATGGCTGATCCTGGCGGTGGTGGCGGTCGCGGCCGTCGGCGCGGTGCGGCTCTGGGGTGGCGTGTCCGGCGGACCGCGGGCGGAGCCCAGCCCGACCGCCGCGGTGCCCCGGCCGGCCGACACCACACCGCCGGCACGGGTGGCCACGTTCCGGCTGGAGGGCCGGCCCGGTGCGGTCCCGGACGGGCTGCGGCTGTTGATCAACGGCACGTTCACGCTCGCCGGCAAGACCACCAGCCCGGCCACGGTCGCCGCGGACGGCAAGGTCACCCCGCTGCCCGGGGTGCGGCCGGCGGTGCAGCTGCCGACCAGCGTGCAGCGGCTGGCCGGCGCGACCGCGGTGGTCGTGCAGAATCAGGGCTTCCGGCCGGTGGACACCTACGTCGTGCCGGACCATGGCGGCACCGTGCACCTCGGCGCCGGGCTGGACACCGTGCTGGCCGGGTACGGCGGTGGCTACCTCGCGGCCGACTCCGGTACCACGGAAGGGCAGACCGGCCGGCTGGTCGGGTACAGCGACACCGGCCAGAAGCGGTGGGAGCGCAAGCTCGCCGACCCCACCTACTTCATCCGGGACACCGCGTACGGGCTGCTGGCCGAGGTCATCGCACCGACCGCGGAGGGCCAGGAGAACCAGCCGGAGCACGGCTCGCTGGCCCTGCTCGACCCGCGTACCGGCCGCCTGGTGCACGGCATCGGCGGCGTCGACTACGTGCTGGCCAGCACCGCGGAGAAGGTCGCGTGGATCCCGTACGGCTGCGGCGAGTGGCCGGGGCACTGCACGATCGCGGTCACCGATCTGCGCACCCGCAGCCAGCAGACGATCTCGCTGCCCCGCGGCCGGGCGCCGTCCACCGCGGCGTTCTCGCCGAACGCGACCATGCTGGCGCTCGGCTTCGCGGGCCAGCACGAGTTCACCGACCAGGTCGACCCGGACGGCTACGTCTCGGTGCTGTCCCTGGGCACCGAGACGTTCCAGCGGATGCCCGGGCTGACCACCCAGGCCAAGCAGGCGCCGACCCTGGCCTGGGGCGCGGACCTGCAACTGGTCCTCGGCGTGCATGTCAGCGACACCGAGGACCGGCTGCTGCTGTACAGCCCGGGCTGGCCCGGGCCGATCGTGCTGCCGCCGCGGCTCACCCCGTACTCGGCGTCCACCTACCTGGCGGTGCTGGCGTAACCCCGGCGGCTCAGCGGAACGCGGACTTGCGCTGCAGCAGCAGCCGGTACAGCGTCTGCTGGATGGTCTCCCGGACCTGGTCGGTCAGGTTGAAGACCAGCATCGGGTCGTCCGCGGCGGCGGCGCCGAGCGAGCCGGTGTCGATCGGCTCACCGAACTCGATCAGCCACTTGGACGGCAGCGGCACCAGCCCGAGCGGGCCCAGCCAGGGGAACGTCGGCGTGATCGGGAAATACGGCACGTTCAGCAGCCGGGCCAGCGCCCGGGCGTTGCCGATCAGCGGGTAGGTCTCCTCGGCGCCGACGATCGAGCACGGGATGATCGGCACCCCGGTGCGCAGCGCCGCGCTGACGAAGCCGCCGCGGCCGAACCGCTGCAGCTTGTACCGGTCGGCGTACGGCTTGCCGGTGCCCTTGAACCCCTCCGGCCAGACCCCGACCAGCTCGCCGGACGACAGCAGCCGCTCCGCGTCCGGGTTGCAGGCCAGCGTGTTGCCGGCCTTGCGGGCGACCGCGCCCAGCACCGGGGTGCGGAAGACCAGGTCGGCGCCGAGCGCGCGCAGGTGCCGGTGCGCCGGGTGGTGGTCCAGCAGGGCCAGCGTGGTCATCAGCGCGTCCAGCGGGATCGTGCCGGAGTGGTTGGCGACCACCAGCGCGCCGCCCGCGTCCGGCACGTTCGCCATGCCGCTGGCCTCCACCCGGAACCAGCGCGAGTACAGCGGCCGGAACGGCGGGGCCAGCAGGTGGTCGGTCAGGTCCGGGTCGAAGCCGAACTCGTCCACCTCGTAGTCGCCGGTGATCCGGCGGCGCAGGAACGCCAGCGCCCCGGCCACCGCCCGCTCCCAGTCCGGCCGGTCGGACCCGCCGGCCGGGGCCGCTCCGCCGTCCGGGGCGGCATCGGCGGTGCCAGCCTCGCCGGCCGCCGCCGTCCCGCCCGCCTCCGCAGACCGGCCCGGCTCCGCAGACCGGGCCGGCTCGGCAGGCCGGGCCGGCTCGGCAGACCGGGCCGGCTCCGCAGACCGGGCCGGCTCCGCAGACCGGGCCGGCTCGGCAGACCGGGCCGGCCGGGCTGCGGCCGGGCGGGTCGCCCGGCCGGTGCGGGTCGGCCGGGCCGCCGGTGTGCCGGCCGGATCCGGCGTGGCGGCGGCCGGGTCCGGCTCAGGGGTTCCGGCGTGCAGCGGGATCACGCGGGCATCAGCCATGTCCACCTCCTACCCGGTCCAGCACCGCGAGCGCGGCCTGCTCGGCCCGCCGGACCAGCGCCGGCTCAAGCTGCGGGCGGACCTGCCGGGCGCGGATGAAGTCGTCGAACGCCTCCACCGTGGTGTAGCGGGGGGTGTACCCGAACTCCTTGCGCAGCCGGGTGGTGTCGACCACCCGGCCGAAGTTGAGGAAGCGCATCTGCTCCGGCGAGTAGTCGACCAGCCCGGTACGCCGGATCAGCCGACCCACCGCGGCCACCGCCGGCCCCGGCACCGGCACGCTCACCCGGCCGGCCCGGCGGATCGCCTGGGACAGCAGCAGCACGCCGCTGCCGCCGACGTTCACGGTGCCCGGCAGATCCTCGACCGCGGCCAGCCGGAGCACCTCCAGCGCGTCGTCCTCGTGCAGCAGTTGCAACCGCGGGTCGTAGCCGAGCACGGTCGGCACCACCGGCAGCCCGAAGTAGCGGACCAGCGGCGAGTCGATCCGCGGCCCGACGAAGTTGGTGAACCGCAGCACGGTCAGCGCCACGTCCGGGCGGCGCCGGCCGAAGCCGCGCACGTACCCCTCGACCTCGACCGCGTCCTTGGCGTAGCCGCTGCGCGGCAGCCCCTTCGGCTCCATCTCCTCGGTGAACAGTGCCGGGTCGCGGGACGAGGAGCCGTACACCGCGGTGGTCGACTTCACCACCAGCCGGCGCACGCTGGCCGCCTTCTGGCAGCCGGCGAGCAACTGCATGGTGCCGATGACGTTCATTTCCTTCATCGCCACCCGGCCGCCGGCCCGGTGCGGGGTGGCGGTGATGCTCAGGTGCACCACCGTGTCCACCCCGGCGGCGGCGATCACCTTGCCGATCAGCGGGTTGCGGATGTCGGCGCGGACGAACTCGGTCCGGCCGAGCAGCGCGGCCAGTTCCGGGCCGGGGGGCAGCGTGTCCACCCCGATGACCCGGTCGATCGACGGATCGGCGGCCAGCCGGGCGGCGAACCGGCTGCCGAGATTCCGGCTGACTCCGGTGACCAGGACGACGTGTGGCGGCATAGGCACTCCCAGTGTTGGGGGCCTTTGAGGGCCGGCGAAAGACTGGCGGCCCCCATCGTACCCAGCCGGGACGGGGCCTCCAGCTGCGCTCAGTTACGGAGAATTACAACCTGGTGACCAGTGTGATTCCGGTGCACAGCAGTGCGCTACGCGACCGGACTGGGCGGCGAGTCGACCACGCTCAGTTTCGGGGTCGGACCGGACACGCTGTGCCGCAGCACCCGGCTGAGCACCACCGGGTCGCCCGGCGCGGCCCGCAGCACCTGGCTGGCCCGGCCGGAGTTGACCGCGACCGTGATCGCCCGGAACGCGTCCTCGCAGACGGCGACCCGGCCGGCCTGCACGTCGCCGAACGCCAGCGCGAACGGGACCTCCATCACCTTGCCGCTGGACCGCAGCTCGATCAGGTCGCCGAGCTGGATGCCGGCCGCCTCCAGGTCGGACCGGCGCACGTTCAACGCCAGGTTGCCGAAGTGGTCCACCATCCGGACGGTTCCGTGCACATGGTCGCCGTGCACGTACGGGGCGACCGACTCCAGCGAGTCGAGGGTGGCCGGGTCGACCTCGGGGCCCAGCTCGGCCATCGGCAGCCCGCTGGCCAGGTGCGCCGCGACCGGGGCGAACACGTCCCGGCCGCGGAACGAGGCGGACGGGTTGGGCTCCCAGAGGGCCGAGTTGGTGAGCTCCCGCACCTCGACCACGCCCCCGACCTCGTCCCAGGCCAGCGAGGAGACGCCGTTGTCCGGGCAGACGAAGATGGCCCCGCCGGCGCACCGGATGGCCACCGGCCGGGCCGCGTTGGCCCGGGCCGGATCGACCAATACCAGGTGCACCGCGAGCGGCGGCATGTGCGAGATCGACTCGGCCAGCATCGAGGCCCCGATCCGCACGCTCTGCGCGGTCACCTGATGGCAGATGTCAATGATCCGTACATGCGGCGCGATCTGCGCGACGACGCCCTTGCAGACGCCGACCAGGTGGTCTTCCAGCCCGTAGTCGGACAGGAACGTGACCCAGTCAGGGCGGGTGGCAGCCAGCTCGGCTGCCGGCCCGGGCCCGGCTTGTCGGAGGTCGCTGCTCACCCGCGCCGTCCTTCGCGATCCCAACTGACGCCGTTGTCAGCCGGCTGGAGCTACTTCTTGTTACGACGCTGCACTCTGGTGCGCTTCAGCAGCTTCCGGTGCTTCTTCTTTGCCATCCGCTTGCGACGCTTCTTGATGACCGAGCCCATGGCGCGAGAGCCTACCTGGCCCGGCGCGCCCGGTCGTCAGCCGGCCTCGATGAACGCGTCCCGCAGGTAGTCGTGCACGGCCTTTTCCGGCACCCGGAACGACCGGCCGACCCGGACGGCGGTCAGCTCGCCGGAATGCACCAGCCGGTACACGGTCATCTTGGACACCCGCATCAGCGCCGCGACCTCGGCCACGGTGAGGAACTTGACCTGCGCGAGCGGGCCATCCCGGGATGGCACCGCCGCCGGCCCCGGGTCGGGCGCGGCGTCGGCCGGCGCCTGGACTCGGGTCGGCCGGGCAGCCGGCGGCCGCTGGCCGCCGGGGACGGGACGCGTCGACGACATACGTCACCAAACCTTTGGCACGTGTCGGGTCGCCGGCTTCCCCACCGGCGAGCAACAGACACGCACGTGCTAGCCGAAGCGTAGCGGTACACGTGTGACTGCTGCGATCCCCGAAACTGTGTTCCCCGTTCGCGGCGCTGCGCGCCAGACGCGACGTCTTCCCTCGGCCCCCCGCAACGACTTCGTCGGCGCGTTGCCTCAGTCCAGACGCCGCTGCGCTCCGCGCCGCTGATGGCTCTACCTTCCTTTCGCACGGTGGATCCCGGCAGGGAGCGCTTGCGCCGCTTGTCCCGTGAGGACTGAGGTGAGACGGCGCCCCTGTCGGGCCCCGGCGAAGGCCTGACGCCCTGGAGGGTGTGGTCCCGCGAGGACTGGTTCATCAGCACGACGCAGCGCCTTCCCGGTCCGCCGAGCACCATGGCGGTAGTCGCCGTCATGGCGGAGCTGAGGGAAGGTGTGGGTGTGCTGGGGTCGGTATCGACTGGGCGGAGGAGTTCCATGACGTCGCCCTCGGAACGGTGGAGGAAGGGGTCGTTGAGCAGTTCCGGATCGAGCACGGCCCGGCCGGTGTGGCCCGGCTGGTCGGGCGGTGTCTGGCGGCCGAGCCGGACCCGGCTGAGGTGCGGGTGGTGTTGGAGACCCGGCACGGGCTGCTGGTCGAGGCGTTGCTGGACGCGGGGTTCACGGTGGTGCCGGTCAACCCGGAC
>Ga0307499_10000768_pt1 | contig 10452 bp, 14 predicted proteins | sample 13_S_MG_FD_201363 | JGI IMG/M metagenome (GOLD analysis project Ga0307499, IMG submission 201363) | Soil microbial communities from Populus trichocarpa stands in riparian zone in the Pacific Northwest, United States - 13_S | ecosystem: Environmental > Terrestrial > Soil > Riparian zone > Trees... | reverse complement strand
AGGGAATCCACAAATGAAATTGCAAGGTTCTGACACCCAAAGCATCAAAACCTTGCAATCTGAAAACGCCCCTCAGCCCAAATCGAGATTCCCGATCAGTGGCTTAGCCTTTCTTCACGGACGACTAAATAGCTCGGCCGAGAAACTTTACTGTAAGCAGTCAGAACAAATCCTGGCGCGATAATGAACGTTCTCCCGATCCGACTTTCAGTTCGATAAGGCCCTTGGCGCACCAGCCACTAAGGCCGAAGCGTCAAACATTCTTGTAAGCCAAACTACGTCAACAAACGCCGCCCGATGTCTCACTTGGGTCAAAAAGGGGACACACGGGAACGGCCGCTTCTGGCGGATTTTGTTGCAAAAGTCGGCTGTGACCGGTGATGTCGTTCGGTCATTTCACTTGGGGCGACGGGATTTAGTCCCGCGACCCTGACGCTCTCTACGCAACTTTTACGCTACGCAATGCACAGAGCCTGAGCGGGTGGTGGTCGCGCAACCAGCGATGCGAGCCGCCTTAGGTTCTGAGCAATGGCGGCCAGAACAAACTCGTCCTGAGCGCCTCGTGGGCCACGCAGTCGAAGCCGACCGAGCTTCAGAATGCGCTTCAAGTGCGCGAACCGCATCTCGATCTTCTTGCGCTCATGTCGCGATTGCTCAAAACCCTCGGTACCAGCGAACGAGCGGGCAACGTCTCGGGCGTGCTCATGGATGTCGCGTGGGATCTTGCGCGCTGGTTCCTTTGGGCAGCATTGCGGTTTGAGTGGGCAAACGTCGCAATCCAGCTTGCTGGCGCGATACAGAAGCGTCTTGCCCTCGTGCACGGTGCCGCTCGTTCCGAGCCGCTTTCCGCCCGGGCAGTGGTAGATGTCGTCGGTCGGGTCATATCGAAAGTCGCTGCGCGAGAAGGTGCCGTCGTCCCGCTTCGACTTGTCGAACACGGGAATATGGGGCGCGATGCCCTTCTCCTCGACCAGCCAGTTCAGCATCGGAGCTGCCCCGTAAGCGGTATCCCCGACAAGCCGCTTGCTCCATCTCGATCGGGCTGATGTAGCCGATGGCCGAGATTGGCACCTTTCCGACCTCACGCGATGTCCGACTTGAGCCCGGAATGCAGACCAAAGCGGACGTCCGCCAACCTCCCTGAATCTCTTGATTCACGCTCACAACCGGGAGAGAAGCTCCGCCTTCTTGGCTGCGAATTCTTCCGATGAGAGAATGCCTTTCTTGTGCAATTCGGCCAGCCGCTCGATTTTGGCGAAGAGGTCGGTTTCCTGGGCACTGTCGGGCCGATACGGCTCGTTAGCAGGCGCCATACGTGGTTCCGGAGTCTTGGCTTGTGCGCCGTCTACTGAGACGACCGGCAGAGTTGAGACGCTAACTGTCCCGCGCTGACTGGTAAGGGTAAGCGAACCGCCGCGCCCCTGCTGCTGAGAGACGCCGCTGATCTGGTGATCTAGCGTATCGTAGACGGTTACGTGTCCATTCAGCTCTACTGCTAATCGATGGTTCTGGTTGAAATAGGCATAGCGGATTTGGTTCTGCGCGCCAGTCCCGTTGGGGAACCCTAGTTCCGCTGGCCACCATTGACCCGACGCTCGGCCGGGTGTCTCTGGTACGAATAGGCTGACCGAACCTGTATCCAAGATGTCGTGGCCGCCCTCCTGCTGGCTGCCACCTTGACTCTGTGACTGTGACTGAAAGCCCGCGGCGAATGGCACGAAGGGTTGCCCAGCCAAGATTTGTGACAGCTCGGAACACAAGCCGTCGACCTTCGCCTTGAGGCCGTGATTGAACATGTCGCCAACCATCGTCATGCCACCCGGCATCCACTGCCCGGCACCACCCAGTTCGCGATGGTCAAACTGCGCCATCGTGCCTTTGCTGTTCAGGAGGGCCTGCAACAACGTCATCACCGCGTCGGCACTGACTCCGTAATGCTGAGCCAGATCGCTTATTTTCTGCAAGCCTTGGTCGGTTAGGCGGGGCAAGGATTTGCTCCTTAGGGCGGGAAGATATGACCCGCCGCGCATAGTAGAAACCGAGTTCGTTATCGGTGCAAGAACGGACATGACGCAGTCTTTGCGTCTTGTGGCAGTTTGACCCACAACGGACTCGGGCCGCCTGCCGGAACACGCGCTCGCGCGGATAGCCAAAAGGTGACGCCCTCTTCCTCAAATCCGCTAGGGAGCAGGCTTGTCGTCGCTCGCATGCATTACCTTCAACGGCGCGATTGTCCCTGTCGATGACGGTTCTTCTCCTGGTATCATCAGGCTTGGTCCTGCTCTCATTCGGTTCCGGCGCGGCGGAGGAGCGTGCCGGCTTCGCGCCTGCCGGTGCGGCGGACGCCGGATTGCGCTGTTTCTCGCCTGCCAATATGCTCCGCCTCGGCACACACTGGCCAACAACCAACAGGATCACCCCATGCCGACCGCGTGCTTGGCCCCCTTGGACGAGACCATTACGATCGAAGAGCTCACGCGCGATCCCTATCCGATCTACCGGCGCCTGAGACGCGAAGCGCCCGTATTACGGGTCAAATCCGTGGGCCGCACCTTCCTCACCAAGGCCGCCGACACCAAATACGTGAAGGACAACGCGGCGTTATTCAGCTCCGACGACCCGAACACGCCCATGAAGCGCGCCTTTCTCGCGCATACGCTGATGCGCAAGGATCACGACGAGCACCGGACCGAACGCATGGCGATGATGCCGGCCCTGATGCCGAAGACGATCGAATCCGTCTGGGCGCCGCTGTATGCGAAACTGGCCGCGGCGTATCTTGACCGGCTGCCGCGCGGTGAGGTGGTCGATCTCTTTCCCGGTCTCGCAGGACCGCTTGCCGCGCGGATTCTGGCACATGCGATGGGAGTTCCGGACGCGAACGATGAGGACATGCAGCGATGGTCGCAGACGCTGATCGACGGCGCCGGCAATTTCGGCTGGACGCCGGGGCCTTTCGATGCGACCGACATCGCCAATGCGGAAATGGACAAATGTATTCGCGCCAACGCCGAACGCGTGCGGGCCGAACCGGATTCCTCAGCGCTCTCCTTCATGGTGAACGCGAAGAATCCGATTCCGGAAAGCCAGATGATCGCCAATGTGAAGATCGCGATCGGCGGCGGCATCAACGAGCCGCGCGACGCCCTGCTGACGATCCTCTACGGCCTGCTCACCAATCCGGATCAGCTTGACGCCGTGCGCGCAGGCGGCAAATGGCGCTCCGCCTTCGAGGAAGGGGTGCGGTGGGTGGCGCCGATCCAGGCGAGTTCACGGCTCGTTATGGAGGACACGGAGATCCGCGGCTGCTTCATCCCGAAAGGCGACACCGTGATGACGATCCAGGCGTCGGCCAATCGAGACGAGGACGTCTTCGACGATGGCGAAAACTATTGCGGGCTGCGTGAGCCCAATCCTCACCAGGCCTTTGGCAACGGCCCGCATCACTGCGCGGGCGCGCACTTGTCGCGGCGAACCGTTGGCGCGATCCTGCTGCCCATGTTGTTCGAGCGCTTCCCCAACATGACCTTGCCTGATCCCGCGGGCGTGCGCTGGCACGGGTTCGGTTTCCGCGGCCCGCTCAATTTGCCGATTCTCCTGCAATAGGAGCGGCGCGAGGAAGAGGCGTTTTTATTTTGGCTCATCCGCTGCCGCAGATCGTCCGCAATTCCCCGCAAGCAGCTTGCCGGCGAGTTGCGCGGCAGGTTCTTCGCATAGATCAGCTCTCACCGGGTCCTGGCCGCGCAAGCTGGCGAGGCGATTGAATAACATCGAGATGTCGCATGTTGGCACTTTTCGGACTTGCCGCGATTTCTGAGTTTAGTCCGCTCTCGGGGGTAAAGCGGAAGTGGTATCTCCAGCCCGCCAAGGGCGGCTTTTGGCGCAAAGCAGCCATCCAAGCTGTTAAAGAGGTGGCAGTTGGATGTCTCGATTAAGCACGTGCGCGGGACATCGACGATCAGCAAGTGCGAGCCGCGTCAACGGGCGAGATTTTCCTCTGTCATCGTCATCGCTCCTGACAGTCTTCGTCATATCAGTGGTCTAAGCCGCGATGGCGCGCTCGGTGGACCGCAGTCTGCAGGCCTTCCCGCCCGGCGGATGGCGAGGCCCGCCGTCCAGGTCGCACATGGCTTCCAAGATGGCGTCGATGCTGACCGGCGCCTTTAGACCTGCCGGAGCGCGCAGTGCCGGGCAAGACGCGATCGCCGATGCATCTGAGGCCCAGGAAGCCAGGATCGCTCGCTTCTCGGCCAGCGTCAGGTCCGGATGGGCTACGACGTCCTTGGGATGTTCGAAGACGGTGCCCGGGTGCAGCAGCGCCTGGAATTCAAATACGTTGTCTTTGATCGCGATCGTCGGCCGCATGGTATCCACCATTCAAGACGAGTGGGCCGGCAGCCCGAGACAATAATTCCGGGCCGCCGCGATAGCGCGTTGGCTCAGGCCGCCTTGGACTCGAGCTGATGCACGTTGCTGCCGTTGATGGCGATCCGCCGCGGCTTCATGGCCTCCGGGATTTCGCGGACGAGTTCGATCTTGAGCAGGCCGTTGTCGAAGGTCGCGTCCTTGACCTGGACGTAGTCTGCCATGTTGAACTGGCGCTTGAAGTGACGGGTCGAGATACCCCGGTAAAGGAACTCGCGTTCGGCTTTCTCGATCTTGCCGCCTTCAATGGTGACGACGTTCTGCTCTGCAATGATCGAGATTTCATCCGGCGAGAAACCCGCGACCGCCAACGTGATCTGGTAACGGTCTTCGGCCAGCCGTTCGATGTTGTAGGGCGGATAGCCTTCCTCGGCACCGCGCTGGGCGGATTCGGCTAGGTCGAAAAGACGGTCGAAACCGATGGTCGACCGGAACAGGGGCGAGAAGTCATAAGTGCGCATAGCCAGATCCTCCTAGGAGCAAAATGGTTAATAGCGGCACCGGACACTACCGGTGCCCGCCTGAATGTCCCGGACCCATCAGGCGCCCGGGAACCACCTTGCGGTGGCGACTTGGAAAATAAAAAAACGGGATTTTGGTTTCAAGGGGGAGCCCGAAAATTTTTCAATATCCGTCTAACGGCCGGCTGCGGTCGCCCCTAGGGGCTGGAAGTCGTCTCCTCCCAGCGGTAGCGCCGTGCTACGCTTTTCTGTGCGGCGCACGCCGCTGCCTCTTATTTGACGGGACTCGTCCATGCCCACCCCACCAGGGAAGGAGTCGGTATTGGCCCCCACCGCAGCCACCGATCTCACTAGGGAGGAGCTACCTTATCGGTTGCGGCAACAGTCCCTGCTTGGAGAGTTCGGCCGCTCTGCGATGCAGACCCGAGACATCGGACAAATCCTGCAACGCGCAACCGAGCTCTGCGCCCAAGGCCTCGAAACATCACTGGCCAAGGTGCTTGAGTATATATCCGACGACAGACGGCTGCTGGTCCGTGCCGGCGTCGGTTGGGCACCGGGAACGATCGGGCAGGTGTCGCTCGGGATTGATATGGAATCTCCTGCCGGCTACGCGTTTCAGACCGGCCAAATGGTGATTTCAAATCATCTTCAGGAAGAAACACGCTTTCGCACGCCCAAGCTGTTGTCGGATCACGGGATCAAGCGGGCGATCAACGTCCTGATAGCGAGAGGCGGGGAGGGAAATTTGCCGTTCGGTGTCCTCGAGGTCGACAGTGCCGACCCCGGCCAGTTCGATGCTGCAGATGCTGACTTCCTTGCCGGCTTTGCTGGTTTGCTCGGTGTTGCGATCGAGCGGCAGCATGCTGACGCGGACCTCAAGGAAGCACTCGACCACCAGGCCATGCTGACGCGCGAGATGAGCCACCGCGTCAAGAACAGTCTGGCGTCGGTCGTGGGTCTGCTCCGCGTGCAGGGGCGCAACGCGGAGTCGGAAGATGTCCGAAATGCCCTGAAAGACGCGGCTTCGCGCATCACCACGATTGCCCAGGTCCACGACCACTTATGGCGCAGCAACAAGATCGGCTTTGTTGACATCGCTGACTTTGCGGGCGAGCTTTGCCGGAAGCTTCAGGAAACCGTGGCGCACAGGATAAGCTGCGCTTTCGATCCTCTGATGATTTCCGCCGACAAGGCGATTCCACTGGGCCTTCTGATCAATGAAATTGTGACGAATTCCGCGAAGTATGCCTACCTTGACGGGTCCGGCGAAATCCGCGTTTCGGGCGAACGGCACGGCAGCGACTTGCGGGTGGAAATATCAGATCAGGGTATCGGTCTGCCGACCGACTTCGACATCGACCAGCCACGGGCGTCTCTCGGCTTCAAAGTGATTAAAAGCCTGATCGCCCAACTTGAGGGACGCATTGCAGTGACGTCTAACACGCCAAAAGGCGTGATGATCCAGCTTGATGTGCCCTTGGATGAGAACACGGGTTGAGCCACCGGACGTGGAGTATTCAAATATAGGTTGTGGTCAAGGGAACTCCCCATGGATCGCGCCGTTGTGCCCATGATCCCCGAGCGAAGCGGGATAGGCTATCGGCCACAGTCAGCAGCCTCACATGAACAACTCTCTCGCGTCCCTGGCCATATTCGGCCTTTTGGGAGCGGCAGTTATTGCCTTGCCGGGGTTTGCGCCTCAGGTGGCCGCGGGCGAAACCTCCGTGCTGGCGAAGTCGGACCGGCTTGAACTTCCGACTGTCGCGCGAAATTGTTCGCAGCAGGTCTGGCCCCGCTTCGATGCGCAGTGTCTGCATAGTGGCGAGGCGATGGCTCGCGAAGTTCGCCTGGTCACGGCGCGCCGCTAGGCAAGCAGCTTGCAGACGTGGCGAACGGGAGACCTTGATGATCAGTCCAGAAGCTCGCAATGCAATTCAGATCGACCGAGTGTGTAGCGCCGCGATCTGCGAGGAAATAGGTGCTCGGCTGCGGATCAGACTGGCAGGCGAGCATGACCGATTACCGCAACACCTGATTACGCTGATGGACGCCATCCAGACCAACGATTGAGGTAGCAAGATGAATATGTCGAGCGAAGGCCTCTTGGTCATATTGTTCGTAGGGCTCGTTGCAGGCTGGTTGGCCGGTCAAATCGTACGCGGGACCGGATTCGGGATCGTTGGCGATCTGATCATCGGTATTCTCGGCGCCTTTATAGGCAGTTGGTTGCTGCCCCAGCTCGGCATCCATCTCGGCAGCGGCATCATCAGCGCGATCGTCAACGCCACCATCGGCGCGGTACTGCTGCTCTTCGTGGTGCGGCTTCTCCGCGGTGGCGGTGGATGGGGAAGCAGATGGCGCGGCCGTTGGGGGTGACCCATGCCCGCGTCTCGGCAACGGCTCGTGCGTTTGCCGCGAGGACCCTCAACTTAGCCCCGGATCGATTCCAGATGAAAGACTTCTCGAATGCGTCGTTTCCGCCTGAAACGATCGCGATCATGAAAGTGGCGTTGGATAGGGCGGTTGCCTCACTGCCGGATCCCGTCAGCGCCGCGCATGTCCAGGCCATTGCGGAAACGATACTCCGCACCGCGAAGGACGGCGAGCGAGACCCCGCTATATTGCAGAGAATGGCATTGATGGAACTTCAGATCCTGACACGCTGTTGATGCCGGTCCGCAACGAGGACTTTGAGCTACCGTCCGGCCTGCGATCTGTCGAAAGGAACGATTATTCGACGCCAAGCTTGATCCATGCAGTCGTGGCCTGGATGTGCCCACCGGAAGGGTGGAAATGCCTACAGTCTTGGTTGTCGAAGATGAGACCCTGATCAGGGAACTCGTCGCGGAGGAACTCGAAGAAGCCGGATACTCCGTCGTCGTTGCAACCGATGCCGACCAAGCGATCGCCATTCTCGAAGCCCGTCAGGATATCCACCTAGTTTTTACGGATATCGACATGCCCGGCTCTATGGATGGGCTGAAATTGGCCGCGGCGGTGAGAGACAGGTGGCCTCCGGTTCACATCATAATCACCACCGGCAAGGCTCGGCCGCTGGAAATCCCGGCGAACGCGCTTTTTATTCCCAAGCCTTATGTCGGCAAGAATGTTGTCGCGGCGATGAGAACGTTCGAAAATATTTAGAGGCCAGAGGCGAGCGGGTCTTCGCTTCCGAGCGGCTCTTAGAGCTGCTTGCCCAACACAATGGACGCATCGCGGTCTCATTAAACGAGCCAAAGGGCACAACAATCCAACCTGATGTTCCACTCAACGGGGATTGACTGACACTCTCTCCGCCATTTGCACGATTTTGGGCGCTAACCTACGATTTTGAACTATTTGTGCGCGATAGCCTGTTGGGCCTCGACGCTTGCGCGGGCGCAATAATGCAGGATCCACACAATTGTGGCTCAGCAATACAATCGTGCGATCGGTACGGCCGGATACTCTTGGTTTCAGCCGTCATCTCGAAAAAGTCGCAGCAGCGCATAGCGTCGTTTGTGGTGCGGTGCCGCTTCGGAGTTGCGAGGGGCCGCTTCTGGCGCAAAGCGGTCGTTGAGCCCGTCCTTCGCACTGCTCAAGTGCGTCGATCGATTCTGATTATGGCGCGGCTGAGGTCCTGTCGGGCGGGAGGAGAAGCAGGCCGACGACGTGAGCAGCATCAGTACGTTCCAAAAGGCGACCGCACCGAACGCCTGGACATAAGATGCCGTCTGGCTGAGGCCTCTTGATCCGGCACCGGAAAGCGTCAGAAAGAAAGGGACCTCCAGTGCCGCCACACCCAATGCATTGCCGCCGCGCTGCATCGTCGTCAGGACCCCGGATGCGCATCTGACGTGGCGGTCGTGGATGCCGCTCATCACCGCGTTCTGGATCGGCGGGCGGCGCGGCAGTCGACGTCGGTCCTGATCAGCTTGGGGTTGCCGCACGCGCCATCGTTCTTGCGGGCCATCTGCTCAATTCCTTTGTTCGGAATAGCGAAAGTCGCCGCGAACGTTTGTTCTCCCGAGGTACCAACAAAAATACCAACAAACCGGACGGCTGCGGTGAACTTTTACGCGTGTTTTCAACATGCCACGAAAATTTTCTTGAAAATATGGAATCAAACCAGTAGTCTAAGCTATTGTTATTATTTGTGTTTTCAGCCTGGTGCCCCTGGCCGACAATCGACTAATACCATAACTAATTGAATTTGAAATGATTTTCGTCGTCGATTGCCGCCGATACCAACGGAAATGCCAACAAGCAGACGGGCGGTATTGGCAGGCAAAAAATAAAAGCAGCAGGCTCCCGGACAGCAGGCGCGCGGCCGGAAGCGAACCCAGACTCTAACTCGAAATTCCCGCTGGCCGGACTACTTGGGGGGCGGTTTGCTTGCACTTGAGCGCGAGGCCGACGCAGAAAGCACTGATCGCGTGACGCTGATCCGCGATCTGCTGGATGTCCAATGACGATGTTGTGCCAATGTTCGACAAACACTTCGAAAAGCTGCTGCTCAAAAAGCCGCTGCGGATCATGGACCGCGATTCTGGCACCGATGGCGACCACTGTGCGCCTTCAGCTCGACCGCGTCGATCCCGCTCAACGACGAGGGGCGCGTTGCTACGACATTCCGCGATGCGGCTCCGGTTCGGGAGCGCAGTTTCGCTCGACAACTGATTGATCGTCGCACGCTGCATTGGTGGAGCTTGGTCACTTAGCGAAGGCTCATTCGCGTAATGAGCGGTTATGGAATGGCAGCTCCTGGCGGCCACAACCGGACTTGGCACCATTTAGCGGAGTGGACGAAGGTCACTGGAGGTTGAAAGGCGATCATAGTGTCCGGCGGCCCCGCGACGGGAGGGGGGCCTTTTTGCTCGCCGCCGGTGTTTCCTCTGCACGGCGGAGAACGGGCATGCAGGGATCGCTGTGAGAGAAGATTGGCGAAGGCGTCTTCGCTGATGTCCACGCCTGGGCGCCCGGTCAGGTCGTCAAGTTGTCCAAGCCAGGTATCCCGCAGTGGGTCGTCCAGCACGAGACGCAAATGACCCGCGCGGTCTTCGCCGCTGGCGGCCCAGCGCCGGAGGTGCTCGGCGAAGTCGCCCTGGACGGCCGCTTTGGCATCGTGCTGCCGCGGTTCGATGGGCCGACCCTGACGCAGGCTACGCGCACCGGCGCCATCACGCGTGAACAAGCGAGCGCAATCCTCGCGACGCTCTGCCTTGCCGTTCACAAGACGCGACCGCCGCCGGACGCACTCTCGCTGCGCGAGGCGATGGACGCCAGATTGCGGTTCGGCGGCAGCGTGCTTCCGGAGCGCATCACCACCGGTGTCCTTGCGCTGATCGAGCACCTCGCGCCCGATGACGTGCTGTGCCATTCCGATCTTCACCCCGGCAACGTGATTATGACGGCGCAAGGTCCGAGACTGATCGACTGGCTCGGAGCGGCTCGTGCGCCCGCCGCCTACGAGATTGCACAGTGCCATGTCCTGCTTGCCGAGATTGGTCCGGAACACGCCGACGATCCGGAGCGGGCCACGGTCAATTCGGTTCTGCAGGCGGAGTATGCACGGCTGGCCGGC
>Ga0307499_10000767_pt1 | contig 10461 bp, 10 predicted proteins | sample 13_S_MG_FD_201363 | JGI IMG/M metagenome (GOLD analysis project Ga0307499, IMG submission 201363) | Soil microbial communities from Populus trichocarpa stands in riparian zone in the Pacific Northwest, United States - 13_S | ecosystem: Environmental > Terrestrial > Soil > Riparian zone > Trees... | reverse complement strand
CAGCCGGCGTACAACCGGCGGTTGCGTCGCCCGCAATCCTTGTGCGGCTTCGCCTTCGACATGAAGCGTCTGCGCCTCGCGGCGCCCGAGGAAATCCGCGGCGAGACCCTGCCGTACGTGCACGGCCTGTTCCGCTCGAGGCGCGAAGCGCTGCTCGCGCTTCGCGGCATCGCGGACGAATACGGATTGTGCCTGCAGACGCTAGGGTTCGACGCTCCGGTCAGGGATGGCGCGTGCTGGCGATTCCAGCTCGGGCGATGCCGCGGCGTATGCGCGGGCCGGGAGAACGTGCACGTCCACCACGCCCGCGTGGCCGAAGGCCTCGCCCGCATCAAGGCGGTGGAATGGCCGCACGCCGGGCCGCTTGGCATCGTCGAGCGCGATCCCGGCCGCGATGCCGCCGAGATCCACGTCGTCGACCGCTGGTGCTACCTCGGCGCGGCGCGCTCCGATGCCGAGCTCGCCGAGCTGCTCGAGGGCGAGCGTGCGCCGCGCTTCGACTACGATCATTACCGCATCCTTTCGCGGCACCTCGCCAGGAAAGGCGTGCGCACCATGAGGCTCGCGGGCCGATGCATTGCGAACTGATCGTGCCGGGCCTGTTCGCCGACGCGAGCGGCACGCGCGCGCCGTCGCTGGAGCTGCTGCTCGCGCGCGGCCGCAGCACGGTCCATGCGGGCTCGCAGTCCCTGCCGATGGAAGCCTGGCTGCAGGCCGCCTTCGCGCTCGAGGGCGAGTCGCTCCCGGCGGGGGCCCTCTCGCTCGCCGGCGCGGGCGGCGAGCCCGGGCCCGACTGCTGGGCGCGCGCCGACCCGGTGCATCTGCGCCTGCTGCGCGATCGGCTCATCGTCGTGCCTGCGGCGGCATTTGCCCTGTCGCGCCCCGAAGCCGAAGCGCTGGTGGAGGCGCTCAACCGCCACTTCAACGAGCCCCTCGTTTTCCAGGTGCTCGAGGCGGGGCGCTGGTGCGTGCGGCTCGAGCGGCAGCTTGCCTCCCATGCGTCCTCGCCGCTCGACGCCGCCGGACGCGACGTCGACCTTGGCATGCGAGCGGGCGGAGAAGCGGGCAAGCGCTCGGCCGCCCTGCTCAATGAAGCGCAGATGCTGCTGCACGCGCACCCAGTCAATGCCGCGCGGGAGGCGCGCGGCGAACCCGCGGTAAACAGCCTGTGGCTTTGGGGCGCGGGTACTGCGCCGCGCGTGCCACCCTCGCGCTGGCGATCGGTCAGCGCCGACGATCCCGTCGCGCGCGGTCTCGCGCGGCTCTCCGGCGCACGCGAGCGAGCGCTGCCGGAAGGCGCCGAGGCGTCGCTGCAGGACGCGCCGCTGGACGGACGCCATCTCGTCGTGCTCGATGCGCTGCGCGCGCCGCTCGCGCTGGGCCAGAGCGCCGAGTATGCGGAGTGCATCGACGCGCTGGAAAAGCGCTGGTTCGAGCCGCTCCTTGCCGCGCTGCGCGCGGGTCGCGTCGGCATGGTGACGGTGCATGTCCCGGACAGCCTCGACGCCTCGTTCGAAACCATCCGCGGCGACCTGCGGCGCTTCTGGCGCAGGCCGCGGGCGCTGGAGAAGTACGCGTGAGGATCGTCGCGCGAACCTTCGCCGAGGCCGACCGCTACGCCCTGGTCGAGGCGGGCGTGCATCCGCTGCTCGCGCGCATCTACGCCGCGCGGCGCATCCGCTCGAGCGCCGAGCTGAGATACGACGCCTCCGCCTTGCTTCCCCCTTCTCTTCTAAAAGGCATTGACGACGCGGCGCAGCTCCTCGCCGACGCCATCCAGTCGGGCAAACGCCTGCTGATCGTCGCCGACTACGACGCCGACGGCGCCACCGCCTGCGCGGTCGGCATCCGCGCGCTGCGTGCCTTCGGCGCGCACGCGGAGTACCTGGTGCCCGACCGCTTCAAGCTCGGCTACGGGCTTTCGCCCGAGCTGGTCGAGCTCGCCGCGCAGCGCCGACCGGATCTCCTCATCACCGTCGACAACGGCATCGCGAGCGTCGAAGGCGTGGCCCGCGCGCGCCAGCTCGGCATCGCCACGCTCATCACCGATCACCACCTCCCGGGCCCCGAGCTCCCCGCCGCGGCCTGCATCGTGAATCCCAACCAGCCCGGATGCGCCTTCCCGTCCAAGGCGCTCGCCGGCGTGGGGGTGATGTTCTACGTGATGGTCGCGTTGAGAGCCGAGCTTCGAAGAAGAAATTACTTTGAAAGAGAGCCCAATCTGGGCGGCCTGACCGATCTCGTCGCGCTCGGCACCGTGGCCGACGTCGTTCCGCTCGACGCCAACAACCGCAACCTGGTGTCGCAGGGACTCAGGCGCCTGCGCACGGGAAGAGGCCAGCCGGGCGTCACGGCGCTCCTTCGCGCCGCGGGACGCTCGCCGGCCGAGGCGACGAGCTTCGACCTCGGCTTCGTCGCCGGGCCGCGCCTCAACGCGGCGGGCCGCCTCGCCGACATGAGCGTCGGCATCGAATGCCTGATCGCCGACGACGAGGCCCGGGCCATGAATCTCGCGCAGCAGCTCGATCGGCTCAATACCGAGCGCCGGGCGATCGAGACATCGATGCTGCAACAGGCTTTCGAATACCTCAAAGGGGTCAAGGGAGCCGGCTCGACGTTCTTCGATGCCGGCTGGCACCAGGGCGTGGTCGGCATCCTCGCCGCGCGGCTCAAGGACCGCGTGCACCGCCCGGTGATCTGCTTCGCCAAAGGAGGAGAAGCGGCTTCAGAAGGCGGCGTTCCGGTGCTGCGCGGCTCCGGGCGCTCGATTCCCGGCCTGCATCTCAGGGACTGCCTCGATCTCGTGGCGAAGCGCGCCCCCGGCCTCGTCGTGCGCTTCGGCGGGCATGCCATGGCCGCGGGGTTGACGATCCGGGAGCCGGACTATGATCGCTTCACTCTGCTATTTGAAACCACAGTCGAGGAGCTTCTGCCGGCCGAGGCGCGCCTGCGCACCGTCGAGACCGACGGCGCCCTGGAGGGCGCGCACTGCACGCTCGAAGTGGCGCGCATGCTCGAGGGCGAGATCTGGGGCCAGGGATTTCCGCAGCCGCTCTTCTGCGATAATTTCGGCGTGGAGTCCCAGCGCGTGGTCGGCGAAAGGCATCTCAAGCTGCGCCTGGTGAAAGACGGGCGGCGCTACGAAGCGATGCGCTTCGGCGCGCTCGAGCCGCTGCCGGAGAAGGTGCGCGCCGCGTACCGGCTGGCGGTGAGCGAGTTCAACGGCCTGAGAACCATCCAGCTCAACGTGGAGCACTTCGAATGATCCGCGCCCTTGCCATAGCGGCCCTGCTGCTTTCCTTTCCCGTGCACGCTGAAGACCTGAGCCCGGTCAAGGACGCCGGCCCCTACGTCCCCTCGCCGCAGAGCGTGGTGGCCGACATGCTGCGCTACGCCGAGGTCGGCCCCTCGGACTTTCTCATCGACCTCGGCTCGGGCGACGGCCGCATCGTGCTCACCGCGGCCAAGATCTTCGGCGCGCGCGGCTTCGGCGTCGAGATCAAGGAAGACCTGGTGCGCCGCTCCAACGAGGCGGCGCAGAAGGAGGGCCTCGCCGACCGCGTCAAGTTCCTGAAGCAGGACCTCTTCAAGACCGACATGTCGCAAGCTACCGTGATCACGATGTACCTGCTTCCCGACACGGTGAACCTCCTGAAGGACAAGTTCCTGAGCGAGCTGAAGCCCGGCACGCGCATCGTGTCGCACGACTACCCGCTCACCGGCTGGATTCCGGAGAAGTACGTGCAGATGGACCTCGAGGACAAGGTGCAGATCAGCGGCGTGACCACCACCCTCATCTACCTGTACATGGTTCCCGCCAAGGTGGCGGGCAAGTGGAGCGCCCAGATGCCGGCGGCGGTGAGCAAGCAACCCGCGACGCTGCAGCTCAAGCAGCAGCTCACGCGCGTCTCGGGAAGCGCCCGCCTCGACGGCAAGGACGTGCCGCTCGAAGACGTGAAGCTGCGCGGCGACCGGCTCAGCTTCCGGCTGTCGGGCCGTAGCGGCGAGTTCAGCGGCCAGGTGAAGGGATCGAGCATCGAGGGCGTGATGGAAAACGGCCGCGCGAAAGCGCCCTGGAGCGCGACGCTCGGCGGATGAAGCTTTCCTTGAGGTTCAAGTCCGGCGAGCTGGAGGTGGAGCTCCTCGACACGCCGACGGCCAGGGCCTTGCTCGAAGCGCTGCCGTTCGAGTCCCTGGCGCAGACCTGGGGCGAGGAGGTCTACTTCGCGACGCCGGTCAAGGCGAAGCTCGAGAAGGACGCGCGCCAGGTGGTCGAACCCGGAACGGTGTGCTTCTGGACCGAGGGCGACGCCATCGCCCTGCCCTATGGCCGCACCCCAATATCGACCGACGAGCGCCCCAAGCTCGCGAGCCGCTGCAACGTCCTGGGCAGCATCGTGGGTGATCCGAAACGGCTCGCGGCGGTCAAGGGCGGGGAAACCGTGAGGGTGGAAAAGCTCTGATGGAGCGCAAGCGGGTCAATTCCTCGAAGCTGCGCTCGGTCGGCTACGACGAGAAAACACGTACGCTCGAAGTGGAGATGTCGAACGGCCAAGTCTTCCAGTACGGCGGGGTGTACCCGGAGGTCTACCGCCGCTTCATGGCGGCGCCGAACCCGACGACCTTCTTTGACGACAAAATAGCCGAGGAGTATGCCGCGAAGCGGGTGTGATCGCTTAGACTAGCGCCAAGAACTCCTCGGGGAGACCATGCGGCGCTCCGCTCTTACACTTGCCTTCCTGGGCCTGCTTGCGGCCCTGCCGGGGTATGCGGCGCCGGTGATGCCCGGGTTGCCGCAGATCATGGGCGCGGAGTCGGTAAGCCTGCGCAGCATCGCGGGATGGCTGCGCCAGAGCGGCCGCGACGGCTTCGTGGGCGCCGACGTCGCCGACGTGATGGGCATCCCGCGCCAGGTCACCGAGGACGTGCTGGAAGCGCGCCAGCGCGGGTTCAGGAACGAGGACGTGCTGCGCATCGCGCAGATCTCGGCGGACGACAAGCGCGATTTTCTGCTTTTCATGGTGCAGCGGCCCGACGATCAGGTGTACTTCTATTTCTCTACCGTGCGCGAGGGCCTGAAGAAGGCCTTCGTCTCGATACCGAGCCGCAACCTCGTCATGCCGCTCGACCGGCTCGAGGCCGAGGCGCGCTTCCGCCAGGAAGTGCGCTATTGGGGCGAGCGCATGGAATCGCCCTAACGGAAACGAACGTGGAAGCCGAACGCATCAACCAGATCGCCTCGTCGCTCGTCGACCTCGAGAAACGGTCCAACGAGCTGCGGAGGTATCTTTGACCTCGAAGGCAAGCAGAGCAGGCTTTCAGCCGTAGAGCAGCTTCTGGCCGACCCCGGCGTCTGGAGCGACCAGAAGCGGGCGCAGGAGCTCGGCCGGGAGAAGAAGGCCCTCGATTCGACCGTCGCAGCGCTGGTATCGATCGCATCGGGCATCCGGGACGCGAAGGAGCTTTTCGACATGGCGCGTCCGGAGAACGACGATGCCACCCTGGTCGGCGTTGCGTCCGACATAGCGAAGTTCGAAAGCGACGTCGCGGCGCTCGAGTTCCGCCGCATGTTCTCCAATCCCCTCGACCCCAACAGCTGCTTCATGGACATCCAGGCCGGCGCCGGCGGCACCGAAGCGCAGGACTGGGCGCAGATGCTGATGCGCATGTACCTCAAGTACTGCGACCGCAGGGGCTTCGGCGCCGAGATCCTCGAACAGACGCCCGGTGAAGTCGCCGGCATGAAAAGCGCCACGCTCAAGATCACCGGCGACTACGCCTACGGCAGCCTGCGTACCGAGAATGGCGTGCACCGCTTGGTGCGCAAGAGCCCGTTCGACTCCAACGCGCGGCGCCACACCTCGTTCGCGAGCGTGTTCGTGTATCCCGAGGTCGACGAATCGATCGAGGTCGAGATCAACCCGGCCGACCTGCGCGTCGACGTCTACCGCGCCTCGGGCGCCGGCGGCCAGCACGTCAACAAGACCGAATCGGCGGTGCGCATCACCCACATCCCGAGCGGCATCGTGGTGCAGAGCCAGAACGACCGCTCGCAGCACCGCAACCGCGCCGAATGCATGGCGATGCTGAAGTCACGCCTCTACGAGCTCGAGCTGCGCAAGCGCAACGCCGAGGCGGACAAGCTGGCGGCGGGCAAGACCGACATCGAATGGGGCCACCAGATCCGCTCCTACGTGCTCGACCAGTCGCGCATCAAGGACCTGCGTACCGGCGTGGAGAAGGGCGACACCCAGCGCGTGCTCGACGGCGAGCTCGACGACTTCATCACCGCCAGCCTGAAACAGGGGGTTTAGTGAATTTCTTCCGGGCTCGCCAAGCCGCCTCGATTGCCCTGCTCTTTTTCTTCACTTCGGTAACGGCGCAACCGGTGGAACCGGTTCTTTCGCAGGCGCGCACGCAGAAGGGTCCGCTGCTCGACACGCTCAAGGAGCTGGTGTCGATCGAATCCGGCAGCCGCGACCTCGAGGGCCTGGAGCGCATCGCGCAGCTCGTCGCGGGGCGGCTGAAGGGGCTCGGCGGCGAAGTCGAGCTGGCCGAGCCCGCCGAGGTCTACAAGATGGAGGACACGCCCGAGCGGGTCGGCAGGATGGTGCGCGCCACGTTCAAGGGCAACGGGGCGAAGCGCGTCCTCCTCATTGCGCACATGGACACGGTCTACCCGCGCGGCCTGCTCGCGAAGCAGCCGTTCCGCGTCGACGGCGAGCGCGCCTACGGGCTCGGAATCGCCGACGATAAGCAGGGCATCGCGGTGATCCTGCACACGGTCGCGATGCTGAAGGCGCTCGACTTCCGCGACTACGGCACGCTCACGGTGCTGATCAACGCCGACGAGGAGCTGTCCTCGCCCGGGTCGCGTTCGCTGCTCACGCGCCTTGGCGCCGAGCACGACGCGACGCTGTCGTTCGAATCCTCGCGCGTCGAATCCGACAAGATCGCGCTCGCGACCGCGGGCATCGCCTCGGTCGCGCTCAAGGTCTACGGCAAGGCCTCTCATGCCGGCGCCGCGCCCCAGCTCGGCGTGAACGCGCTGTACGAGCTCTCGCACCAGATCCTGCAGACGCGGGACCTGTCGAACCCGGCAACCGGCCTCAAGATGAACTGGACCATGTCGCGAGCGGGGATGAGCCGCAACGTCATTCCGCCGGCCGCGGAGGCGATGGCCGACGTGCGCGTGCTGCGCGTGGCCGACTACGACGGCATCGAGCAGGCGGTGCGGCAGCGGATCAAGAAGCAGCTCGTGCCCGAGGCCAAGGTGGAGATGATCTTCGAGCGCCGGCGACCGCCGCTCGAGGCTTCGCCTGCGTCCGCGGCGACGGCGAAGCACGCGCAGGCGATCTACAAGGAGCTGGGCAAGGAGCTGGTCGCCGACGCCGTCGCCGAGGGCGGGGGCACCGACGCCGCTTTCGCGGCGCTCAAGACGAAGAACGCGGTGGTCGAGCGCTTCGGCCTGCGCGGCTTCGGCGCCCATTCCACCGACGACGAATACGTGCTCGTCTCGAGCATCGAGCCGCGCCTGTACCTCGCCTCCCGACTCATCATGGACATCGCCCGCGACCGCATCCGCTGACATGGAAGAAGACAACAAGCTCGTCGAAGAACGGCGCGAGAAGCTGAAGGCGCTGCGGGCGAAGGGCCAGGCCTACCCGAACGAGTTCCGCCGCAAGGACTTTGCCTCGGCTCTGACGAAGGCCCATGGGGAGAAGTCGAAGGAACAGCTTGAGAAGGAGAAGCCCGCCGCCGTCGTGGCCGGCCGCATGATGCTCAAGCGCGTCATGGGCAAGGCGAGCTTCGCCACGCTGCAGGACGGCAGCGGGCAAATCCAGGCCTACATCACCCAGGACGTTCCCGGCTACGAGGAGTTCAAGCACTGGGACCTTGGCGACCTGCTCGGCGTGGAAGGCCACGTGTTCCGCACCATGAAAGGCGAGCTCACCGTCCATGCGGCGAAGATCCGCCTTCTAGCCAAGGCGCTGCGCCCGCTGCCGGAGAAGTTCCACGGCCTGACCGACCATGAGGCGCGCTATCGCCAGCGCTACGTCGACCTGATCGTCAATCCGCAGGTGCGCGAGATCTTTCAGAAAAGATCGCAGATCGTGCAGGTGTTGCGCGAGGTGCTGCACGCGGAGGGCTACCTCGAGGTCGAGACACCCATGATGCAGCCGATCCCGGGCGGCGCCGTGGCACGGCCGTTCAAGACGCACCACAACGCGCTCGACATGGAGCTCTACCTCCGGATCGCCCCCGAGCTGTATCTGAAGCGCCTGGTGGTCGGCGGCATGGAGCGCGTCTTCGAGATCAACCGCAACTTCAGGAACGAGGGGATCTCGACGCGCCACAATCCCGAGTTCACGATGCTCGAGTGGTACTGCGCGTACCAGGACTGGAGCTACATGATGGATCTCACGGAGAAGCTGGTGCGCGCGGCCGCCGGCGTCCCGCAGGTCCAGTACCAGGGCAAGGCCATTGATCTCGCAAAGCCGTTCGCACGCCTTGCGATCCCCGATGCCATCCGGCAGCACGGCATCGACGGCGACCTGCGCGAGCGCGCCTTTCTCACAAAAAAACTGGACTCACTCAACGTCAAATACGAGAAGCATCAAGGCTGGGGCGCGCTGCAGCTCATGCTGTTCGAGACGGTCGCGGAGAAGCACCTGATCCAGCCGACCTTCATCACCGACTTTCCCGCCGAAGTGTCGCCGCTCGCGCGGCGGCGCGACTCCGACCCGCAGCTCACCGACCGCTTCGAGCTCTTCATCGACGCGAAGGAGGTCGCCAACGGGTTCTCCGAGCTGAACGACCCCGAGGACCAGGCGGCGCGCTTCCTCGAGCAGGCGAAGGCCAAGGAGGCCGGCGACCAGGAGGCCATGTACTACGACGCCGACTACATCCGCGCGCTGGAATACGGCCTGCCGCCCACCGCGGGCGCAGGTCTGGGGGTGGACCGGCTGGTGATGCTCCTGACCGACAGTCCAAGTATCCGGGATGTCATCCTTTTCCCGCAGATGCGCCCCGAGGGCGGGGGCGAGTAACAACCGGTAACACTCGCTTACGGCACCCGGCGGGCGTCCTCCGTAACCTGTGCAGCGTTCGATCTGCATTCAACGGAGAACAAGCAAATGGAAACGAACACCCGCCGCCTTCACCCGCTGCTCACCGCCGCCGCCATCTCAGTGACCGTGTTTTCCGCGGTCGGCGTAGCGGCCGTAACCGGCCTCATTCCGAGCTCGATCGGCTCCCACAAGCAGGAAGCCACGATCGAATCCGCACAGGAAGTCGCGAAGCCGCTCGAGCCGGTCGCGATCGAGCCGGTCGTCACGCCGACGCCTCAACCGCCGCAGCACGCTGCGTCCAAACCGGTGAGGAAGCCGGTCGCGCGTACGACCGCGCCCAAGCCGTCGGCGCCCGTCGCCTACAACGATTACGGCACGCCGCCGCCTCCGCCGCCCATGGCGCAAGCACCGGCGACTCCCGTCGAGACGCCCAAGCCGGTGGCGCAGCCCGGGAACCTCGCCACCGTGCAGGCGGTGCGCGAGGTAAAGGATGCGGGCGAGGGCACGGCGCTCGGGCCGGTCGCCGGTGGCATCGCGGGAGCGGTGCTCGGCAACCAGATCGGCAAGGGTCACGGCTCGCAGAAGGTGATTACGGTGCTCGGCGCAGCGGGCGGCGCCTTCGCCGGCCACGCAATCGAGAAGCAGGCGCGCGGCACCACCCACTGGGAAGTCGACGTGCGGCGCGACGACGGCGCGAACGAGACCGTGCGCAGCGACGTCGCCCCGAGCTACCAGCCGGGCCAGCGCGTCAGGCTGATCGACGGAAGGCTGCAGCCCGCCTAGAGTTTCAGAAAAATCAGTCCTGCCAACACCGCGCCGGTGGCGAAGAGCCGCCGGCGCGTCAGCTTTTCCTTCAGCACCAGCGCCGCGAGGACCGCGGCGAAGATCACCGCGGTCTCCCGCAGTACGGCCACGAGCGCGACCGGCGCGCGCGTCATCGCCCAGAGCGCGATGCCGTATGAACCGACGCTGCAGGCGCCGCCGAGCAAGGCGCGCCGCCAGTGCCGGCCGAGGTAGCGTGGAACCGCGCTGCCGCGCTTGAGCCGGCCCATGGCGATGATCACGAGCGCATTCGCAGCGAAGAACCACAGCGTGTAGCTCACCGGCGCGGCCGAGGCGCGCGCGCCCTGCGCATCGATGAGGGTGTAGGCTCCGATCACTACCGCGTTGGCGAGCGCGAACAGGGTTGCGCGACGGTCGTGCGCGCCGGAAGCGAACGCGACGATCCCGCCGCACACCAGCAGCACGCCGAGCCACTGACTGCCGCCCAGCGCCTCGGCAAACACGGCCGCACCGCTCGCCGCCACGATCATCGGCCCGCCTCCCCGCATGATCGGATACACGTACGAGAGCTCCCCGTAGCGATAGGCGCCGGCGAGGAACACGAGGT
>Ga0307499_10000766_pt1 | contig 10462 bp, 7 predicted proteins | sample 13_S_MG_FD_201363 | JGI IMG/M metagenome (GOLD analysis project Ga0307499, IMG submission 201363) | Soil microbial communities from Populus trichocarpa stands in riparian zone in the Pacific Northwest, United States - 13_S | ecosystem: Environmental > Terrestrial > Soil > Riparian zone > Trees... | reverse complement strand
CTGCCCTTCGACGAGAGCGCTGACTTTCGCGCGGCGCTCGACCCGCAGGGCCTCGCGCTCGTGCAGATGGTGACCCCGGTCACGCGGCCGGAACGCATGGCGCAGTTGTGCGCGGCCTCTCAAGGGTTTGTCTATGCCGTCACCATGACCGGCACCACCGGGCGCACCGCCGCGGTGCCCTCCGAGGTTACGACCTACCTCGACGCGGTGCGCGCGGCCGCCAAACTACCCGTCTGCGCCGGCTTCGGCATCCGCAGCCGCGCGCAGGTCGAGCAGCTTCGCGCTCACGTGGGCGGCGTCATCGTCGGGTCGGCGCTTGTGGAAGTGATGGAAAACGGACAGGATGCCGGCAGCTTCCTGAAATCCCTGCGACCCGCAGGTTCCTAGCGCTTGCAACACAAACTTCCCGGCTACGCGATGCTCGCCGTGCTGATCGGCGGGCTGTCGATGGTGAGTCCGTTCTCCATCGATACCTTCTTCCCGGCGTTCCATGCCATGGAAAAGGCGCTGCAGGTCGACGCCTGGCAGCTTCAGCAGGTGATCACGGCCTACATGGTGCCGTTCGCGTTCGCCTCGCTGGTGCACGGACCGTTGTCGGATGCCATCGGGCGGCGGCCGGTGATGATCTGGGGCATGGCGCTCTATACATTGGGCTCCGTCGCCTGCACCCTCGCGCCTAACTACGAGTCGCTGATCGCGGCGCGCATGCTGCAGGGCGCGACCGCCGGTGTCGGCGTGGTCATCGGCCGCGCCGTGGTGCGCGACCTGTACCACGGCGCCCGCGCCCAGCACCTCATGAGCATGACCACCATGATCTTCAGCATCGCGCCGGCGGTGGCCCCGATCATCGGGGGCTGGGCGCACGTGGCCTTCGGCTGGCGCGCGGTGTTCGCCGTCATGGTGATCTGCGGCGTGATCTTCGCCGTCTCGGCGTGGTGGAGACTTCCCGAGACGCATCCCGCGGCCGCGCGAATTCCTTTCAATGCGCGCAACCTCGTGTCGACCTCGGCCACGGTGCTGCGCCATCCCGAATTCCTGATGCTGGCGCTGGCCGCGTCCATCAACTTCTGTTCCATCGCCGTGTTCATCGGCGCCGCCCCGGCCATCGTCGAAAAGCACTGGGGCATGAGCGAGACTTCGTATGCGGCGCTGTTCGTCCCGGTCATCGCGGGCATCCTGGTCGGCGCCTGGGGATCGGGCAAGATGGCGGGCAAGTTCGATCTCGTGTTCCAGGTGCGCCTCGGCATCGCGTCGACCTTTTCAGTGGCGCTGGTTCGCGTGATCCTGCACTTCAGCCTCGACACCGTTCCCATCCCCGTGCAGCAGGGGTTGCTGTTCGTCGCGGGACTCGGCGCCCAATTCGCATTCCCCGTGCTCACGCTGCGCATGCTCGACCTGTTTCCCGCCGCGCGCGGCACCGCCGCTTCGGCGCAATCCTTCGTCGCGCTGCTGGTCACGGCGTTCACGCTGGGCGTGATTTCAACCAGGATGTTGCCGCGGCTCGAATGGCTGGCCTGGACGTCGCTGGCCTACACGCTGCTGGCGGCGACCTGCTGGTACCTGTCGCGCCGCTGGCACGATCGCGCCGTGGTCGCGGCTCAGTAGCCAGCCACGGCGCCGCCGATTTTCATTTCGCGCAGCGTAGCGCCGCGCAGCCGAGGACTGCCGGGGTCGATGGCGACGCCGATCCAGTAGCCGCGCTGCGCATCGTCTTCACGCGTGACCTGGCCCAGGCCTTTCAATTGCTCGAGATATTCCGGCTTGAACTCGCCGACTCCGACCAGCGCGCCAATCTCGCCGGACGCCGCCTTCGAATAATCGAATCCGCCGTGGGCAGGTGAGGCGATGGCCTGCTCCGGTGACATGCCATGTCCCAGCGTGTCCAGCAACGCGCCCAGGGTGCGGACGAGGAGTCCGGAGCCGATGGAGCTGAAGCCCAATGCCGGCTTGCCATCCTTGAGCGCAATACCGGGAGCGGTGGAGTCGGGCAGCCGCGATCCTGGCTTCAGTGTCGCAATGACGGGCTGTTGAAAAGACGCGGCGTCCGGAATCGAGATTCCGCCGACGAAGATTCCGGTGGAACCCCAGTTCACCGTGTTGATGGTGTGCGTGACGGCGGCCACGTTGCCGCGTTCATCCACAGTGACGATCGCATCCGAATGCGCAGTGGTCGCCATGCGTGGCGCGGGCAACGAGGGTATCTGGCCGGCTTCCAGCAGCTTCCAGAGCCGCATGGCGGTCTCCGGCTTCAGCCGCCCCTGCGGCGAAAGATCCGCGCCCAGGGCCTTTTCCATCTGCGGCGCCACACCCGGCGCGCCCAGAAAATTGCCGAGTTTCGCGAACTGCAGCTGCCAGAAGAGCTTGAGGGGCGATTCGCGATAAGGTGGCAGCGCCACGAGATTGGCGGCGGTGGCGAGGTTCAGGCTTTCGACGAGGCTGACACCGCCCAGGGACGGCAGGCCCTGCGCATACACGTCGAAGCCGTTGAACCGGGCATGCGCGGGCTCGATCCACGTGGGTAGATAGGCGTCGAGATCGGCCTGCGTCATCCGGCCGCCTTCGGCCTGGACGGCGGCGACGAAGCGCCGGCCCCAGTCGCCGCGATAGATATAGGGCATCACGCCACGTTTCGAGATTTCCCGCAGCGTCTGCGCCAGCGCCGGCTGGCGGAACAATTCTCCGGCGGCGTATAGCTTTCCATCCGGCTTGGTGAAGATGGCGCGCGTTTCCGGGAGACGCCTGAGCACGGCCTCGCGCCAGTTCATGGCCCAGGCGAGCTCGGGAGTGAGCGTGAAGCCCTGCCCGGCGCAGCGAATCGCGGGCGCGAGGATGTCCGCGAAGGGCCGCTTGCCGAAACGCCTGTGTGCGGCTTCCACGCCTGCGAAAAATCCCGGCACCAGCGCCGTGCGGCCGCTGGGCTTCGAGCCGAAGGACTTGAGATCACCGGCCGCAGCCGCCGCCATGTCGATGCCGGGGATGGTGAGCGGCTCGGTCTCGCCGAGTACCGTGTTGAAGCCGCTGCTGAGATTGAACACCTTGCCGCTGGCCGCATCGAAATACACCACGTAGATGATGCCGGCGTAACTCACGTAGGAACCGGCGGCGAGACAGGGCTGCATCACGGCGGCGGTCATGGCCGCATCCATGGCCGTGCCGCCTTTTTTCAGCGCCTCGAGGCCGGCCGCGGCGGCGCCCGTGCCCGAAGTGGTCACCACCATGCCGCGAGCGGCGGTGACTTCGGCGTGTGCCTCACCCGCAGCCAACAAGGCGCAGGCCGCAATCATGCATCCACGGATTCTCATGTGTTCTTCCTCGAAGTCTTGTCGCGGGAAAAAATGCTCTCGACCGGCCGCCTGAAGATCTCGGCGATGAGGAATGCCAGCGGCAGGCTCGGGTCGTAGCGCTCGGTCTCGATGGCGATCACGGTCTGGCGCGAGACGCCGAGCTTTGCGGCGAGCTCGGCCTGGGTCCAGCCGCGTTCCGCCCGCAACTCGGGCAAATTGTTCTTCACGCGCCCAGTCTCACGAGGCGCACCATGCGCCAGATGAATACCGGCCAGCCGAAGGTGTGCACGAAGCCGACATTCAGGTGCGGCAGTCCCAGGGCCTCCACATAGGCATAGACCAGCGTCCAGACCGCCGTGACCAGGGCTGCGAGCGCGGCGGCCAACAGGATCTCGCGCTGCACGAATTCATCGCTGCGCCGATACGCCTGCACCGTGCCCAGGATCATTCCCAGTCCGGGAACGATGGGGGAAAGCACCAGGCAGGATCGCAACGGACCCGCCGGCAAGGCCACCAACGCCCACATCGCTGCGCCGTAGGTGACCAGGTAGAACATGAACCACCAGCCGAACAGGCGCATCCACATGTCGAAGAACTGTTTGCGTTCGGTCGTGTCCACGAGTCACCCCGATGTAAAGGATGCTTAACGCTACCCGGCGCCGGCGCGGACGTCAAGGTTCCTTTACATTTGTTTGCCGCGGTCCATTGGGGCAGAGTCCGCGCATGCGAAACATCACCGGACTCGCCGCGCTGTGCGCCCTGGTCGTCGTGAACGCGGCCGACGCGCCGCCGTCACACAACTTCTCCTGGCTGAGCGGCCACTGGTGCGCGCCAACCGCCGACGGGCTGATCGAGGAATACTGGATGCCCGCGCAGGGCGACATCGCGCTCGGCGTGGGCCGCACGCTCAGGTCCGGCAGGATCAGGACCTACGAATTCATGCGCGTCCAGACGCGCGACGCGCTGACTAACTACATCGCCATACACGAGGGCGGAACGGAGACCGCGTTCCGCCTGACCGCGTCCGGCGCCGACTGGGCGCGCTTCGAAAATCCGCAACACGACTTTCCGCGGCGCGTCGAATATCGCCGCACCAGCTCCGGCCTGCATGCCGAGATCGCGGGCCCGGGAAAAGACGGCAAGGAAGTGGTGATTCCCTTCGACTACGGTCACTGCGTCGACTGACGGATCAGGCCGGCGATGGCGTCGCGCAGCTCGCCCATCTTGGGCGGCTTGCTGAGCACACGATCGACGTGTTCGGGCATGTCCTGCGTGGCGACCAGGCGGTGTCCCCAGCCGGTGAGCATGATGACGGGCACCTTGCCGTCGAGCTGCCGTACGCGCGCGGCAACCTTGCGGCCATCGACATACGGCATGCCGAGATCCGTGATCACCAGGTCGAAGCGCGCGCCGGCATCCACTGCGCCGGCAAATTCGTCGATGCCAGCCTGGCCGCCGTCCGCGGTCACCACCTCGTGATTGTCGAGCTCGAGCGTGTCACGCAGCGACTTGAGCACCAGCGGATCGTCGTCCACCAGCAGGATGCGCAGCGGCGGCAGTGCCGCCGTCGCCTGCAGCGCGCGCAGGGCTGCGCCGGTGGGGGCCACCGGGAAGATCAGCCGCATCGTCGTGCCGCGTCCCGGCTCGCTGTCGATCTCCAGCTCACCGCCGTGCCGCTGCAGCATGCCGAACACCATGGGCAGCCCGAGGCCCGTGCCCCGTTCGCCCTTGGTGGTAAAAAAGGGTTCGAGGCAGCGGCTGCGCGTGGTTTCGCTCATGCCCACGCCGTCGTCGCGGATTTCCACCACGACTTCATCGTCGCGCGCATCGAGGCGGGTGCGGAAGGTGATCTGCCCGCCTTCGGGCAGGGCATCCACCGCATTGAGCGTCAGGTTGGTCAACGCGTCACGCACCTCGCTCTCGGCGCCCAGCACCCTGGGAAGATCCGGCGCCAGATCGCTCTCCACGCGCACCACCACGCCGCGCTCCTGCGGCATGTTCTGCCAGCGCACGCGCGTGAGATCGATGACCTGCACGAGCACCTGGTTCAGGTCGATGGGCGACAGCGTGCGCTCGAGGCCGCGCGGCATGTAGAACGCGCGCATGCGCTGCACGGTCTGCGCCACATCCTCGATGGCCCGCTGGATCACGGTGAGTTGTTCGCGGGCCTGTTCGCTCAAACGTTCGTCGTGGGCCAGCAGCGACTGCGTATACAGCGCGGCGGGTGAGAGCGCGTTGTTGATGTCGTGCGCGATGCCGCTCGCGATCTGTCCCAGGGCGCGCAGACGCTCCTGTTGCATCACGGTCTGCTGCGTCTGGCGCAGGTCCTGGTACGCCGACTGCAGCGCGTCGTACAGCCGCGCCTGGTGCGTGGCCAGGGCCACGTGCCTCGACAATTGCTGCAGGAATTCGCGGTCATCACCGCTGAAGGAATCCGCTGCGCGCTTGGCCACCAGCAACACACCGAACACTTCGTTTTCGATGGCCAGTGGGGCTGCGACGAAGGCGCTCAGGCTGGCGGCCTCGAAACTCGCGGGACGCAGGCCGCGAGATTCACCCGCTCCCGGTTCGTAGACCAGTTCGCCGCGCGCACAGCGTTCCAGGACCTGCGGGTCGACTTCGAGGAGGGCGCGCTCTTCCAGCCCGACCTGGCGCGCCAGCGCCTGGCTCCTTTCTCCCAACGAGGCCACCGTCAGCAGCTGGGGCTCGGACTGATAGAGGCAGATGCAGCACAGATCGACGGCAAGATTTTCCTCGAGGCTGCGCAACACCACTTCGAATACTTTCTGTGCCTGCTGGTGACTGCCAATGGCCTGCGTGGTGCGATCGAGCAGCCGCATGTGCTCGAGCTGTAATTCGAGCCGCTTGCTGGCGACGACGAAATCCTCGATGTCGGTGTTTGAACCGAACCACTTGAGGATGCGTCCGGCCGGGTCACGCAGCGGCACCGCGCGAGTCTTGAACCAGCGATAGACACCGTCGAATCGCCGGATCCGGTAGCTGACATCGTAAGTGTCCGCCGTGCTCACCACGCGGGACCATTCGATGTCCACCTTGACGCGGTCGTCGGGATGAACCTGTTCGAGCCACCCCCTGCCCAGCTGCTGTGCTTCACTGCGTCCGGTGTAGTCGAGCCACTGACGGCTCACGTAGTCGCAATAGCCGTCGCGCGTACAGGTCCAGATCATCTGCGGCAGCGATTCGGCCAGGGTCTTGAAGCGCGCGCGGCTCTCGCGCAACGCCTCCACGGTTTCCCGATGCTCGGTGATATCGATGCAGGTGCCGATGTAACCCTCGAACTCCCCGGTGGGTCCGATGTTCGGTGTGCCGCGCTCGAGCAGCCAGCGCCAGGCGCCATCGTCGCGCTGCATGCGGAATTCCAGCTCGTAGGTGCGCCGCGCATCGAATGCCGCGTGGTAGGTGTCGAGCATCCGGTCGAAATCGGCGGGGTGCAGGTTGTCGCACCAGCCATCACCGAGCTCCTGCTCCATCGAGCGTCCCACGAAGTCCAGCCAGCGCTGGTTGAACCAGGTGCAGCGCTTGTCGGGGCCACTCATCCAGATGAGCACGGGCGCGGCGTTGGCCGTGGTTCGAAAACGCAGCTCGCTCTCGCGCAGCGCGGCTTCGGCGCGCGCGCGGCTGGTGATGTCACGGATGTAGGCGCTGAAGATCAGGTCTTCGCCGAACCCGATGGGATTGATTGCGAGCTCGATGGGAAATTCGTGACCGTCGCGATGCCGGGCCGGCATTTCGATGCGCTTGTTGAGCATGCGGCCCATGCCGGACTTGACGTAGCGGCGCACACCGAGGCGGTGTTCTTCGCGATGCCTTTCGGGAATCACCAGCTCGGCGAGTTCCCGTCCCAGCGCCTCGCCGCGGGACCAGCCGAACATCCGTTCCGCCTGGGCGTTCCAGCCCGTGACCTTGCCCTGGCTGTCGATCATGACGATGCCGTCCAGCGCGGTCTCGAAGTTGAGCTGGTGGCGCTCCTCGGAGAGCCTGAGCGCGCGTTCGGCGCTGCGTCGCAGGCGATCGGCGCGTTCGCCGCGCGCGGCGTTGATCCACACGAAAGCGACGAACACGATGATGCTCGACAGGGCGAACACGGCCACCGCGGCCTCGAATCCGAACGTGGCGCGCCGCTCGTAGTGGATCGTGAGCGCGCCCGCCACCATCGGCACCACCACGGCCGCGGGCAGCAACCGGCGCGCCATTCCACCGCCGACTCCGTCGCTCACCAGCAGTGCGGCAATGCCCACATCGGGACGCAACGTGAGTATCGCCGCGGACAACAACAGCAGCAGCAGCGCGCTGTGCACCGGCATGTCGGCGAACGATAACGGCGCATGGCCTCCGAAGACGTAGCGCGACAATCCCAGCCAGCCGATCAGCAGTCCCGCGATGGCGAGTCCCTGGTGCAGGAACGCGGTGCGTCGCGGCAGCGACAACAGCAGCGACAGCCCCAGCAATGCAAAGGCGCAGGCGGTGGCCGGCACCATGCGTGGCGGCGGGAGCGCATCCATCGACGGGGGGATCACGGCGAGCGAAAACTGTTCGAGGTGCGCGTTCCAGCCGAGCGCGCCGCGCATCAGTATCAGCACGCCAATCGCCACGAGCAGCACCGCGGCGGCGATCGCCGCGCGCAGGGCCTGCAGCGTCGTCAGCCACAGGGAGATTCCGGCGAGCATGAAGGCCGCGGCGGTCAGCAGGGGCATGCGCGGCCAGTCGGGAACGATATTGGTCAGCTGCTCCATGTCGAGCAGCCAGCCGGCGATCACGAACAAACCGACGGTCAGCGCCGCGAAGGCCGCAAAACGCGCGAGATATCGGCTCGGGTCGGCGTTCTCGGGGACCATGTGGGACCAAACTACGCCAGATGCTCGCGCTGCCGCAATTTAGCTAGCCCTTAAGTCCAATGCGCTCGAGGATCCGGGTAAAGCGCGGATTTCCATGCAGGCTGGTCCAGGAGCGGTCGAACGGCAGCCAGTTGAGCGTGATCGCCCGTTCCTCGACACCCAGCTCGAGGCAGTCGAGCGCCCGCCCGGTGTCGCCCAGCGCGATGTAGATGCCGGCGATCAGGGCCGACGGCACGTAGGTATTGCGCGCGATTTCGAGCAGGCGTTCGAGCTCGCGCTGCGCCTCCTCGCGGCGCTGCATGAGCGCCAGGGTACGCGCGATGCCGGTGATGCCCAGAGGGTCGGCGTCCGAGGGGCGCATGGCCTGGAACTCTTCGATGGCCTCGTCGTACCGGCCCAGTGCTTCCAGCGCCAGTCCCAGCCGGTAGCGAGTCATCACGAAGCCCGGCTCCATGGCGACGGTGTGCCGCAGCTTGGCGACGGCCTCGTCGAGTCGCCCGGCGCGATACAGCAGGAAACCGACATTGGCATTGACGATGACGGCGAGCGGATCGACCGCGAGTGCGCGCTGAATCTGCGCCAGCGCCTCGTCGAAGCGGCCCAGTCCTCCCAGCGCCATCGCGTACCAATGCTGGCCGTTCTGGTTGTTAGGATTCAGTTCGATGGCGCGCAGGAACTCGGCGACGCCCTCGTCGCGGCGCCATTCGTAGGTGAACAACACCTGGCCCAGCGTGGCGTGCGCCTCCGAGAGCGAGTCGTCGAGGGCCAGGGCTTTCTCAGCCGCGGCGCGCGCCCGCGGCATCACCTCGTGCGGCCGCCGGCTCTGCGAGACGGCGGCGCGCAGGCCGAGCTGCACCCAGGCTTCCGACACTCCCGCGTGCGCCAGCGCAAAACGCGGATCGATGGCAATGGCGCGCTCCATGCACGCGACCGCCTCCAGCAACGCTTCGCGCGTGCGTTTGCTCATGAGGTAGCGGCCGCGAATGTAGTGTTCGTACGCGTCCGGGTGCGCGGCCTGGCGCTGCGCCACCGGCGGGCGTTCACCGCGCGCCAGCGTCAGCGTCAGCGCGGTGGCCACTCGGGCAGAAATGGAATCCTCGATCTCGAGCGCGGCGCCCGAGGGTGTATCGAATTGTTCAGCCCACAACACCGCATCCCTGGCCACCGACACCAGCTGCACGCTGGCGCGAAGCGTGCTCCCCGCGCGCCGCAGAGAGCCGGCGATGACGGCGTCCACACCCAGTTCGCGGCCAGCCAGCGCCGGCGCCGGTGAATTGCCGGCGAAGCGCGTGATGGATGAAGTTGGCCGCAGCAGTGTGCGGCGCAATTGTCCGAGCCGCGTGATGAGCGCGTCCGCCAGGCCGATGGGCAGGGTCTCGTCGCCCGGCGAGGGGTTCAGGAACGAAAACGGCAGGACGGCGAGGGCGCGGATTTCTTCGTCAGGGCTACCGCTCGTTGCTGGCGCGGCACCGGCGTTGCGACGGACTTCAATGCGATGGACTCCGACATCCGCCACGAATCGATAACCGCGACGCGGGACGGTGACGATGCAACCGGAATCGCGCGGCCCTTCGCCCAGCGTCCGGCGCACTTCGGAAATGACCTTGGCGAGGCTGTTCTCGTCGACCACCACGTCGGGCCAGAGCGCCTGCAGGAGGAAGTCCTTTTCGAGCAGGGCGCCGCGCCGTTCCACCAGCAGCAGCAGCGCATCGAAACAACGCGGGAACATCGCCACCGCCTTGCCGCCATGGGTGAGCTGGCGTCGCGCCGGGTCGAGACGGCGGCCGGAAAATTCGTATATGACGTGCGCGTCGTCGCTCATGCGGCGTGTTCAGGACGTTTCAGGTTTTCGGCAGGACTTTCATCGCTGGATTGGCCATTCTGGGCATCATGGAAGCGACACTCAACGCGCGCAGCTCATCTCTGGCAGGCAGACAGTGGCTCATTTTCATCGCCGCGGGCATCGGTTTCGCCTTCGATATGTACGAAATCGTCGTGCAGGCCACCATCGTGGGTCCGATGCTTCGGGAACTGGGCCCGTATCAGCCCGGAACGCCGGACTACAACTACTGGCGGGGCATGTTCCTGTTCCTGCCGGCCGTGCTCGGCGGCCTCACGGCACTGGCGGGCGGTTATCTCACCGATCGCATCGGACGCCAGCGCGTGCTGGTGTGGAGCATCGTGCTGTACGCGATCGCGGCCTTCATGTCCGGATTCTCCACCTCGCTGTACGAGCTCATGTTCTGGCGTTGCATTACGGTTGCCGGCGCCTGCGTGGAATTCGTCGCCGCCATCGCCTGGCTCACCGAACTCTATCCCGAG
>Ga0307499_10000765_pt1 | contig 10472 bp, 6 predicted proteins | sample 13_S_MG_FD_201363 | JGI IMG/M metagenome (GOLD analysis project Ga0307499, IMG submission 201363) | Soil microbial communities from Populus trichocarpa stands in riparian zone in the Pacific Northwest, United States - 13_S | ecosystem: Environmental > Terrestrial > Soil > Riparian zone > Trees... | reverse complement strand
CCCGACGGCACCCCGTTCAACATCCCGTTCGAGGCCGACATCCCCGAGCCCTTCGACGTTCCGGGCGACGTCAAGGAGCGCCTGGTCCTGGTCACGCTGCCGCTGCGGCGCGCGGGCATGGCCGAGCTCGCCTTCGAGCGCTCGGGCGACTCCTCGCTGGTGCGCTACATCGCCGCGGACCACGAGATTCGCGACGCGGTGCTCGAGATGGAGAGCTCGGCGCAGCTCAAGATCGGCCGCCTCAACGTGCGGCTGCAGCTCGACGGCGAGACCACCTCCGCGCACACCGCGCTCGGCGTGGTGCGCGTGGTGGAGAAGCGCGCCGACGGCCGCGTGGTGCTCGACGACGCCTACGTTCCGCCGTGCCTCGACTGCCGGGTCAGCGCCCGGCTGCAGGACTACGTCAAGGAGCTGCACGGCCTCGTGCGCCACCGGATTCAGGCGCTCGCCGACCGCGTATCGAGCCCAGGCGCCAAAGGCGTGGCCGACGTGTCCGACTTCCTGCTGCTGCAGCTCTGCAACCGCTACGAGCCGCTGCTCGCGCACTTCCTCACCCGCTCGTCGCTGCACCCCGAGCTCTTCTACCGCTCCTGCCTCGAGCTCGCCGGCGAAATCGCCACCTACGCGCGCCGCGAGCGCATGCCGGCCAGCTTCTCGACCTACCGCCAGGACGACCTGCAGGGCACGTTCGTCCCGGTCATCGAGGAGATCCGGCGTGGGCTCACCGCGGTGATCGAGCAGAACGCGGTCGCCATCCCGGTGATGGACCGCGGCCGCGGCGTATTCGCCGGAACGGTGCCCGACGTCGATCTGCTGCGCAGCGCCGTGTTCGTGCTCGCGGTGGGTGCGAACGTCCCGCCCGAGTCCCTGCGCCAGCATTTCCCGACCCAGGTGAAGATCGGCCCGCCGGAGAGGATCCGCGACCTGGTCGTCTCACACCTGCCCGGGATCCAGACCACGCCGCTGCCGGTCGCGCCGCGGCAGATTCCTTATCACGCCGGATACAGCTACTTCGAGCTCGACCGCAAGAACGACTTCTGGAAGGCGCTCGAAGCTTCGCGCGTCATCGCGATGCACGTGGCGGGCGACTTTCCGGGGCTCTCCCTGGAGCTCTGGGCGATCCGGGATTGAGATGCATTAGGAGAACGACATGTCCAGTGTGCCGCCGCAGCCAGTCGATCCGGACGCAACCATCATGGTGCCGACGCCGGGCCGGCGCCGCGCCGCGGCGGCGCCCGCGCCGGCCGCCGCCGCGGGCGACGCGCCGAAGCGCTCCGACGCCGCGCTGAGCGCCGATCTCGGCGCGCTCTCGGGCTTGAATCCGCTGGTGGCGCTGGCGAACCCGCTGCTCGCGCTGGTGCCGCAGATCCGCTCTTCCGTGTCGCATCCGGACCCCGCGGGCTTCCGCCAGACGCTGCTCGAGCAGTTGAGCACCTTCGAGCAGGCCGCGCAGAAGCGCGGCATCAAGCCCGAGACCGTGCTCGTCGCGCGCTACGCGCTGTGCACGCTCATCGACGAGGCGGTGTCGTCCACGCCCTGGGGCGGAACCGCGCAGTGGATGAAGCAGAGCCTGCTGGTCACGTTCTACCGCGAGACCGGCGGGGGCGAGAAGTTCTTCCTGCTGCTGAACAAGATGGGCGAGCAGCCGGGCGCCAACATCGATCTGCTGGAGTTCTTCTACGCCTGCCTCGCGCTCGGCTTCGAGGGGCGCTTCCGGGTGATCGAAGGCGGAAAGGCGCAGCTCGAGCAGACGCGCGAGCGGCTCTACGAGCTCATCCGGCGCCAGCGCCAGAACGAGGAAGCCGATCTCTCTGGGCGCTGGAAGGGGATCGAGACCAAGCCCCGGCGCCTGTCGGGCGCATTGGTCGTCTGGCTGACGGTGTCGGCGTGCGGCGTGCTCCTGGCGGCGGCGTACCTCGGGTACCTCTTCTCGCTGTCCGGCCAGTCCAGCCCGGTCAAGTCCGAGCTGGCGCAGATGAAAGTCAAGGTGGCGCTCGAGCGAAAAACGCCGGTGAAGGCGGTGGTGCCGCGCCTTTCCAGGTTCCTCGCCGACGAGATCGCGCAGGGCGTGGTCGCGGTCTACGAGGACGAGCTCGTCAGCGTGGTCACCATTCCCGGCGACGGCCTGTTCGCCTCGGGCAGCGCCGCGGTCGACCGGCGCCTCGAGCCGACGTTCGCGCGGGTGGCGCAGGCGCTGAACGGCGTGCCGGGGCCGGTCGTGATCACCGGGCACACCGACAACAAGCCGATCCGCACCGCGCGCTTCCCGTCCAACTGGGAGCTCTCGACCGAGCGGGCGAAGTCGGTGATGAAGGTGATGGCGGCGTCGATGGCGGACCCGGCGCGCCTGCGCGCCGAGGGGATGGCCGATTCCGACCCGGTGGCCGCCAACGACACCGAGGACAACCGCAGGAAGAACCGTCGCGTGATGGTGATCCTGAAAGTGGCGGGGTAGGCGAGCCATGAAAAAGATCCGCGAGCTTCTCTTCAACCGCTGGGTCCTAGGCGGCCTGGTGGTGCTGCTTCTGTCCCTCGTCATCCTCCTCGTGGGCGATGCGATCGCCTTCTTCGACTGGCGCCCGCTCGAGAGCCTGCTCTCGCGCTGGATCCTTGTCCTTATCATTATTCTTCTTTGGGCAACGTTTGAGCTGGTCCGGGCGTGGCGCATCCGGCGCGCCAACCAGTCGATGCTCCAGGGCATCGCCGGCGCCGACGGCGAGGCCGAGTCGTCGGCGCGCTCGGTGCAGGAGATCGCCACCCTTCAGGCGCGCTTCAAGGAAGCGGTCACGGTGCTGCGCAAGGCGCGCTTCAAAGGCCGTGCGGGCGAGCGGCAATACCTTTATCAGCTCCCGTGGTACGTGATCGTCGGCGCGCCGGGCTCGGGCAAGACGACCGCGCTCGTCAACTCCGGGCTCAAGTTCCCGCTCGAGGAGGCGGGGGCGAGCCAGTCGATCAAGGGCGTCGGCGGGACACGCAACTGCGACTGGTGGTTCACCGACGAGGCGGTGCTGCTCGACACCGCCGGCCGCTACGTCACCCAGGACAGCGAGCAGAAGGTGGACGCGAGCGCCTGGCTCGGGTTTCTCGATCTGCTCAGGCGCTTCCGGCCGCGTCAGCCGCTGAACGGCGCCATCGTCACCGTGAGCATCTCCGACCTGCTGTACCAGACCGACGCGCAGCGCGAGCGCTACGCGCGCGACGTCAGGAGCCGGGTGCAGGAGCTCCACGAGCGCCTCGGGCTGCGCTTCCCGGTGTACGTGATGGTCACCAAGACCGACCTCCTGGCCGGCTTCACGGAGTTCTTCGGCGACATGTCGCGCGAGGAGCGCGCGCAGGTCTGGGGCATGACCTTCGACTTGAACGCCGCGGGCACCGCGGTCAACTACGCCGGCCAGTTCGGCGCCGAGTTCGAGGGGCTCGAGCGCAGGCTCCACGCGCGCACGCTGAAGCGCCTGCACGGCGAGCGCGACCTGCGGCGGCGCTGCGCCATCTACAGCTTCCCGCAGCAGTTCAGCGCGCTGCGGCCGCTCCTCGCCGAATTCGTGGAGAAGGGCTTCGGCGGCTCGCGCTTCGGCGAGCAGCCGCTGGTGCGCGGCGTGTACTTCACGAGCGGCACCCAGGAGGGGAGCCCGATCGACCGCGTGCTCGGCACGCTCTCGCGCACCTTCAACCTGGAGCGCAAGATCCTGCCGCCCTCGGCCTCGAGCGGCAAGAGCTTCTTCATCAACCGCCTGCTGCACGACGTGATCTTCACGGAGGCCGGCCTGGTCGGCGGCAACGAGAAGAAGGAGCGGCAGCGCCGCTGGATCACGGTCGGCGCGCTGGCCGGCAGCGCGGCGCTCACGGTGGGGCTGCTCGCGGCCTGGACGCTCAGCTACTTCAACAACGGCAGGCTGATCGAGGACGCCACGCACAAGGTCGCCGCCGCGAAAGGCAGCGTCGAAGGCGTGCCGCCGGCGCAGGCGGGCGACATCGCGAAGGTCCTGCCGGTGCTGAACGCGCTGCGCGACCTGCCCTCGGGCTACGCGAGCCGCGACGCCTCGATCCCGGTCGCATACCGCTTCGGCCTGTACCAGGGCGACGGCATCGGCGAGCGCTCCATCGGCGCCTACCAGCGCGCGCTCGGCGACGTGCTGCTCACCCGGGTGTCGCTGCGCCTGGAGGAGATCCTCGCGCGGCCGCAGAACCAGGAGCAGCTCTACGTGGCGCTGCGCGGCTACCTCATGCTGCACCAGGACAAGTACCTCGACCCGGCCGACCTCTCGCGGCTGATGCTCTTCATATGGAGCCCGGCGCTGCCGCGCGATTCGCTCGAGCTGATGGTCGACCTCGAAGGCCATCTCAAGGCGGCGCTGGAGGCGCGCCCGGTGCAGACGCTCGCGCCGCGCAACGACGCGCTGGTGAACGAGGCGCGCCGCGGCCTCGCCTCCATGCCGGTCGCCGACCGCGTGTACGCGCGGCTCAAGAACGAGCTCGCGGCCGACGCGAGCGTGCCGCCGTTCCGCGTGAGCGAGGCGGCGGGACCGAACGCGGCGCAGGTTCTCACGCGCGCGAGCGGCCAGCCGCTCACCGCCGGGATCGAGGGTCTGTTCACCCGCGACGGCTACCTGAAGCTCTTCCGCGCCAAGGCCGAGAAGCTCGCGGCCGAGCTGTCGAAGGAGGAGTCCTGGGTGCTGGGCGACTCCGGCGCCCGCGCGCAGAAGGTCGATCCCGCCAAGGTATTCGCCGACGTGCGCGAGCGCTATGCGCAGGACTACGAGAAGCAGTGGTCGGCGCTCCTTTCCGACATCCGGGTTGGGCGCTCGAGCGGGTTGGCGCAGACCATCGAGCAGGCGAAGATCCTGTCCGCGCCCGACTCGCCGCTGAAGCGGCTGGTCGTCGCCGCGGCGAAGGAGCTCTCGCTCGCTACCACCGAGGACGCGGCGAAGCAGAAAGCAGGAAAGGAAGCGGAAGAGGCCGTGAAGTCCAACAGGTACGGAAGCCTTTTCACCCAAGGCGCAAAGGTCGCCGCCCCGCGTCCGGAGGACGCGGTGGACCTGCGCTTCGCGCCGCTCAGGAATCTCGTCGCGCAGCAGGGCCCGGCGGGCCCCGCGCCGATCGACGCCGTGATGCAGTCGATGAGCGAGTTCTACACGCAACTGCGCGCGGCGGAGGAGTCGCTCTCGCGCGGCCAGGTGAGCACCGCGCTCTCCGCGAGCGGCTCCAAGATGCGGGCCGACGCCGACCGCTACCCCGAGCCGGTGCGCACGGTGCTGAGGGACCTCGCCCAGACCAGCACCGGACAGGCCGCCGGGGCGGCTCAGGAGAACATCAAGCGCGCGGTCAGCGGCTCGGCTTCGTTCTGCGCCAAGGCGATCGACGGCAAGTATCCGTTCGCGAAATCATCGGGCGAGGTGCTGCTCGACGATTTCAACAAGGTGTTCTCGCCCGGCGGGCAGCTCGACGCGTTCTTCACCGGCAACCTCGCGCAGTTCGTCGACACGCCGACGGGGCGCGAATGGCGCCCGCGGCCGGGAATGGAGGCCTCGGCGCCATCGCCGACGACCATCCGCCAGTATCAGCGCGCCGCGGTGATCCGCGACAGCTTCTTCAGGCCCGGCGCGGCGCAGGCGCAAGTGACGGTCGACGTGAAGCTGGTGGCGGTGTCGGGCGCGAGCGAGATCACGCTCGAGCACGACGGCAAGGCGAACAAGATGTCGCCCGGAAGCGTGGTGAGGGTGCAGTGGCCGGCGCAGACGCCGGGCGCGGGCACGAAGCTCACCGTCGCGGGCGCGCCGGCGATCGCTTCCGATGGGCCGTGGGCGCTCTTCCGCGTGCTGGACAAGGGCACGGCGCAGTCCGGTACGCAGCCCGGCCTGGTGCGGCTCGCGTTTGCGGCCGACGCGAAGCGTAGCGCCACGCTCGAGCTGCAGCCGACGAGCGTGAACAATCCGTTCCAGAGCCGCGAGCTGTACCAGTTTCAGTGCCCGGGCCAGAAATAACGCAGTCGGGGGGCGCGGGCCTCTACGGGAAGCTGCCGGCGCGCGGCGATTTCCTGAGCCGCCGGCTCGACGCGGAGTTCATCGCCGGCTGGGACGAGTGGCTGCAGCGCGCGATGCGCGACAGCCGCGAGGCGCTCGGCGAGCGCTGGCTGGAATGCTTTCTCTCGGCGCCGGTGTGGCGCTTCGTGCTGCCGGCCGGCATGTACTCGAAGCCGGGCTGGGTCGGGCTGGTGGCCCCGAGCGTCGACCGCGTCGGACGCTATTTCCCGCTTACGCTCGCCGCGCCGCTGCACCACGAGAGCATCGACCTGCCCGCGTCGCTCGCGAAAGCGCTGCTCTGGCTCGACTCGCTCGAAGCGCTCGCGCTCGAAGCGCTGACGCCCGAGCTCGACTTCGATGCCTTCGATCAGCGGCTTGCCGCGCTCGCGCTGCCTGCCGGGCTGCCCGTCGCGGCGGGGCCGAGCGACGATACCGTGCCGCTCGGTGCCGCTCAGTCGGTTTTCCAGGCGTGGCAATTCGCGCCGGACGTCGGCGACGACACTGTCACCCGCGTGCTGATGGAGCCGTCGCGCGTGCTGCGCGCGGCCTCCGCGCTCTGGTTGACGCGCGGCGGAGAAACGCTGCAGCCGTGCCTCGCCGCGTGCGCCGGTGCCATCTCCGCAGAGCGCTTCTGCGCTTTGCTCGACGGGCGCTGGTCGGAGCATTCCTGGACCCTGGCGAGCGCTACCTCATTGATACCAAATAGCCAATCCGGCGCTACCGAGAGTGTGATGTATTGCAGCCCCCAAAACCCGGGCGTAGACTTAATTCACGGTCAGGGCAGGGGGCAGCAAGAAGCAGCGCCGCTGATCGCACCTCCAGGCAGCGCAAACGGGGCAGGCTCATGAACACCGGAAGGGAGAAATAGTCTCCGCGATGAGCGCCTACGCGTCATGGGAATGACCGATCTCGAAGCGCTGCTGCGTCCGGTCAGCGACGACGCCCGCTGCGGACCGGACCTCGATGCTGCGGGCGACCCGGCGTATGTCGAGCTCGGCGTGGCGGCCGAATGGAAAGAGGCCAAGTACGCTGGTGACAAGGAAGTCGCGCCCGCCCAGACTCCCGACTGGAGCAAGGTCAAGGAGACCGGCGCGGCGCTGCTCGCGGTTTCCAAGGACCTGCGCATCGCCAAGCACTATGTCGCCGCGCTCGCCCACACCGACGGCCTGGCGGGCTTCGCCGCGGGCGTGCGCCTGCTGCGCGACCTGCTCGACCGTTATTGGGATGCGCTGCATCCGATGCTCGAGGGCGCCGAGGACGACTGGCGCAGGAACCTCGTCACGGAGCTGAACGCCGAGCGCGGCGCGCTCGGCGGGCTGCGCGCCGCGTTCATCGCCGAATCGAGAAAGGTCGGGCGCTTCACCGTGCGCGACATCGAAGTGCTCGACGGCGCGCTGCCGCCCGCGGAGGGCGCAACCGCGCCCACGGCGGAGCTGCTGCGCGAAGCGATCCGCGACACCGAGCTCGCCACCGAGAACCTGAGGCTCGAATCCTGCCGCGAAGCCCTGGCCGGCCTGAAGGCGATCCAGGACACCTTCCGACAGCACCAGCCGAACCTGTATCCCGAGTTCCCGGCCGCCGAGAAGCTGCTGCGCCGGGCAGAGGCGCTGCTCGCCGACGCGCTCGGCTTCGAATCGGCCGCCGATGGCGCGCCGGGCGCCGGCGAGGCACAGGAAAGCGGCGATGGCGCGCCCGGGAAACTGAAGACCCGCGCCGACGCGCGGCGCGTGCTCGAGTCGGTGTGCGATTTTCTCGAGCGCACCGAGCCCGCCCATCCGGCGCCGATCCTGATCCGCCGGGCGGCACGGCTGCTGGATTTGAGCTTCGTCGACATCATCCGGGACCTGGCTCCGGAGGCTGCCGGCACGATCGAGAACCTCGGCGGCATACGACGCGAGTCGACGTAGACCGCCGAAACTTTTCTTAACAGGGGAGGACGACAGTGGGAACCACCAGTTCGCAGAAATTCATCTCGCGCAACCGCGCGCCGCGCGTGCAGATCGAGTACGACGTAGAGCTCTACGGCTCGAAGAAGAAGGTGCAGCTGCCCTTCGTCATGGGCGTGCTCTCCGACCTCTCCGGCAAGCCCGCGGAGCCGCTGGCGCCGATCGCGGATCGCAAGTTCACCGACGTGGACGTCGACAACTTCGACGCGTTCCTCAAGGCGCAGAAGCCGCGGGTCGCATTCCAGGTGCCGAACACGCTGACCGGCGAAGGCAACATCAACCTGGACATCACGTTCGAGAGCATCGAGGACTTCTCGCCCGCGGCGATCGCGCGCAAGGTCGACGCCCTCAACAAGCTGCTCGAGGCGCGCACCCAGCTGTCGAACCTGCTCACCTACATGGACGGCAAGACCGGCGCAGAGACCCTCCTGCAGAAGGTACTGCAGGACCCCGAGCTCCTGAAATCGCTGGGGCAGGCGCCGAAGCCGGCCCAGTAAGCCAACGAACCCCAGGAGAGAGATCACCATGGCAACCAACGAAAAACTGGCGGAACAGCAGGCCCCCGCCTTGGCGGAGCTCGACGAGTTCTCCGCCCTGCTGAAGAAGGAATTCAAGCCCAAGTCGGAAGAGGCGAACGAAGCGGTGCAGCTCGCGGTGCGCACTCTAGCGCAGCAGGCGCTGACCGACACCAGCGTCGTCAGCGACGACGTGGTGAAGACGATCGAGCGGATCATCGCCGAGATCGACAAGAAACTGACCGAGCAGATCAACAAGATCCTGCACCACGAGGACTTCCAGAAGCTCGAAGGCGCGTGGCGCGGCCTGCACTACCTCGTCAACAACACCGAAACCGACGAGATGCTGAAGATCCGCGTCATGAACGCGCCGAAGGCGGATCTCGCGAAATCGCTCAAGCGCTACAAGGGCACGGCGTGGGACCAGAGCCCGCTGTTCAAGAAGGTGTACGAGGCCGAGTACGGCCAGCTCGGCGGCGAGCCCTTCGGCTGCCTGGTGGGCGACTACCACTTCGACCAGAGCCCGCCCGACGTCGAGCTGCTCGGCGAGATGGCGAAGAACGCGGCCGCGGCGCACTGCCCGTTCATCAGCGGCGCGTCGCCGACGCTGCTGCAGATGGACTCGTGGCAGGAGCTGGCGAATCCGCGCGACCTCACCAAGATCTTCCAGACCCCGGAGTACGCGGCGTGGCGCTCGCTGCGCGAATCGGACGACGCCAAGTACGTGGGCCTCGCGATGCCGCGGTTTCTCGCCCGGCTGCCCTACGGCGCCAAGACCAGCCCGGTCGAGGAGTTCAACTTCGAGGAGGAGACCGAGAGCGGCTCGCACAACCGGTACAACTGGGCCAACGCGGCCTACGCGATGGGCGTCAACATCACCCGGGCGTTCAAGCTCTACGGCTGGTGCACCACCATCCGCGGCGTCGAGTCCGGCGGCGCGGTGCCGAATTTGCCGGTGCATGCATTTCCCACCGACGACGGCGGCGTGGACTCCAAGTGCCCCACCGAGATCGCGATCAGCGACCGGCGCGAGGCGGAGCTCGCCAAGAGCGGCATGATGCCGCTGGTGCACCGCAAGAACAGCGATTTCGCCGCCTTCATCGGCGCGCAGTCGCTCTACAAGCCGAGCGAGTACCAGGATGCCGACGCCACTGCGAACGAGAACCTCGGCGCGCGCCTGCCGTACATGTTCGCGGTATCCCGCTTCGCACACTTCCTGAAGTGCATGGTGCGCGACAAGATCGGCTCGTTCGCCGACGCCCACGCCATGCAGCAGGATCTGCAGCAGTGGATTCTCCAGTACGTCGACGGCGACCCCGCCAATTCCTCGGAATCGACCAAGGCGCGCAAGCCGCTGGCCGCGGCCGAAATCGTGGTCGAGGAGGTGGCCGGAAATCCCGGCTATTACACATCGAAATTCTTCCTCAAGCCTCACTATCAGCTCGAGGGTCTTTCGATTTCCCTGAGGCTCACGTCCAAACTTCCGTCGGCGAAAGCCGCGTAAACCCTGAAACCCACTTCACACTGGAGGCGCCATGGCAGTAGACATGTTTCTGAAGCTTGACGGCATCAAGGGCGAATCGCAGGACCACAAGCACGCAGGAGAAATCCACATCGAATCCTGGAGCTGGGGCATGAGCCAGACGGGAGCGCATGGGACGGGCGGCGGCGGCGGCGCCGGCAAAGTTTCCGTCCACGACATCAGCATTACGAAGTTCGTGGACAAGGCTTCGCCCGCACTGATGCTGCACTGCTGCAACGGCAAGCACATCCCGAACGGGCTGGTGACGGTGCGCAAAGCGGGGGACAAGCCGCTCGAGTATCTCAAGATGAAGCTGCAGGACATCCTCATCAGCGGTGTGCAAAACGCTGGACACGGTGGTGACCAACTCACGGAGAACGTCACTCTCAACTTCGCCAAGTTCCACGTCGAATACACGGAGCAGAAAGCCGATGGCAGCGGCTCGCCGGGCGGAGAAATGGGGTGGGAC
>Ga0307499_10000764_pt1 | contig 10472 bp, 13 predicted proteins | sample 13_S_MG_FD_201363 | JGI IMG/M metagenome (GOLD analysis project Ga0307499, IMG submission 201363) | Soil microbial communities from Populus trichocarpa stands in riparian zone in the Pacific Northwest, United States - 13_S | ecosystem: Environmental > Terrestrial > Soil > Riparian zone > Trees... | reverse complement strand
CTCGGTCCGCGGTTGCCTCCATTGCGAGTGCATGGAGTACCGACCATCGCCGCCGCCTCCGCCGTCGGTACCGCTTACCGATGACAACGTCCGATACCTCAGCAATCTGGCGCGGAAGATCCACAAAGGAATTGCCGCGGCGGAATTGGAGCTGGCCGAGCTGCGGCGGCCGGGCAGCGGTTTCGGTGATCAGATTCGGGCCGGCTATTCCGCTGCGGTCGATCTTGTCGCGGTGCTCGGCGTGGTGTTGCGGGACCGCGAGTTCCCGAAGCTGCCGCCCGAGACCAGCATGCTCGGGATCGAACCGGCGAAGTTTGATCAGGAGCTCGTGAACTGGGCCTACGGACACGGGTGGAAACCGCCCGTCGGGCACCGTCTCCGGTAGGGTGTCTCACACTCCGCGTCCCGGGAAGGAGGGTCAAACCGTGGCAAATACGCCGCAACGAAGCTATCGGATCCCGGTCGACCTCCTTGACGCCATCCGCACGGAAGCCCACACCAGGCATTGCAGTGCGACAGATGTACTAGTCAGGGCCCTCCGGGAGCATTTCCAGCGCGGCGACGAAATACCCGCACCGCGCAAGTCAGAGAGCTACGAATACCAGGAGATGCCTATCGTGTGAGCCTCCCCGGTGCCGCGAGGGTCCACATTATGTCAAGTCGTGGTCTCACGACCGGGGCAGGGAGGGCGCCGGCCTCCCACACGGGCAGTGCGGGAGGCCGGGCCGAAGGGCCTGACACGGCCTGCCGACGGCTCAGTGCCAGTCGCCGATCCGCACGTCCCGCGGGGCCGGCGCGCCCGCGCTGGTCTCCACCAGGGACTTCAGGCTCATCAGGAACGAGCCCCACTTGGTGCTGCAGTGGTGCATGAACTCCCCCGGCTCCGTCCAGCCCTGGTGCTTGAACAGCACGATCGTGTAGTCGCCGTCCTGGCGGAGGTCCCAGTCGATCGTCGTCCCGACCCACTCCTGCGGACCGTCGATCACCCGCCAGGACACCCGCTCGGCCGGCCGCAGCTCGACGACCTCCATGTCGAAGCCACCGACCGGTGGAAACCGGAACTCGAGCACGCCGCCGACGTCGCCGCTCCCCTTCGTGTTCTCGGTCCACCAGCCGGCGAGGCCCTCGACGGTCGTCAGCGCGTCGTACACCGTCTCCGGCTTCGCGGTCTTGACCCCGACCCTGTGCAGAATGTCCACCATTTCGGCTCTCCTTGATCTTGTCAGTCTTGTTGGGTGCGCTGGATCGCCTCGGCGATCCGCTTGATCCGCTGCAGCCGGGCGTCCCACGCCGCCCCGACCGAGGACAGCTGGGCCACCGCGCGGGCGAGTTGCGCGTCGTCCACCCGGTACCGCTTCTCCCGGCCCGCCGGCGTCGACCGGACCAGGCCGACCCGGTCGAGGACACCGAGGTGCTTGGCCACCGCCTGACGGGTGACCGGCAGCTGCTGGCCCAGCGTGGTCGCGGTGCCGGTACCCGCGATGAGCAGCAGGTCGAGCAGCCGGCGCCGGGTCGGGTCGCCGATCGCGGACCAGAGGTCGTCGTCGACCTCCCCCGCCACCGCGTTGCTCATGCCGGCTCCACCCCGGCGTCCGGACCCGGCCGCCAAGCGCGCCGCGTCATTGCGCTCCGCCGCTCCGCCGTCATGGCCGTACCGCGAGCGACGCGACGTACGGTGCCAGCCGCGGCAGGTAGAAGTCCCAGCCGGTGACGTGCTCCTGGTACTGCTGCTCGAGGACGGCGACCTCCCAGCCCATCTCGCGGAAGCCGGTCTCGGTCATCTTGAGCAGCGTCCCGCCGCCGGACGGGGTCAGGTCGAAGGTGACCAGCAGCGAGTTGCCCTCCGCCGCGATCTCGTCGGCCGGGTGCGTCCAGCGGAACGAGAACGTCCGCGGCGGCCGCGTGTCGACGACGGTGAACGCCACCACCGCGCCGCCGGCGTCGCGGTCTCCGAAGACGATCTCCCCCGCCGCCCCGGGCGTCAGCTCGTACCGGGCGTCGTCCGGCCACCACTGCTTGAGGTGGTCGGGGCTGCTCACCACCCCGAAGACGATCTCGGGCGACGCCTCGACGTAGATCTCGCGCTCGATGGTCCCGAACTCCATGTCAACCTCCTGCAACGTTTGGTTGCACGTTAAGCTAGCCGACGGATCGGCGTAACGCAACCATCGGTTGCACTTCGACCCCCGGATCATGTCCGTCGCCAGGCGGACGAAGTGGCCGCCCCGGCCCAGCAGACTGATGGCACTGTTCGTGCTGCCGAGGAGGTCATCGTGAGAATCCGTCCGGTGAAGAAGGTGGTCCTGGTCGCCGCGGCGGCCGGGCTACTGCTGGCCGGCTGCGGCCGGGACAACTTCCGGGACGTCGAAGGCGTACCGAGCAAGGACCCGGACAGCGTCGTGCTGTGGAACAACGTCGACGGGCACCCGAACGTGGTGCGGGTCTGCCTGGACGGCGTGGCGTTCGCGACGACCACCCGGGACTACGGCGACTCGATCATGCGGGTGCCGGAGTGGGACTCGAAGTGCCCGGCCGCGAAGTGACCCCGCGGCCGGCGACCCCGGCGGCGGGTGTGACCCTGGCCCGGCAGGCAGTCGGCGCCCGGACGGCGCTACCGGTCATTCCAGCTGGACGTAGCCGGTAGAGCGACCCGGGTCGCCGCACCGCGAGGAAGGAGTCGGGCATGCTTGGCGCCGCGAAGACGCCGGTAGCGCTCACCGGCGTGCCGGAGACGCTGCTCTGGACCCTCTACCATCGCGCGCTGGAAGCCGGGCGGCCCGATCCGGTGCTGGTCGACCCGATGGCGGTCGACCTGGTCGAGTCGATCGACTACCCGTTCCAGCGGCACTTCGGCGCGAACGCCGGGCTCGGCCAGGGGCAGGCGCTGCGGGCCCGCCGGTTCGACATCGAGGTGCACCGGTTCCTGGCCCAGCACCCGGACGGGACCGTGGTGGCGCTCGGCGAGGGCCTGGAGACCCAGTTCTGGCGGGTGGACAACGGCAGGGTGCACTGGCTCAGCGTCGACCTGCCGGAGACCATCGAGGTGCGGCAGCGGCTGCTGCCGGCTGCGCCGCGGCTGGGCACGTACGCCGGCGCGGCGCAGGACGGCGGCTGGACGGAGCGGGTCGACGCGAGCCGCGGCGTGCTGATCACCGCGCAGGGGCTGCTGATGTACCTGCGGCCGGGGCAGGTCCGCCGGCTGATCGCCGACTGCGCGGAGCGGTTTCCGGGCGGCGCACTGATCTTCGACGCGGTCCCGCACTGGTTCAGCGCCGAGACGATCAACGGTCAGCTCGGCAAGGGCCAGCCGTACCGGCCGCCGCCGATGCCGTGGGCGCTCGACCCGGGCCAGCAGCCGCAGATCCGCGACGTCCACCCGAACATCGTCGAGGTGCGTGACCTGCCGCTGCCGCCCGGGCGCGGACTGCTGTACGGGGTGCTGGCGCCGCGGCTCAACCTCATCCCGATAGTTCGGGCGCACCGCCCGTCGATCGTGCTGGTCCGGTTCGGCCCCGACGGCGGCGCGGGCGCCGCGGCCGTGGGATAGCCCACACCGGCGCGCCGGATCGTTAGCCACGCGAACCACTGGGCTTACGATGGCCTGAAAGGTTGCAGAGGCCAACTAAGTTCGGAGCGCAGGTGGACAACAGGTACAAGTGGACCGCGCTGGCCACGACCACGATGGGCATGCTCGTGGTGATGATGAACTCCTCGATCGTCATCATCTCGCTGCCGGCCATCTTCCGCGGGCTGGGCCTGGATCCACTCGGCGCCGGCAACATCGGCTACCTGCTCTGGCTGCTGATGGGATATCTCCTGGTCACGGCCGTGCTGGTGGTGACCTTCGGGCGGCTGGGCGACATGTACGGCCGGGTCAAGCTGTTCAACCTCGGCTTCCTGATCTTCACCGTGGGCGCGGCGGCCTGCGCCCTGGTACCGAACGGCGGCGGGGCCGGTGCGGTCGAACTGATCACGCTGCGGCTGATCCAGGGCGTCGGCGGCGCGATGGTCGCCGCGAACTCGACCGCGCTGCTCACCGACGCGTTCCCGTCCCACCAGCGCGGCCTGGCGCTGGGCATCAACCAGGTGGCCGCGCTGGCCGGCTCGTTCCTCGGCCTGCTGGTCGGCGGGCTGCTGGCCGAGTGGAGTTGGCGCAGCGTGTTCTGGGTCAGCGTCCCGTTCGGCGTCTACGGCACGTTCGAGGGCTACCGGCGGCTGCGCGACCTGAACCCGCCGCGCGGGCACGGCAGGATCGACTGGCTCGGCAACGTGACCTTCGGGGTGGGCCTGGTCGCGGTGCTGGTCGCGATCACCTACGGCATCCAGCCGTACGGCGGGCACACCATGGGCTGGACCAGCCCGTTCGTGCTCGGCTGCCTGATCGGTGGCGGGCTGCTGCTGGTCGCGTTCATCGCCGTCGAGGCCCGGGTCACCGAGCCGATGCTCGACCTGCGGCTGTTCCGGATCAAGGCGTTCGCTGCCGGCAACGCCGCCGGGCTGCTCGCCGCGATCGCCCGCGGCGGCCTGCAGTTCATGCTGATCCTCTGGCTGCAGGGCATCTGGCTGCCGCTGCACGGCTACGCGTTCGAGCGGACGCCGCTGTGGGCCGGCATCTACCTGCTGCCGCTGACCATCGGGTTCCTCGCCGCCGGCCCGGTGTCCGGCTGGCTGTCGGACATGTTCGGCGCGCGGGCGTTCGCCACCGGCGGGCTGCTGCTCACCGTCGTCTCGTACGCCGGGCTGATCGCGCTGCCGATCGACTTCAACTTCACCCTGTTCGCGATCCTGCTGGCGCTGAACGGGATCGGCTCCGGCCTGTTCGCGGCGCCGAACACCACCGCGATCATGAACAGCGTGCCGACCCGGGAACGCGGCGCCGCGTCCGGGGTGCGCGCCACGTTCATGAACGCCGGCATGGTGCTGAGCATCGGGATCTTCTTCTCGCTGATGATCGCGGGGCTGGCGGCCCGGCTGCCGCAGACACTCACCAGCGGGCTGTCCGCCGCCGGGGTGCCGGCGGACGCGGCCGCCCGGGTCGGGGCCGAGCCGCCGGTCGGCAGCCTGTTCGCCGCGTTCCTCGGGTACAACCCGGTGGAACGGCTGGTCGGTCCGGACACGCTGAGCCAGCTACCACCGGCCGACGCCGCCCGGCTGACCGGCACCTCGTTCTTCCCGCAGCTGATCGCCGCCCCGGTCAAGCACGGGCTGACCATCGTCTTCGTCGCCGCGATCGTGATGTCGCTGGTGGCGGCGCTGGCCTCGCTGCTGCGTGGCGGCCGGTACGTGCACCTGGACGAGCCGGCCGGGGACGAGCCGGGCGGCCCGGACCGGGGGCCCGCGGGTCAGCCGGTCCAGCCGGCGAGCACCGCGACCAGCGCCAGCACGGCCAGCCCGGTCGCCGAGACGGTCAGCGCGAGCACCGGCGGTGCCGGCGGCCGGCCGGACCGGTAGCGGCTGCTGGCCCGGCCCAGCAGCAGGCCGACCGCGGTCACCGCCGACGACGCGACCACCAGCGCGACCAGCGGGTGCCGCGCCTGCACCGCCCGTGCCTGCACCGCGACGGCACCGAGCAGGGTCAGCGCGGTCCGGACCCAGGCCAACAGCGTCCGCTCCGCCGCCACCCCCGGCGGCGGCGTCCCGGGGTCGTCGCTGGCAGGCACCTCAGGTACGGGTAGCCAGGACGACGATCAGGACCAGCACCGAGAGCACCGCGATGCCGTAGCCGAAGGCCGGGGCCAGTACCGGCAACGGCAGCGGGTCGCCGGTCCGCAACGCGCGCTCGGCGCGCAGCCAGCGGCGGAACGCACCGGCGCTGAGCAGGCCGCCGAGCACGATCAGGGCGACGGCCACGGCGCGCCGCAGGCCCGGCCGGCCGAGCCCGTCCGCGAACGCCTCCAGCGCCACTCCGGCCGCGATCAGCGCGACCGCGGTGCGGATCCAGGCCAGGAACGTGCGCTCGTTGGCGAAGCTGAACCGCGGGTCCGGGTCGGTGCCGGTGGAGCGCAGCCGCCGGACCCAGCGCGGGTTCATCCGGCCAGTGTCGCGGTCGGCCGGCCGGCGCTGACCCCTGGGGCGGTCGGCAGCGGGGATCAGAGGCGGACGAGGCAGTCCGGGCCGTCGCGGTCGGCGACGTCCGGATCGTCGAACCACTGCCCGTTGGCGGCCAGGTAGCGGAACCGTACGGTCCGATCCGCCGGTACCCGGACGCTGACCGAACGGGTGCCGTTGCGCAGCGGCTTGAACTCGTGCCGGCCGGGCGTCCAGCCGTTGAAGTCGCCGACCACCGAGACCGGCCCGGTCTGCAGGTCCGCACTGAGGATGAACGTGAGCTGATAGGCGTCCTGATTCTTGATCTTGGTGGCCTTCAGCATGCGCTCGCGCCTCCCCTTGCCGATGGTGCGGTCCAGCCGTGCCGGCCGGTACCGGGGCAGCTTCGGCGTGGCTCGCCGGGAGACACGATACAGACACGGAACGTGTTCGTCAGCGGTCACCCGGAGTCAGCCGGAACCGGCGGCTCCAGCTCGACCAGCCGGAACACCCTGGCGGTTTCCGGCTTGCCGGCCGCGCAGGTGAGCCGCGCGGCCGGGCTGCGCTCAGCGCGGACAGTGACCGTGACCACCCCGTCCCGGTGCGCCAGCAGCACCCGGGTGGTGCCCGGGGCGACCTGGGCGACGTCCAGCGGCGGCAGCGCGTCGACGCCGTACTCGGCCAGCGCCCGCCGGGCGTGCTGCTGCGCCACCTGCACCGCCGGCGGGAACACCGACCGGCCGCGCAGCAGGTCCGGCTCGACCAGACCGGCCTCGTACCGGCTGACCAGGGCGCCGGCGTCGGCCGGGGTGACCACGCCGCCGTAGTAGAAACCGTGCGGCAGCGCGATCACATTCGCGGCGAACCGGTCACCGCCGACATGCGTGCACTCCCAGACCGCGGCCGGACGCAGCGAGGCCAGCGTGGCCGCGACCGGCCGGCCCCAGATCGCGCAGCACGCGTCGTGCCGTCCGTGCGCGCAGACCAGATACGCGGGGTCGGGGTCCGGCTCCCCCGCCGGTTGGTCCGGACGCAACTCGAGCAGGTCGCGCTCGTCCGCCCAGGTCCCCCAGGAGAGGCGCTCGTGGCCGGGCCGCGAGTCGACCCAGCCGACCCGCCGGGCGCCGGCCCGGTCGACCCGACCACAGCGGCGGATCAGCACCACCCGCACCCGGCTGGCCGCCGCCCGGTCCGCCACGGCCGCGGCCACCTCCGGCCGCAGCCCGGACTGGCGCAGCGCGTCGCGTCCCCACGGCCCGGGGTGCTCGATCAGCAGCCACCGGCTGACCGGCGCGGCGGTCCCGGACAGCTGGTCGCCCCGCCGCCGGGCCGCCGCCGCGCACCGGTCGACGATCCCCGCCGCCCCCGCCGCGAACGGCGCGGCGTTCGGCCGTGCCCCAGCCGATTCGGTCCCAGCCATGCCGCTCCCAGCGGGATCGGTCCCAGCGGCACCGGTCCCAGCAGGATGGGTCCCAGCCGACTTGGTCCCAGCGGCATCGGTCTCGGCCAGCTCCGTCTCGGCCAGCTCAGTCACGGCCAGCTCAGTCACGGTGGGGTGGACGGGACGGCGATGGCTTCGCGGAGCAGCCGGCGGGCCAGGGTGAGCTGGTCGTCCGGGTCGAGGCCGGGCAGGTCGCCGATGGCGAGCGGGCCGCCGGTGAGCACCGCCTTGACCGCGGGCTCGGTGCTCGCCGGCAACGAGAGCCGGCGGTCGGGCAGGTCGAGCTGCACCCTGTCGCCGTCGGCGTGCAGCCGGCAGCGCAGCCCTGGCCGCAGCCGGATCAGCGTGCCGGCGCCGGCCGAGCCGGCCACCGCGGCCTGGGCCAGCGGGGCGATCGGGCCAGGTGGCACCGCACCGGCCAGCTGCCCGCGCAACTGCTCGGCCACCGCTGCCGGGTCGGCCCGGCGCAGCCAGCCGATCAGCGCCTCGACGGTGCCGGCCAGGTCCGGGCCGAGCTGGCCGGGGTCGGTGCCGTCCACGCCGAGCGGCAGCGATGCGCGCAGGTCGGGCTGCTCGGCGGCCAGCGTCGTCAGCGCCTGCACGACGTTGTACCGGGTCACCGGGTGCACGCCGAAGGTCAGGTGCGCGGACACCGCGCCGAGCGCCTCGGCGGCGTGCAGGTAGCCGCGCGGCAGGTACAGCGCGTCACCGGGACGGAGCACCTCGGCCAGCACCGGCTCGCCCTTGGCCGCCGCTGCCACCGCGGCGCGGTGCTCGGTCCATGGCTGGTCGCGCAGCGGCATCGGCACCGGCGGCTCGTGCACCACCCACCGCTTCTCCCCGGCGACCTGCAGCACGAACACGTCGTGCACGTCGTAGTGCGCGGAGAAGCCGGTGTTCTGGGCCGGCGTGATGTACGCGTTGACCTGGACCGGGTGGCCGAGGTCGGCGGCCAGCTGACCGGTGAACTCCATGATCGGCGACCAGGTGCGGTGCAGCGCCTGCAGCACCAGCGTGTGGCCGCCGGCGAACAGGTCCAGCACCCGGTCGTCGGCGACCTGGTCGTCGATCTCCGCGCCGGCCCCGCCGGACCGGGTGAACCGGGACCGGTCCAGCATGACGCCGCCCTTGGCGATCCGCAGGAACGGAGTGCGCAGCCCGCGCCGGGACAGCAGTTCGTCGGCCGCGGCCAGGCTGAACAGGTCATCGAAGCCGACTGGGGCGCTAGGTCCAGTGCGGTTGCCCGGTCCGGCGGGGCCGGCGGGGTCGCTCGATCCGGCAGGTTTGCCCGGTTCGGTGCGGTCGTCCGGTCTGGCGGAGGCGCCCGGTCCGGCGGGGGCGCTTCGGCTGGCCGGACCGTTCGAGCCAGGCGGGCTACCCGATCCGGCCGGGCCGGACAGGCCGGCCGGCAGGTCGGCCGCGCGGGAGAGCAAGGGCCGGGCCGACCAGAACTCGGCCGCGAACCGGTCCGGCTCGACCGCCACACAACGCCGAAGCGCCGGGCGGTCAGTCGCTGCCGCCCGGCGCTCCCCGGTGCTCACGGTCAGGCTGACCCGTCCGCGCCACCGTCCGCGCCGCCATCGGCTCCGCCATCGGCGCCACCGTCAGCCCCGCCATCGGCGCCACCGTCAGCGCCACCATCGGCCCCGCCGTCAGCCCCGCCATCGGCCCCGCCGTCAGCGCCGCCGTCAGCGCCACCATCGGCTCCGCCGTCGTTGCCGCCACCGGCCGCGCCGCCGTCGGCCGGGCCGTGCCCGGACCCACCGGGCGTGGAGGTGACCATGTCCTCGTCGTCGAGCGTCATTCGTCCTCCTGCGTTCCGCCTCCGTCCCAGCGACGGTGAGCAGGACCCTAGGCTGCCCACTGATCGCCCACAACTAACCCCCGACCAGGCCCGTACCGAAGCGGTCAGCGAAGTCCGAACGGTGCTCCCTCCCCAAACCCGGCCGGCCCGGATAGCGTGCACAGGCATGGCGAAGAAGATCATCCTGATCGTGTTCGGCGTGGTCGGGATGCTGATCGGGGGGACACTCGCGCTCATCGGCGGGGTGCTGTTCGCAGTCACCAGCGGCGACGGGTACTTCGACACCGGGCAGGTGACGCTGACCACGCCCACGCACGCGCTGGTGCTGTCCGACCCGCAGCGGCTACGCAACGACATCCCGTTCAATGACGGGTCCACCACGGACGTCCGGTTCCGGCTCAAGATCAACGCGACCGAGCCGGTCTTCATCGGCATCGGCGCCGCCCAGGCGGTCGACGCCTACCTGCAGGGCGTCCAGGTGGACGAGGCCACCTCGATCGACTTCCGGCCGTTCAGCATCAAGACCACCCGCCAGGAGGGCACCCGCACGCCGGGCAGCCCGCAGGAACAGACCTTCTGGACGGCGCGCGCCTCCGGCACCGGCGCGCAGACGCTGACCTGGGACGCCCACAGCGGTGACTACCGGCTCGTGGTGATGGCCGCGGACGGCACGGCGGGCGTGCAGACCGACGCCTCGTTCGGCCTCCGCCTACCGTTCCTGCGCGGGCTGGGCATCGGCCTGCTCATCGCCGGCGTGATCGCCGGCCTGGGCGGGATCGCGCTGCTGATCTGGGGTATCCGGACCAAGCGGCGACAGCCCGCGTTCGCCGGCCACCCCGGCCAGTACGCCGGCGGCTACCCGCCGGCTGGCTACCCACCCGCCGGCTACCCGCAGCCGGGCCAGTACCCGCCCGACCCGTACGCCCAGTACCCCCCGCCCGGACCGGCGCAGTACCCGCCGCCAGATCCGCAGGCGCAGTACCCGCAGTCCCAGCCGTACCCACAGTCCCAGCCGGCACCGCAGCCCCAGCCAGCAGCGCAGCCCGGCGGGTACCCGCCCGACCCGGCGACCCAGCCACCGCCCCCACCCCAGCCGGCGGCTACTCCCCCAGCCGCTACTCCCCCGGCGGCGACTCCACCGGCCGCGGCCCCGCCGGCGGCGGCTCCGGACGCCGACCCGACCGCCGAGCGCCGCGACGG
>Ga0307499_10000763_pt1 | contig 10482 bp, 12 predicted proteins | sample 13_S_MG_FD_201363 | JGI IMG/M metagenome (GOLD analysis project Ga0307499, IMG submission 201363) | Soil microbial communities from Populus trichocarpa stands in riparian zone in the Pacific Northwest, United States - 13_S | ecosystem: Environmental > Terrestrial > Soil > Riparian zone > Trees... | reverse complement strand
ACCTGTCGGACGGTTACCGGAAGGCCGTTGAGGGCCATTCGCCATGGGGCAGGGACGAAGAAAATCCGCGTCCGGTTCATTTCGAGGACGTTGGCCAGTCCGAGCTTTCCGATGCCCTGAAGCAGACGGTGGCGCGCGAACACATCGCAGCCGTCGCTTTCATCCCGATCCTGATCGGCGGCCGGCTCGCCGGAAAATTCATGGCTTATTACGACAGGCCGCATCACTTCGTCGAAACGGAGATCGACGTCGCGCTGACGCTTGCGCGGCAACTCGGCTTTGGCATCACGAAATTGAGGGCGGAGGAGGCGCGTCGCGTCGCCGAAGACCGAGCGCAGCGGCTCGTCTTCATCGTGGAATCCTCCGACGACGCGATCATCAGCAAGGATCTCGACGGGATCATCCGCACCTGGAATTCGGGAGCGGAGCGGCTGTTCGGCTATACCGCCGGCGAGGCCATCGGCAAGCCGGTGACCATTCTTTTCCCGCCGGGCCTCGAAGACGAGGAGCCCGGGATCCTCTCACGCATACGGCGCGGCGAGCGCATCCGGCATTATGAAACCGTCCGCCGGCGGAAGGACGGCAGTGTTCTGGACCTTTCGCTGACCGTCTCGCCGGTGCGCGACGGCGAGGGACGCATCGTCGGCGCGTCAAAGATCGCCCGCGACATCACCGATCGCAAAGAAGCCGAACGCAAGCTCCGGGAGAGCGAGCAGCGTCTTACCGAATTGTTCGCGGCGATACCGGCCGCGATTTACACGACCGACGCGCAGGGTAAAATTACCTACTTCAACCAGGCGGCGGTCGAATTCTCGGGGCGGACGCCCGTGCTCGGCAGCGACGAATGGTGCGTCACCTGGAAATTGTTCATGCCGGACGGCACGCCGCTCCCGCACGACCAGTGCCCGATGGCGGTTGCGCTCAAGGAAGGCCGCGCCGTGCGTGGCGCCGAAGCGGTCGCGGAGCGGCCGGACGGGACGCGGGTTCCCTTCATTCCGTTCCCGACGCCGCTGCGGGACCCTTCCGGCAGGATCACCGGCGCGATCAACATGCTGGTGGATATCAGCGAGCGACGGCAGGCCGAGACGCAGCAGCGGCTCCTGCTCGATGAACTCAGCCACCGCACCAAGAACAACATGCAGATGCTGCAGGCGCTGCTGTTCTCGGCGGCAAGAACCGCGCACAGCGAGGAGGCGCGGAAAGTCCTCAACGAGGCCAGCGCGCGGATCGCGGCCATGGCGGCGGCGCAGCGCGTGCTGTACGGCCGCAGCGACGCCAGCCGGTTTGCGGCGGCGGAATTTTTGCCTGCGGTCTGTGAAACCATCCGGCAATTGCTGCCGCCACAGACTCGAATCGAATGCGGCGCGGCGCACGGCGTGCTTTCCAACGACGTGGCGATGCCGCTCGCGCTGATATTGAACGAGCTTGTGACCAACGCCGTCAAGCACGGCATCAAGAACCATGCGAGGCAGGGCGTTCGGATCAGCTTGACCGATCAGGATGGACGATTGGCGCTCAGCGTCGAGGATGACGGCGAGGGGTTCGATCTTGAGGAGGTGCGCAAGACCTCATCCGGGCTCCAGCTCGTCCTCGGCCTCGCCCGCCAACTGCATGGAACGTTTTCCGTCACGAAAAACCCCTCGCGGGCGAGCCTCGATTTTCCCGCCGCGAAAATCTAGGGCGGTCATCGATGACGCCGCAGCAGCGCGCGGGACATTTTTCATCGCAGCCCGGGCCGGACCGAAACTCGCCGCCATCGGCGGAGGAGGTCCGACGGATGGAAGACAAGCAGGGCCCGCCGCTCATTCTCGTCGTCGAGGATGATTTTCTGATCGCCATGCAAACCGAAATCGCGCTGACGACCGCCGGCTTCGAGGTGGTCGGCCCGGCCACGACTGCGGAGGAGGCTGTCGCGCTGGCCGGCGAGGCCCAACCGACGCTTGCCGTGATGGACATCCGTCTCGCCAGCACCCGGGATGGCATCGACGCCGCACGGCAATTGTATCAGGACTTCGCCATTCGCTGCATCTTTGCGACCGCGCATGATGATGCGCACACCCGCGGCCGCGCCGAGCCCTATGCCCCGCTCGGATGGTTGCCGAAGCCGTACACCATGGCTTCGCTGGTCGCGGTGGTGGCCGAAGCTGTCGCAGAACTGCGCCGGCCGTAGCGTTCCAGCCGGCGCACATTGGGGCCGCTTCAGTCGAGTGGAAGGCTCAGCCCCGAAGTGTTACTGGCCTTGCGGCGGAGCTTACGAGGATCGTGTCTGGCGGATTATTTTCTTACCAGCAACGGCCCGGCGAATTTAATCAAGCCGATAAGCTTATTTCAATGCGCCCATAATCTCAGGCAGGCGGGCCGAGGTGAACTGGCATGAATATGGGTAAATGGCCGGGGCGGAGTCGCTCAAGGGAACTTTCCGCTTTTTCCCGATTTAAAATTGGGAGCGAGGAAGGGGCGACAAGCATGGCGAAGCGCTGGAGTGCCGAGGACATCAGAGACCTCAAGACCCTTGCTCAGAGGTATTCCGTTCAAGCAATCGCCGAAAGGATGGACAGGAGCGTGGGTGGGGTGTCGTTCAAGGCCTACCAGCTCGGACTACCGCTGAAAGCGCGCTCGCAGGCCACTGATCCGGAGCCGGCGGACTTCAATTAGACCGGAAGCGACAACAGGCACCGGCGTCCGACCAATCCCGCTGAGCCGACGCCGCGCGGTCTTCGAGGGGAGCCTGGCTAAAATGCGGCCTCGCGCCTAGCCGGTGCGGTAGGCATCCAGCGCATGGGCCGCGAAGATGGCCACGCTGACCAGGGCGAGGATCGTTGCGGAGAGCTCGATCATTGCTCCGTCTCCTGCTCACCGATCGTGGCCAGGAATCTGCTGCGTGACTGGTTCCAAATGAGATCGAAGATGAATTGCATGGCGGCCGTCCCTGTTTTGTTACCAACAAGGTAAGCCGCTCTTTGTTTCAGGATGTTTTCGTCGCCCCAGAAAATGGTTTCGTCGGTGCGCTGGCCGCAACTGAATGATGACAAAATTGCGACAGGCGCGCATGCTTCGGCGTCACCAGCGGAGTGATTCGAGCATGCTGGAAGCCATCGTATTGTTGCTGGGCGTGAGCACGTGCGCCCTGATCCTCATTGCCTTCTGGGGCCTCGATCTGCTCGGGATGCGCCGTCGCAGAGGATAGGGTTCTGGTTCGACGCGGGCCGTTGCCGCGAGTAGCGCAGGCACGAGGTCGTCACGCGCCTGTGAACCCACCCGCCCCACGGTAAACCAACGCTTAACCATGAATCGGTACCATTCGCTTGCGTCCGGGTGGTGATCGTCCGGCTAAGCGGGAGCGAATACTATGCCCGTCGAAATGCTGACGTATGCCGACCTGGGCGAACGGCTCAAAATTTCCCCAGAGGCTGCCCGGGCTCTGGTAAAGCGACACCGGTGGCCGCGTTCCCGTTCCAATGACGGCAAAACGCTCGTGCAGGTCGACCTGACCGAAATCACCCATTCCCCGATATCCCGTCCGCCGCAAGCACAGGCCGGTCAACAGCTGGTCACCGCCCTGAAGGAGAAAATCGAGAGCTTGCAGGCCGAACTGCTCGAGGCGAAGGCTATCGCCAGCGGCCATCGGGCCGACTTCGAGAGGGAATGCGAGCGTACGAACAAGCTGCTGGCCGAATTGCTCAAGGCCACCTCGGAAGGCATGGGCGCCCGGGAAAGGGCGGCGCTGCTCGAAGGAAAGCTATCGATGCTAACGCAACCCTGGCGACGTCGGCTGATCGATGCTTTCAGCCTGGCCCTGCCACAAGTCACTGCGCGCGAGAGCGGTGGAAGCATCGCCCAATCGCATAGTTGAACCCGCGTTGCCTGCTAGTTCCGGCTGTTCTTAGCCGAGGGAGAGCCTGGACAGGCTCGCTCGCTGGCGTCAGTGCCAATAGCGGCGGTGATGGCGATAGCCCCCGCCGTGACGATGTCCGGCTCGCCGCCAACCATAGCTCGTGTAGGGGTTTCCTCGCCCGTAGTTTTGGCAATTTGCGTTCGGATAGAACTGGGCGCACCAGCCTGGATTGGTAATGACGTGCTGCGCCAACGCCGAGCCGGCAAGAGCGGGCAGGATTAAGATAGCCACCGCGCCAAGCAAGATCGCTGGTCTCGTCATCGCAGCCTCGCTGGTTTGCTGTCCGCGACTCCAACGGCGATCGGTCGTAAGGGTTCCCGTTCCCGTTGGTCATGAAACCAGCGAGCGAACTGATATCAAAATTCCGGATGCTTGCGCGGCTTGGCGAGGTCCACAGGATGACAATAGCGGCGGCAAAAATCCAACCTGCAGAAGGCGGTCTCTGCCAGTGAGCTATTGGATCCTGAAGTCGTCGATGCTTCTGCCGTCTGCAATCATTTCGATCATCCAGCGCGGGGTTTTCCCGCGGCCTGACCACGTCTCTGAGGGGTCGTTCGGGTTTCGAAATTTCGGTTCGACCTTGGGATAGGGCCGACGTTGCGGGATGTCTTTGGGTGAGCCGCCGAACCTGCGACCAAGTTCATCGAGTTGGTCTTCAAGCTTGCGCTTCTGGTTCTCCAGTTTTCGATCCAGGACGTCAATGATCCTCTGGTGCAAATTCCAGAGGTCATCAAGCTCCATCTTCTCCAGTACTTGGTCTTTCATAGCCGGCCCCAGGCAACGATGCGATTCACCATGCGACGGAAAACTTAACAAAGGGAAAGCTGCGAGGAGGTGGCCTTCAAAAGGACTCAGCGCTGCGCTCTGCGAGAGTAATTGTTTGGCGCTTCCGCCGATAGCGCGTATTCGACCGTACTTCTACGGACCGACCCACGCAGCCTCACCTAATTTGCGTGAGAGATAAGCGTCGTGCTCGGTGCGCTGTTGAGGAGTTGCCTAACTTCGAGTCACCGGGCGCGCCACGCTTCAGTTTGTGCATCTGCCGGCGCAATCACGCGCCTGGTGAAAAAGGGATGCGCGTGTATCAAAAAAATACGCCGCCGGGCTCGAAATGGGTTGTCCCGGCGGCGTGCTGTCTCAGACTGAGGCTCTGAAATCCCAGTCTCCGGATATTTGGCAATGCCCGTGCCAAATGGGGGGCGGGGCCGCCTCTAGGGCACGAAGCGGCCCCTGGTCGCGCAGTACTCAGGCGGGGACTAATCGCCATCTGCGCGACCTGCCGTCACGCTAGACTTGTTTCGATCGGCTGCAACGAAACTCGCGTGTTAAGCTTGATGTCCGCGTTGCGGGTTAATTCTGGAACACAGGCAGATCCCTGTTAATTCCGAGCATGGCGGCGGCAGGTAATTCGCTATCATCCATTTTCGGCAAATGACGCACGACCATAGCGTGTCATGCTCGGCTGGGCTCTCTTGGGTTTGACGGCTTCGGCGAGGCGGACCTGCCGCTGCAGGGAAAGCGCAAAAAAGACCGGTGGTCTCGCCATCAGTCCGCGCGACTTGAGGTTGGTCACGCGCCTGATCCGGCTGTGATCATCTGATGTCGCTTAGGCTGCAACACCTACCAATCCTTAACTTGCGACCTCTAGGATCACACCCAATCGCGAAAGCCCCCAAGGCCCCGCGGGAGTAGCGTAACCGCGTAGGGAGCCCGCCGACTCAACCCGGCGGGCTTCTTTGGTTGAATCAACCTGGTTTGATTGCGGAACGAATGTGCAGTTTGCTACTCAGGACCCTCATTGCAGTGAGGTGAGTCGTGAGCGGCCAACGGGAAATTTCGGCCCGTCCCCAGCCGCCGCACTGTCCCAAGTGCAAATTGCCCCCTCGCTTCATGACCTCGATACCGGACGTGAAGCAGAACAGATCAGTTTTTATCTATCGGTGCGATCCCTGTGGCGAGGAAGTGTGGAGCTAGGCCTCGCATGTTTCAAACCAATGTCCCGATCTAACCTTTGCCCATGTGCGCGAACGTTTGATTGACGCTGCCATTGTGCCGCCGCTGGCGCGGCTAAGTCCTCTCGGTGTGTCCGGGGAACAGGCGAACCCATTTACGTTGGGTGGGGCCACGCCTGGTTTTGGGGGCTCTCTTGTTGATCCCGGGACGAAACAGCTGAAAACAAAAGGCCGCCCGAAGGCGGTCTTTGTTGTTGAATCCATTCGACGAGTTTTGGGACTGCGCAAGATCTGGCTTCGATCAATCCTCCGGATCGTATTTGGCAAGGTTTTTGTAAATCCATTTCCGCCCGTTATGGCGACGCAAGACCAGACCGTACACAAGCCGGCCGGTGATGGATCGCCTGGGGATGATAACTTTCCATACATGCCAGACGTATGCCCAGGCTGGCTTTGAGCTTAATTTCTGAGGGCTCGCATGGTTCTGCAACTTCATTTTGGACGCCGGTTCTCATTTGCCGCGTGGTTCGCGTGGCTGGCCATTCTTCGTTGCAGATTGTTCGAGATCTTGGACAAGCCTGCGCAATTGTTGCAAAGCGTGAAACTGCTCTGCCAATTCGCTGGCCGATTTGGTTGGCCTTTGCGGCCCGCGTTTTTCTTTAGTAGCGTTCATTGGATCGACCGCTGCAACAGCCCCGATTCAACAAAGCCGTCAAGCGGGGCTTGATCGCCTGACGGCTTCGCTGGCGTGCCGGACATTGTGGGGCAACTGTCCGGTAGGCGACCATAGGCAACCTGATTGCCTTCGCAACGAAAGTCGCTCATTAACCTGAATGTTCGCGCTGCAGGTTAATTCTGGAACCACAAACGAAAGACCGCCCGAAGGCGGCGCTGTGGTACCGTCCGAACAACCGGAAGGTTTTTTGAGATGCACATGGTAGCGGTCATATTGATTATCCTGGCGAGTAGTGGATCTAGCCTGGCTGAGCCCAGATCGACTTACGTTCCGCCGTTCCCGTATTTGGAATTTGATTGTCCCCGATTGGTGCAAGAAGCTCGTGCCCTGTCTTCACGGTCAGCCGAACTCGCCGGCCTGCAGCAGAGCGATCCGATCGTGCATGGCAATGAAAACAGCAGCACAACCATCCGATGGCCGAAGGTATTCTCCTTGGTCGGCGATAGCAGCATTGCAGACAAGCTAGCGCTCATGCGCGGTCAGATGATCGCTATCGAAGAGGCTAGCATTCGGCGCCAATGCAGCATCCAATTTCAGCGCCCCCCGGCTTGAACTCAAGCCCGGTGACTGGCGAGCAGATCACTGCGCCTGACCGGGCTGCGACAACCAAGGTCCGCCGGTTCACGCCGGCGGGCTAGTATCGGTAGTACCGAGGGCGAATCCGGCCCTCCTGAAACTGCGGGGGCACCATCCCGTTGGGATAGCATTGTCCGTCCCTGATATCGACGTCAGCACCGTGCCCGCACGGCACAGGGTACCTTCCACCGCGATGATAGCCCCCATCGCGGTGATACCCGCGGCGATAAGCCTCCATTTCTTGAGGCGGCAGGTAGCCGTTTGGATAGCACATCCCATTACGCGCGCTGACGTCCCAGCCGTGGTCGCATGGAGGCGGGCGAACAGGCACGCGGTATTGAATTTCCTGAACCACGGCCTGGCCGTCGCTTGGCGCGTGACCAGGTATTCCGAGTTGAAGCGCGAGCACCACGCTGGCTATGTTAAAGAGCATTTCTACGTCCTCCGCCCGTCACCACCGCAGTTTGCGCGTTTCTGCATGCAGGGCAACTGAACGGAACGTTCACCCACGGTTCACTCCAGAACCTCGTACTCAAAGGCGAAGATCTTCGGCGCAATGCGGTGCCATTCGAAGCGGCCGCACTAGAAGAAGGACCGGGTCAGCGGAATTGCACGGCACTCAAACGAGCGTCGCTGAGCGCGGAGCTGTGGGCAATCGGTGGCAGTTTCAATCGCTCTTGGTCGAATTTCGCTGGTGCCGGTCCAGACGAAGTCTTTGCGCTCTCAACCGCTTTATCTCGTCATCGAGTGCGTCCATTTCCTCTGCGCGTCGCGCGTCCTTGGATTTCGTCGCATCGGCGGCGCGCAGTTTTTCTAGCGCTTTCTCGACAGAGAGTTTCGGTGTTTCGGCCATGGCAAACCTCATATCCAAGCGAGATGCGTTCGGCCTATAGCAACCCCGTAGGGGCGCGGGCTACCGTCAGAACTGACGCGACGGCGTGAAGCCATTCTGGGCGATCGCGAAGCTTGCTCCCAGTGCTTCAGATACCGTTCGGCGTCCGTTGATCTAGATCAACAAGAGTGTACGGCGACGATTTGTCTTACACTCGATGCCCTGCCGGGATTACCAACGAGAGAGGATCCGGAAGGCAATCGGGACAACTCTCTTCCGGGAAGCAAGGACTGCTCGATTCCGGAAGAATGAGCGCTGTAGTGTACCGGTTTGGGCAACGAAATGGGCGCGGCATGCGACTAGGCTTCTACTGTTGTTCCGCTGCGTTTCTGGCGATTCTTTCTTGCGTGTCTCACGGCGCGATAGCACAGAGCCTTACGCCATTTCGCTATGAAGCCCAGGCGCAACGCCATTGCCCCGGGGACACGATCGTCTGGCTCGATTTCAGAAGAGAGCGCTATTACCTGAAAGGCCAGAGGCGCTACGGTTCGGGATATACCGGCAGCTTCGTATGCAGGAATGAGGCCCGGGATAGCGGCTATCGGCGCTCGCCCCTCGGCTTGAGGTAGGCCTCGGGACGGGGTGGTAGAAATGCGCGTGATACGCATTTCTAACTTAGCTTCAGCACCAGATGGAGTGTCTGCGGGTCCCGCCGCGCGGTGGGCTTGAAGCCGAACTTTCCGAATACCTTTATCATCGCCGCGTTTTCGGGCAGAACTTCTGCCGTCAATTCCTGCAGCCCGGCATCGCTGGCGAACTTGACGAGATGACGCATCAGGATCGAGCCGAGGCCTCGTCCCTGCCAGGTATCGACTACCATAAACGCCATCTCGGCTCGCCCCGGCTCGAAAACGATGTACCGGCCGCTCCCGACGATGACCTCGCGGCCGGCTTCCTCCGCGAGCGCGACAATCGCGACATGATTCTTGAAATCGATGTCCATGAAGTAGGCGCGTTCCTTGTCGGAAAAGTGTCGCTTCATGACGAAGAAGCGACGCTGTAGCGATTGGGCGCTGGTCTTGCCGATCGCAGCGAGCATGTCAGCCTCATCCTCCCGCCGAAGTGCACGGATGTCGATCTGGCTGCCGTCGCGGAGAAGCTCGCGTGCGGTGTAGTCGATGGCCTCGGACATTGGGCCTCATGTGCCGGAAAACAGAGCACTCGTCTCGATCGACGTCCGCCGATGAAGCGCGGACCCGGATCGCGGTCGTTTGATCTGGATCAAGACTTCAGCGCGAGAAGCGGTCGGTAGGTTGACAACCGCATCCCACTCTCAGGTGAAGGCGCGTCCTTGAAAACCTCTCGACAGCTCCGGTCCGGAGAGGACCTCATCCAGCTTGCGATCCGGCTCGGATTGCTTGCTTTCCTGATCTACTGGACGTTCGTTCTGATCCGTCCCTTTGTGCCGATTCTGGCCTGGAGCATCGTACTCGCCGTCGCGCTCTATCCAGTCTTTAATCTCCTTTCCAGGCTTCTTGGCGGTCGTCCGCGGCTCGCAGCGGCAATTCTCACCGTCATCAATCTCGGCATCGTCATCGGGCCGGCGACCTGGCTTGGTTTGAGTGCCGTAGAAGGTGTGAAGGATTTCGCCGCCAATCTGAGTGCTGGCAACCTGGTGGTTCCGTCCCCGCCGGACGGCGTCAAAAAGTGGCCGCTCATCGGTCCGCAGCTTTTCGAACTCTGGAACCAGGCGTCCAACAACATTCGGGCGGCCTTGCGCGAGGTGGCTCCGCATCTGAAACCATTGGCTGGCACCATGCTCGGCCTCGCGGGCAATGCCGGCGTGGGAACGCTCAAGTTTCTGCTGTCTGTGGCGCTGGCTGGCTTCCTCTTTCCTTACGGCTCGCAGCTCGTTGCGGCGGGCAGGGGTTTTCTATCTCGCATCGTGCCCGAACAGAGTGAACATTTTCTGGAGCTGGCGGGTACAACCATACGCGCGGTATCCCAGGGCGTCATCGGCGTCGCAATCATCCAGTCCCTGCTGGCCGGCATCGGCCTCAAGCTGGCAGGCATTCCCGGCGCCGGCCTGTTGGCCTTCATGGTGATGATTCTGGCAATCGTGCAGATCGGCGCGGCAATCGTTCTATTTCCGGTGATCATCTGGGTCTGGATAGACAGGGATTTCACCACAGCGCTTTTGCTCACGGTGTTCCTGGGCATCGTCGGCATACTCGACAACATCTTGAAGCCGCTCTTGATGGCGCGGGGCTTGACGACGCCGACGATCGTCATCCTCGTCGGGGTGATAGGCGGAACACTCGCGCATGGCATTGTCGGTCTCTTTATCGGGCCGATCATTCTCTCCGTGGCCTGGGAATTGACGGTCGCCTGGATACGCACCGATCGTGCCGACGTCACATTGCCGAACCAACTTTCGAACGTTGACCTAGATCAACGTTCGATGCCGCGGGGCTCGTTGAGTGAACTTCGC
>Ga0307499_10000760_pt1 | contig 10513 bp, 11 predicted proteins | sample 13_S_MG_FD_201363 | JGI IMG/M metagenome (GOLD analysis project Ga0307499, IMG submission 201363) | Soil microbial communities from Populus trichocarpa stands in riparian zone in the Pacific Northwest, United States - 13_S | ecosystem: Environmental > Terrestrial > Soil > Riparian zone > Trees... | reverse complement strand
CGGCACCCGCGTCCACTGTGGACGCGGGCGCCGCGGCCGGCCGGTGCGGCGGCGGGGCGGGGCGGCCTACGCTGAGGCATGGCCGTTACGGTGCGACGTCCGGTCGAGCGGCCGCCCGGGCCGGACCTGACCGCGATCGAGATCCTCCGGGCGATCCGCTCCCGGCGGCCGACCGACCTGCTGGAAAAGGTGGCGGCCGGCGGCGCCGGGCTGGCCCACTTCCGGATCGGCCGGGAGCACGCGTACCTGCTCGGCACCCCGGAACTGATCCGCGAGCTGATCATCGGGCACGGTCGGGAAACCGCCAAGGGGCGCGGGCTGGAGCAGGCCCGGGTCGTCCTCGGCCAGGGGCTGCTGACCAGCGAGGGCGAACTGCACCGGCGGCAGCGCCGGTTGCTCCAGCCGGCCTTCCACGAGAGCCGGATCCGCCGGTACGCCGAGCAGATGCGGTCCGCGGCGGTGGCGACGGCGGACGGCTGGCGGCCCGGCGAGGTCCGGGACATGGCCGCCGAGATGGGCCACCTCACCCTGCGCATCGTCGGCCGCACGCTGTTCGACGCCGACCTGGCCGGCGACTCGCCGCAGGTGGCCGAGGCGCTGACCACGTTCCTGGCCGCGGCGCAGCGCAGCATGCTGCCCGGCGGGCCGTTGCTGAACCGGCTGCCGCTGCCGAGCACCCGCCGGCTGGTCGCCACCGGCGCCCGGCTGGATGCGCTGATCGACCGGCTGATCGCGGAACACCGGTCCGCCGGCGACCGCGGCGACGTGCTGTCGATGCTGCTCGCCGCGCGCGACCCGGACGGCTCCGCGATGCCCGACCGGCAGGTCCGGGACGAGGTGCGCACGCTGATGCTGGCCGGCCACGAAACCACCGCGAACGCGCTGGCCTGGGCCTGGCTGCTGCTCGACCAGCACCCGGACGAGGCCGCCCGGCTGCATGCCGAGATCGACCGGCTACCGGCCGGACCCGGCTACGACGACCTGCCCCGGCTGCCCGGCACCCGCGCGGTGGTGGCCGAGACGATGCGGCTCTACCCGCCGGCCTGGGTGGTCGGCCGCCGGCTGCTCGCCGACGTCGAACTGGCCGGCTGGACCGTCCCGGCCCGCTCGATCGCCGTCGCCTCGCAGTGGATCACCCACCGCGACCCGCGCTGGTGGCCCGACCCGCTCGCGTTCCGCCCGGCCCGCTGGCTCGACCCCGCCGGCCGGTACGACGACACCGCCCCCGGCCAGCCCCGCGGCGCCTACTTCCCGTTCGGCCTGGGCCGCCGCGTCTGCATCGGCGAGTCCTTCGCCTGGACCGAGGCCACCCTGGCCCTGGCCACCCTGGCCCAGCGCTGGTCACCCGCCCTGCGCCCGAACCACCCCGTCGACATCCGCCCCGCCGTCACCCTCCGCCCCGCCCACGGCCTCCCGATGACGCTGCGCCCGCGCTAGAATCTGGTCTGTCTAGACAGACCACCCGGAGGACTGCGTGAACTGGCAGGTGCAGGAAGCGAAGCAGCGGTTCAGCGCGGTGCTGCGGGCCGTACACAGCGACGGGCCGCAGACGATCACCCGGCACGGCGAGGAGATCGCGGTGGTCGTCGACATCGAGGAGTACCGGCGGCTGACCGCGCCCCGGCGGAGCCTGACCGAGGTGCTGCTCGGTCCGCCGCACTTCGACGCCGAGGTTGTGTCCGTGCTCGCCGGCGTCGAAGCCGAACGCAAGGCTGACCTGCCCCGGGAGATCGACCTGGGCACCGGCGAGTGAGCTACCTGCTGGATACGAACATCCTGTCCGAGACGCGGAAGCGGCGGCCGGACGCGGGCGTGACCGGATGGATCGCCAGCACGCCACCGGAGCGCCTGTACGTGTCGGTGCTGACCATCGGCGAGATCGGGCGCGGCATCACGCTGCTCGCCCGGCGCGGCGACCAGCCGCAGGCGACCCTGGTCGAGGCCTGGCTGGACGCGGTGATCGACGAGTTCGGCGGCCGGATCGTCCCGGTCGGCACGCGGGTCGCCCGGCAGTGGGGGCGGCAGCCGACGGCCGAGCCGGTGCCCAGTGTGGACGCGCTGATCGCGGCCACCGCGACCGTGCACGGCTGGACGCTGGTCACCCGCAACGCAAAGGACTTCGAGCGGCTGGGACTGCCGGTGTTGAACCCGTTCCTGGGCTGACCGCGCGGGCGGCCGGGGTATTCCGGGCGGGGTTGCGCCAGGAGCCGAATTCAACTGCGTGCACCGAGGCGTGCCGGGACGTACGGTCGAGCGGTGACGACGCCGCCCCAGATCGACACTCTCGGGTCTCTGCGTACCTCCGGGCACGTGCACCGCGGGGTGAAGGCCGAGATACGGGAGAACCTGCTGGCCCGGTTGGCGGCCGGCGAACGGTCGCTGCCCGGAATTGTCGGCTTTGACGAGACCGTGGTGCCTGAGGTGGAGCGCGCCCTGCTGGCCGGGCACGACATCGTGCTGCTCGGCGAACGCGGCCAGGGCAAGACCCGGCTGATCCGGACCCTCGTCGGCCTGCTGGACGAGTGGACCCCGGTGCTCGCCGGCAGCGAGCTGAACGAGCACCCGTACCAGCCGATATCGGTCTGGGGCCGGGCGCAGGTGGCGCAGCACGGCGACGAGACGCCGATCATCTGGCGGCACCGCAGCGAGCGGTACGGCGAGAAGCTGGCCACTCCGGACACCTCCGTGGGTGACCTGATCGGCGACATCGACCCGATCAAGGTGGCCGAGGGCCGCACCCTGGGCGACCCGGAGACCGTCCACTACGGGCTGGTGCCGCGCACCAACCGTGGCATCTTCTCCGTGAACGAGCTGCCCGACCTGGCCGAGCGGATCCAGGTGGCGCTGCTGAACGTGCTGGAGGAGCGGGACATCCAGGTCCGCGGCTACCAGCTGCGGCTGCCGCTGGACCTGCTGCTGATCGCCAGCGCCAACCCGGAGGACTACACCAGCCGGGGCCGCATCATCACCCCGTTGAAAGACCGGTTCGGCGCCGAGGTGCGCACCCACTACCCGCTGGACCTGTCCGACGAGATGGACCTGATCCGGCAGGAAGCGAAGATCGTCTGGAGCGACTCGCTGGTGGACGGCACGCACGCCGCCCCGGTCGTGCCCGACCACCTGGTCGAGGTGATCGCCCGGTTCACCCGGTCGGTGCGCGAGGCGCCGCAGGTCGACCAGCGCTCCGGCGTCTCGGCCCGGTTCGCGATCGCCGGGGTGGAGACGGTGGCCGCGTCCGCGGTCCGGCGGGCCGCGCTGACCGGCGAGGCGCTGGCCGTGGCCCGGGTCTGCGACCTGCCGGCGGTGGTCCCGGCCAGCCGCGGCAAGGTCGAGTTCGAGGACGCCGACGAGGGCCGGGAGGCCGAGGTGCTGGCGCACCTGCTGCGCCGGGCCACCGCCGACACCTTCCGGGCCCGGCTGATCAGCACCGACCTGTCCCCGCTGCAGTCCAAGTTCGACGAGGGGCTGACCGTGGAGACCGGCGAGCTGATCCCGGCCGGCGAGCTGCTGCGCCAGGTGGGCACGTTCCCGACGCTGGCGGCGCTGCTGTCCCGGCTGGAGCCGGAGAGCGGGCCGGAGGGCGCGTCCGCGGTGGGCCTGGCCGCCGCCGCGGTCGAGTTCGCGCTGGAAGGGCTGCACCTGCTGCGCCGGCTGGCCAAGGACGACGTCGGCGGGCGCACGGTCTATGGCGGCTGACATGAGCAAGCCGGGGTTCCGGTACGGGGCCTGGCACGGCGGGCGTGACCCGCTGGAGGCGCCGTTCGACGTCCGCCGCGCGCTGGACGAGATCGGCGACGAGGTACTCAACGGATCCAGCCCGGGTGAGGCGCTGCGCCGGCTGCTGCAGCAGGGCGCGCACGGCCTGCCCGGGCTGGACGACCTGCGCCGGCGGGTCCGGCAGCGGGCCCGCGCGGCCCGCCAGCGCGGCCGGCTGGACGGCACGCTGGAGCGGGTCCGCGAGCTGCTCGATCGAGCGCTGGTGGCGGAACGGCGAGCCCTGTTCCCGGACCCGTCGGACGCGGCCCGGCTCGCCGAGGCCGAGCTGGACGCGCTGCCGAACGACCCGGCCCGGGCGGTCCGGCAGCTGTCCGAGTACAGCTGGCGGTCGGACGAGGCGCGGGCGGCGTACGAGGAGATCCGCGACCTGCTCCGCCGGGAGGTGCTGGACAGCCAGTTCCGCGGCATGCGGGACGCGCTGCGCGGGGCCAGCCCGCAGGACATGGCCCGGGTCCGGGAGATGCTCGCCGCGCTGAACGAGATGCTCGCCGCGGACGCCCGCGGCGAGCACACCCAGCAGCAGTTCAACGACTTCATGCAGCAGTACGGGGAGTTCTTCCCCGAGCAGCCGTCCACTCTGGAGGAACTGGTGGACGCGCTGGCCCGGCGGGCGGCCGCGCAGCAGCGCCTGCTCGACAGCCTCTCCGCCGAGCAGCGGCAGGAGCTGGCCGACCTGATGGCCGGCGCGCTCGGCGACGCCGGGCTGGCGTCCGAACTGGACAGGCTGCAGCGGCAGCTGCGGTCGGCCCGGCCGGACCTGCGCTGGGGCGGCCGGGAGCGGATGGACGGCGACCGCCCGCTCGGCCTCGGCGACGCCACCACCGCGCTGGAAGAGGTCGCCGACCTGGACGAGCTGGACGCGATGCTCGACCAGGACTATCCCGGCGCCACCCTGGACGACGTCGACCCGGAGCTGGTCGACCGGGCGCTGGGCCGGCAGGCGGTGGACGACCTGGAAGGGCTGCGCCGGGTCGAGCGCGAATTGCAGCGGCAGGGCTACCTGCAGCGGTCCGGCGGCAAGCTGGAGCTGACCCCGCGCGCGGTCCGGCGGCTCGGCGCGACCGCGCTGCGGCGGGTGTTCGCGGTGCTGGAATCCCGCGGCCGGGGCACCCACGACGTGCGCGACGCCGGCGCCGCGGGCGAGCCGACCGGGGCCAGCCGGCCCTGGCAGTACGGCGACGAGCAGCCGCTGGACGTGGTCCGCACGGTGCGCAACTCGGTGCTGCGCAGTGCGGGCGGCCCGCAGGGGCGCGGCCGGGTCCGGCTGGCGGTGGAGGACTTCGAGGTGGTCGACACCGAGCGGCGGACCAGCGCCGCGGTCGCGCTGCTGGTCGACCTCTCGTACTCGATGGCGCTGCGCGGCACCTGGGGCGCGGCCAAGTCGACCGCGCTCGCCCTGCACGCGCTGGTCACCACCCGGTACCCGCAGGACCACATCGAGATCATCGGCTTCTCCAACTACGCCAGGGTGCTCGACCCGGTCGGGCTGGCCGGGCTCAGCTGGGACATGGTGCAGGGGACGAACCTGCAGCACGGCCTGATGCTGGCCCGCCGGCACCTGGACCAGCACCGGGACAGCGAGCCGGTGATCCTGGTGGTCACCGACGGCGAGCCGACCGCGCACCTGACCCGGGACGGCCGGGCCGACTTCGCCTGGCCGCCGCTGCCGGAGACGCTGGCCCTGACGCTGGCCGAGGTGGAGCGGTGCACCCGGCGCGGCGCCGTGATCAACGTCTTCATGCTGGACGAGGAGCCCGCGCTGGTCCGGTTCGTGGACGAGATCGCCCGCCGCAACGGCGGCCGGGTCTTCTCCCCGGACGCCGAGCGGCTCGGCGAGTACGTGGTCAGCGACTACCTGCGGGCCCGCCGGGGGCGCCGGCGCGCCGGATAGCCGGTGGCCTAAGGTCCGCGGCATGGAGAAGCTGCTGCTGACCCTGCACGTGGTTGCCGCGATCTTCCTGATCGGCCCGCTGGTCGCGGCGGTGAACCAGGCGCCGCGGGCACTGCGCAGCGGTGACGCCGGCGCGCTGGGCCCGCTGGCCCGCACGGTCACCATCTACGGCTGGGTGTCGCTGGTGATCGCGGTCTTCGGCGCCGGCCTGGTGCAGGACAAGTACCACAACAGCTGGTCCGACCCGTGGGTGATCATCTCGCTGGCGCTGTTCGTGTTCGCATCCGCGCTGGTGCTCGCGCTGCTGGCGCCGCTGCTGCGGCAGGCCGCCGCCGCGCCGGGCGGCGGCGCGGAGCTGGCGGCCCGGGCCGCCGCGCTCGGCGGCGTCGCCAGCCTCTGCTACCTGGCGATCGCGGTCCTGATGGTGACCCAGCCCGGCGGCTGACCGGCAGAACCGAACCCGCCTCCCACCGCGTGTCAGCAGGCGAGTGGGAGGAGCGCCACGGATGCGGAACGAGGACGGGTTCGCCGAGTTCGCCACCGGCAACGCCCGGCGGCTGCGGCACATCGCCCGGCTGCTGACCGGCGACGAGCACCGGGCCGAGGACCTGCTGCAGGTCGCGCTGGCCCGCACCTACCGGCGCTGGGACCGGGTCAGCCGGTACGACGACCCGCTGGCCTACGTCCGCCGGGTGCTGGTGAACGCGCACACCGACTGGTGGCGCCGGCGCTGGCGGCACGAACTGCCGAGCGGCCGGTTGCCGGACGGCCCGGCCGGCGGTGACCTGGCCGCCGACCAGGCCGACCGCGACCAGCTGGCCCGGGCGCTGGCCACGCTCACCCCGCGCGAGCGGTCGGTGGTCGTGCTGCGCTACTACGCCGACCTGACCGAGGCGGACATCGCCCACACGCTCGGGGTTGCCGCCGGCACCGTGAAGAGCACCAGCGCCCGGGCCCTGGCCAAGCTCCGCATCTCCCCCCAACTCGCCGACGCTGAGCAGGCCACCACGGCCGAGCCGACCAGGGAGGTCCTGTGAACACGATCGACGATCTGCGGAGCGCCCTGGACGACGGCGCAACGCCCGCAGGGATCGACCTCAATGCGGTGCGCCGCCGCGCTGAGCAGCAGCGCCGCTGGACGGCCGCGGGCGCGGCGGCGGCAGTGGTGGCGGTGGCCCTCGCGGTCGCCCTGCCGCTCGCGACGACCGGGGGCGCCGCGCCGACCCACGGCGCCACGCGGACCCAATCCGCCGGCCCGCCGAGCACGGACGACTGCCCGAACTCCTTCCCCGCCGACCTCGGCAACTCCGGCCCCGGCCTGGACGAACAGCTGGTACCCATGGCCGTCGACAGCGTGCTGGCCTGCGAGTACCACGGCGCGTACGTCAACCGGCAGCCGCCGCCTCCGGCGGCTTCCCAGCGGCTGGTCGCCAGCCGGAGCCTGCCGGCGACGTCCGCCCGCACGCTGCTCGCCACCTTCCAGGCGGGAGCGACCCGGCACCCGTACTGCCGCGGGGCAGAGCGCTCATCGATCCTCCTGCTGGTGACCGGGGCCGGACGGACGGTGCGCCTGCGGGTCGACCCGTTCGCCTGCGGGTTGATCACGAACGGTCACGCCGTGCGTTTCCCTGGCCCTCCCGCGACGGCCATCCTGCCGGCGCTGCTGGCAGCCACGCCGGCCCGGCTGTCCTGCCCGGCACAGCCGGAGTCACAGCCGTGGCCGGACCGGAACGCCCGACCGGGCGGGCATCTCATCTCGTTCGTCCCGGACCGCCTCGTCTTCTGCCGGTACGGGCCGATGCCGGGCACGAGCCTGGACCAGGGCAGCCCCCAGGAGGTGGACGGCGCCGGCGCGGCCGAGGTCATCCGCCGGCTCGACGGGCAGCCGGACTTCCAGTACGTCCCGTGCCCGATACCGGCTGGGGACCACTACCAGTACGAGGTCGTGCTCACCGGCCAGGGCCAGCGGGCGACGCTCGGCGGAAATGACGCCGGCTGCTCGATCCTCGCCAGCGCCTCCCGCGTGGTGACCGGCGTCGACTGGGGCATCGTGCTCGACCCCACCGGCCTGCCCCGATAGGTCCGCGACCGGCCGCGGCACCGGCCCTCTAGGGTCGGTGCCGTGGACATCCGGGTCGAGCAGGTGCCAGCCGAGCGGACCTACCCGCTGCGCAACCGGGTGCTGCGGCCGTATCTCACGCTCGCCGAGATGGAGCCGCAGCCGGGCGAACTGGACCCGGGGTCGGTGCACCTGGCCGCGCTCACCCCGGACGACGAGGTGGTCGGCACCGGGGTGCTGCTGCGCGAGCCGTTCGCCCGGATGCCGGAACGCGCCGACGCCTGGCGGCTGCGCGGGATGGCGGTCGACGCCGACCGGCGCGGCCACGGCATCGGCGCCGCCGTGCTGGGTCGGATGATCGAGCATGTGGCCGGCCACGGCGGCGGCCTGATCTGGTGCAACGCCCGGGTGCCGGCCCGGTCGTTCTACCAGCGGGGCGGTTTCACCGCGGTCGGCGCGGAGTGGGAGGTGCCGCACATCGGCCCACATGTGACGATGTGGCGGCTGGTCGACCCGGAGCGTGACCAGAGTCGCTAGCGGTCGCCGGACCCGGGAGATGCCCTCCGCGCCGACATCAGCGACAATGGACACATGTCCGCGCGATCGACCCGCACCCGGCGACCCCGGCTGGTCCCTGCCGCGTTGCTCGCCTCCGGTCTGGTCGTCGCGACCGCGGCCACGGTGCTGGCCGCGACCGAGCGGCCCGCCCCGGTCACCGCCCAGAGTTGCGGTGACGGTCGCGAGTGGGTGATCGTGCAGCCGCAGGTGATCACCGCCGGCAGTTGGCGGGCCGCCGACACCGCCCCGGCCGGCGCCTCGCTGGCCGGCTGCGTAGACACCAGCCGCCTCCCCGCCGAAACACCTACGTCGGACGCTCGGGGTTGATCCGCGGCCCTCGCGCGGATCGGTCGACCGGGGGATCAGTCGGCTAGCGCGTGGGTTAGGTCGGCTAGGAGGTCGTCGATGGTCTCGATGCCTACTGAGAGGCGGACCAGGTCGGGCGGCACCTCCAGCATCGAGCCGGCGGCGGACGCGTGGGTCATCCGGCCGGGGTGCTCGATCAGCGACTCGATCCCGCCGAGCGACTCGGCCAGGGTGAACACCCGGGCCCGTTCGCAGACCCGCAGCGCGGCCGGCTCGCCGCCGCGCAGGGTGAACGAGACCATCCCGCCGAAGCCGCCCATCTGCTTGGCCGCAACCTCGTGCCCGGGGTGGCCGGGCAGCCCCGGGTAGAGCACCCGGCCCACCGCCGGATGCGCGGTGAGCAGTTCGACCACCCGCTCGGCGTTCGCGCAGTGCCGGTCCATCCGCACCGCGAGCGTCTTGATCCCGCGCAGCACCAGCCAGCAGTCGAACGGCCCGGGGACCGCACCGAGCGAGTTCTGGTGGAACCGCAGGGTCTCGGCCAGCGCCGGGTCGGAGAGGACCAGCGCGCCGCCGATCACGTCCGAGTGGCCGCCCAGGTACTTGGTGGTGGAGTGCACGACCACGTCCGCGCCGAGGGCCAGCGGCTGCTGCAGGTACGGCGAGGCGAAGGTGTTGTCCACCACCAGCCGGGCGCCGGCCTCACTGGCGATGCCGGCCAGCCCGGCGATGTCGGCGATGCCGAGCAGCGGGTTGGTCGGCGTCTCGCACCAGATCATCCGGGTGGCCGGCCGGACCGCGGCGCGGACCGCGTCCAGGTCACCCAGCGGCACCGGCGTGTACGCCAGCCCCCAGCGCGAGAGCACCTTGCTGAACAGCCGGAAGGTGCCGCCGTACGCGTCGTTCGGGATCAGCACGTGGTCACCCGGGGCGAGTGCCGCGCGCAGCAGGCAGTCTTCCGCGCTCATCCCGGAACCGAACGCCAGCCCGTGCGCGCCGCCCTCCAGCGCGGCCAGGCACTCCTGCAGCGCGGTCCGGGTCGGGTTCGCCGTGCGGCTGTACTCGTAGCCGCCGCGCAGCCCGCCGACCCCGTCCTGCTTGTAGGTCGAGGTCTGGAAGATCGGCACGCTGACCGAGCCGGTGGCCGGGTCGGCTGACTGGCCGGCGTGGATGGCCCGGGTCTCGAAGCCGTAGCTCTCGCTCACCGGCACACCCTAGATGAGCGGGAGTCAGCCGGCTGCCCGGCCAGGCTGCCCCGCTGGCCAGCCGGCCACCAGCAGCCCGGCCGGCCAGCCCAGCCGGCCGGCTCGGCCAGCCCGGCCGCCGGCCCAGCCAGGCAGCGGCCACCCCGGCCACCCCGGCCGGCAGCCGGCCCAGCCGGGCAGTGGCCGGCGCGGCTAGCCGGCGTACAGCTCGTCGATCACGTCCGCGTAGGCCCGGTGCACGCCCCGGCGCTTGAGCTTCATCGTCGCGGTGAGCTGGTCGGAGTCGGGCAGCCACTCCTCGCCCAGGACGACGAACCGCTTGACCCCCTCGACGTTGGAGAACCGCTGGTTCACCTCGGCCACCCCGCGCTCCAACTCGGCCCGGACCGCCGGTTCGGCGGCCAGGCCGGTCAACTCCGCCGGCAGGCCCTGGCCCTGGGCCCAGACCGGGGCGACCTCCGGGTCGAGCACCAGCAGCGCGACCAGGTACGGCCGGCCGTCGCCGATCACGCAGGCCTGGCCGACCAGCGGCAGCGACTTCAGCGCGGCCTCGATGTTCGCCGGCGAGACGTTCTTCCCGCCGGACGTGATGATCAGTTCCTTCTTCCGGTCGACGATGCTGAAGTAGCCGTCCGGGTCGACCTGGCCGATGTCGCCGGTGTGCAGCCAGCCGTCCGCGTCGAAGGTCTCCGCGGTCCGCTCCGGGTCCTTCAGGTA
>Ga0307499_10000759_pt1 | contig 10514 bp, 9 predicted proteins | sample 13_S_MG_FD_201363 | JGI IMG/M metagenome (GOLD analysis project Ga0307499, IMG submission 201363) | Soil microbial communities from Populus trichocarpa stands in riparian zone in the Pacific Northwest, United States - 13_S | ecosystem: Environmental > Terrestrial > Soil > Riparian zone > Trees... | reverse complement strand
GTGGTCGCGCCGCGCTTCTTTTCCGGCGACATCCAGCTCGGCGTGATCTTCCAGACCGCCTCGGCGTTCGGCCAGGTGCAGGGCGCCCTCTCCTGGTTCATCAACGTCTATGTCGATTTCTCGACCTGGAAAGCGACCGTCGACCGGCTGATCGGCTTTCGCGCCTCGATCGCGCGCGTGCGCGCGGAAGCGGACCGCCTCGATGGCGACCGGCTCGAATCCCCCGACGGCGTCATCGCGCTGGACCAGCTCGAGATCGGGCTGCCGCAGGGCACGCCGCTCCTGGATTCCACGTCGATCCAGATCAAGCCCGGAGAAGACGTGCTCGTGACCGGCGCTTCGGGCGCCGGAAAGTCGACGTTCTTCCGCTCGCTCGCGGGCATCTGGCCCTACTGGAAAGGCCGGATCAAGCTGCCGCGCGGTGCACGCCTGCTCTTCCTCCCGCAAAAGCCATATCTGCCGCTCGGGTCGCTGAGACACGCCGTGAGCTACCCCGACGAGCCGACGAAGCATTCGGACGAGACCATCAAGAATGCGCTGAGGGCCGTAGGATTGGCGCAGCTCGCGGCCGATCTTGAGCGCAGCGAGAACTGGGCGCAGGTGCTCTCGGGGGGCGAACAGCAGCGCCTCGCGTTCGCCCGCGCGCTCCTCAACCAGCCCGACTGGCTGTTCCTCGACGAGGCGACCTCGGCGCTACCGGAAGCGGACCAGGCTTCGCTCTACCGGCTGCTGAAAGAGCGGCTCGCCAAGACCACGCTCGTCTCGATCGGCCACCGCGAGAGCCTCGCCCAGTATCACGACAAGCGGCTGGTCTGGCAGGAGAAGCGCCTAGCCCTTGCGTAGCGCCTTCGGCGGAATTCCTCCCGCGGATCCGCCGATGAGGAGCGCGGGCGCGCCGAGCGTTGTTCCAGCCCGGGCGGGCGCTGTCGCCGTCTCCGGGGGCGCTATCGCCAACGCCGTCGGCGCGGCTGCCATCGCCGCGGGCGCTGCCGCCGGCGCCGCTGCCGGCACGCCAAGCGCGGCATGAACGGCCCGGTGCTCGCCTCGGGAGAGGTGCCTTCGCTCGGCTTCAACCAGATGGCGCTGCGTTACGATCCGGCGGCGCAGATGGTCGGTGCAACGTTGAACGGCATGGAGCTTGGCTGGTATCCGCTCGTCATGTCCGCGCCGAAGTTCGTCGGCTTCGAAGGCGTCGGCATCCTCGACGACTTCGTCGTGAGGCGGCTGCCCTAGCCCTCGCGCAGCACGATGCAGGTGGTCGTGGCGTGGGCGTAGAGTTTGCCTTCGCCGTCGATCAAGCGCCCCTCGGCAGTCGCCACGCGGCTGCCGAGGGACACGACTTTTCCGATGGCGCGAAGCTTGCCGGACGACGTGGTGATCGCGCGGGTGAGGTTGGTCTTCGCTTCGAGCGTTGCGTAGGTTGCGCCGGCCGGCACCTGGGTCTGCACCGCGCAGCCCATCGCCGAGTCGAGCAGGATCATCGCGAGCCCGCCGTGGACCACGCCGATCGGGTTGTAGTGGCGCTCGTCCGGCAACACTTCGAACACCGCGTGTCCGGGCTCGGCTTCGACCAGCCTGAACCCGAGCAGCTCGGCGATCGGCGGCGACGGCAGGCGGCCGTCGCGGATGGCGCGGAGGAACTCCAGGCCGGGCAGCGAGCGTCCGGCCTGCGCGAGCGCGTGCGGGTCGCTCCAGCTGATCGTGAGGCTGCGCACGCTAGCGCGCGTCGATGAAGGCGACCGCGGCCGAAATGACTGCGTCGTCCCTCAGCATGCGGCCGTGGCCCAGGCCCTGCGTCGTGACGAGGCGCGCGCCGCGCCAGTGCTGCGCGACCGCGGCGCCCTGCTTCCACGGCACCATCCGGTCGTCGCGGTCGTGGATGACGAGCGCTGGCGCCGTCAGGCGCGGCGCGACGCGTGCGAGCTCGAGCTCCTCCCAGCGCACGCCGTAGCGCTCCTCGATCGCGCCCTGCATCGCCCTGCGCAGCGGCTCGGGCATCCAGTGCCAGCGCGCGAAGCGCCGCGAATGGCCGACGAGGTCGGAGGGCGGGCTGATCAGCACGATCCTGCCGATGTCGAACCTGTTCCACGCGTGGCCCATGGCGGCCGCCGTCGCGCCGAGCGAATGGCCGATGACCGCGCGCACTTCGCCGTGGTGCCACGCCAGCTCGGCGAGCACGTCGGCGAAATCCGGCAGGCCGGTGAGGCGGCCTTCGGAGAGGCCATGCGCCGGCTGGTCGTAGGCGATGACCCGGTAGCCCGCCGCGAGCAGCGGGAATACGAAAGCGCGCATCTGCGCCGCATGACCGCCCCACCCATGCGCGAGCACGACCGCCGGCGCGTCCGGCGCGCCCCAGCGCCAGGTCATGATGTGACGCCCCTTATGCACGATGTACCCCGAGCGCGCGTCGATCAGGTCGAGCGCGCTCGCCGCGGCGTCCGGCGCCCTGGGCGGAGTGAGGAACAGGCGCTCGGCCCAGGCGCCCGCGAGATCGGGAAACAGCAGCCGCGAAGCAACTAAGCGAACGTTCGTGCTAATTTGGGGCAGGCGCAGGGTCGTGGGCATGGCGGGTCCTCTTCAGGAAACGGCGTCGCGCTGGAACAGCGAGTCGAGCGCAGTGAGGGCGCGCTCGCGGGCTTTGCGGTAGCCGAGCAGGCGCCGGTGGTGGTGCACCACGAGCGCGATGCCGAACATCTCGAAGGCGATCTGCTCGGGGTCGGTGTCCGCGGCGAGCTGGCGCTCGTCGACCGCCTGGCGCACGGCGCGCTTCAGCGTCTCGATCCAGGTGCGCTGGCCGCCGGCGAGCATGTCGCGCACCGGGCCGGGCTTGTCGTCGAACTCGGAGGCGCCGCCGATCATGGGACAGCCTCCCGGCAGCTCGGCCGACTCGGTCCAGTCGAGCCAGTTCACGAACATCGCGCGCAGCCGCGGCAGGCCGCGCGGCTTGGCCATCGCCGGCTGGAACACGACCTCGCCGAACTGGGCCTGGCCGTGCGCGAGCACCGCGAGCAGCAACTCGTCGCGCGAGCCGAAATGGGCGAACAGGCCCGACTTCGACATGCCGGTCGCGTCGGCGAGGGTACCGATGGTCAGGCCGTCGAGGCCCGCCTTGCTCACTAGGCGCAGGGCTTCGTCGAGGATGGCGGCGCGGGTGCGCTCACCTTTCGTCTTGACGGAGCCCGGCTTGACTGCGCTCTGCACGACCATGGCGCGGGAGAATAGTACGAACGTTCGTATTTGTCAACATGCGGCGCAGCGGTGGATGCGATCCAGACGAAGAAGACGGCGGCAAGGCGAAGCATCTGCGGGGATGGGAACGCGAAAGGCGCCGAGGGCTAGGAGCTGGCGGATCCATTGCGCCGAGCCCGGATGGGATCGGCGCGCTGGCATCGCGGCCGGGAGGAGGCCACGCGCGCCGCCAGCCACCAGCCCTCGGCGCCGTTCTACACCTTGAGGATGTGCATCAGCCAGACCAGCGAGAAGGCGGTGCCGCCGACAGCGATGCCGATCACGGCGGCGACGACGGCGGCATATGAGAAATCGATCACGGCTTTCATGGGCGCGCTCCTGTGCGGGTGAGACATGCCCCACATTTCAGCAACGCAAGCTGCGTCGGCGCCAGCGCAAAGCGGGCGCCGCGCGGGTGAATTGTGGCGAACCGGTGGCAGGCGGTTTTCCGCGGCCCGGCCTCCGGTATATTGGCCGCATGGCAAAAACAGTGGCCATCGTCGAGGACGATCCGGCAATCCGCGCCAACTACGCCGACCTGCTGAAGAAGCACGGCTATCAGGTGAGCGCGTTCGCCGACCGGGGCTCGGCGCTCGCGGCGTTCCGCAGCCGGCTGCCCGATCTCGCGCTGCTCGACATCGGGCTCACGGGCGAGCCCGACGGCGGCTTCGCGCTGTGCCGCGAGCTGCGCGCGCTGTCCGCCGCGCTGCCGATCATCTTCCTCACCGCCCGCGACAGCGATTTCGACGTGATCTCGGGCCTGCGCATGGGCGCCGACGACTACCTCACCAAGGACGCCGGGATCCCGCACCTGCTCGCCCGCATCAGCGCGCTTTTCCGCCGTGCCGACCTGCTGCGCGAGCCGCCGCTCGAGGAGGAGATCCTCGAGCGCGGCGAGCTGAGCCTCGACATGAAGCGCTTCGTGGCGAGCTGGAAGTCGAAGCCCGTGGACCTCACCCTGACCGAGTTCTGGCTGGTGCACTGCGTGGTGCGCTTCCCCGGGCACGTCAAGAATCGCGAGCAGCTCATGAAGGAAGCGCACATCGTGGTCGACGACTCGACGATCACTTCGCACGTGAAGCGCATCCGGCGCAAGTTCCAGGCGGTCGATCCCGCGTTCGCGGCCATCGACACCGTGTACGGGCTCGGCTACCGCTGGAATAGCTAGGTGCGCTTTGGCCTGAGAGCCAAGGTAGCGCTGGTCGCGCTCGTGCTGGCGCCGATCCCGTGGCTCGGCTACCGCTACGTGAAGGACATGGAGGCGGTGCTGCGCGAGGGCCAGGAACAGGCGCTCGTCGCCACGGCGCGCGCGGTCGCGACCGCGCTGCACGACCGGCCCGAGCTCGCCGACCTGCGCCCCGGGGTGGCCGCGGGCGGTGAAATGGAGCGCATCCTCAAGAGCCTCGGCCGCGCCGACCTGCGCATCTGGATCGTCGACCGCCAGGAACGCCTGCTCGCGATCACCGGCGATCTCAGGAAGAAGGCGCCGGAGGAACGGCCGCCCGCGGATGCGCTCGAGGTCTTGGCGCGCTGGCTGCGCCCGGTCACCGAGCTGCTGCTCGAGCGGCCTACCGAGGACTTCGACGACGCGCTGCCCGAGTCGCAGATCAGCGGTGCCGGCGAGGTGCGCGCGGCGCTGCAGGGCATGGCCGGCCGGCGCTGGCGCAACTCCACCGACTCGCGCGCCGTCATCCTTTCCGCGGCGCACCCGATCTGGTCGGGCGACGAGGTGCTCGGCGCTGTGGTGGTCGAGGAGACGACCAACGCGATCCGCTCGCTCTCGGACCGCACGCTGGAGAAGGTGGTGGCGGTGACGCTGCTCGTGTTCGCGATCGGCGCGCTGGTGCTGCTCGCGTTCGCCTCGCGCCTGTCGCTGCGGCTGAGGCGGCTGCGCGACGAGGCCGAGCAGGCGATCGATTCGCAGGGCCGGGTGAAGAAGCTGATCGCCGGCTCGAGCTCGGGCGACGAGCTCGGCGACCTTTCGCGCAGCTTCTCCACCGCGCTCGAGCGGCTCGCGCAATACAACGCCTACCTCGAGAAGCTCGGCGGCCGGCTCTCGCACGAGCTGCGCACGCCGGTCACCGTGGTCCGCTCCTCGCTCGAGAACCTGAAGATGACGCCGCTGCCGGATGAGGCCCGCGTCTACACGGAGCGCGCCGCGGAAGGCCTCACGCGCCTCGACGCCATCCTCACCCGCATGTCGGAGGCGACCCGCCTCGAGACCGTGGTGCGCGAAGCCGAGCGCGAGCGCTTCGACGCCCGCGAGGTGCTGCGTGGCTGCGTGGCGGGGTACGCGTCGATTTTCCCGCAGGTCAGATTTGCTCTGTCGCTGCCCGAATGGCCAGTCATGCTGCGCGGCGCGCCCGACCTCTACGCCCAGATGCTCGACAAGCTGGCGGCAAACGCGGCCGACTTCTCGCCGCGCGACGAGCCGGTGCGCATCCGCCTCGACGAGAAGGGCGCGCTCACCGTGAGCAACAGCGGCCCGCTCCTGCCTGCCGAGATGACCGGGCGCCTGTTCGAATCCATGGTCTCCGTGCGCCCCGAAGGCGCGGGCGAGCCGCATCTCGGGAGAAAGGAGCCGCATCTGGGGCTAGGGCTGTACATGGTGCGCCTCATCGCGCAGTTCCACGGCGGCGAGGCGCGCGCCGCGAACCGCGAAGATGCCTCGGGCGTGGTGATGCGGGTCGACTGCCCGGTCAGTAGCTGAGAAGCCGCAGCTCGAGGCTGCGTTCGCGCGCCATGAGCGATTCCCTGGCCGCGGAGCTCTCGAGCGCATGCTCATAGGCATCGGCGAGCTCGCCCTCGAATTGCGGCGTGCTGAGCTCCTCCAACGGCGGTTCGTTGCCGCAGGCCTGGACAGTCAGGTGAATGGCGAACCACAAGAGGACGGCGAAGGCTGCACGCGGCATGACGGTCTCCATTGAGGGTTGGCGTATGCCGCGATTGCAGCAAACCACAATGGCTACGCTGCGCGCGAGCGGGGGAGCCGTTCGGTACCGATTGTGGCCGCGCGCTGGCCTTCGTCGAGATGGCGTTTCAGGTAGCGCCCGGTATGGCTCGCCGGGCTCGCGGCGATCTGCTCCGGCGTCCCCTCGGCGACGATGCGGCCGCCGCCTTCGCCGCCCTCGGGTCCGAGGTCGATGACCCAGTCCGCGGTCTTGATGACGTCGAGGTTGTGCTCGATCACTACGACCGTGTTGCCGGCATCGCGCAGGCGATGCAGCACGTTCAGGAGCTGCTGGATGTCGTGGAAATGCAGGCCCGTGGTGGGCTCGTCGAGGATGTACAGGGTGCGTCCGGTGTCGCGCTTGGAGAGCTCGAGCGAGAGCTTGACGCGCTGGGCTTCGCCGCCGGAGAGGGTGGTCGCCGACTGGCCGAGGCGCACGTAGCCGAGGCCGACATCGATCAGCGTCTGCAGCTTGCGCGCGATCGCCGGCACGGGGGCGAAGAACGCGGCCGCCTCGGCCACGGGCATCTCGAGCACCTCGTGGATGTTCTTGCCTTTGTAGCGGATCTCCAGCGTTTCGCGGTTGTAGCGCTTGCCGCGGCACACGTCGCAGGGAACGTAGATGTCGGCGAGGAAGTGCATCTCGACCTTCGTCACGCCGTCGCCCTGGCACGCCTCGCAGCGCCCGCCCTTGACGTTGAACGAGAAGCGCCCCGCGTCGTAGCCTCGGGTGCGCGCCTCGGGAACGCCCGCGAAGAGCTCCCGGATGGGCGTGAAAAGGCCCGTGTACGTCGCCGGGTTCGAGCGCGGCGTGCGGCCGATCGGGCTCTGGTCGACGCTCACGACCTTGTCGAGGTGCTCGAGGCCCGCGAGCGACTCGTGCGGCGCAGGCTCCGCCGCGCTGCCGTAGAGCTGGCGCGCCACCGCCGCGTAGAGCGTGTCGTTGATGAGGGTGGACTTTCCCGAGCCCGACACGCCGGTCACGCACACGAGGAGCCCCAGGGGGAGCGAAAGCTCGACGTCCTTCAGGTTGTTGCCTCGCGCGCCGCGCACGGTGATGCGGTTCTTGCCCGGCCGGTGCCGAAGCCGCGGCACCTGGATCGCGAGCTTCCTCGCGAGATAGCGGCCGGTGAGCGAGTCCGGATTGGCCAGGATGTCGGCGGGCGGGCCCTGCGCGATGACTTGTCCTCCAGCCTCGCCGGCGCCGGGCCCCATGTCGACCACGTAGTCGGCGGCGCGGATCGCTTCCTCGTCGTGCTCCACCACGATCACCGAGTTTCCGAGGCCGCGCAGGTGCTTGAGGGTCGCGATGAGGCGCTCGTTGTCGCGCTGGTGCAGCCCGATGGAAGGCTCGTCGAGCACGTACATGACCCCCGTGAGGCCCGAGCCGATGTGGCTCGCCAGGCGGATGCGCTGCGCCTCGCCGCCGGAGAGGGTTTCCGCGGAGCGCTCGAGCGCCAGGTAGTCGAGCCCCACGTTGACGAGGAAGCCGAGGCGGTTCGCGATCTCGCGCACGATGCGCTCGGCGATCTGCTGCTTCGCGCCTTCGAGCTGCAGTGTCGAGAAGAAGCGCTGCGTGAGGCGCAGGGGCCAGCTCGAGATCTCGTAGATCGTGTGCCCGGCGATCTTTACGTGGCGCGCCTCGCGCCGCAGCCGCGCGCCGCCGCAATCCGGACACGCGCGCACGTTGCGCAGCTTGGCGAGCTCCTCGCGCACCACCAGCGAATCGGTCTCGCGGTAGCGCCGCTCGTGGTTCGGGATGACGCCTTCGAAGGGGTGCTGCTTCACGGCCGCGCGGCCCGCCTCGCCCGGGTAGCGGAAGGCGATCTTCTCGCCGCCCGAGCCGTGCAGGATGAGCTCCTGGATGCTCTGGTCGAGCACTTCCCAGGGCTGCTCGACGTCGAAGCGGTAGTGCTTCGCCAGCGCCTGCAGCATGGAGAAGTAGAAGTGGTTGCGCCGGTCCCAGCCCCGGATCGCGCCGCTCGCGAGCGAAAGGTTGGGATGGGCGACGATGCGCTTCGGATCGAAGAACTCGACCGTGCCGAGGCCGTCGCAGCGCGGGCAGGCGCCCATGGGATTGTTGAACGAGAAGAGCCGCGGCTCGAGCTCGGGTAGCGAGTAGTCGCACGCCGGGCAGGAGAACTTCGCCGAGAAGAGGTGCTCCCTGCCGGAATCGACCTCGACTACGAGCGCGCGTCCGTCGGCGTGCCGCAGCGCGGTCTCGAAGGACTCGGCGAGGCGCTGCTTGGCGTCGGCGCGCGCGCGCAGGCGGTCGATCACGACCTCGATGGTGTGCTTGGAGTTCTTCGCCAGGCGCGGCGCGGCATCGAGCTCGTGCACGCTTGCGTCGATCCGCACGCGCGTGAACCCCTGGGCGCGCAGCTCCTCCAGCAGCTCGGCCTGCTCGCCTTTCCTGCCGGTGACTACCGGGGCGAGGACCATGAGGCGCGTGTCCTGCGGCAGCGCAGCCACGTGGTCGACCATCTGCGCCACGGTCTGTGCCTTGAGCTCGAGCTGATGCTCGGGACAGTACGGCGTGCCGGCGCGGGCGAAGAGCACCCTCAGGTAATCGTGGATCTCGGTCACCGTGCCGACGGTCGAGCGCGGGTTGTGGCTCGCCGCCTTCTGCTCGATCGCGATCGCCGGCGACAGGCCCTCGATCAGGTCCACGTCGGGCTTCTCCATGAGCTGCAGGAACTGCCTGGCGTACGCCGAGAGCGACTCGACGTAGCGGCGCTGGCCCTCGGCATAGAGCGTGTCGAAGGCGAGCGAGCTCTTGCCGGAGCCCGAAAGCCCGGTGATGACGACGAGCGCGTCGCGCGGCAGATCGAGCTGCAGGTTCTTGAGGTTGTGGGTGCGCGCGCCGCGAATGCGGATGCTGTCGGTCAAGCGAGATTTCCCCAAATTTCCCGGGTGAAAAAAGTGAAACTTGCTACTATAGCTCGTTTCGCATTCCCGCCGACGCTTTTACCCAGACGCGCGACCTTTCTCTGATCTCCTGCATCCGATGCCCGCAGAACGCATGAGCCCGCTGGAAGTGCGCGCAGGCGTGAGCCTCGCGGGCGTGTACGGCCTGCGCATGCTCGGCCTTTTCGTGATCCTGCCGGTGTTCGTGGTGCACGCTGGGGGATTGCGCGGCGGCGACGACCTGTCGCTCGTCGGCGTCGCGCTCGGCGCCTACGGGCTTGCACAGGGCATCCTGCAGATTCCCTTCGGCCTCGCATCCGACCGCTGGGGCAGGAAGCCGGCGCTCTACGTCGGCCTCGCGGTGTTCGCCGCCGGCAGCTTCCTGGGCCTCGCAGCGCATGACATCTGGACCGCGATCGCCGCGCGCGCGCTGCAAGGCGCCGGCGCGATCTCGTCGGTCGCGATGGCGCTCGCGGCCGATCTCACGCGCGAGGAGCATCGCACCAAGATCATGGCGATGATCGGCTCGACCATCGGCCTGATGTTCGCGCTGTCGCTGGTGGGCGCGCCGGTGCTCTACCGCTGGATCGGCATGGACGGCCTCTTCGCCCTCACCGGCGTGCTCTCGCTCGTCGCCATGTGGGTGGTGCGCACGCAAGTGCCCGAGCCGCCCGCGCGAGCGAGCGCGCCGGCAAAAGCTCCGGGCGGTGCCGCGCGGCTGCTCGAGCCCGACCTGCTGCGGCTCAACGCGGGCATTTTCATCCTGCATATCCTGCTCTACGCCATGTTCGTGGTCGTGCCGAGCGTCCTGGTGCAGGATGGGCTCGCGCTGCCGCAGCACTGGAAGCTCTATCTGCCCGTGGTGCTCGCGTCGTTCGCGGCGATGGTTCCGGCGATCCTTTACGCCGATCGGCGAAACGGCGCGAAGCCCGTGTTGCTCGCTTCGGTCGGCCTGCTGCTCGCAGTCGAGGCCGCGCTGATGTTGGTGCCGCACTCGGTGGCCGCCATCGGCCTTCTCATGTTCGGTTTCTTCGTTGCATTCAATGTGCTGGAAGCCATGCTGCCGTCGCTCGTGTCGCGCGTTGCCCCGGCGCAGGGCCGCGGCGCCGCGATCGGGGTGTACAACACGACGCAGACCCTCGGGGTGTTCTTCGGCGGCGTCGTCGGCGGCTGGGTCGCCTCCCACCATGGCGCGAGCGGGGTGTTCGCGACCTGCGCGGTGCTGGCGGTCGTCTGGCTCGCGCTCGCCGCCGGAATGCGCCCGGTGCGCCGCGAGGTCAACGAGGTTTCGATTCTGACGTTGTCGATAGCGTCCGGGGTCAATCCCGAGGGGCTGAGAGAGGCGCTCGCGAGCGTGCGCGGGGTGCGGCAAGTCGAGGTGCTCGCGCACGAGCGCATTGCGCGCATCCAGGTAGTCCCCGGACAATGG
>Ga0307499_10000758_pt1 | contig 10515 bp, 7 predicted proteins | sample 13_S_MG_FD_201363 | JGI IMG/M metagenome (GOLD analysis project Ga0307499, IMG submission 201363) | Soil microbial communities from Populus trichocarpa stands in riparian zone in the Pacific Northwest, United States - 13_S | ecosystem: Environmental > Terrestrial > Soil > Riparian zone > Trees... | reverse complement strand
CCAACGAAGTGCCGGTCAAGCGGACCAACAACACCACCGCACAACCCCTGTTCGTCGGCCGCGGCGCCGACATGCCGTACGACATGTACGAGGCCGAGGACGGTGTGGTCGGCGGCGGCGCGGCGATCGTCGGTCCGAACAGGACAGTCGGCGACCTGGCCGGCGAGGCGTCCGGCCGGCGTGCGGTCACGCTGAACACGAACGGCGCGTTCGTCGAGTTCACCACCCGGGCGGCCACCAACACGCTGGTGACCCGGTTCTCCATCCCGGACGCGCCGGGCGGTGGCGGCAACACCGCGACGCTGAACGTCTACGTCGACGGCACGTTCCTGCGGCCGATCACGCTCACCTCGCACTACGCCTGGCTGTACGGGTCGGAGGTGACGCCGAACAACTCGCCGGGGTCGGGCGGGCAGCGGCACATCTACGACGAGGCCAACCTGCTGCTCGGCACGACCGTCCAGGCCGGCCACCGGATCCGGCTGCAGAAGGACGCCGCCAACGGCTCGCAGTACGCGATCGACTTCATCAACACCGAACAGGCGACGCAGGTCGCCAACCCGGACCCGGCGCACTACGTGGTGCCCACCGGTTTCGGCCAGCAGGACGTGCAGAACGCGCTGGACACGGCCCGGCAGAACACCACGATGCTCGGCGTCTACCTGCCGCCCGGTGACTACCAGACCAGCAACAAGTTCCAGCTCTTCGGCCGGCCGATCAAGGTGATCGGCGCCGGGCCCTGGTTCACCCGGTTCCTCGCGCCGTCCGGGCAGGACGGCACGGACGTCGGGTTCCGGGCCGACCCGGCGGCGAGCGGCTCGACGTTCGCGAACTTCGCCTACTTCGGCAACTACACCTCGCGCATCGACGGGCCGGGCAAGGTGTTCGACTTCCAGAACACCACCGACATGCTGATCGACAACATCTGGGTCGAGCACATGATCTGCATGTACTGGGGCACCAACACGGACCGGACCATCATCCGGAACTCCCGGATCCGGGACACGTTCGCCGACGGCATCAACATGACCAACGGCAGCAGCGGCAACCTGGTCACCAACATCGACGCGCGGTCCACCGGGGACGACAGCTTCGCGCTGTTCGCGGCCACCGATGCCGGCGGCGGCGACCAGCGCGACAACGTGTACGAGAACCTGTCCGCGACGCTGACCTGGCGGGCCGCCGGGCTGGCCGTCTACGGCGGCTTCGCCAACACGTTCCGCAACATCTACATCGCCGACATGCTGGTCTACTCGGGCATCACGATCAGCTCGCTCGACTTCGGCATCCCGATGACCGGCTTCGGCGCCAGCCCGCAGACCACGTTCGACAACATCTCGATCGTGCGGGCCGGCGGGCACTTCTGGGGAGCGCAGACCTTCCCGGCGATCTGGTGCTTCTCGGCGTCGAAGGTGTACCAGGGCATCCGGGTCAGCAACGTCGACATCGTCGACCCGACCTACCACGGCATCATGTTCCAGACCAACTACGTCGGCAGCCAGCCGCAGTTCCCGGTGGCCGACACCGTCTTCACCAACATCACCATCACCGGGGCGCAGCGCAGCGGTGACGCGTTCGACGCGAAGTCCGGGTTCGGCCTCTGGGCCAACGAGTCCGCCGAGCCCGGCCAGGGCCCGGCGGTCGGCTCGGTGACCTTCAACCACCTGGTGCTGAGCAACAACGCGCAGAACATCAAGAACACCACGTCCACCTTCACCATCACCGTCAACCCGTAGCACCGGCGGGGGTGCCGCCCACCGGGCGGCACCCCCGCTCCGCATCCATCCACAATGGACGGTCGATCGGTCCGGTACCGGCCGCGGTGGCGGCGGCGTGGGCTGATCTACTTCGCCCGCGGCAGCCGCTGACGTCGGGAGGAACCGTCCACGTGTCGAACGACTTCGAGATCGCCGGGCCGGCCGGCGCGCCGGCGACCGCCCCGGCCGCGGAGCCGGTGGCCCGGCTCGCCGTGATCGGCGCCGGCGTGATGGGCACCGGCATCGCCACCCTGGCCACCGGCTGGGGCGTCCCGACCGTGCTGGTCGACGTCGCCGCGGAGAAGCTGGCGGCGGCCCGGGGCGAGGTGGCCCAGCAGCTGCGGCTGGCCACGCTGATGGGCGCGCTGCCCCGCGACATCACCCCGGCGCAGCTGCTGACCACCACCGACCTCGGCGACCTCGGGCCGGTCAGCGCGGTGGTCGAGGCGGTCACCGAGCTGCCCGAACTGAAAGCCACCGTGCTGGCCGCGGTGACCGGCCTGGTCGGCGCCGGCACGCTGGTCGCCTCGAACACCTCGGCGATCCCGATCGACGAGCTGGCCGGCGCGGTCGCCCACCCGGCGGACTTCCTCGGCATCCACTTCATGAACCCGCCCTACCTGATCACCACGGTGGAGGTGATCCGCGGCCCGCGGACCGGCGCCGCGGCGGTGGCCGCCGCGACCGGGCTGCTCGGCGCCTTCGGCCGTACGCCGGTGCTGGTCGGCGACGGCCCGGGGTTCGTGGTCAACCGCATCCTGCAACGGATGATCAACGAGGCGGCCCGGCTGGTGCAGCAGGGCATCGCCACCGCCGAGGCCGTGGACCAGCTGTTCACCGGTTGCCTCGGGCACCGCACCGGCCCGCTCGGCACCGCCGACATCATCGGGCTGGACAACGTCGCCGACTCGCTGCGGGTGCTGCTCGACCGCACCGGCGACGAGGGCTACCGGCCCTGCGAGCTGCTGCTGGACAAGGTGCGCGCCGGCGATCTGGGCCGCAAGACCGGTCGCGGTTTCTTCGACCACGGCGGGCCGCGGTGACCGGGGTCAGCGCGCGGTGACGCCGGCGGCCCGGGTCGGGGTGGTGTCGCGCAGCGGGAGCCGGATGGGGCCGCGGATGATGTTGGAGCTGCGCCGCCGCACGGTGCCGTCGCGGCGCAGCCCGGGCATGCGTTCGGCCAGCGCGCGCAGCGCGATCGTGGCCTCCAGCCGGGCCAGCGGCGCGCCGACGCAGTAGTGGATGCCGCTGGAGAAGGCGAGATGGTCGGCGGTCTGGGTGCGGCCGATGTCGAACCGGTCCGGATCGGGGTGGGCCGCCGGGTCCCGGTTGGCCGCGCCGAGCAGCGTCACCACGGCCTGGCCCTTACGGACCGGGGTGCCGTCGAGGTCCACCGGCTGCAGTGCGATCCGGGCGGTCCGCTGCACCGGTGGGTCGTAGCGCAGCGTCTCCTCGATCGCCCGGTCGGCCAGGCCGGCCGGGTCGGCGCACAGCGCGTCCCACTGGTCCGGGTGGTCGAGCAGGGCGGTCACGGCGTTGCCGATCAGGTTGACCGTGGTCTCGAAGCCGGCCACCAGCAGCAGCACGCACATCGACAGCATCTCGTCCGGCCGGATCTGCTCGTCCTCGGCGGCGACCAGTTGGCTGACCAGGTCGTCCTCCGGTTCCCGGCGGCGCAGCTCGAAGAGACCACCGAACAGCGCCGCGAGTTCGGCGTTCGCCTTCTGCAGCCGGGCCGCGTGCGCCAGCGACCGGATCCCGCTGATCGCGCTGCCGATGTCGGCGCCCCAGCGGGCGAAGTCGTCCGCCCGGTCGTTGGGGACGCCGAGCAGGTCGGTGATGACCGCGATCGGCAGCGGCGCGGCCAGCGCCGGCACCAGGTCGAACCGGCCGGCGGCCGCGGCGCGGTCCAGCAGCCGCTGCGCGGTCGCCTCGATGCGGGGCCGGTAGCCGGTCATCTGCCTGGGGCTGAACGCCGGCTGGGCCAGCCGGCGCAGCCGGGTGTGGTCCGGCGGGTTCAGCTCCAGGAAGGAGAGCTCGAAGTCCGCGGCGGACGGGGGCGGGGCGTCGGCCGGCCGGACGCCGAACCGCCGATCCCGCAGCACCATGTTGCAGAGCCGGTGGCTGGGGGTCACCCAGTTGCCCAGCCGGGTCGGCAGCACAGTGCCGGCCCGCCGCATCCGCGCGTAGATCGCGTACGGATCGTCCCGGCCCGGTCGCAGTTGCAGCAGCGCCATCAGGTCGCGGCGGACGTAGCCGGCGCGGGCCACGGCGAGCCGCTCCCGGTAGAGGCCGGTGGCGAACCTAGCGGCCTGCCGGAGCTGAGCCATGGCTGATCCTCCTCCCGCCGGCAGCACCGTCGCGGCGCACCGCCGGGCACACAACGCCGCGGCGGGCCCGCCGGCCGGAACTGTCGTAGGCGGTGGCTAGCGTGCGGGGTGATCGTTCAACGACACCAAGGAGCAGGCGATGGTTCACGTTACAACTCCGCAGCCGAACGGCACCCCGGTCTGGATCGACCTCGGCATCCCCGACCTGGAGAAGGCGATGGCCTTCTACGGTGCGGTGCTGGGCTGGACGTTCGAGGTCGGGCCGGCAGAAGTCGGGCATTACACGATGTGCCTGCTGGACGGGAAGCGGGTCGCGGCGCTGGCCCCGAACGCCGACCAGGGCGCGACCGACTTCTGGTGGAACATGTACTTCGCCACCGACGACTGCGACGGCACCGCCAAGCGGATCGCGGACGCCGGCGGCGCGGTCGTGCAGGAGCCGATGGACATCCCGGAGCAGGGGCGGCTGGCGCTGGCGACCGACCCGACCGGGGCCCAGTTCGGGCTCTGGCAGGCCTACTCGTTCGCCGGCGCAGAGATCGTGAACGAGCCCAACTCGCTGCTCCGCAACGACCTGGTCACGCCGACGCCGGGGCCGGCCCGCGCGTTCTACGCCGCGGTCTTCGACTTCACCCTGGATGCCGACCCGAAGACGCCCGAGCTCGACTTCACCTTCCTGCGCCGCCCGGACGGGCACGAGATCGGCGGGATCCTCGGCGAGCCGGCGGCCGCCACCTCCCGCTGGGGCACCCTGTTCCTGGTGAACGACGCCGACGACGCCGCCGCGGCGGCCATCGCGGCCGGCGGCACCGCGGCCGACCCGGCCGATTTCATCTACGGCCGGCTGGCCGAGGTCAAGGACCCGTTCGGCACCGTGTTCAGCGTCGGCTCGGCCCCGAAGACGGCCTGACCGCAGGCGGCCTGACCGCAGACGGCCTGACCGGACACCGACGGGCCAGGCAGGCGCCGGTATGAGGCGCTTGCCCGGCCCGTGCCGGTGTGTACCCGGTGCTACCGAACCAGCCGCTACATGACCGGGCGCAGGCGCCGGCGGCGGATCACCGCGGGCACGGCCAGCACCGCGGTGCCGGTGATGACCAGCAGCAGACCCAGTCGCAGCATCGGCGTGGTGTCAGCCCCGGTGTTCGGCAGCGTGGCCGTGTTCGGCAGCGTGCTTGCCGCGCCGGCCAGCACGGTCACGGTCACCGTGCCGGTCACCAGGTCGCCCAGCGCGGTGCGGATCGTGTAGGTCCAGCTGTCGAGCCCGCTGAAGTCGGCATCCGCGGTGTACCGGCAGACCAGGCCGGTGCAGGCGACCGTGCCGTGGGCGCCGTCGGTGTGGCTGACCATGGTGAGGGCCAGGTCGCTCGGGTTGTCGACGACACCGGGGATGTTGACCGCGACCGTGCCGCCGGCGTTCACCACGACATGGGTGGGCGGCGCGGTCACCGGCTCGGCCACCGGCCGGATCGTGATCGTCACCGTCACCGGTGCACTGGTCGCCTCGCCGTCGCTGACCGTGTAGGTGAACGTGTCGGTGCCGTTGTAGTCGGCGTCCGGGGTGTAGACGAACGAGCCGTCCGGGTTCGGTTCCAGCGTGCCGTGCGCGGGGTCGGTCCCGCCGTCGACCTCGAGGTCGTCACCATCGACGTCGAGGTCGCCGTCGAGCAGCCCGGGCGCCGGCACCGACAGTACGGTGTCCTCGTCCATGGTGAACGCGTCGGCCGTGGCGACGGGCGCGTCGTTGACCGCGGTCACCGTCAGCGCCACCACCACCGGTTCGCTGGTCCCGTCGTTGTCGTCGCTGGCCTCGTAGGTGAACGAGTCCGGCCCGTTGAAGTTGGGGTCCGGGGTGTAGGCGAACGAGCCGTCCGCGTCCAGCGTCAGCGACCCGTGCGGCGGGTCGGTGGCCACCGCCGCGGTGATCGGGTCGTCCTCGACGTCGGTGTCGTTGTCCAGCACGCCGTCCGCCGGGACCGTCAGCAGGGTGTCCTCGGCGGTCGTGTAGAGGTCGGCGACGGCCAGCGGGGCGTCGTTGACGGAGTCGATGGTGATCGTCACCGTGGCGTTGGGGCTGTAGACCTCCCCGTCGTAGGCCCGGTAGGTGAACGAGTCGGTGCCGTAGTAGTTGGCGCCCGGGGTGTACGTGAACGCGCCGTCGTCGCTGAACGACAGCGCCCCGTGCGTCGGATCGGTGACCTTATCTGCCGTGAGCCCGCCGCCGGACGGGGTGTCGTTGGTGAGCACGCCGATCGCGGTAACGGTCAGCACGACGTCCTCGTCGGTGTTGTAACTGTCGTTGACCGCGACCGGATCGCCCGGGGCGGCCGTGGCCCTGCCCGCGCCCACCAGCAGTGGGATCGATACTGCCAGCACCATCGCCACACCCCGCAGGCAGCGCCGCCGAAGCGCGCCGCCCCCGACACTTGTCATGTTCATGTCCGCCCCGTTTGCGCCACCTGGGCTAACGCCCCCGACTGAACCGCACGGACCGTAGCAGATCATTACCCTGCGTGTTTACGGGTGGTCGCCGGTGGTTCGCCCGACCGGTGGCCGGTGTGGCGGATCGGCGGTTACCCGTGGTGCCCGCGCCGACCGGGGCAAGGCCTATCTGTCTGATTTGCGTGCACATGGACTGGGCGTCCTGCGGTGGGTCGCACCAATGGGGGAACTGTGGGCGGTAGTTGAACCGCTCTTGGGTGTACTCCGTGTCCGTCTCCGCTTGATCCGGTACCGCCGCCGGGTCCGGTGGAGGAGGTCGAAGATGACCCGCACGATGGCAGTCGCCTGCCTGAACGGGGTCGCCGCGCCATGCGGTGGCCAGTGGGAGCCGCGGGAGCCGCGGTGAGTACCCCGGGCGCCGCCGACGCACCGCCCAGCGACCTACGCACCGCCGCCCGCACCGCCTGCCAGGCGCGCGGGCTGGACCGCCGCCCGATCTGGGACTGCCTCCCGTTCCTGGCCGAGGACATCGGCCGGCTGGTGAACGCGGTGCGGCTGGACGACCTGGCCGCGGTCCGGGCCGAGATCGCCGCCTGCGCGGCACTGCTGGACCACATCGCCGACCGCTACGACGGCGCCGAACTGGCCGCGCTGCTCGGCGACAAGGTGAGCACCGACCAGCGGCCGGCGCCGGCGCCCGCGTCGAGTGCCTGGTGACACCTGATGACACGACCGCCCGGTCCGGGGCGGAGCTGACGGGTGCGCGTCCGGCCGGTGCCGGGCGGGCGTGGTGGGGGAAGGAGGTGGTTCCCACCAAGGGGAGCCACGCTGAGAGGAGAAGCGTTGCGACACGCTGAGGTGGACCCGAGCCTGCTGCGGCAGGCGGCCCACAGCCCGTCCTACTTCGCCCTCGCCAGGAACATGGGCGGCGACACGTCGGATCTGATCGACTTCTGCATCCCGTGCAACCCGTACTTCCCGACCCCGGAGATGTTCGCGGCGATCGCGGCCAACATCGAGACGATCCTGAAGTACTACCCGAGCGACTCCGGCACGATCACCGACCGGCTCGCGCACACCCTCGGGCTGCACCGGCAGACCGTGGCGATGGCCAACGGCTCCACCGAGCTGATCACCTGGATCGACCACCTGCTGATCAAGGAGAGCGTCGCGGTACCGATCCCGACGTTCGGCCGGTGGACCGACCAGCCGCTGGAGACCGGCAAGCGGGTCGACATGTTCCCGCTGCAGGAACGCGACCAGTACGTCCTGGACATGGACGCCTACCTGCGGTTCATCCGGTCCCGCGGGTCCCGGGTGGCGGTGCTGTGCAACGCGAACAACCCGGACGGCAACTACGTGCCGCGCCGCGAGGTGCTCCGGTTCATGGACGCGCTGTCCGACCTGGACCTGGTCGTCGTGGACGAGTCGTTCATCGACTTCGTGGACGTCGAACGGCAGACCTCGGTCGGCGACGAGGCGACGATCCGGCCGAACGTGGTGGTGCTCAAGAGCCTGGGCAAGAACTTCGGCCTGCACGGGATCCGGTTCGGCTACCTGCTGGCCAACCCGGCGCTGGCCGGGAAGATCGGCAAGGCGCTGCCGAAGTGGAACCTCAACTCGCTGGCCGAGGCGATCGTCTTCATGATCGGCGACCACGAGGGCGCCTACCGGCAGAGCCTGCGGCTGCTGGCCCGCGACCGCAACGACCTGTCCGACGCGCTCAGCCGCATCCCGGGCATGACGGTCTACCCGTCCCAGGCGAACTTCGTCCTGGTCAAGCTGCCGCCCGGGTGGGACGGTCGGGAGCTGCGCGACCACCTGCTCGGCGAGCACCAGGTCTTCATCCGCGAGTGCGGCAACAAGCTCGGGATGACCAGCCAGTTCGTCCGCCTGGTGGTCCGGCCGCAGCGCGACGTCAACCGGCTGATGGACGGGCTGCTCAGCTACATGCGGTCGCTGGTGGACAAGGCCGGTTCCACCACCGGCGCCGACCTGTTCCAGCTGCCCAGCCTGTCGTCCAGCCACTACATCGAGCCGCGGCTGGCGCACCGCACCGGCTGACGTCCGGCTGACGTCCGGCCGATGTCCGGACGGCGGTTGGCCGGGCCAGGATCGGGTAGGTCGGCGGGTGGTACCGGGGTTGCAGGGAGGCGCAGATGGCCGCCGACACCGCCGATGTGATCGTGGTAGGGGCGGGGCCGACCGGGCTGCTGGTCGCCGGCGATCTCGCGGCGGCCGGCCTGCGCACGACGCTGCTGGAGCGCCGCCGCGAGGAGTCCCGGCTGACCCGCGCGTTCGCCGTGCACGCCCGGACGCTGGAGCTGCTCGACGCCCGCGGCCTGGCCGACGAGCTGATCGGCACCGGGCAGGTGGTCGACTCGCTGCGGCTGTTCGGGCGGTTCAGCGTGGACCTGTCCGGGCTGCCGAGCAGGTTCCCGTTCCTGCTGGTCACGCCGCAGTACCAGACCGAGCGGCTGCTGCGCGGCCGGGCTGCCGCGGGCGGCGCCGAGCTGGTCGGCGGCGCCGAGGTCGTCGGCGTGCGCCAGGACCGGGCCGGGGTGCAGGTCGAGGTCCGCGATACCGGCGGGACGCACACCTGCCGGGCCGGCTACCTGGTCGGCGCCGACGGCGTGCGCAGCACCGTGCGCGACGCGATCGGTGAGTCCTTCCCCGGCCGGTCGCTGGGACAGTCGGTGATGCTCGCGGACGTACGGCTGGCCGAGCCGCCGGCGGACGTGTTCTCGGTCAACGCCACCGCCAACGGCTTCGCGTTCATGGTCCCGTTCGGCGACGGCTGGTACCGGGTGATCGCGTTCCGGCAGGGTGAGCAGCTGCCCGACACGGCCCCGGTCGAGCTGGACGACATCCGCGAGGTCACCCGGACCGTGCTCGGTACCGACCACGGCATGCACGACCCGCGGTGGATGTCGCGGTTCCACAACGACGAGCGGCAGGCGCCCCGCTACCGGGTCGGCCGGGCGTTCCTGGCCGGCGACGCCGCCCACGTGCACTCGCCCGCCGGCGGGCAGGGCATGAACGCCGGCCTGCAGGACGCGGCCAACCTGAGCTGGAAGCTCGCCCTCGCCGCCACCGGCCGGGTCGGCGACCCGCTGCTGGACAGCTACCACGCCGAGCGCCATCCGGCCGGCCAGCAGGTGCTGCGGCTGTCGGCCGGCCTGCTGCGCGCGGCCACCGTGCGCGCGGCACCGCTGCGCGGCGTCCGGCGGCTGTTGGGCACCGCCGTGACCACTGTCGGCCCGGTGACCGACGCCGCGGCCCGCCGTATCGCCGGACTCGACATCGCCTACCCGGCCGGCCCTGGCGCGCACCGGGCGGCCGGCCGGCGGGTTCCCGATCTCCAGCTCACCGGTCCGGCGCGGCCCGGTGCGCCGACCCGGCTGTACGAAGCGCTGCGCAGCGGCCGGTTCCAGCTGGTGTCCGCTGACGGCGGGCCGCCTGCCTCGGCCGGCCGGTGGGCCGACCGGGTCGACACCGCCACCACCCCGGTCGTGGCGCCGCGGTTGGCGCTGGTCCGCCCGGACGGCTATGCCGCCTGGGCCACCGACGCCACCGACCCCGCCGCCCGGGACACCGCCGCCCGGGCCGCACTCGACCAGTGGTGCGGCGCCCCCGGGTAGTCGGCCGCCAGCCAGCTGCGGACCGCCGGGCCTTGTCTGCGTGAGAGCGCTCTCATACGGTGTGGGCCACGGCAGGGGAGGGTGCGTGGCGGCGATCCGGCTCGCGGTCCAGCGGGCCGCCGCGCAGCGTGCGGTCGTCGCCGTCGCCGCGCTGGTCACCGTCCTGGGCTGCGCGACGCTCGCCACGATGGCCACCGTCGACGTCGGGATCGACCGGTTCGCGGTGCCCGTCGCGCTCGGCCGGGTCCCGGTCGCCGACGTCCGCCTGCAGGTACACGCCGACCTCGACGGCCGGCCGCTGACGCCCGCGGTCGACGCGCTGGCGGCAGTGCGGGCGGAGACGTA
>Ga0307499_10000757_pt1 | contig 10518 bp, 10 predicted proteins | sample 13_S_MG_FD_201363 | JGI IMG/M metagenome (GOLD analysis project Ga0307499, IMG submission 201363) | Soil microbial communities from Populus trichocarpa stands in riparian zone in the Pacific Northwest, United States - 13_S | ecosystem: Environmental > Terrestrial > Soil > Riparian zone > Trees... | reverse complement strand
CATTCAGCTATGCAGGGACGAGACGACGGACGAGGCACCGACCCAACGCTTGACAAGAACGACTCACGCTGATGTGCGTACGCATTTCCGGGTTCGCGCGGCGGTGGCCGGTCCTGTCTTGCGGTTGCTGTGAGGCCGGGATTGGCCCGTGGGGCGTGGGGGCGTGCCGCGAGCGGGTGCCGCTCCTGGTCAGGGGTGACCGTTGGTGCGCGGCCCGGCGTCGGTCCAGTTGACGGCAGTTCGCGGACCGGTGGGTCGGCTGGTCGTGGGCCAGGCACCGCCGCCCGGGACAACGCGGACCGCGACCGACGCCCGCCAGACCGCCGCAGCCGGCCCCTGCCGCCCTGCAGCCGGCAACGTCACCATCGGGGATCCGGCGGCCCGACCACCGGGCCGACACCGGCCCCACATCCCGGCCCAGGCCCACCTGCCAGACCACCCGCCGCTGGCCCACAGCCGCCCCGACAGCCCCACGGCCGGACGGACCGCCGTCCGGCCGGCGTCCGTGAAACCCGACCGCCAGCGGGAGACCACGGGAGACCATGGGACAACCGACGCCCACAGACCAGACAGCCCGCGACCGGGATAACCGCAGGTCACGGGCTGTCTGTGCTGGTGGTGGCGGGTGTTGGATTCGAACCAACGTAGGCTGAGCCGACGGTTTTACAGACCCCCTCGACACCGGCTCTGACCTGCGCGTTCTCCCAGCACGGGGCGACTTTGGCAGACGATGGGCAGGGAGGCGCCGGGTCGCACGCCTCCCTGCCCCGGTGTCAGCTCAGCGCGAGGGCGGCCTCGATGCGCTGGCGGGCCGCGTCCTGCTGGCCGAGGATGCATTTCGCGTAGACCTTCAGCAGGACGTGGACGCTGTGGCCGGCCCACTCGGCGACCTGAGTTGCCGGCACTCCGGCGTTGAGCCACGTCGACACTGCGGCGTGCCGGAGGTCGTACGGCCGTGCCGCGAGCGGGGACGCCTGCTCCTCCGGGGTCAGCGCGGCTAGGCGTGCCTTCTGCCAGAGGCGGCCGTACACGCTGTCGGAGACCGGGCCGCCGTTCTCGGCTCGGAATAGCCGGCCGTCCGGTGCGGTGCCGAAGCGGCTCAAATGCTGCTGGAGCAGGGTGGTGAGCTGAGGAACGACCGGGACGAACCGCACCTCCTCCTTCGCCCGGTGCTTCAACTGGCGGCGGCGCCGCGCGCCATCGTCTGTCCACTGTGGAGAGGTTGCGGGGTCGGACAGGTCGAGCGCCAGCTCTCCCCAGCCATCCGCCGGCAGCGACGTGTTTCCCTTGCCGAGCGCGACCACCTCGCCGGGCCGAAGTGCCGCGTAGTACATGCAGCCGAAGAACGCTTCCAGACGCTCGCCCATCGGCCCCTGTGCGCGGACGGCGGCCAGTAGCCGGCGGGCACGTGCGTGGTCGACAACCGCGCGCCGGTCGACCGACTCGGCCACCTTGGGCGCCTTCCACTTGACCCGTTCGAGCGGGTGAGAATCGAGCCGGCCGAGGTCGACGGCGTAGCCGAGCGCGGAGTACAGGACGGCGCGTTTCCGCGCGATCGTGTTAGCCGCGGCTGGCTTGCCGTCGGCGCGAAGTGCGAGCGCGTCGAGGGCGGCATGCGCCGTCGTCACGTCCTCGAACGCGCGAAGCGGCACCGTGCCGGTCGTCAGCCAGTCGAGCGAGGCGACCAGGCGCTCGGGCAGCGGGTCGCTCTCCTTGCGGGTCCGGATGAACGACCAGCCGTAGAGGGCGGCGCGGAGCAGCTTCGGATCCGGCTGGTCGGGTCGGTCAAGCAGGAGCGCGGTCGTGACCGTGGCGAGTGCGTCGGCCCGTGACTGACGCGACCGCGGCGCCGACCGAGGCCATTGCGCGTCCGCGAAGGCACACGCGTGCTCGTACCAGGAATAGCCCGCTTCCTTCGGCAGCAGCGAGACCGGCAGTCCACTTGCGACATCGAACGGCTCGCCCCGCCGAGCGGCGGACAGCAGCTCGGCGCGGAAGCTGTCGGCGAGCGCGCGGGTTGTCCGGGTCTCCTTCCGTGTCTGGCCGGCGACTGACCAGCGCACCCGGTACGTCGTTCGCCGCTTGCCCTTGTACGACTCGATTCCCCAGATTCGGACGGCGGTCGTGGTGTCTCGGGTGGCCGGCATCAGGCGGCCCGCTCGGTGCATGAGTTGAGCCACGCGTCGAAGTCGGCGCGGCGGATGCGCAGCTCGCCGTTCGGGAGCTTGATGCAGCGCGGCGCGCGGCCTTTGGCGCGCCAGTCGTAGAACGTCGACCGAGCGATGTCCAGCTCGGCGCAGAGGTCGGCGATCGTGAGGTGAGCCCGGAAGCCGGGCCGGGGAGCAGGGGGTCGCGTCACGTGTGGACGGGCCTTTCTTTGGTACAGGGAGCCAGGGGGTGAGGGTGTTGCTCGGCGCGCCCGTCCGTGTCGTCAGCAGAACGGGCGTCCTGGAAGCGCAGAGGGGGCGCTGCAGCGTCGGCAGCATCCCGTCGGGGTGTTCCAGACCCGGGCGGACCGCGAGCGGTAGAAGCCGGCTGAGGAGGCCCTGAGACGGCCGTAGAGCGGCGAACGCGGCCAGGCCGATGTAATGCCCCCGGGCCGAGGAGCGAGGCCAGCTCGGCGGGGTAGCCCGCACAACCCGCAGAACCCGCAGAACTGGTCATCGCCGGCCGCCGGCGGGGGGTTGTGCGGGTTGTGCGGGTTCTGCGTGGGAGGGGTGGACGTCGTAGGCCGGCGACGGCGGCCGGCCGCCGGATGCCGCCGGGAGCGGAGCTGGAACAGGGCGCAGGTGGCCGTGATCGGCGAGCAGGCCGAGCGCCGGGTCGAGGTCGGTGACCTTGCGGAAGCGGCTGCCGCGTAGGTCGTTGAAGGCGTCGCGGCGGGTGAACCGGGCGGCGCCGGTGCGGGTGATCCAGGCGAGCACGGTGCGGGCGTCGTCGATGAGCGGGTCCGCGCCCATGTGGTCGAAGACGGCCAGGGCGTGAGCGAGGAAGTAGTGGCCGAGCTGGGCGGCGGATTCGACGGCGGCGGCGCTGATCGGCCTGTTCCAGCCGGTGCTGTGGTGAGCGGCGAGGTGGAGCAGGCCGGCGATGCGGACCGTGGCGCCGGTGAGCTTGGACACCCAGTCGGCGAGGTGGGCCAGGTCGCCGGCCTCCTGGTCGAGCCGCGGCTCGATGGCAGCTTCGAGTTCGAGGACCAGGGCGTCGGCATCGGGTGCCAGTGGCAGGACGGCGGGGTCGGTCCAGTCGGCGAGGGTGAGGACCAGGCCGCGGAGCTGGGTGGCGTAGCCGGTCGTGATGTCTTCGGCCGGCGGCGGGGCGCCGACCCGGCGCCGGCCGACGGTGTTCGGCGGCAGGGCGTAGAGGATGCGGGCGAGCAGGCCTCGGCCGCGGAAGCCGGGCATCTGCGCGATGTCGACGAGGACTTCCGGTTGGACGGCCAGACCGAGGGTGAGGGCTGGCTGTTCGACGTGTTCGGCGGGGCGGCCTTTGCGGTCGACGCGGAGCATGTCGCCGGCGTGGCCCTTGAGGAAGACCTCAAGGTTGGGTGCGCCGGAGTAGCGGCCGGCGAGGGTGGTGAAGATGCCGGCCTCGGCGGACAGCACGGCCAGCCGGCCGCCTTGCTCGGCCAACAGCGAAGCGGCGGCCTCGGGTGTGACGTCGTCGGCGATCAGCCGGGGTAGCACCGGGACGCTGATTTCCTCGGCGGCAAGGGCGGCGGACGAAGCGTCGGCGAACGCGTTCATCCGCGCTTCTGCGTTGGTCGCGACCTCGGCGGCCTTGGCGGTCCGTTCGGCGTGTGCGCGGGCGACCCGGGCGGCCAGCTCGGCCTCGACGACGACCGGGCGGGCCAGCTCGACGAGCGCGGCCTCGGCGGCGAGCAGGGGCGTGGTCATGGCGGCGAACACGGCCGACTTGCGTGACCCGGGCGGCATCGCGACCGCGGTGAACAGGTTGACCGGTTCCCGCCAGCCGGGCCGCACCTCGACCACGGCCCGGCCGCCGGCGGCCGTGGACAGCGCGGCCAGGCCGATGCAGCCGGCGAGGTCGGCCGGTGTCTGGGTGAACTCAGCGACCGCGGCGACCTGGTCGCCGAGCCAGGCGGGCAGCGTGTCGACCGGGAAGGGTGGCAGTAGACGGCGCGCCGACAGTGGCACCGGCTCGGCTTCCCACTCCCCCGCGGCCGGCACGACGTGTAAGGGCCGGCGGCCGGTCGGCGCCGGTTCAGGCTTGGTCATGCGGCCGTCCGCCCGGGCCGGCCGGGGACGCGGGGGCGCTGCGCGCCGGCGCGCAGTCCAGATCGGACAGTCGCGGCGGCCTCCGCAGCGCTGAGTCCGATCCGTGCGCCGGCCTGTTCCAGCTCGGTCGTGACAAGCTCGGTGGCCAGCGTGCCGCCGGCGACGAGCTGGCCGAGGTTCGCCGCGGCGCCGAACAGCGTGTGGTTGCGTGAGCCTTTGCTAGCGGCCATGACGTAGGCCAGCTCGGCGGCGAGCGCGGCCCGGGCGTAGGCCGGCAATCGGTCGGCGGACACGGACGCGGCCAACACCGGAGCGACCGGCGCGGGCCGGGTCAGCGCTTCGCAGAGCCAGCCGGGCAGCGGCGCCGGCGGCTGCATGGTGAGCGCGACGTAGGGCCGGCTGTCCACTGTGGAGCCGGCGGCGACGACGTACCCGCCGTGCCCGCGGGTGTCGACCAGCCAGCCCAGCCCGCCCCGGTCGCCGGCCGTGTTGCCGAGCCCGGCGCCGGGCGGTGCGGCGTAGTACAGGTGCGTGCCGCCGCGGCCGGTGCGGACCACGTAGGTGTCCGCCGGGAACGGCTGGCCGGCCCGCTCGGCGAGCACGGCCAGGACATCCGATCCGTCACGGACGCCGGTCAGCCGCCACTCCGCCGGCGCGGTGTCACCGGCCTTCGGGCGGTCCAGGTCGATGACAAGCAGACCGGATGGTCCACATGCGACACCTATGCCGTAGGGCGTGCTCGACCATGCTCGGCGGATGCGGTCAGGGTCGGTGGTCGCCCGCTGCTCCCAGCCGGTGTGCCCGGCGCGGCACCGCGGGTCGGCGCCGGTGCACCGGTCGGCCGTGTGGTCGGGGAACGCTGGGCGCTTGGCGTCCGGACGGAGCGGGAAGACGTGCCAGCCGCGGGCAGCGGCCGTGAGCGCGGCAGCGAGCAGCCGGCCACGGTGGTCACGTCCTGTGTTCGGGGTGGTGGGGCGGCTAGCGGTGCGGCGGGGGGTCATGGCGCCTCCTCAGGCCGGTTCCGGGCATGGGCCGGGCAGGGCGCTAGCGGGCTAGCGTCCTGATCAGGGGATGTGTTGGGGGCTAGCGGTGCCGCTAGGTCTAGCGGGGTGGGCGGCTAGACCTAGCGGCGATCCGCGGTCAGCCGGCGCGCCGGCGCCGGTCACGCTCCGCTATGACAGCGGCGATGTCCTCGCGGTGGATGCCCTTGCGGTTGGCGCCCTTGCCGGTCGCCGGGTCGGTGCCCCAGACCTGCCGACCGACCTGGACGCCGTGCGGCTTGAGCGCGGCGGCGAGCTGTTCGGGCCGCCAGCCGGTGTAGATCTCCGGCCGCAGCTCGGCCAGCCGAGCGACGGCGGTCTCCGACCAGATCTTCGGCTCGTCGGCCGGGATGACGGCGACCAGGTCGTCAAGGAGGTTCGCGGCGGCCAGCTCGGCCGCGGCGTCCGGGCCGTGACCGAGCGCGTGCCCGGACAGCGTGCCGGCGGCCTCCCGCAGTGCCCGGGCGCGGGCGGCGATGACCTCGGCGCCCGGGCCGTCCACATAGAACGTTCGGGTCACCCGCGGGTCGTCACCCTCGCCGGCGAGCAGGCCGATTCCCTTGTCCCGCCGGGAAAACAGGGTCGCCCGGATGCCGTTCTTGTGCGCGGACGTGCCGAGCACCATGTCGTTCGCGGTGTGGCCCATGACTTTCAGGCAGAACCGCAGCACCGCGTTGTCACTGATGCCGGTCGGCAGCGACTTGGCGTCCGGCCGCTGGGTGGCGAACACCGTGATGACGCCGGCGGCCGGGCCGCGCCGGACGAGGTCCTCGGCGATCGTGGTCAGCTCCCCACCGTGCTCGGGGTGCTCGAACCACTTCTGGCACTCGTCGACCGTGAGCAGGATCGGGTGCAGCCGCAGCGAGCGGCGGGAGGCCAGCTCGCTGGTCACCTTGTTCTCTGGGCAGAGCTGGCGGGGCAACTCGCGGATCACCTTCGTCCGGCGGCGCAGCTCGGCTTGCAGCTCGCGCATGCCGGCCAGGCCGTAGGCGATGTCCTCTCCCTCCTCCCCGGCCCGGTACCGGTGCGCCACCGGTTCCAGCGGGGACAGGTCACCGGTGCCCTTCAGCTCGTAGATGTGCAACTCGGCGCGCGGGTCGAGCGCAGCAGCCAGCAGGATGAGCCGGACGGCGAACGTCTTGCCCATCCGCGGGATCGACCCGACCACCATCGCGGCGAACATCAGCGTGAGGGTGACCAGCCGGCCCCGGGAGTCGGTACCGAACGGGAACGGCGCGAACAGATCGACCGTGCCGGAGGTGGCCAGCGGCCAGGGCCGGTGCTTGGCCCGGGCCATGTCCTCATCGCCCACCCACAGCGTCAGCCGGCCCGGGTGCACCTCGGCGTTGCCTTCCAGCCACACGCAGCCCAGCGGCCGGGCCAGCGCGGAAGCCAGCTTGTCCCGGCGGTCGGCAACCTCGCCGACGGTCACCCCGGCCGGCAGGTTGATATCCGCCCGCCAGCCGGCGCCGTCGCGGGTGATCGGCGCGACGAACCCGATCGCCCGCGGATCCTTCGACAACGCCTGATTGATGCTGGCGATACCCAGCGACCCCAGCGCGGTCACGACTGCCTCGCTGGTCAGCCGCGGCGCCGCCACCCCGGTCGTCGTGACCGTAGGCGAAGACACCACCGGCCGGTCCGGCCGCCGGCCGAGCCAACCCAGCCCGGCGACCACGGCAGCTGCGGCGACCAGCTGCGCGCCGATCGATGCGCGGGACAGCAGTACCAGCCCGAGCCCCGCCAGGAGCAGGACGAGCAGCAGCCCGAACAGGCGGGCCTGCACCCGCTCGGCCCGGTGCCGCAGCATCGCCACGTACTCCCGCGGCTCCCCCCGCCAGGAGGCGTCCCGGCGCAGCCCGGCGGTCTCCGCGTCGACCGCCCAGCGCATCGTGCCGGCCAGCAGCCGGCCGGCGCCCCGCGGAGCCATGCCGGCGAGCCGGCCGGCGTACACCGGCAGCCGTACCGCCTGGAACGACGTGGCGTGCCACGCGCGGCCCAGCGCCCACCGGCACGCGGCCCGCCGCTGCTCGGGGTCAGTCAGCCAGACCGGGAGGACCGGGCGCCGCTCGGCCGGCCGCTTCCACGGCGGGCCCAGCACTGCCGGCGACAGCGGGTCCGGGTCGACCGGCCGCCCGGCGCCGGCGTCCGGGTCGGGCTCGTCGTCGACCAGGTCAGCGACGTCGTCGACCTCGGCGGCCTGGTCGTCACCGCCGCTGGTCGGGGCCGGGAACGGCAGGACGTCGCCGTCCGCTCCGGCGGGCTCGTCGGCGCCGGCCGGCATGGTGTCGGTGGTCATCGTGGGATCTCCTTCCGGTCAGGCGGCGGCCGACGTCGTCTCGGCCAGCGGGTCGTTGCTGGGTGGTGCGGTGCGGAGCAGGCCGGCGCCGGCGAGCAGCCGCCGGGCACGGTCCGGGCCGCAGCTAAGGGCGGCAGTCGCACGGCGGATCGGCACGGTGCCGTCCGACTCCCGGGGCAGCTCAGCGAGCGCGGCCGTCAGCTCGGCATCGGTCCGGCCGCCGGCACGCGTACCGGTACGCCGGCCGGTACGGCCCGGTGTGCGCGTACCGGTACGGCGACTGCCCGGCGAACCGGTACGGGGTCGCGGCTCGTCCGGCGCCGGCTCGACTGCCGCCCGCGGCGCGGGTAGGGCGGCCGGCAGGTCGGCCACGGCCGCGGCGCGGCGGGCGGACGCGATCAGCGCGCCGGAGGCCATGACCATAAGCCCGTCGACGGCCAGCGGCCCGATGGTCGCCGTCAGCGAGTCCTCCCGGTAGTAGGTCAGCAGCCCGGACAGGTGCCGGTAGGACACGACCCCGGCGACCAGGGCCACCGGCAGCAGCCCGACGTACCGCAGCGCCACCCAGCGGCGGCCGGCCGGCCACGCGATGCGCGCGAGGATCTCGACGACGACGAACAGCGCGATCGGCCAGAACACGGCGCTGATCACCGCGCCGGCCTCCGGCCGCCAGGACGCCGGCATGGCCGCGGGCGGGACGTAGGAGTGCGCGACGTTCGCGGCGATGCTGACCGCGCCGCCGAGCGCGGCGCCGGCGTACGCCCATCCACGGCCGCGGCCGCGGCGGCCGGTCGTGCTCGTCGACCTGGTCGTGGTCATGCTGCGCCTCTCGTCTCGCCGGCCCGGCCGGCGCAGTCCAGGCACTCGCCCAGCGAGCGCGGGATCACGTAGCCCATGACCTGTACGCAGGTTGGGCAGGTACGGCGGGCCGAGTCGGCCTTCGCCAGCGCGATGAGCTGCGCCACGCTCGGCTCCCGCCGCGGCAGCGCCAGCTCGACCCGGTACAGCAGCGCGAACCGGGTCCGGGACTGCCGGCGCGCGGAGTAGCGGCGCGAGGTCCAGCAGACCTGCCCGGCCGGCTGCTGCCCGCCCGGTCGCAGCCCGGCCGCGGCGAGCTGCCGGCGGGTCAGCAGCCCGTCCGGTGCCATCCGCCACGGCCACGTCGGCAGCCCGCCGTGCCGGGCGCCCTCCGGGTCGTGATGCGCCCGGTAGCCCCGGCTCATGCCCGGCTCCCGCGGGTCAGGCCGCCGGGTGCAACGGCACGGACGAGCGCGCGGACCGCGGCGTCGCGGGAGTGGAAGCCGTCACCGTGGCCGGCCGCATCGCCGTAGGTCCCCCAGCGGAACCGCAGCGCACCGCGCTCGGTCCAGGTGCGGTCGACCAGGCCGAGCACGTTGCCGTCCCGGTCGGCGACCAACCACTGGTAGGCGTCCTCGGCCCGCCCGTACAGCCACGCCTCGACGTAAACCAGCGCACCGGCGACCCGCTCCGGCGGCACCGACGCCGGGTACTTGCCCGTGCCTGCAGCCGAGATCGCCAGGGCCGGCCGATGCTCGGCCGGGACGTCACGGGCGGTGTCATAGCCGTACCCGCTCGGGTCGTCGGCCGCGGCCGTCCACGCGGTCAGGCCGATGACCTGCCGGCAGGTCCAGCAGATCAGCTCGACCCGGCGGGGCCGCTGATCGGCGAACACCGGCTGGTCGACCAGGACCGACCAGCCCTGGCACGCGGCGTCCCGGTGCTCGACGAGCGTGACGCTCATGCCGCACCGCCGATCCGGCCGGCACCGGCCACGGGCGCTGCGGCAGCGTCACGCAGCCGATCAGTCGGCCGTCGCGGCGGCGGGACCGGCGCCGGCTCCTGGTCGAGGTCGGGCGCGACCCGCAGCCCTCCCCCGTCGCGTTTGGCCGCGTACATCGCCACGTCGGCCGCGGCGAGCACGCCAGCCAGTCCAGCGGCTGGAACAGCCGCGGCAGCGGGTACGGTCGCCGCGCCGACCGACGCACCGACCGTCAACTCCATCCCGCCGACCGAGTAGGGCCGGGTCAACGCGGCGCCGACCAGCTCGGCGACGGCCAGCACGACGGCACCGGCCGCGCCCGGATCAGCGGGCAGCCCCGGCAGCAGGGCGACGAACTCGTCCCCGCCCAGCCGGGCGACGACCGTGCCAGGGCGGTCGACGGCGCTCGACAGCCGGCCAGCAGCGGCCGACAGCACCTCGTCACCGACGGCGTGCCCGTATCGGTCGTTGACCGGCTTGAACCGGTCCAGGTCGACCAGCAGCACGCCGGTCCGATCCCGCCGGTTCGGGCCGAACGCATTGCCGGCTGCGACAGACAGGCCGGCCCGGTTCGCCACCCCGGTCAGCACGTCTGTCCGTGCGGCCCGCATGGCGGCAGCCGCGCCGCGAACGGCCGGCCGCCGGCCGGCCATCCAGCCCAGCACCGGGCCGGCCGCGGCCACCCACATCGCGACGGCGCTCATGCCGCACCACCAGTCGGCGGCACGTCTGGCGAGCCGTCGCTGACGTGGCGCAGGGAATGCGCCAGCTCGTCGAGCAGGACGTGCGCCTCGCCGAGCCCGCCGAGCACGACTCGGCACGCGTCGAACCACATCTGGCACTCATCGACGGCCAGCACGATCGGCCGGGTGCCCTGCCTGCCGAGCTGGCCGAGGTTGGATTCGATGACGGCCGCCAGCTCATCGACCAGGCGGCACGCAAGGTCGGCGAGCTCCGCCAGCGAACCGGCCGGCGGCGGGTCGACCAGAACCGGCGGCGGGGCGGGATCGGCCAGGCGCCGCAACGCGTGCCGCGGCAGCTCATGTACGGAGGCAAGCGCGAACGGAAGGGGGTTGGCGCGACCAGCTCGGGGCGCGCGGAAACGGGCATGCATGATGGACGGGCCTTTCCTCGGTGGGAGCCAGGGAGGGTGTTGGTCGG
>Ga0307499_10000756_pt1 | contig 10521 bp, 9 predicted proteins | sample 13_S_MG_FD_201363 | JGI IMG/M metagenome (GOLD analysis project Ga0307499, IMG submission 201363) | Soil microbial communities from Populus trichocarpa stands in riparian zone in the Pacific Northwest, United States - 13_S | ecosystem: Environmental > Terrestrial > Soil > Riparian zone > Trees... | reverse complement strand
CACCGGTCCGGGTCGCAAAGGCACCTGCCGCACCGAAGGTCGAGGCTCCGGCGCCGAAGCCCGAACCCGTTGCAGTCGTCCAGCCGGCGCCGTTGCCCGTGGCCGAGCCCGTAAAGGCCGTGACCGAACCCCAGAAACCCGCGGCGGAGCCCTTGAAGACCGTGACCGAGCCCGTGAAAACGGTGACCGAGCCCGCCAAAACCGTAAAGCAACCGGTGAAGCCGAAAGCGGTGGCGGCGGCGAAGCAGAAGCAAGCGCCCGCGACGAGCGCCGTGCGAGTGTCGAATTCCGCACCGGCTGCCTCCGACTTCATGCTCGGTTCCGGACCGAAGTACAACGACCTCATGACCGCGGTGCTCGCCCGTGATGTCGCCGCCGTGAACGAGCTATTGAAGCTCGGCAAGTGGGTCGACAAGCCCGACAGCCGCGGCAGGACGCCGCTCATGGTCGCGACCGCCCAGGACGACGTGCCGATCGCCGAGGCGCTGCTGCGCGGCGGCGCGAGCCCACGCCCGGCGGTCAAGGTGGCGGAAGAGCACCGCAACGTCGAAATGGTCGCGCTCCTCAGGCGCTACGGCAGCCGCTGAGGCTCGCGCGGTGCCGCGCATTCCGGGCCTCGGCTGGTACGCGCTCGCCGGCGCTGTCTTCGTCGCCGGTCTGGCGGTCGGCGGGATCCTGGTGTGGAGCTTCATCGCCGGATTCGAGCCTGCGGTTCGCTTCCTGGCGCCTGGCGCGGTCCAGGTGTCGGTCGCCGCGCCCGGGGACCAGATCGTCTGGCACGAGCATCGCACCCTCTACCAGGGGCGGGCGTTCAACGTCGCGTCGGCGATGCCCGACGGCACGCGCTATCGCGTCCAGGCGTCCGACGGCAGCCCGATCGCTATCGAGCCGCACTCCGGGATGAGTTCGGAAGGCAGCGAGGGCCGCAGCGTCTCGGTGGCGCATTTCGCGGCTCCGTACGCCGGCGTGTACCGCGTCTTGGTCGAAGGACTCACCGAGCCGCGCGTCATGGCGGTGGGTCCGAACCGAGCCTGGCCGATCATGAAGCTCGTGGGCGAGGTTTCGCTCCTCGTCGTCCTGGCGCTCGGCGCGGCGATCGCCATCGGCCTCTACGGGTTCCTGCGCACCGTGGCAGAGCCCGGGGCGGCCGGTTCCGGCGAGGAGACGCAGGCTTCGCTGCGTAAGCTCGCCGGGCTGGTGTACGGGCTGCAGGCCGCGTCGATGCTCGTCGGTGTGACGCTCTTCGCCGGAGTGATCGTTAACTATCTCAGGCGCGACCAGGCCGCCGGCACCTGGCTCGAGTCGCACTTCACGTGGCAGATCCGCACCTTCTGGTGGTCGCTCGCCTGGTGCGTGCTCGGCATCGTCACCGCCATCGTGCTGGTAGGCGTGTTCATCCTGATCGGCTCGGGCGTGTGGTTCGTCTACCGCATCGTGCGCGGCTGGATCGAGCTCAACGAAGGCCGGCCGATGTACGCCGCAAAATAAAAGGGGGCCGCAGCCCCTTCCGGTTTGCTTTTCTTTCGAGCTACTTCGCCGCGGCCCTGACCACCCCCAGCCGGCGGCCGCGGGCCGGCTGTTTCAGGCGCGCCGGGATCACCAGCTCCCGGACGTAGTTCGGCAGCGCGAACACGCCCTCGTGAGTCTCGCCGTTGTAGAAGCGCAGCTCCTGCAGCTTCCTCTGCTCGATGCGCCGGTCGATCTCGTCGGCGGTGAACGCCTTCGGATCGAGCTTGTCCGAGCACACCGCCATGGACCAGAGCGACCCGTACAGCGGGATGTACATCGTGTAGACGCGCACGATGCGGAACACGCTGTTCAGGCGCTGGGCGAGCTCGGCCACGCGCTGCGGCTGCGCCACCGGCGAGCCGAGGTGCAGCGTGAGCGCGCCGCCCTGGGCAAGCGCGGTGCGAAGCTGCTGGAAGAACTCGAGCGAGTAGAGCGCCGCCGCGGGCCCGACCGGGTCGTTCAGGTCGAGCGCGATGCAATCGAAGCGCTCCTGGGTCTCGCGCACGAACTTCATGCCGTCGTCCACCAGGACCCGCAGCTTCGGGTTCTCGAATACCCCGTTGTGCACCGCCTGGAAGTGCTCCTTCGCCACCGCGATCACGTCGGCGTCGATCTCCACCATCGTCACGCTCTCCACCGAGGGGTGCTTGAGCGCCTCCTCGGAGGATCCGCCATCGCCGCCGCCGATGATCAGGACCTTCTTCGGCGCGGCGTGCGCCGTGAGCGCGGGGTGGACCAGGTTCTCGTGGTAGACGAACTCCTCCTTCTCGGAGGTCATGTTGAACCCGTCGAGGCGGAAGAGCTTGCCGTAGTGCGGCGTGTCGTAGATCTGCATCCTCTGGAAGCGCGTCTGCCACTCACCGATCTGCCGCGACGCCTTGATGTAGAAGCCGGTGGAGGCGTTCAGCGGCTCCACGAGCAGGTGCTCGCCGCGGTCGACCTCGTGCTTCGCGATCTCCGTGGGCTGGAAATAATCCACGAGCTGCTGGAACAGGCGCCGCGCCTTCAGCGAATTGTCGGCGCTGAAGTTGCAGACGTAGACGTCGAGGGTGAGCCCCTGGCGCTCGGGCCAGGTATGGATCGCGAGGTGCGATTCGGCCAGCACCACCGTGCCGGTGAAGCCGGAGCCCTCGAACTGGTGGAAGGTCGCGTCCATGGTCGTGAGGCCGGCCGCGGCCACCATCTCGAGGCATTTGGCGCGAAAGCGCTCGCCGTCCAGAAGGAGCTGCGGATCGCAGCGGCAGCCGGTGAGGTCACCGATGAGATGCAGACCGTTCATTTCCCATGCCCTCCAAAATGCGAAGGCGAAGCCCGCGTAGGGAGCCTCGCCTTCCATCCGCGCCTTGCGGCGCACACAGCGCTGTCGATCGCGCTCAACTCGTTCAAAACCTCCTAAACGTCGGTTGTGCCTTTGCTCTGCTCGATGATGCGAGCAACTTCGCCATCGATCAATCTTCGAGCGATCGAGATTTTGCTTGGAAGTCTCGGTAATTGCAAGACTTCGAACCACTTTGCTTCCTCGATTTCGGACTCTTGCCGCCGGATCTCGCCGCTCACCCACTCGCACGCGAACGCGATCATCATCGAATGCGGAAACGGCCAGGACTGGCTCGCGACGTAGCGCGGCCGCGCCACCTGGACTCCGACCTCCTCCGCGACTTCGCGCGCGAGGCATTGCTCGAGCGACTCGCCGGGCTCGACGAAGCCGGCGAGCGCGCTGTACATCCCGGGCGGGAAGTGCGGGCTGCGGGCGAGCAGGATCTCCGTTCCCCGCCTGACGAGCGCCATGACCGCGGGCGCCACTCTCGGATAGGCCGAAAGCTTGCAGGCCGGGCAGACGCGCACCCGTTCTTCGCGGTGCGCCTCGGTGCGCGCGCCGCAGCGCCCGCAGAACTGGTGGTTGCGGTCCCAGTCCACGAGCTGCAGCGCCCGGCCGGCGAGGGCGAAATGCGCATCGTCGAGCACGCTGAAGAGCGTTCTCAGCCCCTCCCACGACATGCCGGCCGGTGGCTCGGCTTCCTTCGGCAGCTCGGCGACCCAGCACTGCGTGCCGTTCAGCACGCCGAGATAGAGCGTTCTAAGGGCCGCGGCGCCGAGCCAATCGTGGTTTTTCTGCAACGGCAGCCGAGCCCAGGCCGGACGCGCGCGCACGCGCAGGTCATCCGAAGGCACCTCGAGCGGGCCCATCTCGACGAGGAGCTGATCGCCGCGGAAGACGAACCAATGGGCCTCACCGGGTGTCGCGCAGGCGACGCAATGCTCGAAATTCAGCGGTCGGGCGAAGGGGAGTTCGTTCATAGGGGAAGGGGAGCGATACGCTGAGTATAATTTGCGCCCTCCGATGGACTCCCCGGTAACGCAAAAAGCTTCGGACACGGAGCTGGCCAACGCCATCCGCGCGCTGGCCATGGACGCGGTCGAGGCGGCCAAGTCGGGCCACCCGGGCATGCCGATGGGCATGGCCGAGATCGCCGTCGCCCTGTGGCGGCGCCATCTGCGCCACAACCCGGCCGATCCCGCCTGGCCGAACCGGGACCGTTTCGTGGTCTCGAACGGCCATGGCTCGATGCTGCTCTACAGCCTGCTGCACCTCACCGGCTATGCGCTTCCGATCGAGGAGCTGAAGCGCTTCCGCCAGTTCGGCTCCAAGACTCCCGGACATCCGGAGTACGGCTACGCGCCGGGCGTGGAGACGACCACCGGACCCTTGGGACAGGGGTTCGCCAACGCGGTCGGCATGGCGCTCGCGGAGGAGCTCCTCGGCGCCCAGTTCAACCGCCCCGGCTTCGAGCTGGTCGACCACCATACCTACGTGTTCATGGGCGACGGCTGCATGATGGAGGGCATCTCCCACGAAGCCGCCGCCTTCGCCGGGACCCTCGGCCTCGGCAAGCTCATCGCCTTCTACGACGACAACGGCATCTCGATCGACTCGGACAAGGGCCAGATCGCCCACTGGTACACCGACGACGTGCCCAAGCGCTTCACCGCCTACGGCTGGCAGGTGATCCCGAACGTGGACGGTCACGACGTCGAAGCCGTCGACCGGGCGATCCGCAAGGCGAAGCGCGAAAAAAGCCGGCCCAGCCTGATCTGCTGCAAGACCATCATCGCCAAAGGGGCGCCAAAAAAGGCGAACACCGGTGCCGCGCACGGCGCGGCGTTGGGCGCCGAAGAGGTCGCCGCCACCCGCGCGGCAATAGGCTGGCCCTACCCGCCCTTCGAGATCCCGCCGCAGGTAAGAGAGACCTGGGACGCACGCGAGGCTGGGAAGAAGGCCGAGAAGAAGTGGGATTCACTCCTCAAGAAGTATTCAAAAGAGTTTCCGGCTGAAGCGGCGGAATTCGAGCGGCGCATTGCCGGGAACTTGCCGCAGGAGTTCGACAACAGGATCGCTGCTTTCGTCGAAGAGCTGAGCGGGAAGGCCGAGACGATCCCGACCCGGAAGGCTTCCCAGAACGCGCTCGAGGTGTTGACGCCGATGCTTCCCGAGCTCGTCGGCGGCTCGGCCGACCTCACCGGCTCGAACCTGACCATGGTGAAGGCGTCCAAACCGGTCTCTCCGGAGTCGGTGTCGGGGAACCACATCTTCTACGGGGTCCGCGAGTTCGGCATGTGCGCGATGATGAACGGCATCACGCTGCATGGCGGCTTCATTCCGTACGGGGGTACCTTCCTCGTCTTTTCCGATTACGCCCGCAACGCGCTGCGGATGGCGGCGCTGATGAAAATCCGCGTGGTATACGTGTTCACCCATGATTCGATTGGGCTGGGCGAGGATGGGCCCACCCACCAGCCGATCGAGCATGCCGCGACCCTGCGCTTGATTCCCAACATGGACGTGTGGCGGCCGTCGGACACGGTCGAGACCGCGGTTGCCTGGGCCGCGGCGTTGCGCCGCAAGGACGGCCCCACGGCGCTCCTGCTCAGCCGTCAAAACGTCGCCTTCGCCAGGAGAACTACCCTCGCGGGCATCGAGCGGGGCGGCTACATCCTTTCGGACGCCCCGGAGGCACGGGCGGTCATCATTGCCACCGGATCGGAAGTGCCGGTCGCGCTCGGGGCGCAAAAGTTGCTCGCCGACGGTGGCCTGGCGGTCCGAGTGGTGTCGATGCCCTCCACCAGCCTTTTCGACCGCCAGGACGCCGATTACAGGAACTCGGTCCTGCCCCGGGAACTCCCAAAGGTAGCGGTGGAAGCGGGCGTGACCGACTATTGGCGCAAGTACGTCGGCCTGGACGGCAGGGTGATCGGCATCGACCGTTTCGGCGAGTCCGCACCGGCGGGCGAGCTTTTCAAGCACTTCGGCTTCACGCCCGAGCGCGTGGCCGAGGTCGTAAGGAGCATATTCGGATGATCAAGGTTGCCATCAACGGATTTGGACGCATCGGACGCATGGTGCTGCGGGCCCACTACGAGAGCGGGAAAAAGCACGGCCTGCAGTTCGTGGCGATCAACGACCTGGGCGACGCGAAGACCAACGCCCACCTGCTGCAGTACGACACCGCGCACGGGCGCTTCCCGTCGGCGGTGCGCGTGGACGGCGACAGCATCGTCGTCAACGACGACCGCATCAAGGTCGTGGCCGAGCGCGACCCGGCGAAGCTGCCGTGGAAAGCGCTCGGCGTCGATCTCGTGATGGAGTGCACCGGGCTTTTCACGAGCAAGGCGAAAGCCGGGGCGCACCTGCAGGCCGGGGCGAAGAAGGTGGTCATTTCCGCCCCGGGCGAGAAAGACGTCGACCGCACCGTCGTATACGGTGTCAATCATGCTTCGCTTAAGGGAACCGATACCGTCATTTCGAACGCCTCCTGCACCACCAATTGCCTCGCGCCGCTGGTGAAGGCGATCGACGACCGCATCGGCGTCGCCTGCGGCCTCATGAACACGATCCACTCGTTCACGAACGATCAGGTCCTGACCGACGTGTACCACAAGGACCTGCGCCGCGCCCGCTCGGCGGTCGAGAACATGATCCCCACCAAGACCGGCGCCGCCGCCGCGGTGGGACTGGTGCTTCCCCACCTCAACGGCAAGCTCGATGGCTACTCGATCCGGGTGCCGACCATCAACGTGTCGATCGTCGACCTCACCTTCGTGGCGAAGAAGCCGACCACGGTCGACGAGGTGAACAACGCCGTCAAGCAGGCGTGCAACTCCGACCTCAAGGGCATCCTCGAGTACAACTCGGAGCCGCTCGTGTCCTCGGACTTCAACCACAACCCGGCGAGCTCGATCTTCGACTCGAGCCTGACGCGCGTGTCCGACGGCACGCTGGTGAAAGTGTCCTCGTGGTACGACAACGAGTGGGGCTTCTCCAACCGCATGCTCGACGTGGCGGTCGCGTTCTCGAACGTGCGCTGAATGAAGTTCCGGCGCATGTCCGACGTGGACCTGCGCGGCAAGCGGGTCTTTATCCGCGCGGATCTTAACGTCCCGATCGAGGGCGGCCGGATCACGGACGACACCCGCATCCGCGCGTCGGTGCCGGCGATCGAGCAGGCCCTCAAGCAAGGCGCCGCGGTCATGGTCACATCCCATTTGGGAAGGCCTGCCGAGGGCGCGCTCAAGCCCGAGGATTCCCTTATGCCCGTGGCACAGCGGCTCTCCGAGCTGCTGAAGAAGCCGGTCCCGGTGGTCAAGGACTGGGTGAACGGCGTCGAAGTCAAGCCGGGCCAGGTGGTGGTGCTCGAGAACGCGCGCGCGAACAAGGGCGAGAAGAAGGACGACGAGGCGCTCGCGCGCAAGATCGCGGCGCTCGCGGACGTGTACGTGAACGATGCCTTCGGCACGGCGCACCGGGCCGAGGCCACGACGCACGGTGCGGCACGCTTCGCGCCGGTCGCTGTCGCCGGCCCGCTCATGGCGGCGGAGCTCGACGCGCTCGGCAAGGCCCTCGCCAACCCGGCGCGGCCGCTCGTCGCCATCGTCGGCGGCTCGAAGGTGTCGACCAAGCTTTCGGTGCTGGAAGAGCTGGTGAAGAAGGTGGACCGGCTGATCGTCGGTGGCGGCATCGCCAACACGTTTCTTCTGGCGGCGGGCAAGCCCATCGGCAAGTCGCTCGCCGAGCCGCAGCTTGTCGAGGATGCGAAGCGCATTCTTTCGACCGGGATGGTTCCGCTCCCGACCGACGTCGTAGTCGGCAAAAGCCTGGACGACCCGAACCCGAGGACCAAGTCCGTCGATGCGGTGTCGGGCGACGACATGATCCTCGACATCGGCCCCAAGACTGCACAGGCCTACGCCGCGGAGCTCGCAAGCGCGGGCACGATCGTCTGGAACGGCCCGGTCGGCGTGTTCGAGAAAGAGCCGTATGCCCAGGGTACGCAGACGCTGGCGCGCGCCGTCGCCGGCGCGAAGGGGTTTTCCATCGCGGGTGGCGGCGACACGGTGGCCGCGATCAACAAGTACGGCATCGCGGACAAGGTCGACTACGTTTCGACGGCGGGCGGGGCATTTCTCGAGTTCCTGGAAGGCAAGACACTCCCCGCGGTCGCGGCGCTCGAAGCACGCGCGAATGGTTAGGCAGTTCAGCGTCGAGACGCGCGGCCAGGGGCTGTACGAGATTACTGCCAAAGTCCAAGCAGTATTAGAGGACTCCGGGGTCGAGGAAGGACTGTGCACAATCTTTGTGCGTCACACGTCCGCCAGCCTGCTCATCCAGGAGAACGCCGATCCGTCGGCGAAGCACGACCTCGAGCGCTGGATCACGCGGCTGGTGCCGGAGGGCGATCCGTCCTACACGCACGACACCGAGGGCCCGGACGACATGCCCGCGCACATCCGCGCGGCGCTTACGGCGACATCGCTTTCGATTCCCGTGGCCGACCGCGCCCTCGCGCTCGGCGCGTGGCAGGGCATCTACCTCTGGGAGCACCGCCGGCGCGGCTCCGCGCGCGAGTTGGTGTTGCACATCGGCACCTGACTCTTTAAGGTCTGAACATGTTCCGGTCAACGAAGATCGTAGCCACGCTTGGACCGTCCTCCAGCGAGCCCGCCGTGCTGGAGCGCATGGTGCGCGCCGGCGTCGACGTGGTGCGCCTCAATTTCTCGCACGGCACCGCCGACGATCACCTCAAGCGCGCCGCGCTGATCAAGGAAATCGCCTCCAAGGTCGGGCGCACCGTCGCCATCCTGTGCGACCTGCAGGGGCCCAAGATCCGCGTCGGCAAGTTCAAGGAAGGCAAGATCACCCTGGAGAAGGGCCAGCGCTTCGTGCTCGACGCTGGCATCGAGATCGGCGAACACGACCGCGCCGGCCTCGACTACAAGGAGCTGCCGCGCGACGTCGAGGCGGGCGCGGTGCTGCTGCTCGACGACGGCAAGATCGTGCTCGACGTCACCGGCGTGCGCGGCGAGGAGGTGCACACCGTGGTGCGCCACGGCGGCGTGCTCTCCAACAACAAGGGCATCAACCGCCAGGGCGGCGGGCTGACCGCGCCGGCGCTCACCTCGAAGGACATGGAGGACATCAGGACCGCGACCAAAATCCAGGCCGATTACCTCGCGGTCTCGTTTCCCAAGAGCGGTGCCGACATGTACATGGCGCGGGAGCTGATGCGAGCCGCCGGCGGCAAGGCGTTCCTGATCGCGAAGATCGAGCGCGCCGAGGCGGTGGGCGAGGCGGCGCTGCTCGACATCATGCGCGGCTCGGACGGCATCATGGTCGCGCGCGGCGATCTCGCGGTCGAGGTGGGCGACGCCTCGGTGCCGGCGCTGCAGAAGAAGATGATTCGCCTGGCGCGCGAGCAGAACAAGCTCACGATCACCGCAACGCAGATGATGGAGTCGATGATCTCGAGTCCGGTGCCGACGCGCGCCGAGGTCTCGGACGTGGCCAACGCGGTGCTCGACGGCACCGACGCGGTGATGCTCTCGGCAGAGTCGGCGAGCGGGCGCTACCCGGTCGAGACCATCGAGGCGATGGCGCGCATCTGCGTCGAGGTCGAGCAGACGCAGCCGCTCAACCTCGAGCAGGACTTCCTCAACCGCGTGTTCTCGCGCGTCGACCAGTCGATCGCCATGGCGGCGCTGTTCACGGCGTTCCACCTCAAGGTGAAGTGCATCGCCTCGCTGACCGAGTCGGGCTCGACCGCGCTGTGGATGAGCCGCCTCAACTGTGGCGTGCCGATCTACGCGCTTACCTCGCAGACCACCACGCGCTACCGCTGCGCGCTGTTCCGCGATGTGTTCCCGCTGATGGTGAAGTACGTCGGCCACGATCGCGAGGAGCTGCTGCACGAGGCCGAGAAGGCGCTGGTGGACAGCAAGGTGGTCAAGGAAGGCGACCTGATCGTGCTCACCATCGGCGAGCCGATCGGCAAGGCCGGCGGCACCAACACCATGAAGATCGTCAAGGTCGGGGAGCACCGCAAATCATGAACGTCCGCGCCGAGCTTGCCTCCAGATTCATCGAGGTCGAAAACCTGCCATGGGAAAAAACCGCCTATGCGGGCATCGAGCAGAAGACGCTGCTCGTCGACAAGCAGACCGGCCTCATCACCGCGCTGATGCGCATGGCGCCGGGTGCGCGCCTGCCCGATCACGAGCACGTCAAGATCGAGCAGACCTACGTCCTGGAGGGCAGCCTCGAGTGCCCGGAAGGCACCTGCCGCGCCGGGCAATTCGTCTGGCGCCCGGCGGGCAGCCGCCATGAGGCCTGGGCCGGACCGCAGGGCGGCCTCTTCCTCGCCATGTTCCAGGTCCCGAACAAGTTCTTCCAGCGCGACGGCCGCGTCACCGATTTCCTCGGCAACGACTGGGAAGCCGCCTGGGGTGGACGTCCGGCTCGATGACCTGAGCGGTCCGCAGATCGCCCGGCTGCTGCAGGAGCACCTGCGGAGCATGCGGCAGAATTCCCCGCCTGAAAGCGTGCATGCATTGGACCTCGCGGGGTTGCGCAAGCCGGAAATCACCTTCTGGACCGTCTGGGAGGGCGCCGAATTGCTCGGCTGCGGTGCTCTCAAGGAGCTCGAGCCGCGGCATGGCGAGATCAAGTCGATGAGGACCGCC
>Ga0307499_10000755_pt1 | contig 10532 bp, 9 predicted proteins | sample 13_S_MG_FD_201363 | JGI IMG/M metagenome (GOLD analysis project Ga0307499, IMG submission 201363) | Soil microbial communities from Populus trichocarpa stands in riparian zone in the Pacific Northwest, United States - 13_S | ecosystem: Environmental > Terrestrial > Soil > Riparian zone > Trees... | reverse complement strand
GGCCCGGGCGACCCTGGCCTGGTCGCCGGCCGACCCGGACTGCAGCCGGCCGAACCCGGCCGCCACCGTGCCGACCACCGACAGCAGTTCGCCGTACCGGGCCAGCGCCCGGTCGGCCGCGACCGACCGCGCCGGTCCGCCGTCCTGGCTGAGTTCGAGCAGGGTACGGGCGATGCCGCCGGTCTGGGTGGTGGCGTGTTCCAGCGCCAGCGCCGCCTCGACCAGCCGGGCCACCGACTCGGCCACCGCCCGCGCCCGCGGGTTGAACTGGACGCTCTCGTCGGCCTGCTCGACCGCCGCCGTGGCGGCCCGCTGGTCGCGGTTCAGCGTGCGGGCGCGGTCCAGCCAGCCGCGGGCGGTGCGGTCGTCCCAGCCGCCGCGGCAGAGCGCCGCGCCGATCTCGGTCAGCAGCAGGCCGAGGTCAGCGCCGACGCCGCGCAGCGCGGCGGCCGCCGCCTCGACGTAGGTGGGCGGCGCGATCAGCATGTTGACCACCACGCCGATGACCGCGCCGAGCAGCGTGTCCCAGATCCGGGCCGCGCCGTAGCCGGTGCCCAGCGAGAGCACCAGCAGCCCGCTGATCGCGACCTGGTTCGCCTGCGGCCCGAGCCGGAGCAGCCGGCCGAGCAGCAGCGCGGCGAGGATCACCAGCGCGACGCTCCACGCGTGCACGCCCAGGTACCGGGCCAGCATGATCGCGGCGCCGACCCCGACCACCACGCCGACCACCTGCTGCAGCCCGCGGGCCACCGTCTGCCGGACCGTGATCTGCACGGTGATGATCGCGCCGAGCGCGGCCAGCGCCGGCACCGGGCTGCCCAGCACCACCCGGGCCAACTCCCAGGCGATCGTCGCGGCCAGCGCGGTCTTCGCCACCTGCCGGACCGTGTTGCGTTCCAGCGTCAGCCAGCCACGCAACCCCCGGGCCCGGATCTGATGCCAGCCCCGGCGGGCGTTGGCCAGCCAGCCGTCCATGCCGGCCATCCTGCCCGCCCCGGCCCCGGCGCCGAGCCCCGGCGCCGAACCTGGCGCCGAAGTAGCCGCTCGGTGGCGGGTGTGGCGCGGCTACTCGTCGTCTTCGGAGTCGCGGGCCAGCCAGGTGGCCAGCCGCTCGACCGGCGTCTCGAACTCGGGGTTGAGGTCGACGAAGACCCGCAGCCGGTCGGCCAGCCAGGCGAGGCTCACGGTCTCCTCGCCCCGCCGGTCGGCCAGCTCCTCGATGCCGCGATCGGTGAAGTACATCGTCAGCGCGTGAACGCCGCTTCGACCAGCGCCTTCTGCTGCCGCTCGTGCACCGCGGACGAGCCCGCGGCCGGGCTCGCGGACGATGACCGGGCCTGCGGCCGCAGGTTCCGCCCGCCGTCCGGAAGCACCGCCGGCAACCGCAGCGCCATGAAGGTCCAGGCGCCCATGTTCTCCGGCTCCTCCTGCACCCAGCGGAACTCGGTGGCCTGCGGGTAGCCGGCCACCAGCTCGGCGATCCGTTCGCCGGGCAGTGGATGCAGCTGCTCCACCCGCAGGATCGCGGTATCCCGCGCGTCGTTCTGCTGCCGGTACGCGGCCAGGTCGTAGTAGACCTTGCCGGTGCACAGCAGCACCCGGCGGACCGCGGCCGGGTCGAGCGGCTGGCTGCCGATGCCCACGTCCGGCAGCACCGGGGCGAACCCGGCGCTGGTGAAGTCGTCCACCGGGGACACCGCGGCGCGGAGCCGGAGCAGCGACTTCGGGGTGAACACGACCATCGGCCGCTGCGTCTGCGCGAGCGCGTGCCGGCGCAGCAGGTGGAAGTAGTTCGCCGGGGTGGTGCAGATCGCCACCGTCATGTTGTCTTCGGCGCAGAGCTGCAGGAACCGCTCCGGCCGGGCACTGGAATGATCCGGCCCCTGGCCCTCGTAGCCGTGCGGCAGCAGCAGCGCGAGCCGCGACCGCTGCCCCCACTTGGCCTCGCCGGAGGAGATGAACTCGTCCACGATGGTCTGCGCGCCGTTGGCGAAGTCGCCGAACTGCGCCTCCCAGGCCACCAGCGCCTTCGGGTTCGCCACCGAGTAGCCGTATTCGAAGCCCATCGCGGCGAACTCGCTCAGCAGCGAGTCGTACACCCAGAACGGCGCCTGGCCCTCGTCCAGGTTCTTCAGCGGCGTGTACTCCTCACCGGTGTGCCGGTCGACCAGCACCGCGTGCCGCTGGACGAACGTGCCGCGCCGGCTGTCCTGCCCGGCCAGCCGCACCGGCACCCCGTCCAGCAGCAGCGAGCCGAACGCGAGCAGCTCGCCGAAGGCCCAGTCGATGCCGCCCTCGGTGGCCATCGCGGCGCGCCGGTCCAGCTGTGGCTTGAGCCGCGGGTGGACGGTGAAGCCGTCCGGCAGTGAGGAGTACGCGTCGCCGATCCGCTTGACCACCTCGTGGCTGACCGCGGTGTTCACCGGGGCGCTCACCGGGGTCGCCATCACCGGCTCCGGCTTCGGCTTCCCGGACGCGTCCCGGGTCTCCACGAACACGCGCTCCAGCTGCTCCTGGTAGTCGCGCAGGGCCTCCTCGGCCTCGGCCAGCGTGATGTCGCCGCGGCCGATCAGCGCCTCGGTGTAGAGCTTCCGGACCGACCGCTTCGCGTCGATGATGTCGTACATCAGCGGCTGGGTGAACGACGGGTTGTCGCTCTCGTTGTGGCCGCGCCGCCGGTAGCAGACCATGTCGATGACGACGTCCTTGCGGAACTCCTGGCGGTACTCCACGGCCAGCTTGGCGACCCGGACACAGGCCTCCGGGTCGTCGCCGTTCACGTGGAAGATCGGCGCCTGGATCATCCGGGCGACGTCGGTGGAGTACAGGCTGGACCGGGCCGCGGCCGGCGACGTGGTGAAGCCGACCTGGTTGTTCACCACCACGTGCACGGTGCCGCCGGTGCGGTAGCCGCGCAGCTGGGAGAGGTTCAGCGTCTCGGCGACCACGCCCTGGCCGGCGAACGCGGCGTCGCCGTGCAGCATCAGCGGCAGCACGGTGAAGCCGTCCTCACCCTTGTCGATCAGGTCCTGCTTGGCCCGGACGATGCCCTCGAGCACCGGGTCGACCGCCTCCAGGTGGCTGGGGTTGGCGGTCAGCGTGACCCTGATCTTCTGGCCGGTGCGGGCGGCGAACGTGCCACCGGCGCCGAGGTGGTACTTCACGTCGCCGGAACCGTGCGCGGTGGCCGGGTCGATGTTGCCCTCGAACTCGCGGAAGATCTTGCCGTAGCTCTTGCCGACGATGTTGGCCAGCACGTTCAGCCGGCCGCGGTGCGGCATGCCGATGACGACCTCGTCCATCTCCCGCTCGGCGGCGCCGCCGAGCACCGCGTCCAGCAGCGGGATGACGGTCTCCGCACCCTCCAGCGAGAACCGCTTCTGCCCGACGTACTTGGTCTGCAGGAACGTCTCGAACGCCTCGGCCGCGTTCAGCCGGCCCAGGATGTGCTTCTGCTCGGCCCGGTCGACGACGTCGTGCTGCACCTCGATCCGGGCCTGCAGCCAGCTGCGCTGCTCGGGGTCGGTGATGTGCATGTACTCGATGCCGACCCGCCGGCAGTACGCGTCCCGCAGGACGCCGAGGATGTCGCGCAGCTTCATCACCCGGGCGCCGGCGAACCCGCCGACCGGGAACTCGCGGTCGAGATCCCAGAGGGTGAGGCCGTGCTTGATGATGTCCAGGTCGGGGTGGCTGCGGATGCGGAACTCGAGCGGGTCGGTGTCGGCCATCAGGTGGCCGTTGGTCCGGTACGCGTTGATCAGCTCGATCACCCGGGCGGCCTTGTCGATCTGGCCCTCGTGCGAGAACTGCCGATCCTGCACCCAGCGGACGGGCTCGTACGGGATGTGCAGCGAGCGGAAGATGCCCAGGTAGAAGTCGTCCTCGCCGAGCAGCAGTTGGTGCATCCGCTTGAGGAACTCGCCGGACTGGGCGCCCTGGATGATCCGGTGGTCGTACGTCGAGGTGAGCGTGATCGTGCGGCTCACCGCCGCCTCGGACAGCGCTTCCTCGCTCATCCCGGCGAACGCGGCCGGGTACTCCATCGCGCCGACGCCGAGGATGCAGCCCTGGCCCGCCATCAGCCGCGGCACCGAATGGACCGTGCCGATGGTGCCCGGGTTGGTCAGGCTGATCGTGGTGCCGGCGAAGTCGTCCGCGGTCAGCTTGCCCTGCCGGGCGCGCCGGATGATCTCTTCGTAGGCCTGCCAGAACCGGCCGAAGTCCATCGTCTCGGTGGCCTTCAGCGAGGCGACCACCAGCGAGCGGGCGCCGTCCTTGCCCTGCAGGTCGATCGCCAGGCCCAGGTTGACGTGCTCCGGGATCACCACCGCGGGCTTGCCGTCCACCGTGGTGAACGAGTGGTTCATCTCCGGATGCGTCTGCAGGGCCTTGATCATCGCGTAGCCGATGATGTGGGTGAAGCTGACCTTGCCGCCGCGGGCCCGGCGCAGGTGGTTGTTGATGACCACCCGGTTGTCGGCCATCAGCTTCGCCGGCACCGCACGGACGCTGGTCGCGGTCGGGACGGCGAGCGACGCCTCCATGTTCGCGACGACCCGGGCGGACGCGCCGCGCAGCGGGTTGGTCGTCGCCCCGGCCGGGGCTGCCGGGGCCGCCGGGGCCACCCGGGGCGCGGCCGCGGGCGTCGGGGCGCGACGGTCGCCGACGCCGCTCTCCCGCCGCTCGGCCTGGCCGGTGCGGCGGGTGGCTTCTACGGAGGGTGACGGCGGTTGCGGATTCACCGGGGCCGCCGGCGCCGGACCGGACCCGGCTGCCGATACCGCTGGGTTACCGGTGTTACCGGCCGGCGGCTGGACCGGGACCTTGCCGACGGCGGTCGGTGGCGGAGCCGCGGACGGCGCCGACGCCAGCACGCTGTCTTCACTCGGCTTGTAATCGGTGAAGAACTCGTGCCAGGCCTGATCGACGCTGCCTGGGTCCGCCAGGAACTGTTGGTACATCTCGTCGACCAGCCACTCGTTCGGCCCGAAGCCCCCGCGGCCAATCTCCGATCCCACTCCGCCGCCTTGCGCGCCTTGCGTCGCCACGGTTTGCGGTCGCCTCTTCCCGCGTTGCAGATGAACTCACAGTGAACTCGGCCTCTTAGGCTACTTGGTCTATTCGCCCAGCCGGTACCGCCGGTCGTACCGATCGGCGGCCCGTATCGTGGTGTTGCTCACAGATCGTCACCAGATCGGTTTGGTTGCGCTCTGTAAACGCCCGAAGGGGCGACTACCCCGCCCACCCGGGCGGTCGGTACGCACCGCCCGTTCCGCCGACCTGCCGGTCGGAACCGCCGCCCCGGCGGCCGGCCGCCATGCCATCCTTGCGCCGTCCGACAGGTCCGAGCGGGGTCGCCGATGCGTGGCCCCGCCGGATCTGGCTGGCGCTCGGGCCGGCGCGGGCGAACTCTGGCGTGCCGCCGGCGGGATTCGCGGGAGCGGGATTCTCCGGCTGGGACGCCAGCAGTTCCGAACCTACTTCCACACAGCGAGGGCCGGCCCATGAGTGAGCAGACTCCGGAAGACGAGCAGTGGACCGATGCGGCCCGGGAGCGGTTCCGCGCGGCCGGCGCGGCCCTGGTCGAGGCGCTCCGCGCGCACAGCGCAGCGCTGCTGCCGATGACCGGGCGACGAGCCGACGTCGCGGAGATCCTCGCCGCCGGCGACCGGTTGGCGCTGGCCGCCGACGAGTATTCGGACGCGCAGTTCGAGTTCACCGGAACGTCCCCCCGCTGGGAACGGATCGAGAGCGATGATGACGACCGGGACGAGGAACTCCCGCGGCAGGAGCCGGCCGGCGCCATTACCGTCCTGCACCGGGCCGACTACCGGGTCATGGACGTCGCAGCGGTGATGAATGCCGGCCGGCTCGCGTATCGCGAGGTCTGGCCGGATGACACCGCGGAGGACGCGGCAGTCGACGTCGCCGATTTCAGTCGCGCGATCTACCAGGTCATGCATGCCGGCGGCATTGCCGCGCTGGACGAGACACCGGGCCTGGAGCCGGCCGGCGCATTCACCTCGATCACCGAAGCCGACACGCTATTGGACGATGACCCAGCCGGCTTTCCCGAGCACCCATTCATCCTCGCCGACCCAACCTGATCTACCCGGCACCGACGCGGGCCCGACCCTGCCGTGGTCACGGTGCGATGAGTTCAACCGTCGGGAAGTAGGTGCGGTACCGCCGGCTGTCACGGGTGAGCAGGCGGCAGTCGGTGATAGCCGCGTGGGCGCCGATGTAGAAATCCGGCAACGGGGCGCTTCGGGCGCCGCCGCGTCGCCGGTAGTCGAGAAACGCTTTGCCGGCGAGGAACGCGGCTTCATACGGCAACGACGTCCGGAGATAGATGTCGGGCGGCACGGCTTCGTCCAGTTCCTCGATGCTGTCAAACCCGATCGAAATCTCTGCGTAGATCAACGGGTTTATGGCCAGCGATCCGCTGTTCGCGGCTGCGGCGAGCGCACTGGCCGACCAGGTCTCCCACTTCGGATCAGCGGTCGCGACATCGAGTATGACGTTGCTGTCTACCAGGGTCGTCGTCACGGGCGGCGGGTCAGCGCCAGGATCTCGTCGGTACTCATGCCGGCGTTTCCGCGCCCGCGAAGCCGGGCGACCACTCGATCGCCGCGGGTGCGTCCCGGACGGCTGGCCTGCACCAAGCGGACCCCGTCGTCGTCGACGACGAACTCGACCTCAGTATCGGGCAGGAAGCCGAACCGCTGCCGGATGTCGGCAGGGATCGTGACCTGCCCCTTAGCTGTTACGCGCATGGGCACCCCCTACGTATTACTGGTAAGAGTAAGACTATCAGCGTGGCCGGACGAAACAGTCGAATGGGTCGTAACGGATATCGGCAGGTACGGTAGGCGGGTTTCCGGCAGGATGCCGGCATGCAGGTGAAGGTGGGGGAGCCGTGCGCGGCCTGCGGCGAGGCGGTGGTGCGGCCGGACGCCGCGGCGCCGTGGTGTCCGGCTTGTGAGTGGAACCTGGGGGCCTACGCGGGACAGGCGCCGTTGGGGTGGCGGTGGGTCGATCGGCTGAGTCACCGGCTGGCGTTCCGGCGCGACCGCGAGTTGTTCGAGCAGTCCTCGGCGCAGCGGCCCGGGCGACCGGGATGGACGTTCGCCCGGGTCGTGTTGCTGGCAGTGTCGGCGCTGTTCGTACTCGTGTCGGTGGGGTGCGTCGGCATCGGTGCCTGGCTCGTCCTGCACGACCTGGCCAGTTGGTGGCCGGTGGTCGGGATCGCGCTGATCGTGGTCGGCATCCTGCTGCGTCCCCGGCTGGGCCGCCGGCCATCGCGGCACCTGCGGATGAGCCGGGCTGAGGCGCCGGCGCTGTACGGCCTGCTCGACCGGGTGGCGACCGCTGCCGGTACGAAGGCGCCTGACCTGATCGCCATGACGCCGGAGTTCAACGCCGGCGTCGGCCGGGTCGGGCTACGGCAGCGGCCAGTGCTGGTGCTCGGCGTTCCACTGTGGATCGTGCTGGAGCCGCGGCAGCGGGTCGCGTTGCTGGCCCACGAGATCGCCCACCAGGTGAATGGTGACCCCATGCGCGGGCTGCTGGTCCGGCCGGCGTTGACCACGTTCGCGCGGCTGGCCGGGGTGGCCGACGCCGGGAGCATCGGGCAGGTCATGTCGCCGGATCGGCCGGACGCCGGCCTGGTGCAGTTCCTGCTCGGGTTCAGCCGGTGGCTGGCCAGCCGGGTTTTCCTCGCCGTCCACCTCGCGCTCTCGGCGCTCGGCATGCGTGATCACCAGCGCGCCGAGTACCTCGCCGACGGGATCGCCACCGACCTCGCCGGCACCGACGCCACGGTCGCGCTGCTGGACTGCCTGGCGGTGCTGCCGGCGATCAACGTCCAGCTCGCCTACGCCTGCGAGCGGAAGCCGCCAGCCGAGTGGCGGGCCGCGGCCGAGACCTATCAGGCCGGGCAGCGCCGCAACCTCAAGCTGCTGCGGCACCTCTCGATGCGTGACACCAGCCTCTGGGCGTCCCACCCGCCGGTCGGCTTGCGTGCCCGGGCGGTCGAGGCGTGGCCGGCCCGGCCGGCGGGCATCACGTTCACCGACGCGGAATCGGCCCGGATCGACGCCGAACTCGCCGGCTGGTACCGCGCCACCCACCGCCTCATGCTCGGCACCCGCGAATTCCATCGCTAGCCGGGACGCTGGGCGGATGCGTCACGGCATGCGGTGGAGGAAGGCGTCGACGAGGCGGTCGGTGAAGTCCTGGCCGATCGGTTCGTCGGTGACCAGGACGCGGTAGTAGAGGGGGCCCACGAGCTGGTCGGTCTCGGCCGCCAGGTCGATGCCGGCGGGGAGTTGCCCCCGTTGGACGGCGCGTTCCAGGGGCAGGCGGTCGCGGCGGCGCTGTTCGTCGAGGTACCTGCCGCGGAAGTCCCGGGCGAACAGTGGATCGTGCTGCGTCTGCGCGATCAGGGCCTTGAAGACAGCGCCGGCGTCGGACTGGCTGAGGAAACGGGCCAGTTGGCGCAGATAGGCGTGCAGTTCGCGGGCGAGGTCGCCGTGATCGGGCGGGGTCAGCTCCTCCGTCAGGTCCTGCAGGAAGGCGTCCATCAGGACATCGGTCTTGGAGTTCCACCAGCGGTAGATGGTCTGCTTGGCGACCCCCGCTCTGGCCGCGATGGCCTCCATCGTGATGCCCGCGAAGCCCTTCTCGACGAGCAGGTCGTCGGCCGCCTCCAGCACCGCCTGCCGGGCCTGCTCGCTGCGCCCGTGCCGGTTGCCGTGGTGCCGTCGCCCTGGCTGGTCGGTGCCGCCTTCCGCAGCCGCTGCCGGTGTCGATCCCATGTCGCCTCCCTGGTGCCAGGTTCTCGCTAGGCTAAACGCAACGGTTCGTCTAGCCTAGCTCGTGTGACACTCACCCATACACTCGCCGACCCCCGGGTCGAGGCCGCGCTCAGCCGGATGTTCGCCGATGCCGCGCAGGATGAATCCACCGCGGCCCGGGCCCGGGCGGCCCATGGCGGCTTCATGCCGGCAACGCCGCAGGAACACGCCGACGCCGCGGCGGAGATCTACATGCCCATCTCCGCCGCGGGTGGGCAGTTGCTCTACAACCTGGTCCGGGCGGTCCGACCGGCCACCGTGGTCGAGTTCGGCACCTCCTTCGGGATCTCCACGCTGCACCTGGCCGCCGCGGTACGGGACAACGGCACCGGACGCGTCATCACCACCGAACTGAGCCAGCAGAAGATCGCCGCCGCCCGCCGCACGTTCGTCGAGGCCGGCCTGGACGACCTGATCACCGTGCTGGCCGGAGACGCCCGGGACACCCTCCGTGGCCTCGACGGCCCCGCGGACTTCGTCCTGCTGGACGGCTGGAAGGACCTGTGCCTGCCGGTACTGCGCCTGCTGGAACCGCGGCTGCGGCCCGGCACTCTGGTGGTGGCCGACGATGTCGACCTGACTAGCCTGCAGCCCTACCTGAGCTACGTGCGCATCCCGGCGAACGGCTACCAGAGCGTGACCTTCCCGGTCGAGGACGGCATGGAGATCAGTTGCCGGCTCTGAGCGGGAACCCGCGGGTGGCCGGCTGAACCGGTGAGGGGTGTGGGACGTGGTACGGGTTGCGGGCGGGGTGGTCATGCCGACGCGGTCACCCCGCCCGCCTTCGAGCTCCGGCAGCGCGTCAGGTCACGTCGCGGCGGACGGTCAGCCAGCCGGCCAGCGCCGCGAACACGATCCCGTAGCCGACCAGCACCAGCCCGCCCTGCCAGGGTTCGAGCAGCGACGTGTTGTTCTGCGAGACCTGGGTGACCGCGTTCGCCGCCCCGCCCGGCAGGAACTTGTAGGCCTCCTTCACCTTGGGGATCACCGACAGGATGTTCTCCAGGATGAACAGGTAGACCAGCGTGACCGAGACCGCGGCGATCTGGTTGCGGATCAGTGCGCCCAGGCCGACGCCGACGATGCCGTAGATCGCGACCACGATGACCGCGGCCAGCAGCACCAGTGGGATGCGGTTCGCGGTCAGCGACACGTCCACGTTCTTCGCGTTCAACCAGGGCAGCGCCATCGCGATCACCAGCAGCGCCGACACGATCGCGAAGCCCAGGCCGACGATCGCGTACGTGATGAGCTTCGCGATGATCACCAGGTTGCGCTTCGGCGTGGCCAGGAACGTCGGTGTGACGGTGAGGTGCCGGTACTCGGCGGTCATCGCGACGATGCCGAGCACGCAGACGAAGATGTAGCCGGCGGAGGCGCCGGCGAACAGGTTCCGCTGACCGGCCACTGTGGACAGGTTCGGGTTGTCGTTGCCCTGCGCCCCGTCACTGAGGATGGTGCCGACCACACCCAGGGCGGTCAGCGCCAGCGTGCCGATCAGCAGCCAGAACCAGACCTGGGTGGTGAACAGCTTCCGCAGCTCGCTGCGGATCAGCCCGATCATGCCGCACCTCCGGCCGGGCCGGCGGGCACCGGCACCGGGCCGCCCGGGCCGACGCCATCGCTGGTGAGCTGGAAGAAGATGTCTTCCAGGTCGGATTTCTGGGTGGC
>Ga0307499_10000754_pt1 | contig 10537 bp, 9 predicted proteins | sample 13_S_MG_FD_201363 | JGI IMG/M metagenome (GOLD analysis project Ga0307499, IMG submission 201363) | Soil microbial communities from Populus trichocarpa stands in riparian zone in the Pacific Northwest, United States - 13_S | ecosystem: Environmental > Terrestrial > Soil > Riparian zone > Trees... | reverse complement strand
CGTCACGGCGGCGCGAAGCCGCAATCGCTCCCGCGGACTGCTTACTGTAAAGCCCACCGACGCGGGTAATTGGTGCCGGGTAGGAATTGGGCCCCGAATTCTTTGATGGCTGGGGCAAAACCAGACATCCAATTCCTACCCGGCACCAATTACCGGAATTTCGCGATTACCGGCGTGTGATCCGAGGCGCGTTCGGCACGCCGCGGCTCCACGTCGATGCGGCATGCGCCCAGCGACGGCAGCAGCTCCCGGTGCACCAGGATGAGGTCGATGCGCAGGCCGTTGTTGCGGCGGAAACCGCCCTGCCGGTAATCCCACCAGCTGAACGATTTCTCCGGCTGGTCGAACTGGCGGAAGGCGTCCGCCAATCCCAGGTCCATGATGCCGCGCAGGGCGGCGCGTTCTTCCGGGCTCACGTGCACGCACCCGACCCAGGCGGCAGGGTCGTGCACGTCCCGATCCTCGGGCGCGACGTTGAAGTCGCCTAACACGATCAGGCCCGGGTGCGCCGCGGCTTCCTTGCGCAACCACTCACGAAGCGCTTCCAGCCATTTGAGTTTGTACGCAAATTTTTCCGAGCCCGGCGCCTGGCCATTGGGGACGTAGAGATTGATGACGCGATGACGCCCGATGGTGGCCGCCAGCACGCGCCGCGGCGGATCGTCGAAGTCCGGAATGTCGCGGATGAAATCGGTCATCGGCGCGCGCGACAGCAACGCCACGCCGTTGTAGGTCTTCTGTCCGCTGAACACGCTGTGGTAACCGGCGGCGGTGAATTCCGGATGCGGGAAATCCGGGTCCTGCATCTTGGTTTCTTGCAGCGCAACCACGTCGGGCTTTGCGTCCGCCAGCCATTGCAGCAGTTGCGCGCCGCGCACGCGCAGGCTGTTCACGTTCCAGGTCGCGACGGTGAATCCTTCGCCCTGGATTGGCCCACCACCCGCGGCGGGCGAGTTCATCCGCCCAGGCCTTGCTGGCGCAGCAAGGCGTTCACGTCCGGCGGCCGCCCGCGAAAATCAACGAAGGCGTCGAGCGCCTTGCGGCTGCCGCCCCGCGAAAGGATGGCATCGAGAAACCGTTGCGCGACGTGACGATCGAATACACCACGTTCCTCGAAGGCCGCGAACGCGTCGGCCGCCAGCACCTCGGCCCATTTGTAACTGTAGTAACCCGCGGCGTAGCCGCCCGCGAATATGTGGGCGAAATTGTGCGGGAAGCGATTCCACTCGGGAACCGCGAACACTCCGACTTCGGCGCGCACCTCGGCGAGGATTTCGTCGATGCGGGCGCCGCGCGCCGGGTCGTATTCGGCGTGAAGGCGAAAGTCGAACAATGCGAATTCGAGCTGGCGCATGGTCGCGAGCCCGGCCTGGAAGGTGCGCGAGCCCAGCAGGGTGGCTTGCTTTTCAGCCGGCAGCGGCTCGCCGCTTTCGAAATGGCGCGCCATCGGCCCCAGCACTTCCGGGCGCCAGGCGAAATTCTCCATGAACTGGCTGGGCAGCTCGACCGCATCCCAGGACACGCCGTTGATGCCTGAGATCGAGGGATAACCCACCCGCGTCAGCATGTGGTGCAGGCCGTGCCCGAATTCGTGGAACAGGGTCACGACGTCGTCGTGCGTGAGCAAGGCGGGCTTGCCGGCACCCGCGGGCAGGAAATTGCACACCAGGTAGGCGACCGGAACGGTGTGTTCGGCGCCGAAGTCCTTGCGCCCGACGCAGTCGTCCATCCAGGCGCCGGCGCGTTTCTTCGGGCGCGCGCAGGCGTCCAGGTAGAAGCCGGCGCGCGGCTTGCCGGCGGCATCGTGGATTTCGAAGAAGCGCGCGTCGGAATGCCACACCGGCACGCCGCGGCGCTCGACGATCTTCACGCCGAACAATCTTTCGGCCACGGCGAACAATCCCTCGAGCGCGCGCGGCAGCGGGAAGTACGGCCGCAGCTCTTCCTGGGAAATCGAAAACAGCTTCTGCTGCAGCTTCTCGGAGTAGAAACCCACGTCCCAGGCATTCAGGGCGCGGCCGGCGAATTGCTCGAGCTCGGCGAACTCCCTGGCCGCCGCGGGGCGCGCCACGCGCGCGAGCTGGTGCAGGAAGTCGAACACCGCCTGGTTCGACGGCGCCATGCGGGTGGCCAGCGCGTAGGCGGCGTAGTTGGGAAAATCGAGTAGTTCGGCGGCTTCGTGGCGCAGCGCGAGGATCCTGTGCATCACCTCGCTGTTGTCGAACATGCCGGCGGACGGGCCGCGATCCGAGGCGCGCGTCGACCAGGCTTCGTAGAAATCGCGGCGCAGGGATTGCGAGTCCGCATCGGTCATGACCGCGACGTAGGCCGGCTGCTCGAGCGCGAACAGCCAGCCCGGCAGGCCTTTTTCGGCGGCGCGGGTCCGCGCCTGCTCGACGATGACCGGATTGATGCCGGACAGCTCGGCCGGATCCGTCACCGCGCGCGTCCAGGCGTTCATCGCGTCGAGCACGTTCTCCTCGAATTTGGCGCCGAGCAGCGACAGCTCCTGCACCACCGCCTTGTAACGCTCCTTGCGTTCCTTCGGCAGTCCGACGCCGGCCAGGCGGAAGTCCTCGAGCGCGCGCTCCAGCAGGCGGCGCTGCGCGCCATCCAGCTCGCCCTGCTGGTTGGCGGCGATGGCGCTGTAGGCGCGGTACAGCGGCTCGCTCTGCGCGATATCGGTGAGGTAGTTAGAGAGCAGCGGCAGGCAGGCGTTGTAGCTGGCGCGCAGCTCGTCGGAATTCAGCACCCCGTTCAGGTGGCTGATGGGCGACCAGGCGCGCGACAGGCGATGGGAGAGCTGCTCCAGCGGCAGCACGGTGTTCTCGAACGTGGGGTGCGGCTGCGCTTCGAGCGTCGCGACCTCGCCACGGCTGCGCTGCAGCAGCTCGCGGATGGTGGATTCCACGTCGCCGGCACGAATCCTGTCGAAAGCGGGCAACGCGGTCCCGCTGATTTGGATGTCACTCATCATTTGATTCCGAGAGCGGCGAAAACAGGCTCGGTGTCCGGGCGCACGCCGCGCCACAAGGTGAAGGACTCCGCCGCCTGTTCGACCAGCATGCCCCAGCCTTTATGCGCCCGGGCGCAGCCCTGTTCAACGGCCCAGGTCACGAATGGCGTCGCGGACCGGCTGTAACTCATGTCGTAGCAGACGGTGTGGCTGCCCACCACCGAGCCGGCGACATCGGGCACCGATCCGCTGAGGCCCGCGGCCGTGGCGTTGATGATCACGTCGAAGGGCTCGTCGCCGACGTCCTCGAACCCGCAGCCGCGCACGGCGCCGAGGTCGGAGAACAACGAGGCCAGGTTCACCGCGCGCTCGGCGGTGCGATTGGCGATCACCAGCTCAGTGGGCCCGAGTGACAGCAGCGGCTCGACCACGCCGCGCGTGGCGCCACCGGCGCCGAGTATCAGCAGGCGTTCATTGGCGATGCCGAGTCCGAGGTTCCGGGTCAGGTCGGTGACCAGCCCGTGACCATCGGTGTTGTCGCCGAGCACGCTATGGTCAATGTTCAGGATCAGCGTATTGACCGCGCCGGCGCGGTCGGCGCGCATGGTGAGCTCGTTGGCGAATTCCGCCGCGGCTTCCTTGTGTGGTACGGTCACGTTGAGCCCACGTCCGCCGCGCGTAAAGAACTCCAGCACCTGCATCCGGAAGTTCTCGGGCGCGACGTCGTAGAGGCGGTAGACCAGCGATTGTTCCGTTTGCTTGGCGAACAGCCCGTGGATGAAAGGCGACCAGCTGTGACTGATCGGATGACCGACCACACCGTACTGATCCGGCGCGCTCATTGCGGACAAAATGGCTGAAATAAGAGACCCATCCGGCGGGTCTTATACATGAAGCCAGCCTCGCACGGAACGACGGCGGCAACGCCATTCACACGGCTGCTGGAGATGTTGCGGCCGGACCTGTTGCGTTTTGCCTGGTGGCTCGCTCGCGACCGTTCGGTGGCGGAGGACGTAGTGCAGGAGACGCTCATCAGGGCCTGGAAATCGCGCGACGAGCTCAAGGACAGCGCGGCAGTGCGTCCGTGGCTGTTCACCATTGCGCGCCGCGAACATGCGCGTCTGTACGAGCGCAAGCGCCTGACCCTGGTCGACGTGGAAGAAGTCGAGGCGCTGGGCGATCCGGCGCTGGCCACCGACGGTGATGCGGGGCTGCTCGACCTGCGCCGCGCGATCCTGCAGCTCCCGGAGGAATATCGCGAACCGCTGGTGCTGCAGGTGTTGGGCGGATTCACCACTGCCGAGATCGCCACGCAACTCGCGCTGACACAGCCCGCGGTGTTGACGCGGCTGTTTCGCGCACGCAACCGGCTGAGGACGATCTATGGCCTCGAGCCGGCCGAGGATGCGGAATGAGCGCCGCTCCGGATTGCAGGCACGCACGGTTGCACATCGGAGCCGCGCCGCACGAGCTGCCGCCGGAAGTCGGCGCGCACCTCGAGACCTGCGCGGACTGCCGGCGGTTCCGCGACGAGACCGTGGCGCTGGACGGGCGCCTGCGCAGCGCGCTCGAATTGCCGCTGGCGAAATTCCGCGTCGACACGCGCGAGCGGGCGCCGCGCGTGCGGCGCTTCGCGCTCGCCGCTTCGATCCTGTTCGCGTTCGTCGTCGCCGGCGGCTTCTGGCTGCTGCAGCCCCGCTCGGCGCTGGCGGGCGAGGTCGCCGAACACGTGCAGCACGAGGCCGGTAGTTGGGACATGCGCGAGCCGCTGCCGCCCGCGCAAGTTGCCGACGTGTTGCGCGAGGCCGGTGTGCGGTTCGACACCTCGTTGCCCGTGGTCTATGCCATGGCCTGCCCGTTCCGCGGGCGGCAGGTGCCTCATTTCGTGGTGCAGACCCCGGACGGCCCCATGACCGTCATGCTGCTGGCGCATGAGCGCGTGGCGACGCGCACGGAATTCTCCGAGGGCGGCTATCGCGGCGTGTTGCTGCCGGCCGGTGCAGGCAGCGTCGCGTTGCTGACGCGCGCTGGCGACGCCGTGCCGGCCCGGCTCGCGGAACAGATCGCCGCCGCGGTTCATTTTTGATTCGACAGCACTTCGCAACCGCCAGCGTCGCCGGCCAGCAGGGCGCGCAGTTCCGGCAGCCACTCGCGCATGCCCTGTTCGAGTAGATAGGGCGGATTCACCACTACGAGCGCCGAGCCGTTGAGGGCCGCGCGCGAGTCCGGCGGGTGGGTCCACAGCAACGAGGCCAGCACGGGGCGGGTCAGCGCCCGGCCGAGAGATGCGAACCAGAAATCGAAATCCGCGCGCAACTTGATCGGAAGCCACAGCAGCAGCACCACGGTCGGGAAGCGGCGCAATGAATCCGCGGCCGCGTCGTGCACGTGCGTGTAGTCGGCGCGTTCTTCGAAGGGCGGGTCGATGAGCACGCAACCGCGCCGCTCCGGCGGCGGCAACAGGGCGCGCAGTCCCGCGAAGCCATTCGCGCTCTCCACGCGCGTGCGGCCTATCCCGTCGAGAGACTTGCGCAGTTGTCCCGCTTCGTCGCGCTGTGTTTCGAAGAACACGGCGCGATCGACGGGGCGCAGCATGCCGGCCGCGAGCAGCGGCGATCCGGGGTAGTCGAGGCTGGCGCCGTGTTTCCCCCTGGCCACGCGCTCGCGGTAACGCGTGAGCGCGGCATTTCGCGGCGGCTGCGCGAGCAGGCGCGCCACGCCCGACTGCCATTCGGCCGGATGCGCCGTATCGCCGGGATGAAGCTGGTATTCGCCACCCCCCGCGTGGGTGTCGACGAACAGGAATCCCTTTTCCTTGCGCAGCAGGGCTTCCAGCACTTCCAGCAGCAGCACGTGCTTGTGCACGTCGGCAAAATTTCCGGCGTGATACTGGTGGCGGTACTTCATGAAACCCCGGACTCGAGCGGCGGTCGTTTATACACTGTCGGCCCTGGAGGAGGACCATGAAGAAAGTGTGGATATTGCTGGCGCTGGGCGCAGGGTTGCAGGCCACGGCGGCGGAACCCGCCCAGCCGGGCCCCACCCAGCAAGGGCAATTGATAGCGCCGCCGAAGCGGCTACCCGATCCGGTCGTGAACACCATGAAGGTTCCGGCCGGCGATCCGGTCACGATCGCCAACCTGCCGCAGGAGCTGCGGCGTGCGGTGGTTGCCGATGCCGCCAGGCGCTTCGATGTACCCGAGAGTTCCGTGGTGCTGGCGCGCGCGGAACAGATGACCTGGAGCGACGGATCGCTGGGCTGTCCGAAGCCGGGCATGAGTTACACGCAGGCGCTGGTCCCGGGTTATCGAGTCGTGGCGCGCACCGCGGAGCGCGAAATCCTGTATCACACCGATGCGCGCGGGCAGGTGGTTCGATGCGACGAGGCCCTGTTGCCGCGCGGCCAGGCTCCGCGCGACGGCGCGCCAGGCAACGATGAGCAGCCGCGCACGCAGCCGCCCCCGCCCGCGGCGCCGGAGCGCTGAAGAGCACTCGCATCGCTCCCGCAAGCTTCGGGTCGCTCGCGGTTCATCGAGGCATCAGGCTATCCGTCAGGAGGTGGCCGATGCGATTCACGGTACGAGGAATTCCACAGGAGATAGCCGACGAAGTGCGGCGCACGCGACGCTCGCCCGGTTACGGCCATCCCGTGCACGAAGAGCTGGCTCGCGGCACCGGTCCCTGCCGTTGTTGCCTCGAACCCTTCGTCGAGGGACGCGACTCGCGGCTGTTGTTCACCTGGCGCCCGCGCGGCGATGAGTCGAGTCTCATGGCGCCGGGGCCCGTCTTCATTCACGCCGCGCATTGCGATGCCTTCGCCGGCGCGGGATTTCCCGAGGCGTTGCGCGTGTTGCCGCTGGCGTTCGAAGCGCGCGGTTCTCACAGCCGGGTAGCCGCGCTGTCGAGCGACAACGCGCTGCGGGCGGAGGCGCACATCGAAAACCTGTTCGCGAACCGTGAGAACGAATGGCTGCACCTGCGCCACGCGCAGGCCGGCTGTTTCATCGCGCGTGTGGATCGAGTGTAGCCAATAAAAAGGCCCCCGCGGTTGCCCGCGGGGGCCGGTGAGTTACATCGCTCTCACGAGCGATGCGCGGAGCGTCACGGAGCTGGTTGCAGCAGGATCGTCTCCGTTGCCTGGGTTGCGCCGCCGTTGTTGTCGGTACGAGCCGAGTTCGTCAGCAGCATCAGGCCGGCGTGGTTCGTCAACGCCGCGGGGAACGTCAGGCGTTGCGCGCTGATCGTCGCGTCCAGCAGCGGACCGAGCGTATCCGGCGTATTGGCGCTGTATTGATCGCCTCCCGGCGTGAGCACGATCCAGGTCGGAGACAGCTGGTCGACTGCGCCTCCGAAATACCACGAGCTGGAGAAGTACGCGGTATTGATCAACTTCACGCCGATATCGGCGGCCGTCATACCCATGTCGCTGCCGCAGACGCGCAGCACGGTGTTGGCCGTGTTGGTGGCGTGTTCGGCAAAGAAACGCACGGTGGTTGCAACGATGGTCGTTCCGGTCGCGTTGAGACGCAGCAGGGCGGCGACCTGGCGACCGTCCGTCAACGTGGTGTTACCGCTGAGATCGCGGTTCCACAACACGTAGTTCGGTACGCCATTGAGGTCCGTGTCCAGGTCGACCTCGAGGAACGTGCCCACCGGGCTGGCATCGCGATCCCAGGTGTTGAACGCGAATTCCCACAGGAACGTCGGCGTGGCGCTGCCGCAGAACGCGGCGCTTTCGGCCGCGGTCAATCCAAACGTGGCCACACCCACCGCGCGCAGATCCGGATTCGGCGCCTCCTGCCCACGGCCACCCTGCGGTGCATCCGGGCTCGTGCCCAGCAACGAGTACGACGCGAACTGTGCCGTGCCGGCGCCGTTGTTGGTGACCTTGAACGAGGTCTGCCCGGTGGAATCGAAGGACAGCGTGTTGCCACCGCGCACCACGACATTCGCGGCTTTGCGCGGCAGGACGTGCCACGGCATGGTCAGGCGATGGTCCCCGCCTTCGAACACGATGTAGCCATCGTATTCATTGGCGGTCAGCGGACCGATCGCAGCGCCCAGCGAACCCGAGTTCATCAGGTTGTTGCGCAACTTGGTGCTGCGGATGGTCAGCGTCGCATCGATGGTCGTCGAGCTGTGGGGCGCGACGGCGAAGCGTGGCGGGCTCAGTCCGAGCGACACCGCCTGCGTATCGACGTCATCCTGGTAACGGAAGGTCGTGGTCGCGTGATACGACAGCGTCTTGCTGGAAGTATTCGTGACACGCAACTTGCGCGTGAACGTGTACTTGCCAACATCCGCCTCGACGAAGCCGAAGCTCAGGGCGCCATGGGCCGCCGAGGCGACATCTCCCGTCACATCCGTGACGAACGCCGGGCTCAGCAACGCGCGATCCACACGCACCTCGCCACCGCCGATACGGGTGATCGGGGCGGCTTGATCGGGGAACACCGATCCCAGCACCGAGGGCTGCGTCACCTGCGTGTTCGCGGTGTTGACCAGGATCTGCTTGATGTCGAGTGGTGACAGCTCGGGCCGCGCACCCTTGAGGATGGCCGCGGATCCCGTGACCATCGGCGCCGCACCCGAAGTGCCGCCGAAGGCCGAGGTCGCCGTGAAGCCACCCGAACGCGCCGACACCGACGCACCGGGCGCGCCGATTTCCGGCTTGACGATACTGTCGTCGAAGCGCGGGCCGCGCGACGAGGTGGACGCCAGCGAGCCGGAGAGCGGATACGAGCTCACACGGATGGTCGAGCCGCCGCGAATCGCATTCGCATCGGCGAGGCTGATCATGTATCCCGAGATCGTGATCGGAGGTGTGCCCGCGGTAAATCCGCCCGCGAAGGGAGCTGACGCGTCGATGACGCCGATGATTCCCAGGATGGCGCCGGCGGCCTGGACGTTCGCGATCTTCGAGCTGAATCCGCAAGTGCCGCGATCGACCAGCACGATTCGGCCAGCGAGCTCACCCGCCGCATACGGATTGCCACCCGCGGCGTCCGCGCAGGCAGTGGCCTTCGCGGCCGTGCTGTTGGGGTACAGCACCGCGCCTTCGATCGGCGCCGTCTGCGGCGCGGACCATGGCTGGAACACTCCGAAGCGCGGGCCGGGAGCGGCCGGCGCAAGGATGTCGATCAGCCCCAACGTGGAGGTGGGTACCTCGGTCTGCGCGACGCTCAGCGCAGTGGCTGCGGCGGCGGGCGAACCGGTGATGAACTGCTTGTCGGCGCTGTTGCCGGCGGAAGCCACCGTCAACACGCCCAACGCCGTTGCAGCGTCGACCGTGGCGGACAGATCGTCATCGAAAGGCTGTCCGTACACCGATCCCAGCGACATGTTGATGATGTCGACGTGATCCGCGGTGGAGCCATCGCGGTTCGGATCCACCGACCACTCCATCGCCTGGATCAGCGCAACACCGCTGCAAGACGTAGCGGGCGCCGAGCAGGCTTTGAACGCGTACAGCTGTGCGCCCGGAGCGACGCCGCCGGCGCCAGCGATGATGTCGGCCACGTGAGTTCCGTGACCGCCGTTCGTGGATGCGTCGGGAGCACCGATCGGATCCGGATCCGGGTTGAGTACTGCCGGTGTGGGCCATGTTTCTCCGACGAAGTCGAAACCTCCGACTACCTTGGCACTCGGGAACAGTCCGTTGTCCGCCGCGGTGCCCGGATCGTCGATGACCCGATAACCCGTGCCCGCCGGTACCACCGGAATCGCAGTTGACGGTGGAATCGGCAGCGGACCCCACGCGGCCTCGTAAGCCGCCTGAGTACCGGGACCGCCGAAGGCGGCGTGCGTGTAATCGATGCCGCTGTCGATCACCGCGACGCGAACGCCGGCGCCGGTGGCGCCGAGCGCATGCGCGGTGCTCGCGCCGATATAGGGCACGGTGGTCGCGAGAGAAAGTTCGTAGTCGCCGATGCCAACGATGCGTGTCACGCGGATGTCGCGCGCCACTTCCTGCAGATCCGCCGCATCGACGTCGAGCATCACGGCGTTCAGCACCAGCTGAACACTTGCAATTACTTCCGCGCTCGGCACGCGCGACAGCGTCTGCGAAATGAAATCTGCCTGTTCGGCGAGCAGTTGCTCACGCGTGACCTGACCGCCGCCGGCCGCAACCGAAGGCGACTTGAGTCGCACGAGCACCTGCTGACGTCCAGTCGCGTTGGCCAGGCTGGCATGTAGCGCCGGACTGTCGAGACTTTCGGTGAAAATGGGTTGCGGTAACGAGAGACTGGCGAGACGCGCGAGGCTGTCGCTCGAGAGATCGCGCGGACTGGCCGCTGCGAATGTGCTCGCCGACAACAACGCGCTGCACACGGCCCACGCCATGCGGGCGTGACCAACACGTTTGATCTTCATTTGAATGTATCCCCTGAGAACCTGTTATTCCGGACACACGCCGAGCCAAGTCTTCAAAGACCAGGGCGCTCGGGAACGCGGCGGTTCGTCTTTGATGCCGCGAGCAGTGCGTGCCATTTCCCTGGCTTTCGCACCATGTCATCCAGGACCCGCTCGCGACGCTACTCCGCGTTGCGACTTAATTCAATCACGCGAAATCGCACGATT
>Ga0307499_10000751_pt1 | contig 10592 bp, 14 predicted proteins | sample 13_S_MG_FD_201363 | JGI IMG/M metagenome (GOLD analysis project Ga0307499, IMG submission 201363) | Soil microbial communities from Populus trichocarpa stands in riparian zone in the Pacific Northwest, United States - 13_S | ecosystem: Environmental > Terrestrial > Soil > Riparian zone > Trees... | reverse complement strand
CGGGGGTCATGGTAGGCGTAGCGCTGGGGTTGTATGGACTTCGCCTCACGAAATTCGAACAAACGCCGCTCGGCCTGTTCTATACGCCTAGCGCCCACCTGGGCATCGCCTTGTCGCTGCTGCTCATCGCGCGAATCGGATACCGCGCCGCGCAGCTGTACTTCACGCCAGACCTAATCCAAGGGGGCTCCACTGCCTTCGCTCGTAGCCCGCTTACGCTCCTCATCTTCGGAACTTTCGCTGGCTACTACGTTGCCTACGCAGTTGGTTTGCTTCGCTGGCGGCGCCGGGCGCGTCTCGCAAGCTCGTCGGCACCTTCCGAGCAGCAAGGTGTCTGATCTCTCGACCTCTTCCCTGCTCCTGGGTGTACTGTTCGGCTCGGTTGGGCTCGGCTTTTTCATCTATGGCAGGAAGCAGCGCACCGTCGTTCCCCTGCTCTGTGGCTTGGCCCTGATGGTCGTGCCGTACTTCATCCCGAACGCGTTGCTTCTGTTTGCTGTTGGTGGCGTTTTGGTCGCCGTTCCCTACTTCGTGAGGCTCTGACCCGTGCGGCAGCGCGTGGCAACGTTTCGCCGCATCACCAAGCGCGATGATCCGAAAAAGAGCGTGTCCGGCCGCATGGCGAAGCTCCCGGGCTGGGGCCGCGTTTGATCAAGCGAAGCGGCTATGGGAGCGCGTGACCTGACATGATGGACCCGACCCTCGCTCTCTTGATCTATGCGGCAATCACGGTCGGTTCCGCTGTGCTATGGCACCGGTACGTGCCAATCTATCTGGCTGCCGCGTTTGGAGCCACGGTGACCACCATTGTGTTGTTCCTGTTCGTCGACTACCTCCAGTCCGGGCATGTCACCTCGCGCATGGAAATCGCGCTCATGCTGACCGGAATTCCGGCGGCAATTGTCTCGCTGCTCGTCGGCCTGCCGTACCGCGCCAGGCGGAAAGCCGGTGGCGATGGTCGTGCGCGCTGACGACGGGTTGCTGGGCGAGGAGCCCCAAATGTATGCTTTGTCATCACGCAAGTGGAGGACACGCAATGCGATCGTCGTCATCATTGCCACGCTGCTGATGTGTCCGCTCGCCGCGTCGGCGCAGGTGAAAGTCCTTATCTCGGGTGGGTTCTCCGGCCCGTACGAGCAGCTCTTGCCGGAGTTCGAGCGGACGACGGGGATCAAGGTCACGACCGGCTCGGGTTCGTCGCAGGGAACGGGGCCGCAGACCATCGGGGCGCAGCTCGCGCGCGGCGTGCCTACCGACGTGGTCATCCTGTCCAGGGAAGGCCTCACGGAGCTGATCGCGGCGAACCGAATCGCCCGCGGAACGGACGTGGACTTGGCGCGAACGCCCATCGGCGTGGCCGTGCGCGCGGGTGCTGCCAAGCCCGACGTCAGCACTGTTGAAGCCTTCAAGCAAGTGGTACTGAAGGCCAATCTCGTTGCCGTCCCGAGCAGCACGAGCGGCATCTTTCTCAGGGACGAGGTCTTTCCGCGGCTCGGCATCGCCGACAAGGTCCGCTTCAAGCTCACGACCAGGGGAACGGACGCGGCGGCCATGGTCGCGGCGGGTGAAGCGGACATCGGCCTCTTGCCGGTCAGCGAGATCGTGCACGCACCGGGCGTCGAGCTGGCGGGTGTGATCGCGGAGGAGATCCAGCTCAACCAGATCTTCGCGGCGGCGGTGGTGGCGGGATCGAAGGAGGTCGAGGCCGCCAAGCGGCTGATTGCGTTCCTCGCGTCCGAGCGCGCGTCAGGAACGATCAGGAGCAGCGGGATGGAGCCGCTCGCGAAAGGCCGCCCCTACTGACCATGCGAAAGCTCATCTCTTCAGGATCGCAGTTCGAACCTCGCATCGGCTTTTCCCGAGCGGTGCGGGTGGGGCCCATCGTTGCCGTGTCAGGCACCGCGCCGATTGCCGCGGACGGCAGCGTGGCGGCACCGGGCGACGTCTACGGACAGACACGACGCTGTCTCGAAATCATCGCTCGCGCGATCGGCGAAGCCGGTCTCGGCCTGCAGAATGTCATCCGCACGCGGGTCATGCTCACGGACATCTCACGCTGGGAAGAAGCGGCGCGTGCGCACGGCGAGGTCTTCTCCGGCGTGAAGCCTGCGTGCACGTTCGTGGAAGTCGGCCGCTTGATCGATCCGGGCTGGTTGGTGGAAATAGAGGCGGATTGTGTCGCCGACTTTGATCCCGGTTGAGACTCCCGATCAGCGCGAGGCCGCACGCGTGCTGCTCGTCGAATACCTTCGCTGGGTCGGGGACATCGCGCGTTCGAGCTATGGACTGTCCTTCGACGTCGACGCGATGGCGCGCTCGGATATCGAGGACCGCTCGAAGTTCTATCCGCCAACCGGGCGCTTCTATCTCGTTCGGCACGATGGGCGCGACATTGGCGTCGGCTGTCTCAAGCGGCTGGCGCAGGGTGTCGGAGAGATCCAGAGGATGTACATCCAGCCGCACGTGCGCGGCATCGGCGCCGGCCGCGCGCTGGTCCAGCGGCTGCTACGCGACGCCGGGGAAATCGGCTACACCAAGGTGCGCCTCGAGAGCCTGCGCGCGCTCGCGCCTGCGCACACTCTGTATCGTTCGGTGGGCTTCGTGGACGTCGAGCCGTACGCCGACAACAGCATGGACGCCTATCAGGACCCGGCGACGCTGGAGGCGTACCGCAGGAGCGCGATCTTCATGGAGCTATCGCTCTGATTTCAGTCGCACTGACGCAAGGGGCCTATTACCTCGTTTCGGGGGCCTGGTCCGTGGTCCACATCGAGTCGTTCCAGAAGGTGACCGGCCGGAAGACGGACCTGTGGCTGGTCAAGACCGTCGGGCTGCTGCTCGGCGTTGTCGGGGCCGGCTTGATCATCGCCGCCTCCAGCCGGCAATTCGTCCCGGGAATCGTGTTCATCGCCATGGCGAGCGCCGTCGTTCTGCTTGCCATCGAACTGGTTTATGTTCTCAAGCGGGTCATCTCGCCGATCTACCTGGCCGATGCCCTGGTCGAGCTCGGCTTTCTGATCTGGTGGGCCACATACTTGATATGAGGTGCAAACCATGATTGCCGTCGAAATACAGGTCAACGGACAGATCGTCGCGACCTGCGGTGCCGACGCGGTACGCCAGCTCGTCGCCAAGGTCGCCGCCCGCGGACTCGCGGATTCCGCGTCCTTCGATGCGGGGTCCGCCGCAGGTGCGCGTTCGCCGGACCGCGGCATCGACGAGCTTTTGAGCTGGGTCAGCAGCCGGATCGCCGTCGGCGACGACGTGACGCTCAGGTTCGTCGAAGGCGCAGCGGCGCGCGCAAGCGGCGGCTGATCGACGAGCCGCGAATGACTCCGCAATCCGCGGTCGAGGTTTTTCTCGCGGTCGCGGCGTTGCTGCTGCTCGGCCGTGACCTGCGGCGCGCGTGGCGAGACGAATTGCGACGCCCGATCTCGCTCCTGGTCGCTGCGCTCGTCACGGCCTTGCTGATCGGCACGCTCGCCCGCGAGCCTTATCCGAGCCCGTGGTGGCTGCTCCTGCCCACCGGCATTCTCGCCTGGGAGGTTGCACGCGGCTGGCGCCAGACGCCGCGCTGCCACGTTTGGGAGGCAGGCGTCGCGGCATTCACCGCAGCGCTGCTCTTCGCCGTGGCGGGCTTCGCCATGCGCGGAGAAGGCACTACGACCACGCTGCTCGCCCTCGCCGCGGTCGGCGGGATGCTGGGGCTCGGCCTGCTGTGGCGCTCTCGACGCAGCGAGCCGCGGCCCTGGCGAATCGAGGATCCGGATCATTACGAGCGCCGCGGAGCGCAGCGCAAACGCAGGTAGGATGCGCCATGGCATCCGCGAGCACGCGCCCCGAATTTCATGAATGGCGCCCGCACCCCTGGCACGGCCTCGAGGCCGGCCGCCAGTTGCCGCTCTCGGTGAACGCCTATATCGAGATCACGCCGTTCGACCTCATCAAGTACGAGGTCGACAAGACGAGCGGCTACGTGAAGGTCGACCGGCCGCAGCGCACTTCCTCGCAGCCGCCGTCGCTCTATGGCTTCATCCCCAGGACCTACTGCGGGGCCGGGGTGGCGGCGCTCTGCCCGGGGGCGCAGCGCGGCGACGGCGATCCGCTCGACATCTGCGTGCTCTCGGAGCGACCGATCACGCGCGCGGAGATCATCGTCCCTGCGCGCGTAGTGGGCGGCCTGCAGATCCTCGACCGCGGTGAGGCCGACGACAAAATCATTGCCGTGCTCGAAGGCGATCTCGTGTGGAGTGCCGCCACCGATCTCGCCAACCTGGCGCCGATCCTGATCGAGCGGCTCCAGCACTACTTCGAGACCTACAAGCTCGTCCCGGGCGAGAAACCTCAGATCGCGGTGCAGCTCGCTTATGGGGTGCGGCACGCGGCAAAGGTGGTCGAGGCCGCCGTCGCCGACTACCAGGCGTTGCTCGCACAGGGTTAAACGCATGGCGGCTCCGGCGGGCAACCCCTATGCAGCGCCGAAGGTCAGCGTATCCGATGCCGCTCCCAGGCTCGGAATCGGCACGCGCGCGGCGCGGGCGCTCGCATTCGTCGGCAACGCCTTTCTGCTGCTTCTGCCGCTCTTCTTCCTGTTCTCGAACCGCCGGCTCGATACGGGCTTCTTCGTCATGGCGGGATGCTGCGCGATGGTGGCGGCCGCCAGCACCATGGCGCTCGCATTCCGCGACCGCTTTTCATTCTGGGCCGGGCTCAGCGTCGACGCGCTCGGCCTGGCGCTGGTCGCGGTGCTGCTCGTTTATCTCGTCGCGAGCGGCGACTCCGATTGGGTGGCGCTCTTCATCCTTGCCGTACCGACGGCGCTGAGCCTTTTCGCCATCCTGCTGGTGCGCCGCGCGCGCGGCCCGTCGGACGACACGGTGGCCTCGCGAAGATGATGGAAGGGGTGCTTGCAGTTCTCAGCATCGCGGGCGCGATCACGCTCGGGGCGATGAGCCCGGGGCCGAGCTTCCTTCTGGTGGCGCGGACGTCGGCCGCGCGCTCGCGGGGCGACGGCCTGGCAATGGCGCTCGCGATGGGCGCCGGAGGAATGCTCTTCGCGGTGCTGGCGCTCGCCGGGGTGCATGTGGTGCTGTCGACCGTACCGCTCGTGTACGCAGCCCTCAAGACGCTCGGCGGTGCCTATCTGATCTATCTGGGCTGGAGAATCTGGCGCAACGCAGCGAGCCCGGTCGATTTCGGCAGCACGGTAGAGAGCTCGAGCCGCTCCTTCTGGCTTGGCCTCGTGACCCAGCTCAGCAATCCGAAGACCGCCGTGGTGTACGCGAGCGTGTTCGTGTCGCTGCTGCCGAAGGAGATGCCACTGCGGGCGATGCTCGTGCTGCCGGTCGTGATCTTCTGCATCGAGGCCGGCTGGTACTCGATCGTCGCGCTCGCGCTGTCCTCGCCAGCGCCGGCCGCAGCCTACCTTCGCTGGAAGCGCTGGATCGACCGCGCAGCCGGCGGGGTCATGGGACTGCTGGGAGTGAAACTCATCTTCATGCGGCCTGAAGCTTAGCCATCGCGAGGGCGAGCTGCTTGAGCCCGTGGTTGCGGAAATTGACCTGGACGCGCACGTCGGAGCCCTGGCCTTCCAGGTCGACGATCACCCCGGCGCCGAATTTCGGATGCGTGACGTTCTGGCCGATGTGGAATCCGTCGACCTCGCGCGCCTGGGGCTTCCTCGGGAAAGGCGTGTGCGTCTGGCGTGAGAAATCGGGCTGGAACGCTTTCTGCCTGGAGAGCCGCGGCGTCAGCCACTTCATGAGCTGCTGGGGAATCTCCTCGAGGAAGCGCGAAGGGATGTTGTAGCGCGTCTGCCCGTGCAGCATGCGCGTTTGCGCATGCGACAGGTACAGCCGGTTGCGCGCCCGGGTGATGGCGACGTAAGCAAGGCGCCGTTCTTCCTCCAGCCCATCGCGCTCCACCACGCTCTGCTCGTGCGGGAAGAGTCCCTCCTCCAGGCCGGTCAGGAACACGACGTCGAACTCCAGGCCCTTCGCCGAGTGCACCGTCATCATCTGCAGCGCGTCCTGCCCCTCGCCCGCCTGGTGCTCGCCCGCCTCGAGTGCCGCGTGGGTCAGGAACGCGGTGAGCGGATCGAGCACCTCACCCGATTCGGTCTCGCGCTCTTCCTGGGTAAAGGCCGTCGCCGCGGCGACCAGCTCCTCCAGGTTCTCGATGCGATCGGCGCCTTCGCGCTCGGTCTTGTAATGCTCGATCAGGCCGCTGCGGGCGATCGCCACCTCCACGACCTCGGGCAGCGGCAGCCCCTGGATTTCGGTGCGCAGATCGTCGATCAGCTTCTTGAAAGCGGCGGCTTTTGTGCCCTCCGCGGCCTTCATCAACGAGGTGTTTTGTTGTTTGGCAGCATCCTGGAGTTGTTCCAGCGTGCGCCCGCCGATGCCGCGCGCCGGGAAGTTCACGACCCTCAGGAAGGCATTGTCGTCGTCGGGCGCCGCCGCCAGCCGAAGGTACGCGAGCGCGTGCTTGATCTCGGCGCGCTCGAAGAAGCGCAGTCCGCCGTACACCCGGTAGGCGATACCGCGCGAGAAAAGCGCATGCTCGACCACGCGCGACTGGGCGTTGGAGCGATAAAGCACCCCGATATGGGAAAGGCGCGTGCCGTCGCGCGCGAGTGCCTGCACCTCCTCGACCAGCCAGCGCGCCTCGTCGTTGTCCGACTCGCCCTCGAACACCCGCAGGAGCTCGCCCTTCCCCGCCGAGGTCCACAGGTTCTTGCCCAGGCGGTTGCGGTTGTTTGAGATCAGGGCGTTCGCGGCATCGAGGATGTTGCCGTGCGAGCGGTAGTTCTGCTCGAGGCGCACCACGTTCCTCACCTTGAAGTCGCGCTCGAAGTCGGCCATGTTGCCGACGTTGGCGCCGCGGAAGGTGTAGATCGACTGGTCGTCGTCGCCCACCGCGAAGACGAGCGACCCGCCGCTCTGCGGCGGCCTCGGATGGCCCGATAGGAGCTTGAGCCACCGGTACTGCAGCCGGTTGGTGTCCTGGAATTCGTCCACCAGGATGTAGCGGAAGCGCTGCGAATAGTGCTCGCGCAGGATCTCGTTTCGGGACAGCAGCTCGAAACACCTGAGAAGAAGTTCGGCGAAATCGACCACGCCTTCGCGCTGGCATTGCTCGTCATAGGCGGCGTAGAGGCCGGCGTAGCCCTTCGTGGTCTCGTCGGTGACGCGCACCTCGCGCGCCCGGATGCCTTCCTCTTTCTGGCCGTTGATGAAGTACATGAGCTCGCGCGGCGGGAAGCGCTCCTCGTCGACGTTCATGCTTTTCACCATGCGCTTGATCGCGGCGAGCTGGTCCTGCGAGTCGAGGATGGTGAAGGCCTGCGGCAGGCCCGCCTCGGCGTGGTGCATCCGCAGCATGCGGTTGGCCAGGCCGTGGAAGGTACCGATCCACATGCCGCGCGGGCTGGCGGGAAGCATCGCCGTGACCCGCGTGAGCATCTCGCGCGCCGCCTTGTTGGTGAAAGTGACTGCGAGGACATTCGCCGGTGCGGCGCGGCCGCCCTTGATCAGCCAGGCGATGCGCGTGGTGAGCACGCGGGTCTTGCCGCTACCCGCGCCGGCGAGGATGAGTGCGTGCTCGTCTGGCGCCGTGACGGCGGCTAGCTGCTCGGGATTGAGGTGCTCGAGGTGAAGCGACAAGGCAGCCGGATTATAAACGCCGGCCGCGTTCTGCCCAGCGCCGAGCTACGCGTCCAAGCGCAGCCCGAGGCGATTCGCGGCGAGCAGCGCCTGAGTGCGGCTCGAAACGGCGAGCGCGCGCAGCACCGCGCTCACGTGGATCTTCGTGGTGTTCTCGGAGATGTCGAGCTTTCGCGCGATGAGCTTGTTCGGCAGGCCCTTGAGCAGCAGCCCGAGCACCTCCCACTGCCGCGCCGAGAGACCGAGGTCGGCCGCGGTCTTCGACGGCGCGGCGGCCGGCGCGTGCTCTCCGGCATCGCGGGCCTGCTCTCCAGCATCGCGCGCCTTGAGCGCCTCCACCGGCACATAGATGCCGCCGGAGGCGACCAGGCGCACCGCGCCAAGCAAAACGTCGCGCGGCGAGGTCTTCGGGATGTAGCCCATCGCGCCGAGGTCGAGCGCCCTGAGCACGCTTCTCGTGTCATCCGAGCCCGACACCACCACGACCGGCAATGCCGGCAAGCTCGCGCGCATCTTCTCGAGCGCCTCCAGGCCCGAGCAGTCGGGCAGGCCAAGGTCGAGCAGGCACAGGTCGAAGCCGGCTTGCACCGCGCGCTCCATCGCCGCGTGCAGGTTGCCCGCGGTTTCCACGTGCGTGGCTCGATCGAGCGTGCGCATGGCGACTTCTAGGGCCTCCGCCATCAAGGGATGATCGTCGACTACGAGGATGCGCATGGGTCCGGGAACCTTTACTCGACAGACTTCCACAATAGCAGCCAGTCGCGCACGTCCGAAGCCCGCAGGGGCTTCTGCATCACCACTACGGGCATGTTGTCCGGGACCTTCAGGTCGACTGCGTTGATCTCGCCGGTCACGATCGCCGCCGGTACGTCGCCATAGCGCTGGTAGAGGCGCCCGATCGCGTCCAAGCCGTTCTCGGCTCCCGCCAGGCGGTAGTCGGCGAGGACCGCCTCGGGCTTGAGGCCCTGCCGTTCCAACTCGCGCAGCGCTTCTGCGCTGCTCGCGCAGACGACGGGGCGGCAAGCCCAGGCTTCGAGCAGTGTGCGGGTGGCCTCCTGCACCTCGGCATCGTCGTCGACGACGACCACCACCAGGCCGCGCAGCGATTCGGTCGAACGGTCGACCGAGCGATCGTCCGCGTGCGCCCTCGCCGGCGCGGGCTCGCAGCGCGGGAGCTCGAGCTCGAAGGTGCTGCCGCGCGCCGGCTCGGAGTCGACCCGGATCGAATGTCCGAGGAGCTCGCAGATCCGTTTCACGATGGCGAGGCCAAGGCCGATGCCCCGCCTGCGATCGCGTTCAGGATTGCGGATCTGGTAGTACTCCTCGAAGATGCGCTCGCGATGCCGCGCATCGATGCCGATGCCGGTGTCGCGCACCCTGACTCGCACGCGCGCCGCGTCCGTTTCGACACCGATCTCGATGCGCCCCCACCCGGTGTACTTCACCGCGTTGTCGAGCAGGTTGCGCAGCAGGCGCTCGAGCATGTCCTGGTCCGAAGCGACCCATGCGTCGCTCGCGGCGCAGGCGAACGCGAGGCCCTTCGCCTGCGCAAGCGGGCGGAAGTCGTTTTCCAGCCGCCGCAGCAGGGGCCCGAGCGCGACTGGTTTGGTTTCCGGCGTCACGCTGCCGGCATCCAGTCTCGAGAGGTCGAGCAGGCCCCTGAACAGCGTGTCCAGCGAATCGGCCGAAGTGGCAATCTTCGCGAGCAGCGCGCTCGCTTCGGGCTCGCGGGTCCTTTCCTGCAGCGTCGAGAGCAGCAGCGACAAGGCGTGCAGCGGCTGGCGCAGGTCGTGGCTCGCTGCCGCGAGGAAGGCCGACTTGGAGAGGTTGGCGGCCTCGGCGCGCTCGCGCGCCGCCTGCGCCTCGCCTTCACGCGCCTGCAGGCGCCGGACCAGCTCTTCGTTCTCGAACCGCATCCTGAGCGCGCGCCCGACGAGCTGCGCGTTGTCCCGTGCATACGTGGTCAGGAGGAAGATGAAGAGGACCAGGAGCGTCGCGACGAGCAGCGCGTCGGCGTTGTCCGAGAGCACCCAGCCCGTGGTAAGCGGCGCCAGGAAAAGCACCACGAAGCCGTAGAACGCCACCGGGACGGCACCCGACACCGCGAGACCGGCGGCGCACCAGCCGCACACCACCATCGTGAGGTAAGCGTATTCGAGCTCCGGCACGGCGTGGAAGAGGAGCGCAGCGGCGCCGCCCGCCATGCCGCCCAGCATGGCCGCTGCGATCTGGAAACGGATCCACGGGCCGACGCGCTCAGGCGGCGGCGGGCGGCGCAGCAGCACGGCACACACCGCGACCCGGGCGGACCAGATCGCCACGGCGACCGCCATCCATCCCCAGGCGAGCGCGGCGCCCGCGTAGGGCGTCATGATGTAGGCGATGAAGGCCGTCGCCGGCAGCACGCCCAGCGGCGTACGCACCACCGCCCGGCAGACGAGGCGCAGCCTTTCGGCGTCGAGCTGCTGGTCCGCCGCGGCGGGCTCGCTCACGGCGTCGGGTCCGCCGACCAGCCGAGGATCTGCGCCTCCATCTCGTCCTGGCTCGCGAAGCGGCTCTGCTCGTAGCACCCGATGGGAAGCACCGCTGTGCGCGTGCAGCACTGATTGCACGAGGTGCAGGGCTTTTGCGGCTCGGTGCCGTGGCGAAAGTGCTGCAGCAGATCAGGATTCGCGAGCAGCGGCCGGGCCATCGCGACGAGGTCGCACTGCGAGCCGAGGGCGTCCTCGATCACCTCGCGCGTGCGGAAGCCGCCGTTCGCGATCACCGCGATGCCGAGACTGCGCTTGAACTCGCCCGCGAAGGCGGCGTTGGGGGCATCGACGCTCTTCCAGCCGATGCCCAGAAGCGGGCGCGTCAGCATGGCCGGCAGCGTGCACAGCACAAAGGCGCGCGCCTTCGCCTTGGCGCTGAGGTGGCGGGTGGAGT
>Ga0307499_10000750_pt1 | contig 10606 bp, 7 predicted proteins | sample 13_S_MG_FD_201363 | JGI IMG/M metagenome (GOLD analysis project Ga0307499, IMG submission 201363) | Soil microbial communities from Populus trichocarpa stands in riparian zone in the Pacific Northwest, United States - 13_S | ecosystem: Environmental > Terrestrial > Soil > Riparian zone > Trees... | reverse complement strand
GAGCCGGCCGTCACCGCCGAGTTGGTCTATGTCTGCATCAGTACCGAAGACGGCGGGAAACGGCCGCTACCGGCGGCGCTGCGGGCCGCACTGGCCTGACCGGCCCGCCGGGCTACCCGATCGGCGCCGGTCGGTGATCGGCCACCAACTCGCCGGTGAGCAGGTCGTCCGCCAGCAGCGCCGGATCGTCCCATTCGGCCTGGAACTGGGCCAGGAACTGGAGCATGAACTCCTGCCGGCGACGGCCGAGTTCGCGCCCGGTAGGGGTGGCCAACCGGTCCTGCAGCAGCAGCAACTTCTCATGGAAGTGGTTGATCGTGGTCCCGGTCGCCGCGTAGTAGGCAGCCGCCGTCTGATGCGGCACCGGCGGCTGCCCGGGGTCGTGGATCGGCCGCCCGACCCGGCCGCCGTACGCGAACGTCCGGGCCACCCCGATCGCGCCCATCGCGTCCAGCCGGTCCGCATCCCGAACGCACCGCCCGGCCAGCGACAACTTCCGATCGGCCACCCCGGCACCGCGGTACGAAATCCCCCGCACAATCTCCAGCACCGCGGCCCGCACCCGGTCATTCACCGGCAATCCGGCCAGCCAGTCCCGGACGACACCGATCGCGCCGGAGAATTTCTCGTCGGCCAGGTCGTGCAGCAGTGCGGCGATCTGCACCACCAGCACATCGGCCCGCTCCCGTACCGCGATATGACGGGCCAGCGCCCGCACCCGCTCGGCATGCCACCAGTCATGCCCGGTCGACTCGCCGGCCAACTCCACTCGCACAAATTCCGACGTCCGGGCGATCGACTCGGATATCGCGGCCTCAGCGGCGACCGGTGCAGACACAACGTTGACCTTACGGCCGGCCCGGCCCGGCTTCCACGGCCGCCGCGCCACGATCTGAAAAACAACCGAGCGGTACCGATCACCGGTACGCCCGACCGCGCGAATAGCTGCGCAGAACCTCGCCGGGCGCAACCACGTAGACATCCGCGGCGGCCCGCTCGACCGGATCACGCCAGTCCGTGCACCGACCGGCCAACAGTCGCTTGCCGGCCCACTCGAACTCGTCGGCTGCACCGGGCCGGTCCACCGGCGCGCCGACACCGGCGGCGAACTCGCCGATTCGGCGCTTGCTGCCGGCCGGGTCTTGGCCCCAGTCGTCGGCGAGCAGCGCCAGCACATCCCACGCATCCCGGTGCTGTTGTGCCCCGGTCAATTCGGTACTCAGAAAGCTGCTGGTCGCGCTGGCCGCCAACTGCGGCACGACAAGGTTGAACTGCACCCGGGCACCCATCGAGCGGGCCAGCCGGGCATTGCCCAGGACGGCCTCGACCGGCCAGCGCACCTGCCCGGTGCGCGCGGCGAAGACCTCCGGCCGGAAGGACGGCAGGTTCGCATGAACCCGACTCACACCGGCCTGCCGCAACTGGCGCATCCGGTCGGCGGACAGCAGGGTGAGGTTGCTGAACAGCGCGATGGTATCCGCCCCGGCCTCCTGGCTGAGCCGCAGCAACCGGAGCAGCACCGGCCAGCGGGTCAACGGCTCGCCGCCGGAGAGCTTCACCGTCAGCGGCCCGGTCGCGGCGGCAGCGGCGAGCAACCGATCCACCTTGGACCAATCCCAGCCGGGCCGGCGGCCCGCCGCCGCATCCCCCTGGAACTCGTTGTGGCAGTAGCGGCAGCGCAGATTGCAGGAGTCAACCAGTAGGAACCGGAGCGTGGACGGGACTCCACGGCCGACTCGGTCCTGATCCGTCACGGCCTTCCTTCCCGACGGCGGGAGCCGGCCGCATCACGGCAGCCTGGGCACTTCCCGCAACTTGCGAACCACCAACTCGGCGAACTGGTTGGTGGAGTACTCCTTCTGCGAGGCATAGCCGAGGGTGCGGCCGAGCCCGGGCACGGTGACGTCCTCGAGGATGTAGGGCAGCAGGTAGGCGCCGTTCTGCTGTTGCATCCGCGCCAGCACCGCCCGCCACTCCCAGTTGCCGGCCCAGTTCGATGCCAGGAAGGCTGGCGAAACCAGCACGACGGCAAACCGGCTGCGCCGGAAGTAGGTCTCGTGCAGGAACGCGGCCAGATCCTCGCCGAGTAGCGCGTGCTGGTAGTCGCGGTCATAGAAAACCCGGTAACCGGCCTGTTTGAGCTCCGCGCTGATCTCCTGTGCGATCTGTCGGTCGGCGGCGGCGAACGAGATCGCCACGTCGAAGTCGAACATGTCGGACTGGATCTCGCGGCACCGGTCCAGCCACTGCTCGGCCGTCAGCTCGAACCGCACCAGGTCACGCGCCAGCCAGTACGTTGCCCGCAGCGCCATCGCCGACGCCCAGGACACGCCGGCAGCCGCGGGCGCGCGCAGCGCCGGGCCGCGCCACGCACCGATTCGCCGGTCGTACGAGGTCACCAGCTCGTGACCGAGCTGGGCCGGCAACGGGTTTGCCGGCGAACCACCGCGCACCGCCAGGTAGAGCAAAGGCCGCCACAGGACCGCGTTCCAGGTCGGCTGCCGGTACCCGACGACCGACCGGTCCTGCAGTTGGAGGCCCTGCCCGACCGGCCAGGACCGGCCGTGCACGGTCGCGGTCAGCGCGGCCAGATCCGGCGGAGCGGGACGATCGGCAGCCGCCAGCAACTCGAGCGCGCGGACCGCGAGCAGTTGCTCCTCCAACGGCCCACGGCCGGCCCGCACAGCGTCGGCGAGGTACCCGGCCACCCGCGCCAGCGGGGCTGCCAGCCTGCCCGGCGGCAGCAGGTCCAGCCGGGCCGCCCGGGCCAGTGCGATCGCGGGGTAGAAGGTGAACGGCACGCCGGCTTCCTCGCCGACGCGCAGCGGCCAGCCGCCGGAGCCGGCGTCCTGCACAGCCAGCAGCCGGCCGGCGAGCGCGACGAGCCTCGGCTCCAGGCCGGCCGCCAGCGCCGGCCGGGTGGTCAGCCCGAGCAGCACCTGGGCGGAGCTCCACGAGCTCACGCCGGCCTGGGCGTCGGCGTCGTGACCGCGTACCGCACCCGTGTCGTCGACCAGTGCGCCGACATCGGCGACCACCGGGGCGAGCAATGCGTCCGGCAGCGCCGGGATGCCGGCCAGCCCGGTCAGTACCGCGCCGGCTGCCGAGGACGAGTGCTGGCCGAGCCCGAGTTGGTGAGCCTCGAACCGGCCGCCGGGCAGTCGGGTGCGGGTCAGCAGCGACTCCGCGACCTCGCGCATCGACCGCACTCCCAGCAGTGCGTGCAGGTGGTCCAACACCCGGTTCGGGATGCCCGCCATGGCGCGGTGACTGCGGGGTTACGCGGTCAGTGCGGCGAGGAGTTGGGCGTGGCGGGCTTGGAAGTCGGGTTCCTGCAGGCGGGCGAGGAGGAGTTCGCCGTAGGGGCGGGCGGTGGGGCGGCCGGTCAGGCCGAGGCGGGCCTGGGTGGCGGCGATGGCGGAATGCGCGGTCGGGTCGGCCGGGTCGTCGGCCTCGGCGGCGATCTCGATGAAGTGGCCGAGGCCGCGGACGTCGTCCAGGGCAAGCGTGATCAGGCCGTCGTGGGCGGTACGGCGGGAGCGGTCCACGACCAGGCCGGCGCGCAGGCCGGTGGCGGACAGGATCCGGACGGTCTCCCGGAAGTCACCGACCTCGGTGCCGTACTCGAGCCAGGCCGACCAGGCCGGGTCTCGCGGCGCCTTGTATTCCAACCTGGCCTGGGCGCCCTGCTGGCGCACCCGGACCACCCAGCCGTCGATCTGCATCGAAGTCGCGCCGGACGGACCGAGGGTCAGATCGCAGACCCGGGTCGGCGCGGACCAATCCCATTCCTGTCGGAAGCTGTCGAACTCCTCGCGGCTCAATTCGAAACGCAATTCGATCTCCACCGCAACCCTCACAATCAACCCACGCCCGACGTCCAACAATTCATCGTTGATACAGCGCGACCCTACCGGCGAGCAGGTGGATCGGCGCGAACCCGGCCACGTCGAAACCGGCCGATTCCGGCTCTACCGACCACCGACTCGGCGGAGGTCCGCAACACCGTCGGCGACCAGAGCGCGAGCCCTCAGCGCCACCCGTCTGTCACGTGACGTAGCCGGGCTGGGCAACAGCTCACAGTTCGTGGCTGTCGGCCGATGGGTGAGGGCATGTGGAACGGGCTGCGGAGCCGGACCGGGCTGCTGCGGTGGCTCGTTGCCACGATGGTGGTGGCGGGCGCCCTCGGCCTGGCGGTCGACACCGCCGCGGTCCATCTCGGCACCGCCGCGGTCGAGAACCTGCTGCCGGTCGCCGCGCTGGTGGCCGGTGTGCGGATGTACCGGCCGCGCCGGCCCGCACCCTGGCTGCTGCTCGCCGCCGGGCAGCTCTGCTTCGCCGTCGGCGACCTGAGCTACGACTACGACAGCCTCGTCCGGCACATCGAGCCTGCGCTGCCGTCCATCGCGGATGGTTGGTACCTGGCCAGGTACCCGCTGATCGCGGCCGGGATTGTGGCCCTCATCAAGGGCCGCACCCCCGGCCAGGACCGGGCCAGGTTGCTCGACGCGCTCATGATCACGATCGGCCTCGGCACGGTGACCTGGGCACTCCTGATCGACAGGTATTCGCACCACGATCTGAGCCCGTTGGCGCAGCTCACCTCGACCGGCTACCCGCTGCTGGACGTCCTGCTGCTGGGCCTGGTGGCCCGGCTGCTCGTCGGTGGTGGGCCCCGGACAGCGGCGGCCTACCTGCTGGCCGGCGGGATCCTGCCGCTGCTGCTGTCTGACATCGTGCTCGCCATCGGCCGGGTCACCGGCACGTTCCACCCCGGCGGGGTGGTCGAACTGGGCTGGGTGGCGTACTGCTGCTGCCTCGGCGCGGCCCCGCTGCACCCGTCGATGGCCCGGCTGAACGAGCCGGTGCCGGTCGGCAGGGTCCGGCTCAGCGGGTTCCGGTTCGTCGCGCTGACCGCGGCGCCGGCGCTGGCCGCCACGCTGGTGGTCGCGTTCAGCGACGTGCTGGACGACCCGTTCGGCCCGCACGTGCTGATCGGCAGCTCGGTGCTGCTCTGGACGCTGGCGAGCAGCCGGGTGAACGGGCTGATCCGGGACCTGCGCGGGGCGACCGCGCAGAACGACGACCTGCACCGCCGGCAGGCTGACGAGCGGTTCCAGCGGCTGATCGAGAACTCCTCGGACGTGATCACCGTGGTCGACACCGACCTGACCGTCCGATACCAGACGCCGTCGGTGCAGCGGGTACTCGGCTACGAGCCGGACGAACTGCTGGCCACGAACCTGATCACGATGATCCACCCGGACGACCTGCCGACGGTCACCGGGTCGTTCACCTCCGGTATCGGCAGCACCGGCACCGGGCGGCCGGTGCCGACCACTGTGGACTGTCGGATCCTGCGCAAGGACGGCAGCTACATCCACGCCGAGACCATCGCCTCGGCCGTGCCCACCACCCCACCGCAGTACGTGCTCACCACCCGGGACGTCACCGCCCGCCGGACGCTCGAGGAGCAACTGCGGTACCAGGCGTTCCACGATCCGCTGACCGGGCTGGCCAACCGGGCGCTGTTCGTCGACCGGGTGCACCACGCGCTGGGGCGGCGCAGCCTGGCCGACCTGCCGCTGGCCGTGCTGTTCCTCGACCTGGACGACTTCAAGACGGTCAACGACTCGCTCGGCCACGACGTCGGCGACGAACTGCTGGTCGCGGTCGCCGACCGGCTGCGGCTGCTGCTGCGCACCTCGGACACGCCGGCCCGGCTCAGCGGGGACGAGTTCGCGGTGCTGCTGGAAGACCTCACCGACCCGGCCGACGCGACCGCGGTGGCGATCCGCGTCCTGACCGCGCTGCGCGCCCCGTTCGTACTGGCCGGGCAGGAGGTCGCCGGCTTGGCCAGCATCGGCATCGCGCTGGTCGACCTGGACGGCATCCCGCGCGCCGAGGACCTGCTGCGCGACGCCGAGGCCGCCATGTACACCGCGAAGGCCCGGGACCGCGGCGGCTACGTCGTGTTCACGGCCAGCATGCACGCCGCGATGGTGCGCAAGCTGACCCTCACCGCGGAGCTGCGCACGGCCCTGGCCAAGGGCCAGTTCGCGGTGCACTACCAGCCGATCCTCTCGCTCAACGACGGCCGGATCACCGGGGTGGAGACACTGGCCCGCTGGCCGCACCCGACCCGCGGCATGATCGGCCCGGACGAGTTCATCCCGCTGGCCGAGGAGAGCGGGCTGATCGTCCCGTTGGGCCGATGGGTGCTGGAGCAGGCCTGCGCCGAGGGCGCCCGCTGGCACGCCGCCGGCTTCGGGCCGCTGTCGATCGGGGTCAACGTCTCGCTCCGGCAGATGCAGGACCCGGCCTTCACCGACGAGGTCGCCGCGGTCCTCGCCGCCGCCGGCCTACCGCCGGATCGGCTCACCCTGGAGATCACCGAATCCTTTCTGGCCGAGGAGGGCGACGCGATGGTCGAGCGGCTACGGTCGTTGAAGCGGCTCGGCGTCCGGCTCGCGCTGGACGACTTCGGCACCGGCTACTCGTCGCTGAGCCGGCTGCGCGGCTTCCCGATCGACATCCTGAAGATCCCGAAACCATTCGTGGACGGGATCCCGCACGGCGCCGACCAGTCCGCGCTGGCCCGCACGATCACCGACCTGGCCCGGACGCTGCGGATGGACGTGGTCGCCGAGGGCATCGAACACTGGGAGCAGTGGGTCGAGCTACGCCGGATGGCCTGCCGCTACGGCCAGGGCTTCTACTTCGCCAAGCCCATGCCGGCCGCCGAGATCGACAAGCTGCTGCGGCGCGGCTGGTCCGCCGGCCCGCTGGAAGTGTCCTGGACCGCGCATGCCCAGCCACGCCCGGCCTGATCCGTTCCACCCGCGGGTGACGGGTTCCTTGCGCGGGTGACGGGTTCCCTACGCGGGTGGCGGGTTCGGGGCACGCGGGTGACGGGTTCATCGCGCGGGTGACCCATTCCCTGCGCGGGTGGCGGGTTCGGGCACGCGGGTGACGGGTTCATCGCGCGGGTGACGGGTTCGCTGCGCGGGTGACGGGTTGGGGTGTGCGGGTGATGGCGCCTGGCCATCACCGGACAGCGAAGGGCGTCACCCGCACAGGGAACCCGTCACCCGTCGGCGCGCCGGGTCCGAGGGCGGTGGCGGGCCGGCCAGGGCCGCCGGGTCAGGAGGTCAGCGGGAACGGGTGATTCGCGGCGTCCAGGCCGACCGGGAAGCCGGGGTCGGCCGGGTCGCCGAACGGGCGGCGCTGCGCCGGCGGTACCGCGTCCCGGTCGGTCAGCGCGTCCCGCAGCCGGGCCAGCATCATCTGGTCGTCCGCGGTCAGGTGCGATGAGGTCTCGTTCCACCGGGCCGCCGGCAGCTCGCGCAGGAACACCCGGATCGGCTTGCCCGCGGCCGCGTCCGCCACCGCGAGCAGCTTGAACCGCAGGTTACCGGCGAAAACCACGACGTCGGCCTCATCCGGCAGGTCCAACCCGGCAGCGCGGCGGCCGGTCGCCGACCAGATCAGGAACTCCGTGTTGCCCGGCAGCGCGGCGGTCCGGTTCGCGGTACAGCGCAGGAAAGCCCGCTCGGTGAGCAGCGAGCCGGGCCGGTAGGCGGCAAGCTGGTCGGGGCGGAGGTTGCCGCCCCGGAACGCCGGGCCACGGTACGACGCCAGCCGGCGCAGCCCCGACGTGATGCAGGCGACCGCCGGATCGGCCGGCGGCGCGTCCGTCCGCAGCATCGGGTCAAGCTCCGCCGCGAACTCGGTCAGGTAGACCCGCACCGCCACCAGATCGGTGACGATCGCCTCGTCCGGATCCCCGGAGGCGCGCAGCCCTGGCCGCTGCGACAGCAGCCGGCTCACCGACCGCGCGTGCACGTCGTACCGCCACTGCAACCGCGCCCGGAACTGACCCCGCTCCTCCGCCGAACTCCGATGCGCCGCGGCCCGGCCCGCTGCGGGCGGAGCCGGTGGCCTCGCTGCGGCCCCGGCCGGCGGCGTAACCGCCGGCACAGCCGAGCCGGCCGGCGGTGGCGCAACCCGCTGCGAGGCAGGCGGACCGGACGCCCCGTGCGGCGACGCCGCCGGCGCGGCGGCAGGCGGCACAGCCCCCGAGGCAGGCGAACCTCCCGATGGCGCGGCATCCGCCGCAACCCCCGGCGACGCAGGCGGCCTCGACATCCCTTGCGGCGACGGCACCCCCGAGACAGCCGAACCCGACGGCCCGGCCGACGGACGCGGCGCGGCATCCGGCGCCGCAGGCGGCCCAGATATCCCTTGTGGCGACGGTGCCGGCGCGGCCGATGGCGCCGGCACCCCGGACGCAGTCGAGCCCGCCAGCGGCGCGGCGGACGGGCGCGGCGCGCCCTCTTGCGACCCAGTCGGGCCAGACGTCCCTGGCTGCGAAGGGGCCGGCGGCACGACCCCGGACCCAGCCGAACCCGCCGACGGCGGTACGGCAGGCGGCGGCGTCGCCTCCGCGGGCGTTCCGGATACTCCGGCTGACGGTGTAGTCGCGGCGGGCGGCGGTACCGGGGACGGTGGTGCTGCGCCGACCGGGGGCGGTGCGACGGGCGTCTCGGGCGCGGAGGGCTGCTGCCGGCTCGCCGACGCCGAGTCATCAGGTCGATGCCCCCCGACGGCCGGGACGGGGCCGGCCGGGACGGGGGCGGCCGGCCCGGAGCCGGCCGAGACGGGGGCGGCCGAGACGGGGGCGGCCGGGACGGGGGGAGGTGCCGCCGCGGGCGGGGACGCGGGTTGCCCTGGCGCCGGCGGTAGCACCGCCGACCACTCGGCCGCGGCCGCGGGATCAGCCCCGGCCGGCAGGACCGGGTCGCGCGGCCCGGGCGGTTGCGGCGGCCCTGCCGGCGGTGCGGCACCGCCTGCGGCGGCTTCGGTCGGTGCAGCGACGCCGGGGCCGGCTGGCCGCTGGTCGCCGGGCATCGGCGGCTCAACCGGCTGGCGCCACTGGGCTCGTGGCACTGTGGCGGGCGGCGGCGCGGGGGTGCTGGCCGATGTCGTCGGGATGGCGGCCAGCCAGGAAACGGCCGCCGGCTCGCCTCCAACCGCGGGCGCATCCCCGGCCACCGCCTCGTCCCGGGCTACCGGCTCAACCCGGACCGGTGCGGCGACGCGAACAGCCGCCGCCGCGGGACCTTCCCCATCCGCAGGGGGCGGCGCGGCGAGCCCGTCCGCTGGCGCAGCGCCCGCAGTGGCCGGTGCCGCCGCCAGTGGTGGCGGGCCGGCCGCCGGCGGGTGAAGTGCGATGCGGGCCGGGCGTGGGAGGAGGTCAGTGCGAACCCGGGCGCGGCGCAGGCCGGGGAGCGTGACTGCCACGGCGGCGCCGGTGCGGCTGGGCGGGTAGCGGTGGAACGGGGTGGCCGCGACGAGTAGGCCGTCGCGGGTGATGTAGACGTGGCTGCTGCTGGCCAGGACGGGAACGCCTGCGGCATAGGCGATGCGGCGCGCGACGCCGGCCGGGTCGGCGGTCCGCGCCGGATCGGCGGCGACGGGCGGATCGGCCCGGCCGGCGACACCGGACGGACCGGCGGCCCGGGCCGGGGCAGCGGCAACACCCGGGACGGCCGGGTCGGCGACACCGGACGGATGGGCAGCCTCGGCTGGGGCAGCGGCAACACCCGGGACGGCCCGGCCGGCGGCACCGGTTGGACCGGCAGCCTGACCCGAGGCAGCGGCAACACCCGGGACGGCCGGATCTGCGGCACCGGTTGGACCGGCAGCCCGAGCTGGGGCTGCGCCCGGGACCGCCGGGTCGGCGGCACCGGTCGGATCAGCGGCCTGAGCCAGGGCTCCGCCCGGGACGGCCGGATCACGCGGGGCGGTGGGATGGGCGGGGCCGGGGGTGGCCAGGGCGAGGTCTGTGATCAGCAGGATGGGGCGGCCGGCGGACTCGGGGGCGGCGGCGAGGACGCGGCCCAACTCGTCCGGGGTGAGCCGGTCGGCGCGGTAGGAGAAGGCGCCCGGGATGGCCGGGGCCTCGACGGTGAACAGGCCGGGCCGGGTCGGGACGCGGCTGAGCGCGGTGCGGGTCCGCTGGTCCGGCCAGTCGGTCGGGGCCAGCCGGCGGCCGGACGGGGTGCGGGTGCTCTCCCGCACGATCCGGTCGAGGCGCACGTCGAGTCCACTTGCGACAGTCGCAGGCCGGGGCGGCGGCGCCGGGCGGCGGGCCGGCGCCCGGGTACCGCCGCGCGGCTCGATCCGGGACCAGCGGCCGTCCGGTGGGGCGGTCAGGGTGAGCGTGCCGGCAGGGTGGGCCGCGACCGAGCCGACCAGCAGCCGGTCCTGACCTATCCACAGTGGACGGTTGCCGGCCCGGACCGGGATCTGCAGGTAGTTGGCGAGCAGCCGGAGCTCACCGAGCCGGCCGCCCGGCTCGCCGTCGACCAGCAGCACCAGCTCACCGCAGCCGGCCCACTGCTCGCGGATCGCCCACAGCGCGTTCGCCAGGTCCCACGGCGTCCACGGTTGGTTCCCGGAGCGGTACGGCGTCACGGCGTCCGCCGGGTCGCGCCGGACCACCACGCCGAACCGGCCCGGCCGCCAGGCGGCCCGCCACCAGCGGTCGAACAGGTCCCGGATCGGCCCAGCGCCAGGGTGGTCGGGCGGGTCGAGTACCGCA
>Ga0307499_10000749_pt1 | contig 10624 bp, 6 predicted proteins | sample 13_S_MG_FD_201363 | JGI IMG/M metagenome (GOLD analysis project Ga0307499, IMG submission 201363) | Soil microbial communities from Populus trichocarpa stands in riparian zone in the Pacific Northwest, United States - 13_S | ecosystem: Environmental > Terrestrial > Soil > Riparian zone > Trees... | reverse complement strand
CGCCCTGCAAATGCGGCCGCGCGCCCCACATGAGGCGGCGGACCTGGGCGTGCGCCTGTGCCAGACACATGCACGTGAGGTCTATGGCTGCTACCTCGCCGTCGCGATTCCCTGGGCGCTGTTCTCCTTGTCGCTGTTCGAAGTGTCCCCGTGGCTTTCGATATTCGTGATGTGGTGGGCGAAGCCGTGGCTGGACCGCACCGTGCTGTTCGTACTGGCGCGCGCCGCGTTTGGACAGTCCACCGCCCTCGGCGACCTGTGGCGCGAGCAACGCGAGGTGTGGTGGGGCCGCTTGCTGGTGACCTGGACATGGTGCCGACTGTCACCCTGGCGTTCATTTACACAACCGGTCTACCAGCTCGAAGGACACTCGGTATTCCAGCTCCGTCGCCGCATCGCGCAACTGCGCCGCCGGCGCACTGGCTCCGCCTTCATGATGACCTCTGCGTTCGCATTCGCGGAGTCAGGCGTGGCCGCCGGGTTGTTGTCGCTGGTGTTCTGGTTCGGAACGCCCGGCCAGGGCTTCGACATCAAGAGTTTCATGGACGGTGAGGCGCACGTGGCCGTGCAGTTCTACGCAACGACCGCCTACGTGCTGGCGGTATTGTTCGTGGAACCTTTTTACGTGGCGGCGGGCTTTGGCATGTACCTCAATCGCCGCGCAGAGCTCGAGGCCTGGGACATAGAGCAGGAATTCCGTCGTGCGTTCGCGTCCTGAGCTCGCCTGGCTCGCGCTCGTGCTGCTGCTGTCGGCAGCGCCGGCGCTGCCGGCCGGCGAGGCGCCGAGCCGCGAGCAGGTCGATCGTGCGGTTGAAACCATCAAGGCCGATCCGGACCTCGCCAGTTACAAGACCGTGCGGCGGCTGGTCTGGGATGCAGAACCCGAAGACCGCAAGCCCACGGGCACGCCGCGATGGTTGCGCTGGATTGCGGATTTATTCTCCTGGATCGCGCAGACCTCGCAGATGCTCTTCTGGCTGCTGATCGCCGCCCTCGCCGCGATCATTGCCGTGTTCCTGTTGCGTCTGTTTTCCGCGCGCTCGTCCAAGACCCGCGGAAGGGGATTCGTTGCACCCACGCATGTGCAGGACCTGGACATCCGGCCCGAGAGTCTTCCCGACGACATCGGCGCCACCGCGCGCGATCTGTGGGACCGCGGTGAACGGCGCGCGGCGCTCGCGCTGTTGTACCGCGGACTGCTTTCGCGGCTTGCCCATACCTACGAAGTCCCGATTCGCGATTCGAGCACCGAGGGCGATTGCCTGACACTTGCCGCGCGCATACTCGATACGCGCCGCGTCGAATACGCCACCAAACTGGTGCGCACCTGGCAACGGGCGATCTACGGCGGTCTGGACATCGACAGCCCGGTGATCCATGAAATCTGCGCCGGATTCGACGCGCACCTCGACCGGCCATTGAACAGCGAACCGCCGCGCCGCGCCGCGTTCACCAGCGGAGCGGCCACGTGAAGGGCCGTGCCGTCACGATCCTGGTCGCACTCGGAGCGATCGCCCTCGTCGCCTGGGTCGCCGCCTACACGCAGTTCAAGGAAGTCCGGACTCCTGCCCCGCTGCACGGCGAAGCGGCGCGCAATCCCTTCTACGCCGCGATACGCCTGAGCGAGGAACTCGGAGCTGACGCCGTCTGGGAACGTGTGTTCATCGCGCCCCCCGCGGATGCCGTGATCATGCTCTCGCAATGGAACTGGTCGTTGAGCCGCGCGCGCCGCGAACGCATCGAGCAATGGGTCGAGGCCGGCGGCCGCCTGATCGTCGATGACTCGCTCATGGGAGGCATCGACGAATTCGCAGGCTGGAGCGGCGTCAGCGTGAAGGAGCCGCCGGAGGAATCCGACTCGCCCGAGGAAGAGGAAGAAGAAGAAAAAGCTGCACCGCCCGAGCGCAGAATACTCACCGCGCGGCGCAATGAGCCCGTCTGCCACAAGCTGAGCGAAAATGGCAGCACGCGGCAACTCGAAGTCTGCGGTGTCGACACGACGCGATCACTGACGGCCTCCCGGAAAATCCTGTGGTCGCTGCGAGACGGCGACGCGATTCATGCGCTGCGTACCCAGGTGGGGCGCGGCACTGTCACGGTGATCAACGGCTCGCCGTTCCGCCATCGCGATTTCCTGCTGGGAGATCACCCGCGGCTGTTCGTGACGCTGGCGCAGCTGCACCGGGGTGACGCCGTGGTGTTTCTCACCGAACAGGACCAGTCATCGTTGCTGGCGCTGGTGTGGCGATTCGGCGCACCGGCCGTGCTGCTGCTGCTGAGCGGCGTATTGCTGGCGTTGTGGCGCGCAAGCCCGCGCTTCGGCCCGCCGACGGCCCCCACCGAGGCCGTGCGACGCTCGCTGGCGGAACAGATTCGCGGCACCGGGCAGTTCGCGTTGCGTTTCGGCAGTGGCGAGTCGCTTCATGCGGCCACCACGCGTGCGCTGCGCGACGCGGCGATCCGGCGCTTTCCCTCCTATGACCGCATGTCGAGCAGCGAGCGCGTGACGGTGCTCGCCGGGGCCAGCGGAGTCGACGCCGGCGAGCTCGCGCCCGCGCTCAATTTTTCCGGACGCCGCAGCTCGCACGAGTTGCGCCAGTCCATCGCCATCCTCGAAGCCGTGCGACGACGCCTTTTAATACACAAGGTAAAACATGGAAACTGAATCCAGCACCATCCAGAAGGCCGCCGACCTTTTGACCAAGCTCCGCGCCGGCATTGCCGAGGCGGTGGTCGGCCAATCGCGCGTGGTCGAGGAAGTGGTGCTCGCGCTGGTTGCATCGGGGCATGTGCTCATCGAGGGAGTGCCGGGCCTCGGCAAGACGTTGCTGGTGCGCGCGCTGTCGCAGGCGCTGCAACTATCCACCGGGCGCGTGCAATTCACGCCGGACATGATGCCCTCGGACATCACCGGCCACGCGGTGCTGGACCCGAAGTCCATGGAGATGCGCATCGTGCGCGGGCCGGTATTCACTCACCTGCTGCTCGCCGACGAAATCAATCGCGCGCCGGCCAAGACGCAGAGTGCCCTGCTCGAGGTCATGCAGGAATACCAGGTCACTCTCGAGGGTCAGACGCACGCCCTGCCGAAACCCTTCATGGTCCTCGCCACCCAGAACCCGGTGGAAACCGAGGGCACCTATCCACTGCCCGAAGCGCAGCTCGACCGCTTCCTGTTCAAGATCGAGATCGGTTATCCCACGCTCGACGACGAGGTGGGTGTGGTCATCCGCTCCACCACGGACCAGGCCGGCGACGAGTTGCCGCTTTCGAAGGTGGTGCCGGTGCTCAACGAACGCATGGTGACCAGCCTGCAGACCATCGCCGCGCGCCAGCGCGTCGACCGCCAGGTCATCGACTACGCGGTGCGCATCGTGCGCGCGACCCGCGAGTGGGCCGGACTCGCGCAGGGCGCAGGTTCGCGTGGCGCGCTCGCCCTGGTGCGCGGGGCCCGCGCCGCGGCGCTGCTCGAAGGTCGCAACTTCGTGATCCCGGACGACGTCAAGCGGATCGCGCTGCCCGGGCTGCGTCATCGCATCGCGCTCGCGCCCGATGCGTTGCTCGAGGGGCGCAAACCCGACGATCTGCTGACCGCCGTGATCGAAAGCGTGGCGGCGCCGCGCCTCTGACGTGAAAATTCGAGTCATACCGAGCCGACGCCTGCTGTGGCTGCTCACCGGTGCGGGCACCGCCGCGGCGGTCGCCCTGTTCCTGGGCGCCGCCCTGGAGCGGGTCGCCTGGATCGCCGCGGTATTTGCCGTGGCGCTGTGCGTCGTCGTCGCCGTGGACTTTGCGCTTTCGCGCCGCTGGTGGCGGCAGTCCGCGGTGCGCATGCGGCGCCAGTTGCCGTCCGCATTCGCGATCGGCGTCAGGCAACTCGTGCACCTGCAATTCGAATCGACCGGCGACAGAATCCTGCCCTGCCAGGTGTTCGATCACTGCGACTCGAGCCTGCGCATCGCTGGCCTGCCCGCCGCCGTCGACATCCTGCCCAACAAGCGGGTCGACATCGCCTACGAGGCGATCCCGACGCGGCGCGGAGAAATCGGCTTCGAACCCGCGGATCTGCGCTTGCGCTCGGTGTTCGGGTTGTGCGAGTTGCTGGAACGCGTGGGTGAACCCGAGTCGCGGCGCTCCTATCCGGACTTTGCCCAGGTCGCGCGTTATGCCTGGCTCGCGGGCGACCGGCGCCTGCAGGAGATCGGCATCAAGACCTATCAACAGCGCGGCGAAGGCACCGACTTCAAGCAGCTCTCCGAATACCGTTACGGCGATCCGGTGCGTCACATCGACTGGAAGGCCACGCTCAGGCAGCAGAAACCCATCCTGCGCGAATTCCAGGACGAGCGCGATCAATGCGTGATGCTGCTGATCGATTGCGGGCGGCGCATGCGCGCCTACGACGCGGAAGAAAACATCGGAGGCGGACATTTCGACCAGGTGCTCAACGCCGTCATGTTGTTGTCCTACGTCGCGCTCAAGCAGGGTGACGCGGTTGGCGCGCTGACCTTCGGCACGCCGCCGGGCCACGAGCGCGTGTTCGCGCCGCGCAAGGGCGCGCACGCGCTGAACGCGCTCATGGGTGAGTTGTACGCGGTGCAGCCGACGCCGACACATTCGGACTACGTATCAGTGGCGCAGAACCTGCTGCGCAGGCATCGCAAACGCTCGCTGGTCATCGTCATCACGAATTTCCGCGATGAGGATTCGAGCGAGCTGTCGCATGCGCTCAAGCTGCTGCGCTCACGGCACCTGGTGATGCTGGCGAGCTTGCGCGAGAGTGTGGTCGGCGAACTGATCTCGCAGACGCTGAGCTCGGGAGAAGCGGCGCTGGATGTCGGCAGCGCGCATCTGTACGAGCAGTCGCGGCGTGAGGCCTTCAACCGTCTCGCCGCCCGCGACGCACTTATGGTCGACGCCGAGCCGCCGCGGCTGGGCATCGAGCTCGTCAACCGCTACCACGCGGTCAAGCGCGCCGGCATGATCTGAACGCGCGCCAGAACTACAGAAACTTCGGCAGTCCGGCCAGGAATCGTCTATCGGCGCCCTTGAGGCGCGCGTAGTCACTGTCGATGCGCTTGGCATAGAGGATGCGGGCATTCCTCGAACCCGCGGCGGCGCAGACGATGAGACAGAGGAACGCGAGCAGCAGGGCCGGACCCATGTCGAGGCCAGCGCTGGCCGCGATTACCGGAATGCCAATCAACCCGAAGATCGATCCGATCCATCCGAACCAGATCCACTGGCTCCGCTTGCGCGCATGCTCCTCGCACAGGCAGGGATCGATCTCCATGGACTTGCGCAACACCATTGCCACGATGATGTAGAGGATGGCGTAGGCGAGGAACAGCAGGTAGATCGCGGGGTGGTGCCAGTAGACCCGGCGGACCTTGCCCGGCGCCTCGGCCGGTGCATTGCACTTCACGCAGCGCTTTGGAAACGAGGCGCCATGCGACACGACCACCTGGTCGCCATCGCGCCAGACGCCTTCCTGCCTGGTGCCCGCCGCGGGAGCCTCGAGGCTCGCCTTCATCGGCGCGTACGGATTGTGATTGCCCATGGGTCCTCCGGGAGAGGCCTTTTTAGCTGAATTTCCGCGGAAAAATGCAGGTTTCAGGGCGAATCGTGACAGGCATCCCGTCGTCCGCTGCGCCGCGCAAACTACCATCACAGCCAAATGAACGTGGGAGACGTTCCATGAGCCTTGCCTATCCACCGGGCCCGGCCTCGGTGCCGCCGAATCTCACCGCGCCCAGCGCCGCGTACAAGCGTCACGCCTGGCTCGCCATGCTGGGCCTCGCCGGATTCATCGCGCTGTACTTCGCACTGTCGGCGTGGTTCGCATGGACCGCCTGGCGCCTGCTCGGCGGCATGTTCGGCGCGAACGGCAACTTCGATCTGGCGGGATTCATCGCGGGCGTGTGCGCCGTCTTCCTGGCCATATTCATGCTCAAGGCCCTGCTGTTCATCCAGCATCGATTCGATATCGAGGACATCGAGGTCACGCGCGCGCAGCAGCCGATGCTGTTCGAGTTCATCGATCGCCTGGCGGACGAGGCGCGCGCCCCGCGTGCGCACAAGGTCTACCTCTCACCGCGCGTCAACGCGGCGGTGTTTTACGACCTGTCGCTGCTGAACCTCATCATTCCGTCGAAGAAGAATCTCGAGATCGGCCTGGGGCTGGTGAACGTCGTCAGTCTCGGCGAGCTCAAGGCGGTGCTGGCGCATGAGTTCGGGCATTTTGCCCAGCGCTCCATGGCCGTGGGCCGCTGGGTGTACGTCGCGCGACAGATCGCCGGCCACGTGGTGGCGCGCCGCGATGCGCTGGACCGACTGCTCGCGCAGCTTTCGCGCATCGACCTGCGCGTGGCCTGGGTGGGCTGGATCCTCTCCATCATCGTGTGGTCGATCCGCTGCATCATGGACGTGTTGTTTCGCGTCGTGCTGCTCGCGGAACGCGCCTTGTCGCGCCAGATGGAATTCCAGGCGGATCTCGTGGCCGTGTCGCTGACCGGCAGCGATGCGCTGATTCACGCGCTGCACCGGCTGCACGCGGCCGACGACGCCTGGGACAAGACCCTGTCATTCGCCAACAAGGAAGCCGGCAGCAAGCGCGGCATCACCGACCTGTTCGCGGTGCAGTCGCGCATCATCGATCGCATGCGCGAGATCCTCAATCAGCCCAGCTACGGCGTGGTGCCGCCGCTGCCCGCGCAGTCGCCCGACACGCATCGCCTGTTCAAGTCCGAGCTCGCACAACCGCCGCGCATGTGGCTCACGCATCCGCCCAGCTCGGACCGCGAGCAGAACGCCAAGCAGCACTACGTGGCCGCGCCGGTGGACGAACGCAGCGCGTGGGAGCTGTTCGAGGATCCGCAGGCACTCAAGGAGAAGATGTCGGCGCATGTGTTCCGCTCGGCCGAGAAGATCGAGCCCACGCCCTGGACGAAAACCCTGGAGCATCTCGAGAAGCTCTACGGACGCGCCTTCCTCGATCGCAAGTACCACGGCGTGTATCTCAATCGCTCGCCGGTGCGGCACGTCAAGACCGCCGCCGAACTGTACGGCCCGCCGCCGGCCGCTGAAGAGATCGCGCGTTCGCTGAGCTCGCTGTATCCCCAGACGCTCGCGAAGGACGTCGAGCAGCTCACCGAGAAGCTGGAACAGAAATACGCCCTGCAGGCATTGCGCGACGAAATCGCGCAGGCGCCCGGCGGCATCATCCGGCACAACGGCGAGGAGCTGCGGCGCGCCGATCTGCCGCGGGCCATCGCGGTGCTGGAGCGGGAAATCGCGGCCGTTCGCACCACCCTCGAGACGCACGACAAGCGTTGCCGCAGCACGCACCTGGCCGCGGCACGCAAGCTCGAGAAGGGCTGGCCCGAATACCTGCAGGGGCTCGCGGCCGCCCTGCACTACGCCGATCACTCCGAAGCCAACCTGCGCGACGCGCAGGGCTACGTGGCCAACATCTACGGCATCGTCACCGCCGATGGCCGCGTGAGCTCGAGCGAACTCAAGCGGTTGATCAGCGGCTGCGAGGAGCTCTACGCGGCGTTGAATGCGGTGTACGCCCAGGTGCCGCAGGTGACGCTCGACCGCACGCTGTTGCGACGGCTCGAGGCCGAGAGCTGGTCGGCCATGCTCGAGGAATTCAAGCTGCCGCCGCCGCATCGCGAGAACATCGGCGAATGGCTCAACGTCATCGATAGCTGGGTCGGCGGAACGCTGCACGTGCTCTCGTCGATGCGCGACGCGGCACTGGAGCAGTTGCTGCTCGCGGAAAGCCAGGTGGCGAAGTTCTCCGAAGCCACCAGGATGAAACCGACGGACGCTCCTCCGGCTTCGGCGCTGCCGCGCGAATACCGCACCATGCTGCCCGGCAAGGAACGTCCACGGCAGAAACGGCTCGACTGGTGGGATCGTTTCCAGACGGCGGACGGCGTGTTTCCCGCCATCGCGCGCTCCAGCGTCGCACTCGGCGTGGTGGGCAGCGTGATCGCGGTGGGCGCCCACGTCGGCACCTCGAGCGTCACCATCTTCAATGCACTCTCCCAACCCGTGCTGGTGCAGATCGCCGACGCGCGCCAGCTGGTTTCACCGTACACACCCGTCACGCTGGACATCCCGCAGACCGGCAAGGTGAGCGTGCGGACATTCACTGCCGGGGATCAGCTCATAGAGTCTTTCGAAGAAGAACTGACCGGCGCGAATAGCAAATACGTATACAACGTGGCGAGCGCGGCGCCCCTGTTCCAGTGGACCGCGGTGTACTCGGAAGCGGGTGCGAATTCGAATCCGCCCGCCGAACAGCCGCTGGGCACCGTGCGATGGTCGGTGACACATGTCGACCATGTGTTCGAAGAGCCGCCCGCGACCATCCAGATCGAGAAGAATTCGCGCGGCTATCGCGACGTGCTGACCGCCGCCTGGCAGGCGCCACCCGAGCGCCAGGCGGAATTCGTGCCCGTGGAGGCAGACCGCGCAAAGCTCATTCTCACGCACGCGCGCTGGGATGCGACCAATTCCACGCACATCATGGAATGGCTGCGTCTCGCCTCCGGGCTGCCCGGCTTCGAGCAGGTGTTCGTATCGCGCATGAAGGAAACCGCGTCGGACGTGGTGTTGCTGCGATTCGAGCAGGACAACGCCGGCGAGAAACACGCCGATGTCTGCACGCGGCACCGCGCCCTCGCCGAGGCAACACCCACCGCGGCCGACCTGGCCTATCTCAGCATCCGTTGCGTCGTTGACGAGACGGATCAAAGCGCGCAGTTCCTGGCCGCGCATGCGAAGTGGCCCGACCACCCGTGGCTCACACTTGCAGCCGCCGCAACTCATGCCGAAGCCGGCGACTATGCCGCCGCGGGCCCGCTGTACGACCAGGCTCACATACGACTGCCGGCGATGCGCGAATACTTCGCCGTCGATGTCGCGCGCATGCGCCGGCTCAACGCGGGTGACTCCCGTCCCGACATCAACGAGCTCGCGCGGCACTCCACGCAGCTCGGAATGTTCGCCGCGATCGAATCCGGCAAGGACGTCGCCGGCACACCGCTCGAGGCCTACGCCGCGCTGGCGCGCGGACAACTCGAAGATGCCGTGCGACTTGCGAAGGCATCGGGCAAGGGCAGCGAATCCGTGATCTGGCTGGCCGCCGCTTCCGATGGCGCCAGCCGGCAGATCGTCCAGTCGGCACTGAGCCTGCCGCTGAACGACGAGGCCGACCCCACCTGCATGTTCGCCATGTATGGAATCGCCGTGCGCGAAAGGCGCGATCCGTGGCGTTACGCACGGCGCATCGAGGCTGCGCTCGGTGCCAAGGCCAGGCCTGCGCTGGATTTCCTCGAACAGATTCGCGCGGGCGCCGATCCCCTGCTGGCGCGCGAGAGCCTGCCGGCCATGGATGTCCGCGTGCGGCTCTATGCGCAGAACGCCGCGTTGCTCATGCTCGGTGCGCGCACACCCATCGGCTGGCGCGACGAAATCTCGCGTGGACTGTTCGTCGGCGAACGCGAATACCTGCATGCCGCCACGGGCGATGAATCGCCGCGCAAGCGCCGGCGTGAGCAACAACAGGCGGATGATGGGCGGCAACCGGCGCGCATCGTCAGCACGCCGGTGGGCTGAGCGAATCCTTCGACTATGCTGCGCGACTCGCCGCCGCGACACACCGCGGCGCGGTTTCGCGCAGGCCCATCGAAAGCAGCGCCGCGAGAATGGGCAGGCAGAACATGATCCACAGCGGCGCGCTCAAGCCGTGCGCGTCGGCGGCCATGCCGGCGAGCGACGGGGCCGCCACGCCGCCCACGCCTTCGCCGACTCCCATGATGATGCCGAGCGCCGTGGCGGTGTGACGCGCGTCGATGGTCTCCGACGGGATCGTCGCCATGAACAGCGGAAACGCGCCGACCACTGTCCAGCCGGCGAAGAACAGCGCGCCGAGCGCGACTGTCGAACCGCCAAAATTCAGCGCCGCGAGCGGCAGGATCACTCCCGTGGCGCACACGAAGATCATGGTCGGCTTGCGGCCGACGTAGTCGGAGATTCCGGGCGCCACGAAGCCGGCGACCGCGGCCGACACACCGAGCACGCCGATGAGGCCGCTCATGGTCTCCGGTGACAGCCCACGCAAATTCACCAGAAACAACGGCAGGAACACGAAGCCGATCACCAGGTGCGACACCAGCAGGATCGAGATCCCGACGCACAGCAGGATGTTGCGATTCCCCAGCACTTCGCCCAGCGTCAGTTGCTCGCGCGTCGCGTGAGCAAAATCGCGCGCGGGTTCGCGCACCAGGAACCAGATCAACGCCGCGCTCACCAGGCCCGGAATCGCCGCGAGAAAGAATGACTGGCGCCAGCCGAAATGCACGGCGAACGGCACGAGGATCAGTGACGCGGCCGTGGAGCCGAGCAGGTTCGAGCCGAAGTTCTGCATGAAGCCCATGGCGAAGCCGCGGCGCTCGGGCGCGACTTCCACCACGGTGAGGGCCTGGCTGACGGGCAGCACACCTCCCTCGGCGATTCCCATGAGCAGCCGCACCGCGAACAGCGCCAGGAACGAGGTGACCAGACCCGACAGCGCCGAGCAGGCGGCAAACACCACGGTGACGAGGATGAG
>Ga0307499_10000748_pt1 | contig 10626 bp, 5 predicted proteins | sample 13_S_MG_FD_201363 | JGI IMG/M metagenome (GOLD analysis project Ga0307499, IMG submission 201363) | Soil microbial communities from Populus trichocarpa stands in riparian zone in the Pacific Northwest, United States - 13_S | ecosystem: Environmental > Terrestrial > Soil > Riparian zone > Trees... | reverse complement strand
CTGACCGTGCTGGCCGCTGGTGGCGCCGCGGTCGAGGCGATGGTCCGCGGCGGCTTCGACCTGGCCGCCCGGCTGCTGGCGTTCCCGCTGCCGGTGGTGGCCGCGTGCGGCGGGCATGCAGTGGCGATGGGCGTTTTCCTGCTGCTGTCCGCCGACTACCGGATCGGCGCCGACGGGCCGTACCGGATCACCACGAACGAGGTCGCGATCGGGCTGGCGCTGCCCCGGGTCGCGGTCGAGATCATGCGACAGCGGCTGACCCCGGCACACTTCAACCGCGCCGCGCTCCTGGCCGAGGTGTACCCGCCCGCCGACGCCGTCACCGCCGGCTTCCTGGACCGGGTGGTGCCCCCCGCCGACCTCGCCGGCATCGCTCACGACACCGCGGCGGCGCTCGCCCGGCTCAACCTGGCCGCCCACGCCGCCACCAAGCTCCGGGTCCGCGAACCCGCCCTGGCGGTCCTCCGCGCCGGCCTCACCGCCGAAGAGCTGACCCTCGGCACCCGGGACGCCGTCGCGGACGCGACCGCGTAGCGGCTGCCCGTACCCGGCATCAGTGGCCGGGCGCGGTGGCGCGGCGGCCGCGGATGCCGGCCAGCAACCGCGGTGCGCGCCCGGAGAGCACCCGGCAGACGTCCTCGACCGGCTGATCGGGACGACCGAACACCTGGTCAGCCGTGTAGTAGAGGATTTCCCATCCGGCCCGGCGCAGATCCATGTGCCGGGACACGTCCTTGCGCTGCTGGCGTTCCTCGGCGTGCACGCCGCCCTGGTACTCCACCGCCAGCCGGGCCTCGGCGTAACTCAGGTCCGGCTCGGCGAGCCAGCCGCCGTGCTCGTCGCACACCGGCTCGTTGACGCCAGGCCGGGGTAGACCCGCGCGCACCAACGCGACCCGGAGGTGACTCTCCGGCCGGGACCGGGCCCGACCGTCCAGCAGGCCGGCCGCCATCCGGATCCGGGCGGCCCCGGGCCGGCGTGCCCGGCGCAGCGCCGCCGCGTGCAGCTCCTCGGGACCGGCCAGCCCGAAGTGCAATGCCGCGTCGCCGGCAGCGACGAGATCCGGTAGGGACAGCGTCGCCGCGAGGTCGTACCAGGTCCGCGATACCGACGTCACCGGAAGCCCGTGGCGGGTACCGAGGTCGCCGGCGGCGAGCGTCCAGCGGTGGGTGACCAGCTCCGGTCGCCGCGGCGCCGTGGTGTGCCGACCTCCGCGCGGCCCGGCCGGGACGGTCACGTGCTCCAGGGTCTGGCGCGGCAGCCACAGCCCGTGCAACCGCGCCGCGGTCGGACCACTGAGTACGGTGCCCGCTGGGAGCGCCGCCAGAATCGCGGCGAGCCGGGGAACCTCGGAGGCCGCCAACGCGGGCGGCAACCAGACACCACGAACAACCCGCACCAGACGGTCTGCATCAGCGATCCTCGGCATTGGACCAGCCTCCCGTACCGGTCCGCCGCCCCGCTGACGTCATCCACAGCCTGTGGATAACGCCGCCCTTCCCGGACGGCACCATCCCTCACGCGGTGCCGACAGCGCGGAGACCGATGAGCACATCCCTGCGGCGGTGACGACTTCGCGGGCACCGGTGATGGCGCAGAGCCGCCACCACCCACACGAAGTCACCACCGCCGGAGGGACACCCTCACCACACGACCCAACTCATCACTGGAGCGACGCGGTGCTGGCGCCAACGGCGGCGAGGACGTCGCGGGCACCGGTGAGCACATCCCCCCGGCGGTGACGACTTCGCGGGCACCGGTGATGGCGCAGAGCCGCCACCACCCACACGAAGTCACCACCGGCGAAGGGACACCGCCACCGGACGACCCAACTCATCACTGGAGCAACCCCGGCGGTGACGCCTTCGCGGAGACCGGTGAGCACATCCCCCCGGCGGTGAGGACTTCGCGGGCACCAGTGATGGCGCAGAGCCGCCACCGCCCACACAAAGTCACCACCAGCGAAGGGACGCCCTCACCAGAGGACCCAACTCATCACTGATCGACCCGCCGCTGGCGCCTCCGGCGGTGACGTCTTCGCGGAGACCGGTGAGCACATCCCTCCGGCGGTGAGGACTTCGCGGGCACCAGTGATGGCGCAGAGCCGCCACCGCCCACACGAAGTCACCACCGGCGAAGGGACGCCCTCACCAGACGATTCAACTCGTCACCGGAGCGACCCGCCGCTGGCGCCGGCGGCCGTGGACGCCGGCACTGGACGGTGGCGCGGTGCGGGGATCAGGGGGTGAGGAGGCGGAGGGCGCGATGGGCCAGCGCGGTTACCTGGACGCCGCGGTCGGCCATGCGGGGGTCGGTGGTCTCGCCGCGCTGCCAGCGGGCGTACAGCTGCTGCAGGATGATCAGGGTCTTCCAGCAGCCGTAGGCCTCGTACCAGTGCACGTCGGTGAGGTCGAGACCGCGGCGGGCGGCGTAGCGGGCGACGACCTCGCGGCGGGTGGGTAGGCCGAGGGTCTGCAGGCCGGGGATGACGCGGGTGCCGGCGTCGGGGCGGTCGGCCGGGTCGGGCCAGTAGTTGAGCAGGGTGCCGAGATCGACCAGCGGATCGCCGAGGGTGGCCATGTCCCAGTCGAAGACGGAGCTGACCCGGTCCGGGTCGGCCGGGCGGAACTGGCAGTTGTCGATCTTGAAGTCGTTGTGCACGATCGCGGCCGGGCCGGACCCGGGCTGGCCGGCGGCGAGCAGGTCGGCGACCCGGTCCACCGGCCCGGGGTCGCCGGCGGGCACGCCGGGAGCGCCCGGGGCGACGGCGGCCCAGCGCTTCCGCCAGCCGGCCAGCTGCCGGGTGAGGTAGCCGTCCGGGCGGCCGAGGTCGGCCAGCCCGCAGGCGTCCGGACGTACCTCGTGCAGGTCGGCGAGCGCGTCGACGACGGCGAGGCCGACCCGGCGGCCGGCGTCCGGTAGGTCGGCCATCGGTGCCGGCAGCCGGCCCCAGATCACCACGCCCGGCCGGTACTCGCTGACCAGGAAGTGCGCGCCGAGCACGGCCGGGTCGGCGCAGTAGGCCAACGCCCGGGGGGCCCGGTCGTACGCCGGGTTCAGCCGGGACAGCACCCGGTACTCGCGGTGCATGTCGTGCGCGCCGACCGCGATCTGGCCGAACGGTGGGCGGCGCACCACCAGCCGGTCCGCGCCGACGGTCACCAGGTAGGTCAGGTTCGCCGACCCGTTCGGGAACTGCAGCACCGAGAACGGCCCGGCCAGCGCCGGCAGTTCGGCCCGCAGCCAGCCCTCCAGCGCGGCCCAGTCCAGCTCCTCGCCGGCCCGGACCGGGGCAACCTCCGACACCCCACCGCCGCCGCCGGCGCCCGGCCCCGGACCGGCCCCGGCGTCCGCCGTCCCGGCCGAGCCGGTGGCTGGCCCGGCCGGCGCCGCGGGGCGGTGACCGGGCGGCTGGTCCGGGGGCGGCACGGTCGGGTGGTGAGACGGGTCGAGCGGCACGCGGACCTCCGTCCAAGCAGGGCTACCGACCTCATTCTGACCCGGGGCCGAACGGCGCGCGCCGGTGCGGCCGCCGAGGCGCCCGGGGCAGCCGACAGGACCCGATCCGTCCGTCGACGGCGCCCGATCGGCCCGACCGCCGGCACGCTGCCCGGGACCACGCAGCCGACGGCCGTCCCTGAAGCCCGTCGGGCCGCCGGCACGACCGCGGCCACGCCGCCACGACCACGCCGCCCACGGCCCCACCGGGCCCAGGGACGGCCAGATCCGGGACGCCGGCCCGCTGTCCACCGAGGCCCGGCACAAGGACCCGGACGCCGCCGGCCAGATGACCCTGAAGTACGGCGGATGACCCTGCAGCGCGGCGGGGAGGCCGTCGGCGGCTGATCCGGCCCGGGTGCCGATTTCCGCCGTACGGATCAGTACACCGGTACCCAGAAGGCGCCCTACGCTGTCGGCCGTGACGACGACGCAGGCGCCGTCCGCGGCGCTCGACCGGTACTTCCAGATCAGCGCCCGCGGGTCCACCGTGCAGCGCGAACTGCGCGGCGGGCTCGTGACGTTCGTGACGATGGCGTACATCGTCGTGCTGAACCCGCTGATCATCGGCACCGCGCCGGACGCGGACGGCCGGCTGCTCGGCATCGGGCCGGTGGCCGGGGTGACCGCGCTGGTCGCGGCGGTGCTCACGATCCTGATGGGGGTGGTCGGCCGGTTCCCGCTGGCGCTGGCCACCGGGCTCGGGCTGAACGCGTTCCTGGCGTTCAGCGTGGCCACCCAGATGTCCTGGCCGGACGCGATGGGCCTGGTCGTGCTGGAGGGCCTGGTGATCACCGTGCTGGTGCTCACCAGGTTCCGGACGGTCGTGTTCAACGCGGTCCCGGGCCAGCTGAAGCTGGCCATCGCCGCCGGGATCGGGCTGTTCCTGGCGTTCGTCGGGCTGGTCGACGCCGGCGTGGTGCGCCGCCCGGCCAGCGGGACGGTGCCGGTGCAGTTCGGCGTCGGCGGCTCGCTGCGCGGCTGGCCGATCCTGGTGTTCGCGGTTGGCCTGCTGGTGATGGCGGTGCTGGTGGCCCGCCGGGTCCGCGGCGCGATCCTGATCGGCATCGCGGTCGCCACCGTGCTCGCGGTGATCGTGGAGGCGATCGGCGACATCGGCCCGGCCGGCCCGCAGAACCCGACCGGCTGGCAGCTGAGCGTGCCGAAGCTGCCGGACCAGGTCGCCGGGTTGCCCGACCTCTCCCTGGTCGGCAACTTCTCGCTGTTCGGCGGGTTCAGCCGGATCGGCGTGCTGGCCGCCGCGCTGATCGTCTTCTCGCTGCTGCTGGCCGACTTCTTCGACACGATGGGCACGGTCGTCGGCGTCGCCGCCGAGGCCGACCTGCTGGACGAGACCGGCCGCGTGCCCGACCTGGAGCGGATCCTGCTGGTCGACTCGCTGGCCGCGGCCGGCGGCGGCGCGGCCAGCGCGTCGTCCGCGACCAGCTACATCGAGAGCGCGGCCGGGGTCGGCGACGGCGCCCGGACCGGGCTGGCCAGCGTCATCACCGGGCTGCTGTTCGTGGCGGCGCTGTTCTTCACCCCGCTGGTCTCGCTGGTGCCGGCCGAGGCCGCCACCCCGGCGCTGGTCATCGTCGGCTGCCTGCTGATGGCCCAGCTGCGGCATATCGACCTGGACGACTTCAGCATCGCGCTGCCGGCCTTCCTCACCATCGCGGTGATGCCGTTCACGTTCAGCATCGCCAACGGCATCGGCGCCGGGTTCATCAGCTACGTGGTGCTACAGGCGGTCCGCGGCCGGGCCCGGGCGGTGCACCCGCTGCTCTGGCTGGTGTCGGTGCTGTTCGTCATCTACTTCGCGATCGAGCCGCTCAAGACGCTGTTCGGCGTCGACTGAGCGCCGGCCGGTTCGCCCTCGGCCGGGTCGCCGCCGTCCGGTTCACTGCCGTCCGGGTCGCTGCCGTCCGGGTCGCTGCCGTCCGGGGCGAAGACGGCCGGTAGGCCGCCCAGGGTGGCCAGGGTGAGCAGCGCGACCGCGGCGAGGATGCCGGCGTTCGTCAGCTCGACCACGTGCATCCCGTGCACGAACGCCTGGTTCGCGGCGCCGGCGACGGCCCGGGCCACCCCGGCGGGCAGGGTGGCGGCGCTGTCCAGGGCGGCGCCGAGCGAGTCGCGGACGCCGCCGGTGGCCGGCGCCGGCACCCCGTCCGGGACGTTCACGGTGTTCCGGTAGGCGCCGTTCAGCACGGTGCCGAGGATGGCCATGCCGAGCGCGCCGCCGAGCTCCATCGCGGTCTCCGAGATCGCGGCGGCCGCGCCGGCCCGCTCCTTGGGCACCGTGGCCAGCACCGTGTCGCCGGTGACGGCGAAGGTGAGCGTGGCGCCGAGGCCGCCGACGAGCATCGCGACCAGCATCGTCGCGTACCCGGTGGAGACGCCGATCCGCAGGTAGAGCAGCTGGGCCAGGGCGGCCAGGGCCAGCCCGAGCGCGACCACCCGGCCGCGGCCGAGCCGGCCCACCAGCGGGGTGGCCAGGGCCGCGCCGACCATCGCGGCGCCCGCCCCGGGCAGCGCGGCCAGCCCGGACCGCATCGGCGACCAGTGCCGCACCAGCTGGAAGTACTGCGCGAACAGCAGCGACATCCCGATCAGCGCGAACATCGCGGCCATGTTGGCGCCGATCGAGCCGGAGAACGCGCGCCGGCGGAACAGCCGGACGTCGATCAGCGGCTGCGCCACCCGGGTCTGCCGCCAGCCGAACGCGGCCAGCCCCAGCACGCCGACCCCGGCCGCGGCCAGCACCCGCGGGTCGGTCAGCCCGTCCCGGACCGACTCCTGGATCGCGTAGACGACGCCGAGGATGCCGGCGATCGACAGCAGCGCGGACGCCGCGTCCAGCGGGCGCGGGTCCGGGTTGCGCGACTCGGGCAGCACCAGGACGCCGGCGACCAGCACCACCGCCAGCACCGGCAGGTTGATCAGGAACACCGAGCCCCACCAGAAGTTGTTCAGCAGCGCGCCGCCGACGATCGGGCCGAGCGCGATCCCGCCGGCGCTCATCCCGGTCCAGATGCCGATCGCGGTGGTCCGCTCCCGGGGGTCAGTGAACACGTTCCGGATGATCGAGAGGGTGGACGGCATGATCGTGGCGCCGGCGATGCCGAGCAGGCCACGGCTGACGATCAGCATCTCGGCGCTGCTGGCGTACGCGGTCAGCGCGGACGCGACACCGAACGCGCCGGTACCGATCAGCAGCAGCCGCTTCCGGCCGATCCGGTCCCCGACGTTGCCCATCGTGACCAGCAGCCCGGCCAGCGCCAGGCCGTACACGTCGGCGATCCAGAGCACCTGGCTGGCGGACGGGTCCAGGTCCCGGATCAGCCCCGGGATGGCCAGGTGCAGCACGGTGAGGTCGATCGCCAGCAGCAGCGCGGCCAGGCAGGCGATCGTCAGGGTGGCCCACTTGCGGGCGGCTCCGAGTTCCATGCCCGGCAGCCTGGGCGGGCCCGCTGACCGGCCACGCACCAAGCGCTGACCGTGGGGGGTCTGACGGCTCTTCGGCGGCGCCAAGAACCATCGGATACCCGCTACGGCCAGCTGACCGAGGTCCAGGCGTCGGCCGCCCGGGCCGGCAGGCCGAGGTAGTCGAGCAGGTCGGTCGGGCGCATGGCCGTTCCCCGCCTGGCGGCCGTCCGGTACCGGGGCCCGCCGAGGGCGGCAAGGGTCGCGGCGACGACCGGGCCGGCGTCGGGGTCGGTGGCCAGCGGCGCGCCGCGCAGCATCTCGGCGGCACCGAGCAGCACGGCCGCCCGGTCCAGCTCGCCGGCGCGCAGCGCGAGGCCGGCCAGCCCGGCGGCGGCGCCGGCGGCGATCGGCAGGTGCCACTGGCCGACGCTGAACGCCAACGCCTCCCGGTACGCGGCCTCGGCGGCCGGTGGCGCGCCCTCGGCGTCGGCGGTACGGCCCAGCGCGACCAGGATCTGGGCGCGGACGCTGTTCACGCCGAACGAGCCGGGCGGGCAGCTGGCCAGCGCGGCCTCCTGCAGGCGGCGGCCGTCGGCGAGCGCACCGTCCCGGCGGGCCAGGTCGCCCAGGCCGCTCAGCGCGCGGGCCAGCGTGGCCGGCGCGCCGGCGCGGCGGGCGCACTCGGCGGCCAGCTGGTAGTCGGCGCGGGCGGCGGGCCGGTCGCCGGCCAGCGCGCCGGCGTCCGCCCGGCCGCTGAGCGCGTCGGCCAGGTCCTCGCCGGCACCGAGCTGGCTGACCAGCTCGATCGCCTCCGTGCACAGCGCCCGGGCGGTGGCCGGGTCGCCACGCAGGTAGCCGAGCTGACCGAGCTGACCGACCGCCATCGCCATCCCCCACCGGTCCCCGACCGCGCGGAACGCGGCCAGCGCGGCCTCGAACGGCGGCTGCGCGCCGGCCAGGTCGCCGCCGAACAGCCGGCGGAACCCGGCGCTGACGTGCACCAGCGCGGCCGACCACGGGTCGTCGACGAGCTGGGCGACCTGCATTTCGGTCACATCGACGTCCGGCGGCGGCGGGCCGGCGGTCACCGCCCACAGCACGTGCAGCGCCGGGTCGCGGGCCGGCCGGTCCAGCGCCCGCATCAGCTCGGCGGCCCGGCGCAGCGGCCCGGCCAGCTCCGCCAGCCGCTGGGTGCCGAGCCCGGTCGCGGCCAGCACGGTCAGCACGTACTCGTCGGACAGCTCGGCGAGCAGGCCGGCGGCCGGCTCGGGGCCGAGCCGGGCGAGCAGGTCCCGGGCCAGCGGGGCGCCCTCGCTGGTCTGCCCGCGCAGGTACCAGAACCAGCACTGCGCGGCGGTCAGCCGGAGCGCGAGCGCCGGATCGGCGGTGACCGCCCAGCGCAGCGCGGCGTGCAGGTTGCCCTGCTCGGCCGCCAGCCGGGCCAGCCAGTCCAGCTGCTCGGGGCGGCGCAGCCAGCGGCCGGCCTGCTGGGCGAGCGCCAGGAAGTAGCTGGCGTGGGCGCGGCGCACCGCGTCGTCCTCGCCGGCCCCGGCCAGCCGCTCGGCCCCGTACGCGCGGACCGTGTCGAGCATCCGGTACCGGTCGCCGGTCGCCTCCAGCAGCGACTTGTCCACCAGGCTGGCGAGCAGGTCGACGGCGTCGGCCTCGGCCAGCCCGCAGACCCGGGCGACCGCGGCCGCGGTGGCGCCGCCGGCGAACACGGTCAGCCGCGCGGCCAGCGCCCGCTCGTCCTCGGCGAGCAGCTCCCAGCTCCACCCGACCACCGCGCGCAGCGTGCGGTGCCGGGGTGCGGCCGTCCGGTCGCCGCGGGACAGCAGCCGGAACCGGTCGTCCAGCCGGCCGGCCACCTCGGCCACCGGCAGCGACCGCAGCCGGGCCGCGGCGAGCTCGATGGCCAGCGGCAGCCCGTCCAGCGCGGCGCAGATCCGCAGCACCGCGGCCAGGTTGCCGGCGTGCACGGTGAAGTCGGGCCGTACCGCCGCGGCCCGGTCGGTGAACAGCCGGACCGCCGGGTAGTCGGCGGCGGCCCCGGCGGTGACCTCGCCGCTGGGCACGCCGAGCATGGCGACCGGGCAGAGCGCCTCGCCGGTGATGCCGAGCGGCTCGCGGCTGGTGGCCAGCACCCGCAGCCGCGGGCTGCCGCCGAGCAGCCGGCGCGCCAGGGCGGCCGCCTCGTCCAGCACGTGCTCGCAGTTGTCCAGGATGAGCAGCAGGCGGCGGCCGGCCAGCGCCGCGGTGATCCGCTCCAGCGCCGGCGGCCCGGGCCCACCGGCCGGGCTGAGCAGCCCCGCTTCGCGCAGGCCGAGTGCGGTCAGCACGGCCAGCGGCACCTCCGCGCCGGCGCCGACCGGGGCGAGGTCGACGAAACAGACCTCGCCGGGCTGCCGGCCGCCCGCCTCGATCGCCAGCCGGGTCTTGCCGGCGCCGCCGGGGCCGGTCAGCGTGACCAGCCGGCCGGCCGACAGCAGCGCGCCGATCCGGCCCAGCTCGGCCGACCGCCCGACGAAGCTGGTCAGCTGCGCCGGCAGCGGCGGCAGGATCCCGGCCGGTGGGGCGGCAGCCGGCTCGGCCGCCGAGCCGCGCAGCAACTCCAGGTGTACGGCGGCCAGCTCGGCGGACGGGTCGGCGCCGAGCTCGTCGGCCAGCACCCGGCGGGCGTCGGAGAAGACCAGCAGCGCCTCGGCGGTACGCCCGCTGCCGTGCAGGGCCCGCATCAGCAGCGCCCGGGCCCGCTCGCGCAGCGGCTGCTCGGCGGTGAGCTCCTGCAGCGCGGGTACGGCCGCGCGGCAGCCGCCGCCGGCCACCTCCGCCTCGGCCCGGTCCTCGATCGCGGCCGCCCGCAGCTCGGCGAGCCGGGCCGCGGCGGTGGGCGCGAACGGGGCGTCGGCGACGTCGGCCAGCGCCGGGCCGCGCCACAGCGCCAGCGCGCCGGCCAGCAGCCCGGCCGCGCCGGTGTGGTCACCGACCGCGAGCGCCTGCTGACCGGCCCCGGCCAGCCGCTGGAACCGGTGCGCGTCCACCTGGTCCGGGTCGACCGCGAGCCGGTAGCCCGCGGGGTGCAGCTCGACCAGCCGCCCGTCGCCGAGCCCGCGCCGCAGCCGGGAGACCTGCGACTGCAGCGCGTTCGCCGCGTTGTCCGGCGGGTGCTCGCCGTACAGGCCGTCGATCAGCCGGTCCGGGCCGACGACCTGGCCGGCGGACAGCGCGAGCAGCGCCAGCAGCGCGCGCGGCCCGGGGCCGCCGACGGTGATGGCGGCGCCGTCGTCCGCCCACGCCGCCACCGGACCGAGCACCCCGAACCGCACGCCGCGATTCTCTCCCGGCCGCCGGTGCCACCGGTGCCGGGTTGGCACCGCGGGTGACGCGTTCGGGCCGCGGGTGACGCGCCGGGCCCGTCACCCGCGACCCGAAGTCGTCACCGCCGGAGCCGATCCGGCACCGGCGCGGCGCCCGGAACCGCGGCGCCGCGGCCGGCGTCGGTAGGGCACATCGGTACTGTGACGGGGTTGTCCGGGCGGACGTCGGCCCGGCGGGCGTGGGCGAAGGGACGCGGAGGGCTGCGATCGCGGTGACCGGCGCGAACGGGAAGACCGGCCGGGCAACGGTCGTCGAACTGCTCGCCCACGACCACACGGTGATCGCGATCGACTCGGCCGGCCGGCCCGGCGGGGCCGGCGACCT
>Ga0307499_10000747_pt1 | contig 10627 bp, 10 predicted proteins | sample 13_S_MG_FD_201363 | JGI IMG/M metagenome (GOLD analysis project Ga0307499, IMG submission 201363) | Soil microbial communities from Populus trichocarpa stands in riparian zone in the Pacific Northwest, United States - 13_S | ecosystem: Environmental > Terrestrial > Soil > Riparian zone > Trees... | reverse complement strand
CTTCGAGAAGGTGCGCAGCCACGACCGACTCGAGCAGCTCGAAGCGGCCAAACAGCACGACCTCCTGCCCTACTTCCGCCTGATCGAGTCCGAGGCCGGCCCGATCATGGAGGTGGAGGGTCACGAGGTGGTGATGCTCGGCTCCAACAACTACCTCGGCCTGACCGGCGACGAGCGGGTCAGGCAGGGGGCGCGCGAGGCGCTCGACGCCTACGGCACGGCGCTCACCGGCTCTCGCTTCATGAACGGCACGACGCCGCTCCACATCGAGCTCGAGCGCGAGATAGCCGAGTGGATGCGGACTGAGGACGCGCTCGCCTTCACGACCGGCTACCAAGCGAACGTCGGCTGCCTGAGCGCAATAGTCGAGCCCGGCGACACGGTTATCTGCGACTCCGGCGACCACGCCTCGATCCTCGACGGCTGCAAGCTCTCCGGCGCCAAGCTGCGCCCCTTCCGCCACAACCGCATGGACAAGCTGGAGAAGATGCTGCAGCGGGCGGTGGAGGACGGCGGCGGCGTGCTCGTCGTCGTCGACGGCGTCTTCTCGATGGAGGGCGACGTCTGCGACCTGCCGCGGATCGTCGAGCTCTGCCGCGCCCATGGCGCCCGGCTGATGGTCGACGAGGCCCACGGCGCCGGCGTGCTGGGCGCGCGCGGCGCCGGCGCCTGCGAGCTGTTCGGCCTCGAGGACGAGGTCGACCTGCGGATGGGGACCTTCTCCAAGAGCCTCGCCTCCTGCGGCGGCTTCATCGCCGGCTCGGCGGAGGTGATCGAGTACCTGCGGATCTCCTCGCGCTCCTTCATCTTCAGCGCCTCGGCGGTGCCGGCGGCGGTCGGCGCGGCGCTGGCGGCGCTGCGGGTGATCCGGACCGAGGGCCCGGCGCTCTTCGCGACCCTGCTCGGCAACGCCGAGTACCTGCGCGAGGGCCTGCGCAGCCTCGGCCTGCAGGTGGTCGAGCCGGGCGCCCTGCCCGACGGCACAGTCGTGACCACGCCGGTCGTGCCGGTGATGGTTGGCGACGACTGGCAGGCGGTGCTGCTCTGGAAGGCGCTCTTCGACGCCGGCGTCTACACCAACGTCGCGATCCATCCGGCGGTGCCGCCCGGCGGAGCGCTGCTGCGGACCAGCCTGATGGCGACGCACGAGCGCGAGCACCTCGACCGCGCGCTGGAGACGATCTCCCGAACCATTGAAGACTTTCCTGAGCTTCCGCGTACGTAGGCGGCTATCCATACCCCTGCGGGGGTAGTTTCGGCCTTGTCCATTTTGGGACAAGGCGGGCTCTGCGAGAAAAAGGTGCTCTTAGCGACCGAGCCGTGGACGCATCGCCGAATCCGGGTTGACGCTCGCCGCCCCGAGCGCGTAGCTTGCCCACCTCGCCGCGCATCCGGGTCAGGAGGAGGCGGCGACAGATCAATTTGAGGCCGAACCGGACAGCCACCGGAACGGTGTGCAGATACCAGTCACCGACCCCTACAGGGAGGAGTCCCCCAAGTGGACGCTGTATCGATCGCCCGTGCCCCGACGAGCACCGCAGCCCAGACACCGCAGCACATGCAGGCCCTGGCCCGCGCAAACAGGGTGCGGCTCGCGCGAGCGGAGCTGAAGCGGTCGATCGGACGCGGAGAGGTCGACGTCGCCGAGGTGATCCTCGACGCCCCATGGGAGACCGAGAGCATGACCCTGGCCGAGCTCCTGACCAGCCAGCGCCGCTGGGGCCGCACTCGCGCTCGCAAGCTCCTCCAGGCCGTCGCGCTGAGTGAGAACAAGCGGATCGGCACCCTGACCCCTCGCCAGCGCACCCTGCTGGCTTCAGCGCTCAGCCCGCGCGCACGCGACACCGTGCTCGTCTGAGGGCTACCTCCCCAGGCCGCCGGCCTTGAACGAGAGGCCGCCGGAAGCCCGCTGGAAGGCGCGGCGCAGGGCTATGAAAGAAGCTAAGAAAGCGAGTGCCCCGGCCGCAAGGCAGATCGCGAGGATCAGACCCGCCAGGTAAAGGAGGCCGCCGGTGAGGAGGACGAAGACGACGCCGGCGAGCAGGGTCGTGTGCGAGCGGTAGCCGGCGAAGTGCTCGCGGACCGAGACCTCCAGGCCGCCCAGGGCAGCGAGGACGACACCGATCCCGATCCCGGTCGGGCTCTGGCTGACGACGCCGATGACGAGGACGACGATGCCGGCCAGCACCGTCAGCTCGGCCAGCGGAAAGGCGCCCCAAGGGGCCGGCGGGCGCTCGTCGGCGGTGCGCCTCCGTTCGGCCCGCCGACTCCTTTCAGTCTTGCGCTTGGCGTTGCTCAACGGCCGCAAGCCGCCCGGCTAACGGGCATCCAGAGGAGACCTTGACGCGCCACCAGCCCATCAGCATGCCGATCGGGCCGAGCAGCGCGCGCGAGTGCCAGTGACCGCAGCCGGGCTCGCCGATGTCGGCGCGGCTGATCCGCAGCCACTTGTGCTCGTGCGGCGCCGCGAGCATCTGCTCGAGCAGGTCGCGGTTGCGAACCTCGAGCGCGGAGCGCTCGACAAGTCGGACGCGGGCCTCGGCGATCCGATCGGCGAGCGAGTCGCGAATCGCCTCCAGGTCGCCGAGGTCGAGCGCGCGCGGCTCGCCGGCGACCGCGGCGACGCCGGCATCGATCTCCACGCGGCGGAACCCGTCGGCGAAGAGCGAGGCGAGCTGCGCTTCGAGTCGCCCGATCTGGCGCCGCAACTCGGCACGCGCAAGCCGCTCGTCGCCGCCAAGGCGAAGCGGGGTGCGAGCCTCTCGGTCGAGCAGATCCGGCATACCCGACAACGAGTTTAGATCAAGGCGCTGCCGCGATCGTTAAGGGCCTAAGCGGCTTGCAGGGTCGCCGAGACCATCCAGAGCGCCTCGTCGACGGCGATCTGGGGGACGCCGTCGACCACGATCGCGGCAACCGCGACGCGGCGGGTGTCGCGACCGACCGTGCGGGCCTTGCCGGTGGCGCCGAAGAGCAGGCCGGCCGGGGCCCGTTCGTCGGCGATCAGGAGGGTGCCGCGGGAAAGCTCTCCCGGGCGGCCGTCGAGCGACTCGCCGGGCGCGGAGTCGCGGATGCAGAGAGGCCCCTCGAGGCGGTCGGCGTCGAAGGCGCGCAGCGCGATCCCGGTCTCGATCGTGGCGATCGTCAGCGCGTCGGCGGGCAGGCCCCGCGTCTTGAAGCCGCCGTCCTGAAGGCGGTCGAGGGCGAGCTGCTCGACCGGCGTCCGGGTGCGGTCGGGGTCGAGGCCGATCTGGCGGAAGAAGACTCGGTAGGCCCAGGGGATCGGGCGTTCGCGCATGTGGATCGCGTGGGCGCCGTAGAAGCGGTCGGAGGCCTCGCGCAGGCGGCGATCGACCGGCTCGGGGCTGCGCCCGGGCCGGCCGTCGACCTCGATCCACGAGATGCCCAAGCCGGGGAACTCGGCCGCCACGTGCGGCGCCACCCAGCCCGGCGTCGAGGGCGGCTCCCAGTCAGGAGTCGGTTCGGAAGCCGGTGCGCTCATGCCCCGCCCGCTTCCGCCCGCCTGCTCGCGTGCAGCAGACCGTCGATCCGGCTATCGAGCTGGGCGACGTCGAGCTCGCCGATGCTTGCACCCTCGAGCGTCCCGCCGGGGTAGACGTAGGCGAAGGTCGGGCAGCCGCCGACGTGGTACAGCGCGCCGACCGCGCCGTCGTGGTCATAGCCGACCGGCATCGTCCAGCCGCGCCGGCGGATCAGCTCGCGAACCGTGTCGCGGTCGTCGCGGATGTCGATCGAGAGGAAGCTCACGCGTTCACGGTAGCGCGGGTAGACCCGGCTGACGACGTCCTGCTGGTCGACGCAGTCGCCCCCTTTGCTGAACCAGAACGAGATCAGCAGCGGCCGGTCGAAGAGGTCGCAGACCCGGATCGTTTCCGCGGTCTGGATCGCGCAAGCGGGCTCGCGCCTGGCGCCGGCCGGGCAGGGCAGCTCCCCGACCGAGCAGTCGTCCTGGGCGACGTTGGCATCGCCTTCCAGCCGCCCGGCGGCATCGGGCACGGCGAACTCGGGCAACGGCCAGCGCGCCTCCTGCTTGTCGAGCCCCAGCGTCTCGCCCCCCCCGGGCACACCGTGGATCAAAGCCACGGCGGCGATCGCGACGAAGATCAGGCCGACGACGATCGAGTAGCGGTCCCTCATGATGCTCGTTTCCCATCAGGGGCTATCCCGGTAGGGGTTCCACTTAACTTTTTTGGAAGACAGTGAAATGGCCGTCCGAGGTTGTCGCACCAAAAAAAGTACAAGACGTTCCACCCCTACCGGGATAGCCCCTTATCCGAGAGCCAGACGAGCGTGGCCGGCAAAGCGATCGTCACGCCGAGTAGCGCTACAGAAAGATCGATTACGGTGACGATGCCGAAGTCGCGCAGCATGCCGGCGTCGCTGACGATCAGCACGCCGAAGCCGGCGATCGCGGCTACGCCGGAGGCGAGGACCGCCGCCCCGGTGCGGGCGTAGGCGGCGTCGAGCGCCGCCCCCACGTCGCGGCCGGCGCGCCGCTCCTGCCGGTACCTGGCGGCGAGGATCACGCTGAACTCGGTCGCGATGGCGATCGTCAGCGCCCCCAGCGCGGCCGACATCGGGTTGAGCGGGATCCGCGTCAGCCAGAGGACGAGCGAGGACCAGCCGGTCGCCAGGACGATCGGCGCCAGCGGCACCAGGGCGCGCAACCAGGAGCGATAGACCGCCAGCAGGATCAGGGCGACCGCGATCAGGCCGGCGGCGGTGAGCAGGTAGCGGCTATCCGACAGATCGGAGGCCGCCGCGGCGGCGAGCACCGGCAGCCCCGCCAGCTCGACCCGCACCCCCGGCGGCGGCCCGCCCGGGGTTCCGGGCGTCCCGACCGCGTCGCGCACCCGGTCGATCAGCGCCTGCTGGGAGTCGAGCGACTGCGCCCTGATCCCGAATCCGATCAATGCCGTCCCGGCCGGCAGCCCGGTCTTCGAGTCGACGGTCGCCACCTGACGCAGGTCGTAGGCCGGGATCTGGCCCAGGGCCGCGCGGATCGTCTTCTCGGTCAACGGCCCTTCTGAGGCCGCCGTCAGGCCGCCGCCGGTGACGAAGTCCGAGAGCGCCGGGCCGGGGCAGATCTCGGCTTCCCGGCAGCTCGGTTCGGCGCCGGAGAACCCGCCGGCCCGCAGGGCGCGGCGTTTGAACGCCGCCATCCAGCCGATGGTCGCCGGGCTGGTCAGGTCGGGGGCGCTGACGCGGACGTCCAACTCCCCCGAGACGCCAGTGGCGTCCTGCAGCCCCTTCAGTTCCTTCACCGCTTCGATCCCCTGCGGCGCCAGCATCGTGATGTCGGTCTGGGTTTCGATCTGGGTGCCGACGACCCAGCCGGCGATCGCGAGGCCCAACCCGATCGCGAGGATCCGCTGCGGATACGCGCGCGCCGTCGCCATCAGGCGCTGCACCGGAGTTGGCAGCGTCGGGCGCTCCCCGGGGCGCCGGACTCCCGCCCGGCGAAAGCGAAGTGCGGCAAACCCGGCGAGGAAGGCCAGGCCGAACGCGATCGCGATCCCGACGACCAGAAGCAGCCCAAAGTCGCGCACCATCGGAATCGGGGAGAGCTGCAAAGCCAGGAACCCGACGCCCGTGGCGAGACAGGCGGTGCCGATCGCCGGGCCGCCGCCGGACGCCGCAAGGCGCGCCGCGTCGGCGCCGGGGACGGCGCCCAGGGCGATCGCCTCGTCGTAGCGGGCCTGCAGCTGGACCGCGTAGTCGACTGACAGGCCGATCAGGATCGGCAGCACGGCAATCGAGGCCATCGTCAGCGAGCCGCCGAAGAGGCCGAAGACGCCGAAGGTCAGCGCCGCCGCAGCAAGGGCGATCGCCAAGGGCAGAAGGCGCCAGCGCGAGCGGAAGACCAGCAGCAGGGCGAGCGCCATGACGACGACGCCGACCGCGAGCAGCACCAGAAGTGCGTCCTTCAGCGCCCGCGTCACCCCATCGACGACCACCGGCACGCCGGAGATCACGTAGTGGCCGCCATGCAGCTGGAAGCAGCGCTCCGGCTTGCCCTTGAAGGTGCACTGCCGGCGCGCGACAGGATCACGGACAACAGCCTTGATCGCCTCGATCGCACGGTGGCGCTGCGCTTCGGTCAGGTCCGAGCGCAGCCGCAGGATGATCTGCGCCGAGTGACCGTTGGGAAAGAGGTAGGCGAGACGGGCCTTGGGGACGTCGCGTTCACGGCGCAGGTCGAAGACGATCGCGGCGAGGAAGTCGGGGTTGGAGAGGCTCGGGGCGCTGGTGATGCCGTACTGGGCGGCGAAGCGCAGCAGCAGTTCGCGCAGCTTGGCGGGGGGAACGGTGGCGACGAGGCGCTGCAACTGGCGGTCGACCTGGATCACGGCCTCGTTGAGGAAGGTCGCCGGGCCGACCAGGGAGCGCACGGGTTCCTGTTCGGCGAGTTGCGTGCAGGGCCCCGGGATCGCCTTCGCCCCCTTCGGCACCCGGCCCGAGAGGCAGCCCTCGAGGCGCAGCAGCCGCCCGAGGTTCGAGGTCAGGACGAGCTTCTGCAGGTCCCCCTGCGCGAGGACGACGACCGGTTCTTCGCCGAACTCCCGCCTGACTTCCTGGGTCGCCCGGTAGCTCGCCGTGTCCGAGTCGACCAGCGTGCTCGTCGCGGCATCGGTGGGCAGCCGCGTCGCAGCGACCGCGGCGGCGATGGCGAGGACCAGCGCGACCGCGAGCACCGCCCGCGCATGGCGGGCCGCCCAGGCGGCGACCGAGCTCAATCCATCGACAGCGGGCCGGTTACGTCAGCGTTGAGGAACTGGTGGACGAACTGGTTTTCGGAGTCGAAGAGTTCCTCTTTGGGACCCGACTCGACGATTTTCCCGTTCCAGAGAACGGCGATGAAGTCGGAGATCCGCCGCGCGGTGTTGAGGTCGTGGCTGATCACGAGGTAGCAGCCGCCGTTCTCGGCGTGGACCTCGCGGATCAGCTCGCAGAGCAGCGCCGTGCGCACCGGGTCGAGGCCCGAGTCGGGCTCGTCGAACATGACGATCGCCGGTTCCAGCACCAGCGCGCGGGCAAAGCCGGCGCGCTTGCGCATGCCGCCCGAGAGCTCGTTCGGCATCTTGTAGATCGCCTCGGCGAGACCCACCTCTTTGAGCCGGCGGTTGACGATCTCGCCGATCTCCTCCTCGCTTTTGTCGGTGTGCTGGCGCAGTGGGAAGGCGGTGTTGTCGTAGATGTTCATCGAACCGAACAGCGCCCCGTCCTGGAACAGCAGGCCGAACTTTTTGCGCACCTCGAAGAGTTCGTCGTCGGTCATGCTGGGAATCGATTCGCCGTGCACGAGCACGTCGCCCGAGTCGGGGTAGAGCAGGCCGACGATGTGCTTGATCAGCACGCTCTTGCCGGTGCCCGAGGGACCAAGCACCATCGAGACCTGGTTTTCGGGCAGGCTCAGGTTGAGGCCGTTGAGGATCCGCGAGCGGCCGAACTGTTTGACCAGGTCGATGACCTCGATCGCGTCCTGGCTGCCATGGTCGCGCTTGCGGCCGGTGTGGAAGCGGTAGGGGTCGGCCTCGGCGGGATCGACGCCCGGGATCACGAAGTCACGGCCCATCACGGCGCCGTCCTCGCTGACGTAGGGCCCTGAGGAACGCGGCTCCTCGGCGATCTCCGGCGGCGCTTCGGCGCTCGAGGAGGCCTCGTCCTGCAGCGCTGCTTCTTCGCGTCTGATCTCGTCGTCTGCCACGGTCCCTCTCAGCCTCCTATCGGCGCTCGCGGGTTGGCCCCCCAGAAGACGAGGGTGCCGAGCATCCCGATGATGTGCACTAGAACGATGTTAAGCACCATCGACTTGGCGGTCGCGGTGCCCACTCCGACCGGCCCACCTGAGGCGGTGTAGCCGTAGTAGCAGCCGACCATCACGATCGCCGTCGCCATGAACATCCCCTTGATCAGGCTGAAGATCAGGTCGGGCGGATTCTGGAACATCCAGAAGATCAGCAGGTAGCCGCCGGAGGAGACGTCGCCGATCTGTTCCACCACGGCCAAGTAGCTGGCGAAGTACATGATCCCGATCCCGGCCAGGTACATGAAGGGGAACGCCATCCAGGCAGCGAGCAGCCGGGTCGCGGCGAGGAAGGTGACCGGCGGCACGCCCATCACCTCGAGCGCGTCGATCTCATCGGAGATCCGCATCGCGCCAAGCTCGGCGACGATCCCGGTCCCGACCTTGGCCGAGAGCATGTAGCCGAAGGCGTAGGGCATGATCTCGCGCAGGTCGCACCAGGCCGAGAAGACGCCGGCGTAGGCGGGGGCGCCGTTGGCGCGCAGCAGGTAAGCGCCCTCGATCCCGCACTCGAGGCCGAGGATGAAGACGAGGCCCCAGATGATCACCGCGGAGCCGAGGATCAGGATGCCGGCCTGGCGCAGGGCCTCGCCGAAGAACCTCAGCACCCGGCCCGAGTAGACGAGGGTCGCCATGCGCGAGCCGAAGCGCGCGATCTCGCCGAAGGAGTCGAGCCAGCCGCGCGGGACTTCGAGCCAGGCGTTCACGCGGTCACCGGATCGTCTGCAGTTCGGGGTTGGTCGCCAGCAGCGTCTGGGTGAAGACGTAGTTGAACGCGAAGACGCCCATGAAGGAGATGACGACGGCCTGGTTGACGGCGCGGCCGACGCCGGCGGCGCCGCCAGAGGCGGTCATCCCCTTGTAGCAGCAGACGACGGAGATGATCGCGCCGAACAGGGTGCACTTGATCACCGAGCCCCAGAGGTCGGTGATCGAGGCGTTGGTGAAGAGCGTCGCGAAGAAGCCGCCGAGCGGCTGGTTGTAGAGCATCTCGGTGAGGATGCCGCCGCTGATGCCGAAGATCAGGGCGTAGATGTCGAGCAGGCCGGTGATCACCATCAGCGCCAGGAAGCGCGGCACGACGAGGTTCTTGATCGGGTCGACGCCGAGCACCTGCAGGGCGTCGAGCTCCTCGCGGATCTTGCGCGCGCCGAGGTCGGCGGTGATCGCCGTGCCGGCGACCCCGGCGACGACGACGGCGGTGACGAAGGGGGCGAACTCGCGGATCGAGGCGAGGACGAAGAAGCCGCCGAGCCGGTCGAGCGAGCCGAAAAGGGTGAGGAAGTTGGCGGCCTGCAGGCCGGGGGCGCCGAAGCCGAAGGCGACGGTCGAGACCAACAGTGGGAACCAGCAGAGCTGCAGCGCGAAGAGGAACTGGCCGATGAACTCCTCGCCGTAGGGATAGGGCGGGCGCACGGCGGAGACCATCGTGCGCGCGGTCAGGATCATCATGTCCCCGACCTGTTCGAAGAACGACTTGGCGGGGGCGAACCTCCTGCCTATCGATGCGGCTGCTTCCATCTCTCCTCCGGGAAAGAGCGGCGCCCGCATCCGGCGGGCCTGCTCCCTGCTTTTGAGTCTATGGGATGCGCCAGCGGCGTCGGTTAGCTGAGTGTTGAGATCCGGCTAACCCCGCTCCTACCCCCTCACCGCCTAGCGGAAGCGCCGAATCCCCGTGGTATGTTCCGCCCGCTTTGGGGGGGAATCGCAGACACGGCCGGCGTTCCCGAATCGGCGCTTCGGCGGCGGGCGTCGCGGCCTTGGCGTTGGCGCTCGGCCTCGCCGCCTGCGGCAGCGACGAATCCTCTGACGCCAACGAGACCGCAGGCACCTACCGCGTGCAAGTGACCAAGGCCCAGTTCCCAGCCAAGCAACAGCTGGGCGAGACGAGCCTGCTGCGCCTCGACGTACGCAACACCGGCGACAAGACGATCCCCTCGCTGACCGTGACGATCACCGGCGGCGGCAAGCAGGAGCGCCGCTCCAAGCTGCCGTTCGGCTACCGCAATCCGGCGGCGGGAATCGCCCAGCCCGACCGGCCGATCTGGGCCCTGGCCGCCGGCTACCCGAAGGCGAACGGCTCCTCGGAGCCGGGCGGGGCGGAAACCGCGAATCCGAAAACCTTCACCTTCGGACCGCTGAGGGAAGGCGCGACCACCGAGATGGTCTGGAAGCTGAGCGCGGTGAAAGCGGGTAGCTACGAGCTCCTCTATGAAATCGGCGCCGGGCTCACCAGCGAAACCAAGGCGAAGACCGCCAACGGGACCGAAGCCGGTGGATCCTTCGCCGTGCAGATCTCCGACGTACCGCCGGAAGTCGAAGTCAAGGACAATGGCGAAGTGGTCGAAATCGGCGCCAAGCCGAACAGCGGCAAGTAGCCTCGTCGCGGCGCTGCTGGCGCTGGCGCTGCCGGCGTGCGGCTCGGCCCAACCACCCGAACGGGCCGATCGGGAGAACATCGCGCGACAGGGCGTCGGCCTGAAGCGGATCGGCAACTTCTCCAGCCCCGTTTACGTCACCGGGGCTCCAGGCTTCCCCGAGCTGCTCTTCGTCGTCGAGCAGGAAGGCCGGGTGATCGTCCTGGGCAGCGGCCGGCGCCAGGCGCAGCCGTTCCTCGACATCCGCAGCCTCGTCTCCTACGGCGGCGAGCGAGGCCTGCTCTCGATCGCCTTCCCGCCCGACTACAAGCGCAACGGCCGCTTCTACGTCTACTACACGGATCGCCGGGGCGATATCAGGGTCGACGAGTTCAGCCGGAGAAGCGCGGCGCGAGCCGCGCGGGGGTCCCGCCGCCCCCAG
>Ga0307499_10000745_pt1 | contig 10634 bp, 8 predicted proteins | sample 13_S_MG_FD_201363 | JGI IMG/M metagenome (GOLD analysis project Ga0307499, IMG submission 201363) | Soil microbial communities from Populus trichocarpa stands in riparian zone in the Pacific Northwest, United States - 13_S | ecosystem: Environmental > Terrestrial > Soil > Riparian zone > Trees... | reverse complement strand
ATCGGTCCGCGGTGCGTTTCTCGAAAGAACAGCGTTCATGGCATCCCTACTGCAACCAGATTCCGGTTTCGACGTTACATACAGCCCGTGGTAATCAGCGTGGGAACGTCCGTGGAATCACTCCGATTTCGGCTCCTGGGACCGCTTCAGCTGTCGCGCGGCGGCGACGCCCTCACCTTGCCCTCGTCGCGCAAGGTGCGAGCGCTGCTCGGATACCTGGTGCTGGCGAGCCGGCCGGTGGCGCGTTCGCAGGTCTGCGAACTCCTTTGGGATGCTCCTAACGACCCGCGTGGCGAGTTGCGCTGGTGCCTGTCGAAGATCCGTGGCCTGGTGGACGAGAAGGGCCGCAAGCGCGTCATCGCCGACGGGACCACGATCCGCATCGACCTGTCGGACTGCATCGTCGACACGCTCGAGGTCACGCGTGCGCCGGAGCACGGCATCCAGAAGTTAGGCATCGAGCAGCAGAAAGAGCTGGCGGCGCACTTTGCGGGCGAACTCCTCGAAGGCCTCGAAATCGCGCGCAGCCCGCTGTTCGACGCCTGGATCACCGCCGAGCGCCGGCGCTTCCGCGGCATCCAGACCGTGGTGCTCGAAAACCTGTCGCGGTCGCTGCCCCACGACGCGGCCGCGCCCTATATAGATGAGTGGCTCAAGCACTCGCCATTCGACCGCAACGCACACGAATTGCTGCTCGCCTCGCTGGCGCGGCAAGGTCGCATCGCCGAAGGCGAATCGCACCTGGCGTCCGCCTGCAAGCTGTTCGAAGCCGACGGCCTCGACAGCACGCCGCTGCGTGACATCTGGCGTGCCACGCGCGAGAAACACGCCGCGCAATCGAACCCGGCTCCCAGGCTCGAGCTCCTGAGCGCGAGTCTCACCGAGGTCGGCAGGTTCGCGCCCGAAACGCCGGCGTCGATGCGGCGCGCGTCCATCGCCGTGATGCCCTTCGTCGACCGCTCCTCGGAAGCCGACAAGCACGGCGGCGCCGGCGACGCGCTCGCCTATGACGTGATCACTCGGCTCGCGAAACTTCGCAGCATGTTCGTGATCGCGCAGGGAACCACGTTCGCGCTGCGCGACCGCTCCGTCGGGCCCGACGAAGCCGGGCGCATTCTCAACGTGAGCTACGTGGTCAGCGGCTCGGTGCGGCGCACCGGCCGCAAGCTCTCGGTGAGCGCCGACCTCATCGAAACGCGCACCGCGCGCATCGTGTGGGCCGAGGTGTTCGACGAGAAGATCGACGACGCGCTCGACCTGCTCGATGAGATCGGCAACCGGATCGTCGCCTCCGTCGCGCATGAAATCGAGATGGTGGAACGCAACCGCGCCATCCTGAAACCGCCGAGCTCTCTCGACGCGTGGGAAGCGCATCACCGCGGCCTCTGGCACATGTACCGCTTCAACAAGACGGACAACGAGCGCGCGCGGCAATTCTTCACGCAGGCCGTGGAGCTCGATCCGACGTTTGCGCGCGCCTACGCCGGGCTGTCGTTCGCGCATTTCCAGAACGCGTTCCTCGGCTGGAAGAAGGCCGCGCCGGAAATCGACCGTGCCTTCGACGCCGCCGGCAAGAGCCTGATGGTCGACGATCGCGACCCGGCCGCGCACTGGGCCATGGGCCGCGCGTTGTGGTTGCGCGGCAGCCAGGGCGATTCCATCACCGAACTGGAGCGCGCCGTCGACCTGAGCCCCAACTACGCCACGGCTCACTACACGCTGGCGTTCGTGCACTCGCAGGCGGGCGACCCGCACGCGGCCATCGCGTTCTCAGATCATGCACGCCGGCTCTCGCCGTTCGATCCCCTGTTGTTCGCGATGCTGGGGTCGCGCGCGCTGAGCCTGGCGCGCCTCGGCCAGTACGAAGAGGCGGCCGACTGGGCGATCAAGGCGGCGGCGCGGCCCAACGCGCACCACCACATCATGGCCATCGCCGCGTTCACACTCGGCCTCGCCGGGCGCATCGAGGAGGCCATTGGCTATAAGAACCGGATCCACGAGCGCGTGCCTAACTACAAGATGGCGGATTTCCTCGCGGCCTTCCGCTATTCGCCGGACGCGGCGGCGTTGTTCAGCCAGGGGGCGAAGAAAATTGGCATCTCCTGAGCACCTCGTGTCGCCGGTGGCCGCATGATTCCGGCCACCGAGCTCGCGCTGTTCGCGCTCGCAGCGCTGGTCATGGTGCTCACACCCGGGCCGAACATGATCTACCTCGTGTCGCGCTCGTTGTGTCAGGGCCGCAAGGCCGGCGTCACTTCGCTGTTCGGTGTCGCCGTCGGCTTCCTCGTGCACATGTTCGCGGCGGCGGCCGGCCTCACCGCGGTGTTCATGGCGATCCCCCTGGCCTACGACCTGCTCAAGTGGTTGGGCGCCGCGTACCTGCTGTGGCTCGCGTGGCAGGCGGTGAAGCCCGGCGCAAAGTCCTCGCCCTTCGAGCCGCGCGCGCTGGCGCCGGACTCCCCGCTGCGACTCTTCGTCATGGGCTTCCTCACCAACGCGCTCAACCCCAAGATCGCGGTGTTCTACCTGTCCGTGTTTCCGCAGTTCATACGCCCCGAAAACGGGTCGGTGTTCGGGCAAAGCGTTCAGCTCGGCCTGGTCCAGATCGCCGTGAGCTTCAGCGTGAACCTCATCCTGATCCTGAGCGCGGCCCGCCTGGCGGCCTGGTTCGCGAGAAACCCGCTCTGGCTTGCCGTCCAGCGGTGGGTCATGGGATTCGTGCTGGCCGGCATGGCGGTGCGCCTGGCCCTCGATCCACGCCGCAATTGACGCACCTTCCGCGGCTGTGATTTATTGACCGCGCAAGGGGGCTCTCATGAATGCAATCAAGCTGTTCGTCGCCGTCACGTTGTTAGGCGCCGCGTCCGTCGCGGGCGCGCAGATCAACATGCCGGATCCTACCGCGCCCGGCGGGTCGTACCAGACGGCCATTCGCCTGGTCGCCACCAACGAGATGATGGTCGACCGGCAGATCAAGCGCTGGCTTCGCACGCATTACCCCGGCTGGGACGCCGAGCCGCATGAGTTCACCGACCTCGGCAACGAGCGCTACGCGATCGTCTACATCACCGCTCCCAACAACCCGGGACGCCGCATCTATTTCCGCGTGTCGAAGTCCCAGGCCGAAGACAACGACGACGGCTCGCCGTTTCCCTAGCAAGCCCTGATGCACTGCGATACGCAGTGCGATTCCCGGAGTTCCGCCGGGAATATTACGTCGGAGCAATCTGATAGCTGAGCCGGGCTGGCCGGGTTCATACTCGCCGCGCTCTGCGCACCGAGCGCAACGTCGAGGAGACTCCGATGTCCACGGAAAACCCCTACGCGCAGTATCACGTCGTGAAGAAGGGCGACACGCTCTCGAAGATCGCCGAGGAATATTACGGCGACAAGATGCTCTATCCGAAGATCTTCGAAGCGAACAAGGATGTTTTGCAGGACCCTAACAAGATAAAACCCGGCCAAAAGCTGCGGATTCCCTGACCCAACAGAATTGAGGAGATCCCGATGCGTATCGCCAAGACAATGGTCGCGCTCGCCGCCACCGCGTTGATGCTGGTGGGCTGCGCCAGCCAGAAGGAGCCCGCCGAGAAGGCCGTGGCCCAGGTCGAATCGTCGCTGGCCGAATTCCGCGCGGACGCCGAGAAATACGCCGCCGAAGAGCTCAAGGGCGTCGAGGCGTCAGTTACCAAGCTCAAGAACAACCTCGCGAGCAAGGACTATCAGGCAGTCGTGCTCGGCGCGCCGTCGGTCGCGTCCGAGGTCACCGCTCTCAAGGACGCCGTGGCCACCAAGAAGGCCGACGCGGAAGCGATCCTCGCGGCCGCGCAGACTGAGTGGACCGATCTGTCCGCGAAGATGCCGCAGATGGTGGAAGCCATCCAAAGCCGCGTCGACATCCTGTCGAAGTCGAAAAAACTGCCGAAGGATCTCGACAAGGCGGGCTTCGACACCGTGAAGACCGAGTTCGAATCGCTCAAGACCGAGTGGACCGAGGCGAGCTCGCAGTTCGCGTCGGGCATGGCAGCGGACGCGGTGCGCAAGGCGCGCGGCGCCAAGGCCCGGGGCGATGCGATCCTGGCGAAGCTCGGGATGAATAGTTAGAGAATGTCGATGCGCCCGATGATCACGCGGTTGACGCGCGCGGGCACGGAAAATTCGAGCGGCAGGAAGTAATCGGTCCAGGCGCGCGGAACGATGTAGAACACCCGGAGGCCCGGCTTCTGAAAGTAGCTGGCCTTCCAGGTGTTCAGCATCGCTTCCGCCTCGTCCGCGAACAGTCCCTGCGCGAGCAGCGCCTTCTTCAACGAACCGCGCAATTGCGCGGCGCCACCCGGCGTGTAGTCGCCCGCGGAAAACCTCTTGAGCTTCGCGAGCTCCTTGCCTGCCTCTTCCGGCCGCAGCGTCACGCCCGGCTGTTCGCGAAACGCGATCACGCCGTCCGCACGGATGTCCGCGAACCAGATGTTCGTCACGGCCGCGGGCGCATCGAGCCAGGTGAGCTGCGCGGGCGCGCGAAGCACCAGGTGACCGCGCGTCAGCGCGGTTTGCAGCAGCGCATCCAGGTGCGCAACGCCGCGATAGAACAGGAATTGTTCGCCCTCGCCGGCCTCCGGGTTGAACACGCTCACGGAGTTCACTTCGCGCGGCGCGAGCCAGATCGCATGATTGGTCAGCGGTGCGATGACGGTGTCATGCAGGCGCAGACCCTTCCACTCGAGCTTGCCCACCACGTAGTTGTTGAGCGCATCGCCATCCCAGTCGGTGATCACCCCGGCGCTCTGCTTGCTGAGGACGCGGTTCATGTCGAGCGACACCGACGCCGCGGCATCCGGATAGAACTCGTTGATCACGCCGCCGCGAAACCGCACCGTGACGTCGATGGGATCGGTGTAGTGCTGCCCAGGCGGCGGATGGAAGTAGATCACCGGCGTTTCGAGCCGCAGCGTCACGTCCGGGCGCCCGGGCACCGCCGGCGATTTCGCGAGCAGTCGTTTCGGCTGGCGCGTGGTTTCCGGTTCGTAGCGATGCACGAATGCCGGCAGTGTGTCTCCGTCGTCGATGCGATTGAGGCCCGTGACCGGAGTTCCGGCCGGCTCGTGGATCGTGGTGATCGTGCCCCACTCGTGCACGACGAGATCCGCGGCGAAGACTGTGCCGCTCGCCGCCAGCGCGAACACGGCCGGGAATACGGATCGGAACGTCGTCGCGCGCTTCATGGAATTCAGGTGACGCGTGCCGAGGGCGCGAGCATGCGCTTGCGCAGCAACACCTGGCGCGCCTCCCACTCCTTCTCCGGCGGCAGCGCGACGATGAACTCGGACTGCCCACCGGCATGCACGGCCACGGGCACGCCGTCGCGATACAACACGCGGTTGTTGGTGAGCGCCGGCACGCGCGCGCCCGGCGTCACGATGCCGGTCAGGTTGAGCGGATCGGCGGCGCTCAGGGCCACCAGGTCGCCCTTCGCTTCCTGCCGGCGGATCGCGCGCATCGAGGCCACGGCGTCGGGCAGCGCGTATTGTTCGCCGCTCATGCCCGCGACGAAACGCCCGCCGCGAATCTTTCCCTGCGCCTCGAGCCTGCGGAACACGCGCAGCAGCGCGTGCCAGGGCGGCAGCCAGTCCGCTTCGCGTTCCAGCACCTTGCGGAACACCACGCCGTAGCGGCGCAGCAGGATTTCCGCCACCTGCTCCAGCGCTTCGGCGTCCGTTTTCGCGGCGCCCTTGCGGATCAGGCTCCATCGCCCCGCGTCTTCGAGGCCGAACAGCGCCACGCGGCGGCGGCGCGCCACGAGCTGGCGCTTCTTGTCGCTGGGGATCAGCAGCGCGCGCAGGCCGGAGTAGCTGTCGGCGTTAACCAGGCCCGCCGACACCAGCTCGCCGAGCGCGGTCTCCGCCTGGGAACGAAGTAGTTTGGAGCCGGCGACGAGGTCGTCGAAGAACGACGCGCCATGTTCGCTGAAGTAGTCGAACAGCGCGCGGGCGCCGTGACTCAGCTGCATCTCCTCGCGCGGCGCGGCGGCGAGCGTGTTCCACAGGCCCCAGTTCTTGCGTGTGACCAGCGCGATGGGTGTGGTGCGCACCGGCGCGGCGCCCGCGGATTTCGCCGGCGTGAGGCGCGCCCAGAGCGCGCGGCCCGCCAGACACAGGCTGTCGAGCCAGTGTGGATCGTATTCGTTGAGGCGCGCGGCCAGCACGTCGCTCTCCCACGCAGCCGCGGGGATCTCGTAGCCTTCGAGCTGCGTGACGACGGCGGCCAGGCTCTCGACGCCTTCGGGCCTTGGCGTGCGCGTCACGCCCTGCCAGTCGAGCAGGAATCGCATGAAGTCGGCGCCCGACACCGGCTCGATCTCGGCGCGCAGCGTCTTGATCGTGTAGCGATGAATACGCGCCAGCAGGCGCCGCTCGCACCACTCGAGCGTGGCGTCGCCCTGCGCGGCCGCCCCGGGCGAGCTCGCCTCCTCGGTGAAACGCCCGCGCAACACGAAGCCTTCGCTCTCTAGCTCGGCCAGCGCCACGGCGATGCACGAAGCCTCGATGTCGAGCGACTCGGTGAGATCGCGCGCGGTGACCGGACCCAGCCCCTGCAGGCGCCCGCGCACGAGCTCGGTGACGGCGGATTCCCGCGTCCAGGTTTTCGCGGCGGCGATCTCGGCCGGCACGGCGATTTCCGGATCGAGCGTGGAAGCCGGGTAGATAGCCCGGATCATGGGCAGGCATTCCGCGCACACCCAGTAGACGCGTTCGCCGCCCGCGGCCTCGACGCGCAGCCGCGTGGCGCGGCGCGCGAGGATCAATGCGTCGAGATGGCGCGTCCAGCCGGAGCCCATGCCTTCCTGGTCGGTGAGGAGCCCGAGGGAATTCAACGCGTCGTGCAGCTCGTCGGGAATCGAGGCGTCCGGCCACGCTTCCGCCCGCACTTCCTTGATGGCCGCCGGATCGAGCTTGCCCATGTCGGCCGCGGTCTCCGGATCGAGCCAGCGGCGCTGGTTCACCGCGTTCGTGCGGCGCTCTTCGAGCGGTGCGTCGTCGAGGAAGGCATACGGCCGCGCGCCGAGAATTTCCGCGGCCAGCGGCGACGGCGTGGGCAGGTCTTTCGCGACCACCTGGATGGCGCCGCTTTCCAGGCCGCGCAGCAGACTCTTGAGCCCTTCGACGTCCATGGCTTCGTGCAGGCAGTCGGCGAGGGTCTGCTTGACGAGCGGATGGTCGGGGATCTCGCGCGGGCCGGACAGGTTTTCCGCACAGGCGATCTGGTCCGGGAACACGACGGCGATGAGGTCTTCGGCGGCCATGCGCTGGATCTGCGGCGGAGTGCGCTTGCCGCCCGAGCTGCGGCGGATCGCGAGGGAGATACTCGCATTCCAGCGCCAGCGCGCGGTGAACATCGGCGAGTCGAGCATGGCCTGGATCAGCGTGTCTTCCACGGTCTTGCTGTTCAGGAATTTGCCGACGCTCGCGAGCTCGAAGCTGTGCGTCTCGCCGAGCGACAGCACGATGGCATCCTCGGTGGCCGCGGCCTGCAGTTCGAAGTTGAAGGTGCGGCAGAATTTCTTGCGCAGCGAGAGGCCGTAGGCGCGGTTGATACGCGCGCCGAACGGCGCGTGGATGATGAGCTGCATGCCGCCCGATTCATCGAAGAAGCGCTCGAACACCAGCGTGTCGAGCGTGGGTAGTTTGCCGAGCACGGCTTTCGCCGCGCCCAGGTATTCCACGAGCTGCTGCGCGGCGACGCGCGTGAGGTGATACCGAGCGGCCACCGTGTCGATCGCGCTCGCGATGGTTTCACCCGTGACCTCGGGCAGCAGGGCGTCGACGTCCGCGCGCAGGCGCGAGACGGAGGCACTGAGCTCGTCGGTGCGCGCCGGCGCCTCGCCCAGCCAGAACGGGATGCTGGGCGGCTGGCCCTTCGCGTCTTCGACGCGCACGCGGCCGGCTTCGACGCGCAGGATGCGATAGGACGTGTTGCCGAGCTGAAAGACGTCGCCCGCAAGGCTTTCGATGGCGAAGTCCTCGTTCAGCGTGCCGACGAAGATGCCCGCGGGCTCGAGGATCACCTGGTAGTCGGCGTTGTCGGGAATCGCGCCACCGCAGGTGATCGCGGTGAGCCGCGCGCCCTTGCGCGCGCGCAGCACGTGATTCACGGCGTCGCGGTGCAGATACGTGCCGCGACGGCCGCGCTTGGTACTGATGCCATCGGCGAGCATGCGCACGACGGCGTCGAAGTCCTTGCGTTCGAGGTTCCGGTAGGGATAAGCACTGCGCATGAGCTCGAAGAGCTCGTCCTCGCCGTATTCGCGCGCCGACACTTCGGCGACGATCTGCTGCGAGAGCACGTCGAGCGGGTGTTCCGGGATGCGCAGCCGGTCGAGCTCGCCGCGGCGCACGGAGTCGAGCAGCGCGACGCAGTCGATGAGTTCATCGCGGCTGCCCGGAAAGATGCGGCCCTTGGGCACACCGCCCACCGAGTGGTTGGCGCGGCCGACGCGCTGCAGGAACACGGAGATGCTGCGCGGAGTGCCGAGCTGGCACACGAGCTCCACGTCGCCGATGTCGATGCCGAGCTCGAGCGAAGCCGTCGCCACCATCACCTTGAGTTTGCCCGCCTTGAGGCGCTGCTCGGCGTCGAAGCGCGTTTCTTTCGAGAGGCTGCCGTGATGCGCGGCCACGTTCTGTTCACCGACCCGCTCGGCGAGATGGCGCGAAACGCGTTCCACCATGCGGCGCGTGTTCACGAACAGCAGCGTGGTGTGATGCTCTTCGATGAGCTTGGCGAGCTGGTCGTAGACCGTGGCCCACACTTCGCCCGACATCACCGCTTCGAGCGGCGCCAGCGGCATGACCAGGTTGAGGTCGCGTTCGCGGACGTGGCCGGAGTCGACGATGAGGGTGCCGGGTGGCGATTCTCGCGATTCGCGCGGAAAACCGAGATCGAGCGAGGGCTGCCTGATGCGCGAATCGCGAGAATCCCCACCCGGCACCACCTCAGTCCCCACCAGGAACTTCGCGACTTCCTCGATGGGCTTCTGCGTCGCGGACAATCCGATGCGCTGTACGGGCTGTGCGGCATTCGCGGCGAGCCGCGCCAGCGTGAGCGCGAGGTGCGCGCCGCGTTTGGTCTGCGCGACGGCGTGGATCTCATCCACGATGACCGTGCGCACGGTGGCCAGCATCTCGCGCCCCGACGCGCTCGTGAGCAGTAGATAGAGTGACTCGGGCGTCGTCACGAGGATGTGCGGCGGCGTGCGCCGCATGGCGGCGCGCTCGGCCTGCGAGGTGTCGCCCGTGCGCACGGCGGCGCGGATCTCCGGCGCATGTGAGCCGAGCTTCAGCATCTCCGCGGAAACGCCGGCCAGCGGCTGCTCCAGGTTTCTCTGGATGTCGTTCGACAGCGCCTTCAGCGGCGACACGTACACCACGCGCGTGACGTCGCGCAGCATGCCCTCCGCACCCTCGCGCGCCAATGAGTCGATGGCGGCGAGAAACGCCGCGAGCGTCTTGCCCGATCCGGTCGGCGCCGCCACGAGCGCGTGCTGCCCGCTCGCGATCGCGGGCCAGGCCTGGAGCTGCGCCGGCGTCGCGCCACCGGGAAACGTGCTGGCGAACCACGCCCGGACGGCAGGGTGAAACTGAGGGAGTGGCATGGGTGGCACTTTAACTATGGGCGCGAAGGTGTTCCATCCAGCCCGCGCGCATCAACACACCTGTATACGAGGCGGGTTCAAGCAGGAAAACGAGTCAAAACGGGAAGATACGGCGCTTGACCCGCTCTCAACCGCCCTTGGCCGCTTGCGCCGCGATGATGAGCTCGGCCTTGTCACGCACGAGGTGCGCGGATTCGCCCGTTTCGAGCAACGTCTTCAGGTCGCACAACACGATGCTGAATCCTTCGGCGGTACCCGTCGCCTTCGCCATCGCGTCCGGGCCGCGGATTCCGCTGACGACGATGGCTACACGGGTGGCGCCCTCGCCGAACAGCTCGAAACTCATGTCCACGTGAATACCCGCCGACCAGTCGAACGCGAGCTGGCGGGGCGCCTCGAATCGCGTCACCGAGACTCTCTCGGAAGCGCCGGGCACCATGAAGTCCCACTGCACTCGCGCTCCCGGCGCAAGCGGACCGCTGGCATTGCTCAGCCAGAACTTGCGCAAGGTCTGCGGATTGACGAACGCGGCGAACACTTCGCCGGGAGGCCGGCGAATCAGCATCGAAGCCTGCGCGGAACCTTCGCTCATGGCGCGATTGGATCAGGAATCCTGCGTGAGCGCAGTAGGCAAACCCCTTTTTGCCGGCCGTCGCACGTCCGACGTAAGCTGCGGATCATGGCCGATCGCATAACTACTTCCGTCCATGTGACAGGGGCGCTGACCCCGCGGCAGTGGGACGAGATCTGGCTCCTCACCAGCGAGTTCTACGACGTCGAACGCGAATACGCGGAGGCCGAGCTGCGCCGCCGCCAGCGCATCGCGATGTTCCGCATGAACGACGCCCTGCTCGGCATGGCGGCGATCGACACGATCCTGACCGAATTCCGCGGCCGCAAGCTCTGCGCGCTCTCCACCGCGCACGTGCTGATCCGCGAGAACTGGCGTGGCCGCAACCTGATCCAGAAACTCGGCCTGCGCACCTGG
>Ga0307499_10000744_pt1 | contig 10636 bp, 8 predicted proteins | sample 13_S_MG_FD_201363 | JGI IMG/M metagenome (GOLD analysis project Ga0307499, IMG submission 201363) | Soil microbial communities from Populus trichocarpa stands in riparian zone in the Pacific Northwest, United States - 13_S | ecosystem: Environmental > Terrestrial > Soil > Riparian zone > Trees... | reverse complement strand
AGCCAGCTTCCGGGCCACCTGCGCGGCCAGCCCGCCGACCAGCGGGCAATAGGCCAGCCGAATGGACTGTCCAATCGGGACGGTCAGCAGCGCGGCCGCGTCGGTGAAAGCGGTGACCTGCGCCAGCAGTGACTCGGCCAGCGGCAGCAGCAGCTTGCCGGCGTCGGAGAGCTGCACGTCGCGGCTGGTCCGGTCGAACAGGCGCAGCCCGAGCGAGCGTTCCAGCCGGGCAATCGCCTGGCTCACCGCCGGCTGCGACATGCCCAGCCCGGCGGCCGCCCGGGAGAAGCTCAACTGCCGGGCGACCGCGACGAAGCAGCCGACGTCGCGCGGCGGCGGGCCCGGGTGCACGGGTCAGTATTGCCGCCCATACCAGCCGGGTGCCAGCGCCGCCGTGATCGATAAGCGGCGGCTATGGATCCGCCCGGCCGCCCGGTCCTGACCGCACGATCGACTCGACCTGGACGCCTGTTGGTAGGGAGTACGCGTGAGCGGAGTGGATCAGCCGACCGACGCCGGCCTGGCCGGGCTGGGACCGAGCACGGTGCTCGGCTACCCGCGGATCGGGCCGCGGCGCGAGCTGAAGCGGGCGCTGGAGTCCTATTGGGACGGTTCGGCGGGCCGGGCCGAGCTGCTGGCCGGCGGCGAGGCGCTCACGGTGGCGACCTGGCGCCGGCTCGCCGCGCTCGGGCTCGCCGCGGTGCCGGTGAACACGTTCTCCTTCTACGACCACGTGCTGGACGCCGCCGTACTGCTGGACGCCGTGCCGGACCGCTACCGCGAGCTGGGCGACCCGCTGGACACGTACTTCGCGATGGCCCGCGGCGGCGCGGCCGTCGCCCCGCTCCGGATGACCAAGTGGTTCGACACGAACTACCACTACCTCGTCCCGGAAATCGGCCCGGACACCGCGTTCCGGCTGGTCGCGGACAAGGTGCTGGCCGAGGTGCGGGCGGCCCGGTCGCTCGGTGTGGCGGGCCGGCCGGTGCTGCTGGGCCCGGTGACGTTCCTGCTGCTGTCCGCACCGGCACCGGGCAGTCCGCCCGGGTTCGTGCCGCTGCACCGGCTGGACGAGGTGCTCACCGTCTACACGCGACTGCTCGCGGCGCTGGCGGCGGCCGGCGTCGGCTGGGTGCAGCTGGACGAGCCGGCGCTGGTGGCCGACCGGTCCGGCGCCGAGCTGGCGGCGGTGGCGCGGGCGTACCGGCTGCTGGGGGAGCTGACCGACCGGCCGCGGCTGCTGGTCGCCGCGTACTTCGGCGACCTGGGCGCGGCGTTGCCGGTGCTGGCGGGTACGCCGGTGGAGGCGATCGGCCTGGATCTGGTGCACGGCGGCTGGCCGGACCCGGCCGCGCTGGCCGGCAAGACCGTGGTGGCCGGCGTCGTCTCCGGGCGGGACGTCTGGCGCACCGACACCGCGGTGGCGCTGGCCCGGCTGCGGGCGCTGCGCGCCGCGGTCGGTGACCTGGTGGTGAGCACGTCCTGCTCGCTGCTGCACGTCCCGTACGACCTGGCGGTGGAGTCCGAACTGGACCCGGCGGTGCGGCGCCGGCTCGCGTTCGCCGAGCAGAAGGTGACCGAGGTGGTCGAGCTCGCCGCCCAGTTGACTCGCCCGCCGGCCGGGATCCGCCCGCCATCGTCCGATGTGGACGACGGAGACCGGACGGAGCCGCCCGGCGCGGGGCCGGTCGACGTGGGGTCGGCCGGAGTGGAGGGTGGGCGGAGCCCGTTCGCGGTGCGGGCGGCGGCCCAGGCGGAGTGGCTGGGGCTGCCGGTGCTGCCGGTCACCACGATCGGCTCCTTCCCGCAGACCGGCGAGCTGCGGGCGGCCCGGGCGGCGGTGACCGCCGGACGGCTCGACCGGGCCGGGTACGAGCAGCGGATCCGGGCCGAGATCGAGCGGGTGATCCGGCTGCAGGAGCGGCTCGGCGTGGACGTGCTGGTGCACGGCGAGCCGGAGCGCAACGACATGGTGCAGTACTTCGCCGAGCACCTGGCCGGGTTCGTCACCACCGCGCACGGCTGGGTGCAGTCGTACGGCTCGCGGTGCACCCGGCCACCGATCCTGCACGGCGATGTCAGCCGGCCGGCGCCGATCACGGTCGGCTGGAGCCGGTACGCCCAGTCGCTCACCGACCGCCCGGTGAAGGGCATGCTGACCGGGCCGGTGACGATCGTCGCGTGGTCGTTCGTCCGGCCGGACCTGCCGCTGGCGCAGGTGCTCGGGCAGGTGGCCGCGGCGGTCCGGGCCGAGGTGCGCGACCTGGAGGCGGCCGGCATCGGCATCATCCAGGTGGACGAGCCGGCGCTGCGCGAGTTGATGCCGCTGCGCCGGGCCGGCCAGCCGGCGTACCTGGCCGCGGCGGTGGGCGCGTACCGCCGGGCCACGTCCGGCGCCGGTGACCGTACCCAGATCCACACCCACCTCTGCTACTCCGACGCCGCCGACGTGCTCGCCGCGATCGACGCCCTGGACGCGGACGTGACCACGATCGAGTCGGCCCGGTCCGGCGCGGCGATCCTGGCCGAGCCGGCGCTGGCCGGGTTCGGCCGTGGCCTCGGCCCCGGGGTCTACGACATCCACTCGCCCCGCGTCCCGACCGCGGCCGAGGTCAGCACCCTGCTCACCGGGGCGCTGCGGGTGCTGCCGGCCGACCGGGTCTGGGTCAACCCGGACTGCGGCCTGAAGACCCGCGACTACCCGCAGGTCGAGGCGGCACTGGCCAACCTGGTCGCCGCCGCCCGGCAGGCCCGCGCCGCGGTCACCGCGCCGACCAGCTGACGCCCGGAGCCGCGCGGGCCGGCTGGCGCCCGGTGTTGCGCGGGCCGGCTGACGTCCGGAGCGGCGCCGGCCGGCCGGGTTGGGCTCGGGGCACGGATCGGCGAGGATGGCGGTATGCGTCCCTTCCGGTTTCTCGGGCTCGCCGCTGACGGCGCCGTCGATGGCGCGGCGCTGATCGCGACCGCCCGCCGGGCCGAGTCGATCGGCTACAGCGGGCTGGTGCTGCCAGACCACCTGATCGGCCAGCACGCGCCGGCCCCGGTGCTGGCCACCGTCGCCGCGGTCACCGAGCGGCTCCGCATCGGCACCTTCGTGTCCAATGTGGACCTGCGGCATCCGGCCGTGCTGGCGCAGGATTTCGCCAGCCTGGACGTGCTGTCCGGGGGCCGGCTGCAGATCGGCATCGGGGCCGGTTGGAACCGGCCGGAGTACGACGCGATCGGGCTACGGTTCGACCGGCCGGCGGTCCGGACCGCGCGGCTGGCCGAGGCGATCACCGTCCTCAAAGGATGCTTCGCCGACGGGCCGTTCTCGTTCGCCGGCGAGCACTACACGATCACCGACTACGACGCCGGGCCGAAGCCGGTGCAGCGGCCGCACCCGCCGCTGTTCGTCGGCGGTGGCGGCCGGCGCACGCTCACCCTGGCCGGCCAGCAGGCGGACATCGTCGGACTGGCGCCGCGGCTGCTGCCCGGCGACCAGACCAGCCCGGCCAGCGACCCGCGCAGCATCACCGTCGCGGCGACCGAGGAGAAGATCGGCTGGGTGCGGGCCGCCGCCGGCGACCGGTTCGCCGACCTGGAGCTGAACACGTACCCCAGCGGTGGGCCGATCCTGATCACCGACAACGCCCGGCCGGAGGCGGAACGCCGGGCCGACCGGCTACGCCAGCGCTCCGGCTACGAGATCAGCGCGGACGATGTGCTCGCCTCGCCGCACATCTACATCGGCTCGCTGTCGGGGCTGACCGAAAAGTTCCTCGAACTGCGCGAGCGGCTCGGCATCAGCTGCTTCATGGTCGATGACATCGACGCGCTCGCACCGGTGGTGGAAAGCCTCGCCGGCGGCTGATTCGTCCGGTTTCTAAGTAGTTTCTAAGGTCTGCCGAGGGTGGCCGGAAACTACGGTTGATCTTCTCCGGGGGCGCCGGCAACACGGCCGGCGCCACCGCGAAGGAGATGTCATGCGTAGTCGAGCACGGCTCGGCGCCGCCGCTGTGGCCGCGGTGGTCGCTGCCGCGATCACCGCCTGGTCAGCCACCGCGGCCGGGGCCAGCAGCCGCCCGGCGGCCGGGTGGTCCCATCCGGCCGCCGTGGCGAACCAGGTCACGGCGTGGACCGCCGGCAAGGCGCCGGAATGCAAGCCGGCGCCCGAGGTCGACCCGGTCGTGGCGGCGGCGGCCAAGCGGTTCGGGTTGTCGGCGGACCGGATCGAGAAGGGCCTGGTCGCGGTCAAGATGTACCTGGGCACCCACCCGCCGGTCGACCCGGTGGAGGATGCGCTGCTGTCCCGGCCGGTGCTCGCGGTGTTCGCCAAGAGCCTCGGCGTCTCCACCAGCCGGGCGACGGCGGTCATGCGCTTCCTGATCGCGGAATGGGCGAAGCTGAAGCCCAAGGCCAAGCCGGGGCAGCCGCCGGAGGACGTGACGGCCGCCGCGGTGAAGTTCCTCAGCATCCGGCTGCACATCACGCCGACCCGGGCCGCCAAGGTCTGGGCCGAGGTGCAGCGGATCGACCGCAAGTCGAACGGCATCCGCGTCGACGACCCGGCGTTCGTCGCGCTGGCTCGCAGCCTCGGGCTGACCGCGAAGCAGTTCGCCAAGGTGCTCGCCGACTTCAAGCAGTCGCTGGGTGGCAAGCCGGGAGACCCGGGCAAGCCGGGCAAGCCCGGTAAGCCGAGCGACCCGTGTAAGCCGGGGGAGCCGGGCAAGCCGGGGGACCCGGGCAAGCCGGGGGACCCGGGCAAGCCCGGCAAGCCGGGCACCAAGCCGGCTCCGGCCGGGACCGCGGCCACGACCTAGCCCGCTGCCGCCGGGCCGACTCGCGGGCCGGCCCGGCGGCCTGCCCCTGGAGGGAGCCCGGATGCGCCTGCACACTGGGCCGATGCGGCTGCTGGTGGTCGACGATGACAAGGCGGTCCGGCGCTCGCTGGCGCACGCGCTGCGCCGGGACGGCTTCGAGGTGGCGGAGGCGGCCGACGGTCGCGCGGCGCTGGAGCAGCTCGCCCAGGCCCGGCACGCGGCGGTCGTGCTGGACGTGCTGATGCCCGAGCCGAACGGGCTCGCGGTGTGCGCCGAGCTGCGCGGCCGCGGCGACCGGACCCCGATCCTGATGCTGACCGCCCGGGACCTGGTGGCCGACCGGGTCGCCGGCCTGGACGCCGGCGCCGACGACTACCTGGTCAAGCCGTTCGCGCTGGACGAGCTGCGGGCCCGGCTGCGGGCGCTGCTGCGGCGCACCGGCGCGGCCGAGCCGACGCTGCGGTTCGCCGACCTGGAGGTGGACCTGGTCGGCTGCCGGGCCCACCGCGGCGACCGGGTGCTGGACCTGACCCGCACCGAGCTGGCCCTGCTGGAGCTGTTCCTGCGCAACCCCGGGCGGGTGCTGAGCCGGACGCTGATCTTCGAATCGGTCTGGGGCTACGACTTCGGCCCCGGCTCGAACGCGCTCTGGGTCTACATCAGCTACCTGCGAGGGAAGCTGGAGGCCGGCGGCGAGCCGCGGGTGATCCAGACCGTCCGCGGGCTGGGCTACGTGCTGCGGGCCGAGCCGTGAACCTGCGTACCCGGATCGGCCTGGCCGGCGGCGCCGTGGTGTTCGCGGCGCTGACCGTGGTGTCGATCGTGCTGTACCCGGCGGTGGCGAGCAAGGCGGCCGACCAGCTCGACGCGTCGCTGGTGGAGGCGGCCGGCGCGGCGCCGGACACGCTCGGCAAGATCAAGGAGGGGATGGCCTCCCAGCCGGATCCGCCGAAGCGGTTCACGGACGAGCCGTTCGACCTCGGGGGGACGCTGCTGCAGGTGGTCGACAATCCGACCGCCGCCGGCGCCGGCGGCGCGCTCGCCCCGGTCAGCAACCGCGACCTGGCCGTGCTGGCCGGGCGGGAGCGGCCGTACTTCTCCGACGTGTCGTACCTCGGGCAGCGGTACCGGGTCTACACGTCCGGGCTGAAGGAGCTGTTGATCCGGGTGGCCCGGCCGCGGAGCGACGCCGCGGGGACGCTGAACCGGCTGCTGCTGTTGCTGGTCGGGCTCACCGTGGCCGGCGGCCTGGCGGCCGCGGTTGCCGCCCGGCTCGCGGCCGCCCGGGTACTGCGGCCGATCGGACAGCTCACCGAGGCGGTCGAGCACGTCACCGCGACGCAGGAGCTGACCGCGCGGGTGGCCACCGGCGGCCGGGACGAGGTCGGCCGGCTGGCCGGCGCGTTCGCCACGATGATGGCCGAGCTGGACGGTTCGGTGCAGGCCCAGCGCCGGCTCGTCGCGGACGCCTCGCACGAGCTGCGCACGCCGCTGACCAGCCTGACCACCAACCTGGAGCTGCTCGGCGAGCCGGGCGGCAGCGCCGACCCGCAGGCACCGGCCCTGCTCCGGGCCGCCCGCGAGCAGGCTCGCGAGCTGACCGGGCTGGTCAACGACCTCGTCGACCTGGCCCGGTACGGGGAGGGCGAGACCCACGTCGAGGACGCCCGGCTGGACCTGCTCGCCGAGCGGGTGGTGCACCGGGCCGCCGGCCGTACCCCGGCGGTGCGGTTCGAGCTGGAGCTGGTGGCCAGCCCGGTGCGGGCCGACCCGGACGCGGTGGAGCGGGCGGTCGGCAACCTGGTCGACAACGCGATCAAGTGGAGCCCGCCGGACGGGCTGGTCCGGGTGATGGTGGCGGCCGGTGAGGTGGCGGTCAGCGACGAGGGGCCGGGCATCCCGGCGGCCGACATCCCGTTCGTGTTCGACCGGTTCTACCGTTCGCCGACCGCACGCGCGCGGCCCGGATCCGGCCTGGGGTTGGCGATCGTGCGGCAGATCGCCGAGACCCACGGCGGCCGGGTCAGCGCCGAACCGTTGCCGCGCGGGGTGAGTCTGCGATTCTCGCTGCCGATAGCGCCCGACCTGGTCGAGACTGATGCCGTGATGAGCCAGAACTGACACACTGACCAATCGGTGTAGGCCGATTGGAGGTCTTGCGGCGTAGATGATGGACGATCAGCACTGGGCCGGGCTCGACATCGACCGGCCGAACGCAGCCCGGATGTACGACTACGGTCTCGGCGGATCGCACAACTTTCCGGCCGACCGGGCCGCCCTCGACGCGTTGACCAGGGTGCTGCCGGACGCCCCGCTGGTCGGTCGGTCGAACCGGGCGTTCCTGCGCCGGGCGGTGCGCTGGTGCGTGGGGCAGGGCATCCGCCAGTTCCTCGATATCGGCTCCGGGATCTCCACCGTCGGCAACGTGCACGAGACCGCGCACCGGCTCGACCCGGACTGCCGGGTGGTCTACGTGGACTGTGACCCGGTCGCGGTCGGCACCACCCAGCAGTTGCTGGCCAGCCAGCCGAACGCCGCGATCGTGCACGCCGACCTGCGCCAGCCGGACGCGGTGCTGTCCGCGCCGGAGACCGTGAAGCTGCTGGACTTCGAGCAGCCGCTGGCGCTGCTGATGGTCGCGGTGCTGCACTACGTGCCGCTCGAGGACGACCTGCTCGGCATCGTGCGGCGGTACCGGTCGGTGCTGGCGCCGGGCAGCCTGTTCGTCGTCTCGCACACCACCTGGGACCCGCGCCCCGAGGTGGCGGCAGCGATCAGCCGGGTGTTCGACGAGTCCGGGATCCTCGTCGCGCACCGCTCCCGGGACGAGGTGGCCGCCCTGTTCGACGGCATGGAGCTGGTCGAACCCGGGGTCGTCTGGACGCCGGAGTGGCATCCGGCCGACGACAGCGAACCGCTGTACGGGTTCCCCGGCCGGTCCGCCACCTACGCCGCCGTCGGCCGGCAGCTGGGATAGGAGCTCAGCCCGGCAGGCTGGCCTGGTAGTCGGCGAGGCTGACCGGGGCGTGCCACCGGGTCTCGCCGGACGCGCTGACCGCCAGGTGCACGAAGTTGTCGTCCGGGACCGCGCCGTGCCAGTGCGGGACGCCGGGCTCGACGTGGATCCAGTCGCCCGGCGCCAGCAGCCGGGCCTCGGCCAGGCCGGCCCAGAGCACCAGGCCGCGGCCGGCCAGTACGAAGATCGCCTGCTCGCCGGTGTGCACGTGCCAGCTCGACCGCGCGCCCGGCGCGTACACGAACCGGTGCGCGCGCATCCCGTCCGGACGCTCCCGGGTCAGGATCTCGGCCTGCCAGACGCCGCCGGTGAACCGCGCCTCATCCGCCTCGACCGCCGTCACCGCGCTAGCTGGAACGATCTTCACGGCACCTCCCCGTCGCTGCCGCCAAGATAGCCGCTGCTCAGCCGCTGTTCACCGCTGTTCAGGCCGGCCGCTCGGGCGAGCTGCTCGGGGCGAGCGGTTCAGGCCGAGCTGCCCAGGGTGAGCTGCTCAGGCCGGCTGCTCGGGGCGAGCCGTTCAGGCTGAGCTGCCCAGGGCGAGCCGCTCAGGGCACGGTGAGCGTCCAGCCGGACGGGAGGTCGCCGGTCGGGGTCCGGTGGCTGCCGATCGCGATCAGCCGACCGTTGGCCGAGATGAGCGCGGTCACCGTTCCGGCCGGCGCCCGCAGCGTGCGCAACTTGACCGCGCCGGGTGACCCGGTCCAGAGCAGCGGGGTGGGGGCGCCGTCCAGCGCATTGCTCCCGCCGACCACGACCAGCGTGCCGTTGCCCAGTCGGGCCAGCGCCGTGCCGCCGGCGGTGGCGGCGCCCGGGCCGGGCAGCGTCGCGGTCTCGGTCCAGCTGGTCAGATCGGGCGAACTCCACAGGCCGGTACGGGTGACGGTGCCGTCCAGCCGGGCGCCGATCGCGACCGCGCCGCCAGCGCTCGGCAGCAGCCGCCGTAGCGCGGTCGGGCCCGGACCATCCAGGCCGGTGGTGCGCAGCCGGGTCCAGCGCCGGCCGTCCGGGGAGGTGAGCAGGGCGCCGTCGCCGGAGTCCGGGTCGGTGACCCAGTCGGTGCCGGCGGCGACGAAACCGCCGGGCCGGGCCGCGACGTCGGTCAGCTCGCCCAGCTTGGGGGTGGCCTGCAGGGTCCAGTTGGCGCCGTCGTTCGAGGTCCAGATGGCGGCGTGGCGGTCGCCCTTGGTCGGCGCGGCGCCCGACCGCGGGGCGAACCAGCCGACCGCGACGAACCCGGACGGACCGGCCGCGAGGCCGGTCATCGCGCCCTCCTGGGAGGTGCCGGCGCCCGGCCCCGGGATCGCCACCCAGCTGCCCTTGGTGAACCGCCAGGCGCGGGGCACCCGGTCGGTGGTGCTCTCGCCGACCGCGACCAGCATGCCGTTCGGGGCGATGGCCACCGCCCGCATCACGTCGCCGGGCTTCCCGGCCGCCGGCAGCGCGCGCAGGGTGGCGGCCGGGCCGGACGGCGCCGTGGTCGGCCCGGCCGTGCCGCTGGTTGCCGTCGTCGTCGGCTTGGCCGCGGCATTCGGCTTCTTCGTCGCGACGACCGCGAGCACGCTGGCCAGCGCGAGCACGACCACCACGGTGATCGTGACGATCAGCGCGGCCTGCCGGCCGCGGCCCGGGTCGCCGGTGTGCGTGATGGTCAGCGGCTGGTCCTGGTCGGTCAGCATCCGGACCGGCCGGCTCAGGTCGGGCACGGTGGGCAGCCGCATGTCGACCGGTCGGACCACCCCGGTCTCCACCGGGTCCACGTCCAGCGCCGCCGGCGCCTCGGCCAGCAACTCGATCCCGGCCATCCCGGCGCCGGCCTCGGCCGCGCCGACCCCGACCAGCACCGGCCGCTCCGCCGGCTGGTCACCCCGCCAGTCCACACCAGCCCCGCCCGGCCCGCCCGGTCCCGACGGCCCACCTGGCCCGTACGGTCCGCCCGGCCCCGACGGCCCACCTGGCCCGTACGCGCCCGGCCCGCCCGGCCCACCGGGTCCACCGGGTCCTGACGGTCCGCCCGGTCCGGCCGGTCCGGCTGGCCCGTACAAGCCGCCCGGTCCTGCCGGCCCGTCTGGGCCGGCCGACCAGCCTGGCCGTCCCGGTCCACCGGGAAGGCCAGGCCCGCCCGGCGCGCCCGGCCCGCCGGCGCCCGGCCATCCCGGTCCGCTCGGCCCGCCGTGCCGCCCCGGGCCGTCCGGTCCGCCCGGCCATCCCGGTCCACCGGGACCGCCCGGGTTACCGGCGGCGGGACCCGGCATTCCGGGACCCTGCCAGCCTGGGCCGCCGGTCGGCACCGTTCCAGGCGGCGCCACCGTCCCGGCGGCCGCTGCCGCCGAGCCCGGCCAGGGCGTGCCGGGCGGCAGCGTCCCCGGCGGGAGGGCGCCTGGCGGGAGGGTGCCCGGTACCGCCGGGTTGCCACCGGCGGGTGTCGGCCAGCCGCCGGCCGGCGGGGGCGTCCCCGGCCCGGCCGGTCCACCCGTCCAGGCCGGGACGCCGTGCGGCGAACTGCCGGGCGGGACCGGCCCACCCGGCCCACCCGGCCCGGCCGGGATGCCGTGCGGTGCGGTGCCCGGTCCGGCTGGGCCGCCGGGCGTTTGCGGTGACGCGCCGGGCGGGACCGGGCCACCTGGCCCACCCGGCCCGGCCGGGATGCCGTGCGGTGCGGTGCCTGGTCCGGCGGGGCCGCCGGGCGTTGCCGGGGTGCCGTGCGGTGACGTGCCGGGCGGGACCGGGCCACCTGGCCCGCCCGGCGCGGCCGGGGTGCCGTGCGGGGCGGTGCCGGGTGGGACCGGCCCGCCGGGGCCGCCGGGCGCGGCGGGGA
>Ga0307499_10000742_pt1 | contig 10641 bp, 12 predicted proteins | sample 13_S_MG_FD_201363 | JGI IMG/M metagenome (GOLD analysis project Ga0307499, IMG submission 201363) | Soil microbial communities from Populus trichocarpa stands in riparian zone in the Pacific Northwest, United States - 13_S | ecosystem: Environmental > Terrestrial > Soil > Riparian zone > Trees... | reverse complement strand
AGCATCGATGCGTTGGCGGCGGCCTCGTCCAGATGCATCGGTTGCGGGTCGAATTCGGCGGCAAAGGCAAGAATCTCCTCGCGCGAGACGTGGCGCGGTCCGAACGTGCCGAAATGGCCGGGCGTGAAGTCTTCGAAGGTCAATGGTGTCATCTATCTGGAATCTGGCTTGAGGATTGCGGCGGGGAAGCCCGAATGTGGCCGTTATTTACGGCAATCTCAACCCGTCCACCCGCATGGCTTGTTCGCCTCGGGCGAGCACCGCCTGTGGCGCTCGCCCCTGACTTGCCCGAAGCAGTTTTCGGGGCTAGCCCTGTGCCCATCTGGAACCAGGTTTTTGACTCGCCGGAGAACCATCGATGCTCGATTTTCAGGATCTGTTTCAGTGGGACCGCTTCATCACGCCCACGATCATCAAGACCTTCTACTGGCTGGTCATCGGCTTGATCGTTCTGTTCGGCCTGTCCGGGATTTTCTCGGCGCTGGCCGCGATGGCGATCAGCCCGTTCGGCGGATTTATCCTGCTGTTGTCCTCGATCGCCGGTGTCGTGGTCGGCGTGGTGTTTTCGCGCATCGCCGCGGAATTCATCCTGATCGTCTTCCGAATCAACGAGCATCTCGGCGCCATCCGCGACCAGGGGCAGATGCGGTAATTTCGCCGGCGCCGGTAGGGTGGGCAAAGCGCAGCGTGCCCACCATTTCGCGCTGGTCGAAGATGGTGGGCACGGCGCGATGCGCCTTTGCCCACCCTACGGGGTCCGCATCCGCGGCACCCAATATCTCAGTTATTAAACCTGAAATGCATCACGTCGCCGTCGGCGACGACATATTCCTTGCCTTCCAGCCTGAGCTTGCCGGCGTCGCGGGCGCCGGCTTCGCCGTTGAGCGCTACGTAATCGGCATAGGCGATGGTCTCGGCCCGGATGAAGCCCTTTTCGAAATCGGTATGGATCACGCCGGCCGCGGCGGGGCCCTTGGTGCCGCGGTGGATGGTCCAGGCGCGGGCTTCCTTGGGGCCCACGGTGAAATAGGTGATGAGGTCGAGCAGCTGGTAGCCGGCGCGGATCAGGCGGTCGAGGCCGGCCTCTTCGAGGCCAAGCGTCTCGAGAAATTCGGCGCGCTCCTCGCGTGACAGGGTCGCGATCTCGGATTCGATCTTGGCCGAGATCACCACCGCGACCGCGCCTTCCTTCCTGGCGTGCTCGAACACCTGTTTTGAGAAGCTGTTGCCGTCCTTGGCCGAGCCTTCCTCGACGTTGCAGACATAGAGCACCGGCTTCGACGTCAGCAGGCCCAGCATATTGAACGCGCGCTCTTCCTCGGGCTTGCGCTCCAGAAACCGCGCCGGCTTGCCCTCGCGCAACAGAACCAGTGCGCGATTGACGAGGTCGAGCGCCTCCTTGGCATCCTTGTCGTTGCCCTTGGCCTTCTTGGCGAGGTTGTCGACGCGCTTTTCCAGGCTGTCGAGGTCGGCCAGCATCAGCTCGGTTTCGATGGTCTCGATATCGGCCAATGGCGCGATCTTGCCTTCGACATGGGTGATGTCGGAATCTTCAAAGCACCGCACCACATGCGCGACCGCATCGACTTCGCGGATGGTGGCGAGGAACTGGTTGCCGAGGCCTTCGCCCTTCGAGGCGCCGCGGACGAGGCCCGCGATATCGACGAAGGTCAGTCGCGTCGGGATGATCTGCGCGGAGCCTGCGATCGCCGACAGCTTGTCGAGCCTGGGATCAGGCACCGCCACCTCGCCGACATTCGGCTCGATGGTGCAGAACGGATAATTCGCCGCCTGCGCCGCTGCCGTCTCGGTCAGCGCGTTGAACAGCGTCGACTTGCCGACATTGGGCAGGCCAACGATACCGCATTTGAATCCCATCTTGGCTTCCGATCTTTCGCGCGAACCCGCCGCTCGTGAATTGATTGAGGTCGTCATACGCGGGCTTGACCCGCGTATCCATCTTCTTTGAGAGGATGGATCGCCGGATCAAGTCCGGCGATGACGAGGCGAGCTTATGGCCCGCCCTCCTCGTCTTTTTCAAAAAATCCCTTGGCCTGCAGAACCAGGTGCACCTTGTTCTGGAACGTCGAGTCCTTGCCCGTCGCCAACAGCCCGGCATTGTCGGCGACCGCCGCGCACAAGGCTTCCACCCAGTCGCGGTCGCTCTTGGCAAAATCCGACAGCACGTGGCTGTGCACCAGTTCCTTGATGCCGGGATGACCGATCCCGAGCCGCACGCGGCGATAATCATTACCGATATGCGACGAGATCGAGCGCAGCCCGTTATGACCGGCGATGCCGCCGCCGATCTTCACGCGGACTTTCGCCGGCGGCAGTTCGAGTTCGTCCTGAAACACGGTGATGTCGGAAGCGCCGAGCTTGAAGAAGTTTGCGGCTTCCTGAACCGCGCGCCCGGAATCGTTCATGTAGGTGGTCGGCCGCAGCAGAACGATTTTTTCGCGATCGAGCGCGCCTTCGGAAGTCTCGCCCTGAAAACGGCGGCGCCACGGTGCGAAACCGTGACGCCGCTGTATCTCATCGACGGCCATGAACCCGATGTTATGCCGGTTGTTCGCGTATTTCGAACCGGGGTTACCGAGACCAACAAACAGGCGCATGACGCGGCATCCTGCCGCTGTTTACTTCTTCTTGTCGCCGCCAGCCGGCGCCTTCGCGCCAGCCGCCGGAGCGGCAGCACCTGCCGCAGGGGCGGCAGCCGCCGGTGCGGCAGCGCCCGCCGCCGGAGCAGCGGTGCCTGCGGCCGCAGCAGCCGCGGCAGCCTTCTGTTCTTCGGCGTAGCCTGACGGCGGCACGATGGTCACCAGCGTCGCGTCCTCGCGCGACAGCGACTTCACGCCCGTCGGCAGCTTGATCTCGGACAGATGCAGCGAGTGGCTGATTTCCAGCGCGCCGACATCGGCCTCGATGTACTGCGGAATATTGTCGACCGAGCATTCGAGATCGATGGTGTGGGTGACGATGTTGACGGTGCCGCCGCGCTTGACGCCGGGCGAGGCTTCGCCGTTCACGACGTGCAAGGGAACGCTGACGCGGATCGTGGCGCCTTCACCGAGCCGCATGAAATCGACATGCAGCGGGAAGTCACGCACCGGATCGAGGTGGAAGTCGCGCGGAATCACGCGGTGCTTCTTGCCCTCGAGATCGATGTCGTAAATCGTGGTCAGGAAGCGGCCGGCCAGGATGCGCTGGCGCAGTTCCTTGTCGTCGACCGAAATGGTCACGGGGGGCTGGTTGTTGCCATAGATCACTCCGGGCACTCTCCCGGCGCGACGCTCTGCCCGGGCGGCCCCCTTGCCGCTCTGCGGACGCGCGGTCGCCTTCAATTCCTTGACGGTCGCCATCGTGTTAAGTCCTTGTTTTCTAAAAAGTTAAAGGCCGCATCGCGGCCCGTTGGCGTCCCACAGCAAGCCTCCAGGGGTGCGGGGGCTGCGGACGTGGCGGGCTTTTAGCCCCAAAGGGGCGAAATGACAAGGAAATGAAGGGATTTTTCTGCGGTTTAGGGCCGATCACGGCCCCAAAGCCGTCATGCCCGGCCAAAGCAGTCTGCTTTACGCAGACTGCGCAAACTTTGTCTGCGATGCCGGGCATCCACGTCCTTGCCGCCGCGACGAAGAACGTGGATGGCCGGGAATGTACCCGGCCATGACGATGGGTGATGGAATCCCCTAGCCGTCGGTCTTCGTGCTGCCGGCATCCGGCGTGGCCGGCGAAATGCCGAGTTTGGCTTCCAGCACCGCAATCCGTCCCTTGAGCGCCTCGTTCTCCTCGCGCGCCAGGCGGGCCATGTCCTTGACCGCGTCGAACTCCTCGCGCTTGACGAGGTCGAGGTCGCGCAGGATGCGCTCGGCCTGGTTGCGCACGACCGTATCGACCTCCCGCTTGACGCCCTGGGCGGCGCCGGCGGCGTCGTTCATCAAACGGCCGATCTCGTCGAAAAACCGATTGCTGGTCTGGGTCATCTCAAACGCTCCGGTCGCTGCAAATTGATCATCACCGGGATGACAATGGCGATCCCAAGGTAAAGGTTCAAGGCAAAGGTTCAAGTGCGCGATTCAAGGCCGACGCGATTTCCATTGCCTTGTCATGCCCCGGTTTCCTTGCAATCGTATCAAGCGCTTAACCAGAAACCTGAATCACAACTCAAAAAGAAACGCCCATGATCGACCAGCAGATCGATATTGCGACCAAGGACGGCAAGACCACGACCTTCATCACCCATCCCGAACGCGGCGGGCCCTTTCCGGTCATCATCTTCTACATGGACGCGCCGGCGATCCGTGAGGAACTGCGCGACATGGCGCGGCGGCTCGGCACGTCGGGTTATTACGTGATGCTGCCCAATATGTATTACCGCTCCGGCGTCATGGAGCTGGGACCGATCCCGCCGGACCCGGAAGCGCCCGAGCGCAAGCAGATGTTCGGCTACATGAACTCCATCAACATTCCCATGGTGATGGAAGACACCAAAGCCCTGCTCGCCTACGCCGAGACGCAAGAAGCGGCGAACACCAGGATCGTCGGCACCGTCGGCTACTGCATGAGCGGCCGCTACGCGGTCAATGCGGCGACGCATTTTCCCGATCGCGTCAAGGCAGCGGCTTCGATCTACGGCACCCATCTTGCGACCGACCAATCCGACAGCCCGCATCTGGCTGCAAGCAAGACCAAGGCCGAACTCTATTTCGCCTGCGCCGAGACCGATATCTATGCGCCGCAGGAGATTATCGACAAGGTCGCAGCCGGCATGAAGGGATCGAACAACGAGGTCGAGGTCTACCCCGGCACCCATCACGGCTTTGCCTTCCCGAAGCGTCCGGTCTACCACCGCGATGCCGCCGAACGGCACTGGGAGCGGCTGCTGGCGCTCTATCGCCGCAACCTTGTGCCGTGATCGCAGGATAGCGATGGCTGAAATCCGGCTCAGAGGTTACCAGAGTTCAGACGCGGAAAACCTGAACCGGATTGCGGTATCGGCTTTTGATCAGTTTAGAAACCACTATAGCGACTGGCCGGCGATGCGTGCCGGCCTGTCGAAAACCTCTGATCTTGGCGTGAGCGGAGAATTCATCATTGCCGAACTCCAAGGTACGTTCGCGGGCGCCGTCGCCTATTTCGGGCCGAACAGTCAAAAAGCCGCGTTCTTCGATCAACGCTGGCCCATCATTCGCATGCTGGTCGTCGATCCCGCGTTTCGCGGAAAAGGAATTGGGCGCACCTTGAGCGAAGAGTGCATTGCGAGAGCCAGACGCGATGGGTCGCCGATCATCGCGCTCCACACCAGCCCGATCATGTCGGTCGCCTTGCCGATGTATCTGAAGATGGGGTTTGCTAAAGCCCATGACGCCCCGCCGATCTTCGGCGTGGCCTACGCGGTCTACACCAAAGCCCTGTGAGCCAGATGCCCATTCTTGCCATCACCTTTCCGGTATTCGATCCCGTCGCGTTCTCGATCGGATGGTTCGTGATCCGCTGGTATGCGCTGGCCTATATCGGCGGCATCGTGCTGGGATGGATCTACGCCCGCTCGCTGGTCAAGAAAGAGCGGCTGTGGGGCGGACCGGTGCCGATCACGCTGGTGCAGCTCGACGATTTCATTCTCTGGGTCACCATCGGCATCATCGTCGGCGGCCGCACCGGTTATGTGCTGTTCTACAATCCCGCCTTCTTCATCCAGCATCCGGCGGAAATATTCCAGTTGTGGAATGGCGGCATGTCATTTCACGGCGGCTTCCTCGGCTGTGTCGCCGCGGTGATGCTGTTTGCCCGCAAGAACGATATCTCGATCCTGTCGCTCGGCGACATCACCACCGCGGTCGGACCGATTGGACTGTTTCTCGGCCGGCTCGCCAACTTCATCAACAGCGAGCTGTGGGGTCGAACGGCAGATTCCAGCGTGCCATGGGCGATGGTGTTCCCCAATGGCGGTCCGCTGCCGCGGCACCCGAGCCAGCTCTATGAGGCCGGCCTCGAGGGCATCCTGCTGTTTGCGATCCTGGCGGTCATGGTCCGGATGGGCGCGTTGAAGCGGCCGGGCCTGATCCTCGGCAGCTTCATCGCAATCTACGGTCTTGCGCGCATTACGGCTGAGTTTTTCCGCGAACCCGATCCCCAGCTCGGATTTTTGTGGGGCGGCCTGACCATGGGTATGCTGTTGTCGGTACCCATGATCATTGTCGGCGCCATCCTGATCATGATGGCATGGCGCCGCGAGGCGCCGGAGCATATACAGAAGTCGATTTAAGGCAGGCCGTGACCGAATTCTCACCGTTGCAGGCAGAGATCCACAAGCTGATTCGATCGTCGGGACCGATGCCGGTCTGGCGGTACATGAAACTGTGCCTGACGCATCCCGAGCACGGCTATTACGTATCGCGCGATCCATTGGGCCGCGAGGGCGATTTCACCACGGCGCCCGAAGTCAGCCAGATGTTCGGCGAGTTGCTCGGCCTATGGACGGCGTCGGTGTGGAAGGCAATCGGATCGCCGCCGACACTGCGGCTGGTCGAACTCGGCCCCGGCCGCGGCACCATGATGGCGGACGCGCTCCGCGCGATCCGGGTGCTGCCGCCGCTCTATCAATCGATCCATATCGATCTCGTCGAGATCAACCCCGTGCTGCGCGAAAAGCAGCGGGCGACGCTGTCAGGCGCGGGCAACATCACCTGGCATGACAGCATCGACGACGTGCCGGAGGGCCCCGCGGTCATTCTGGCCAACGAATATTTCGACGTGCTGCCGATCCATCAGGTGGTCAAGCGCGAGACCGGCTGGCACGAACGCGTCGTCAACCTCGATGCCGATGGCAAGCTGGTATTCGGAGCCTCGGACGATCCGATGCCGCGCTTCGAGGTGTTGCTGCCGCCGCTGGTTCGCGCGGCCCCTGTCGGCGCCGTGTTCGAATGGCGGCCGGATACCGAGATGATGAAGATCGCCACGCGGGTGCGCCACCAGGACGGCGCGGCGCTGATCATCGATTACGGCCATCTGCGCAGCGACGCCGGCGACACCTTTCAGGCGATTGCCCGCCACAGCTTTGCCGATCCCCTGAAGAATCCGGGCCAGGCCGACGTCACCGCCCATGTCGATTTCCAGGCGCTGGCGCGCGCGGCTGAAGACGTCGGCGCGCGCGTTCATGGCCCGGTGACGCAGGGCGATTTCCTCAAGCGGCTTGGCATCGAGACGCGGGCCCTCACGCTGATGGGAAAAACCACGCCGGAAGTTTCCGCCGATATTTCCGCCGCGCTGAAGCGGCTGACCGACAGCGGCCGCGGCGGCATGGGATCGATGTTCAAGGTGCTTGCGGTCACTGAACCCAATCTGACCGTGGTCGCGGGCTTCAGCGACGAACCGCCCGGGCCGGGAGACGAAAGCGCATGACATTCGGATCGTCGCTGCTCGCAGCCATTCCCGGGCTGCGCCACGCCTTCTTCACCCGCGAGGGCGGGATATCCAGCGGAATCTACCAGAGCCTCAATGGCGGGCTCGGCTCCGACGACGATCCGGCCCATGTCGCGGAAAACCGCCGCCGGATGGCCGAACGGATGGGGGTTGCGCCCGAACGCCTGCTCAGCGCGCACCAGATCCATTCGCCCGACGTCGTGGTAGCGAGCGGACCATGGCAGGGCGACAAGCCGCGCGCCGACGCGCTGGTCACACGCACGGAGGGTATCGCCATCGGCGTCACCGCCGCCGATTGCGGACCGATCCTGTTTGCCGACGCCAGCGCACGCGTGATCGGCGCGGCGCATGCCGGCTGGAAGGGCGCGCTGACCGGCGTGCTGGAATCCACCATCGACGCCATGGAAAAACTCGGCGCCGACCGCTCCGGCATCGTCGCCGCCATCGGCCCGCTGATCCGCCAGCACTCCTATGAAGTCGGCGGCGAATTCGTCGAACGTTTTCTGGATGCCGACGCCGGCAATGGCGTGTTCTTTATCCCCTCGAACCGCGCGGGTCATTCGATGTTCGACCTCGCCGGCTTTATCCGGATGCGGCTGGAGAATGCCGGCGTGCTGATGATCGACGATATCGGCGTCGATACCTATTCCGACGAGCGCTTCTACAGCTACCGCCGCTCGGTGCACCGGAAGGAGCCGGACTACGGCCGCCACGTCCACGCGATTGCGCTGGAAAGCGAGTAGTTCGTTACTTCACCCGCAACACCACCTTGCCGCGCGCCCGGCCGGCTTCGAGATAGGCCAGCGCATCGGGCAACTGCTCGAAGGCGAATTCGCGGTCGATCACCGGCTTGATCGCGCCGCCGTCGACAAGCGCGGCGATCTCGCGCAGTTGATCGCCGTTCGGCTCGGTGAAGAACCAGCAATAGGACGCGCCGGCCTCCGCGCTCGCCGCATAGACCTTGCGGCTCATCAGCCAGACGGCGACACCGACCAGCCAGCCCGCGCCCTCGCGGCGGGCGAAATCGCGATCGGGCGGGCCGCTCAGGGAAATCACGGCGCCACCCCGCTTCACCACCTTGAAGGCGTCGACGGTGAACGCAGCCCCTAGCGTATCGTAGACGACGTCGTAGCCGCCGCCCGCTTCGAGATAATTTTCGCGGTCATAGGCAATCACCCTGTCGGCACCGAGCGATTTGACGAAGTCGACATTCTTCGAGCTCGTGGTCGTGGTGACCTCGAGGCCGAGATGCCTGGCGTACTGAACCGCGAAAGTGCCGATCCCGCCGGCACCGGCGTGAATCAGGATGCGCTGTCCGGCGCGCGCCTTGACGCGCGAAAATCCCTGCAGGGTGGTCAGCCCCACCAGCGGCAGCGCCGCGGCTTGCGCATCCGAGACGGCCACAGGCTTCAGCGCCACGAATTCCTGCGACAATGCGATCTTCTCGGCAAACGTGCCGATGGTCTCGCGCGAGGCGCGCGTTACCGCTCGCCGGCTTTGATTTCTCAGATCTGCACGCGTCGAATCGAGAAGCGCGCCCTAATGTGTGTAGCCCTTAACGAGCACCGGGCTCTCATTCAGAAAATCGTCGGCCTTCAGACGGTTCAGGTCATAGTCGGACTGAGCGACAATGATGGGGCTCTGAACAAGATCCGTGTCCGAGATGCTCCGGTCGATGCCGACCAGATGGCCCGCCCAGATCGAGCCATCCTTCGAGCGCAGGAGGCTCAACTCGCCCATCACATCGCCCTTTTCGTTGCGATAGGTCAGCATGGCGCGCTTTCCATCCGAACGGCCAGTGAGGTACCACCAGCGCGGATCGGGCGCGCCTTTGTCCGACAGGCCACGGAAGCGGCCCCGAACCACACCGACACCATCAAGGTTCGAGATGCGGAATTCATATTTGAACTGGGTGGTCGCGTTGATCTTGCCTTGACCGGGAGCGTGGTCGTCCGGCTCGCGCGTGAAGGCAGCCATGTTCTGGCGCAGGAAAAGATGCTCGGCGACCGGGTCGGCCCATTGCGGCGCGTGGGTGGCCGTGACCTGCTGAATACCGCCAACCAGGACGCCCGTGATGCCAAGCGTCTTCGCCAAAACCAGCCACCTCCGAACCGACGGATTGCGGATGAACCGGCTCATACCCGATTTCGCCCAGGCAAGAAACTGCCTGAGCGGCGAGACAGCCAGCACGGACTGCGCGGCGGCAGAAGCTGCGGCGACGTCCGGAGCGGCAACCACCGCGGCACCCGAAGCAGTCATGGCAGCATCGTGCGAGATGCGCGACGTAACCTCATCCGGCTTCATCGCCGCAGCGTCGTGCGAAATCCTCGCGACCGCATCGACCGCTGCGGTCGCGGCAACGTCGTGGGAGATACGCGCGTTGGCATCGTTGAAGTCAGGTGCGGCGCCATCGCGGGACAGCGGCACGACGACGCCATCAATTGCCGCGGCGTCGTGCGAGATGCGCGAGTTGGCTTCGCCCGGCAAGCGTGCCGCAGCGTCGTGCGAAATTCGCGCAACTGGCGCGGAGGTATTGGTGGAGAGACGCGCCGGCGCATCATGTGAAGTGCGTGCGGCTGCCGAAGACATATTTCCAAGCTTGGCCATGGCCAATCCTATTAGGGCGGTGTTGAACCCCATACCGCTGCCCTCGACGCGTATGAGGACCACGCTGCGGACCTTAAAGGATCGATTCTGAACGCTGGCTGTCTGCATCCTTAAGGTGTGGTAATCATGCGCTAGGCAGCCTTCCGAGTTTTACGCCGTAAGCCTTTGATCTCGCTTCGTCATCGCCTCCGACCGCAAAACCGACAGATGGTGAGCGCCAAAGTATCGCGCACCCACTGGGTTACCGGGTGATAAGAGTGGCCGGTATCGGCTGCGTCGTCACAACGCGAAGCCGTGGCCTACTGTGCGACCAGTGCGGATGCAGCAGATTGATTCGCACTTATCGCCCCGCTGGTCCGCTAGGTCCAGGAGCTCAAGCAACAGAACGATGTCTTAAACTGGCCAACGATAACCTGGGTACCGACGTCGAGCAGTTGAAAGCCCAGATGCGTGTGCTTGCGCACGCCACGGACTAAGGCTTTTTGGCATTCTCAATTTCATTCAAAACGAGAATAGCGCCCTCTAACCGGAGGCCTAACTGCTCCAACTTCTTAGCGGTGATGTTGTCGCCGCTTGGCGAAAGCACTTTCCCCCCAGTCTTGAGCCAATCAATCT
>Ga0307499_10000741_pt1 | contig 10646 bp, 5 predicted proteins | sample 13_S_MG_FD_201363 | JGI IMG/M metagenome (GOLD analysis project Ga0307499, IMG submission 201363) | Soil microbial communities from Populus trichocarpa stands in riparian zone in the Pacific Northwest, United States - 13_S | ecosystem: Environmental > Terrestrial > Soil > Riparian zone > Trees... | reverse complement strand
CCCGTCCTACATCCCCGGTTCCGCGTGGCGGTCGTATCGGACTCGACGTTCGAACATCCCATCGCCGTCATCGTCGAACTCCGCGCTGGCCCGCAACCCGGCTTCGTAGAACTCGCGTTTGACGATGCGGCCGCCACTCGCGAGGAAATACTCGACCTGCGTGACCACGCCGTATCTGAAATGCCACAGCTGTTCCGGCCTTCCATCATTGTCAACGTCGAGCACGGACCGCTTGGGTTGACCGTTGACCACTTCTCCCCGCCATTCGAATTTTCCGTCGAAGTCATCGTCGGATTCGAAGCCGTCTTCGAAACCATTCAGGTCGAATTTCCATCGAAGATCTGTCTTGCGATCACCGTTGCGATCGTATTCCGTGCTGGTGGTGCGCGTACCCGCGTAGTGGTAGGTGGTTTCGTAAGCCCCATCACCGTCGTAGTCGATGCCCTGGCTGGTGACCGGCGTGCGCAAGACCATGAACACGACGAATGCCCCGGCCATCGCGCCGATCGCGAACCACATCGACGACTTCACGCGTGCAGTACCGCTTGCAGGCGCACTGACCTCGGCCGGCTGCAGCTTCTCCCACTCGGAGATCACCTCGCGTGCTTCCTGCGCGCGCGCGGCATCGACGCGAACCTTCACGAGGTTGCCCAGCGGCAACTCGCCGCCACCGGTCTGCATGAATTCACCATCGACGCGCGCGGAAATTCCGGCGCGCGCCAGCAGGTCGCACACCATGTATGCCTCGACCGCGAGCGTGCACTCGTAGACCCGCTCACTGAGATTTTCCATTGCGGGAGTCTATGCCTGGGTTGTTAGCGCAACCAGACCGGACACTTCGGCGGACATCGGGACTGCGCTCAGGACATAAGTATTTTTGCTTGCATTAATCGCGAATCGCCCCGCATATGATCCGCGCGCGACGTCCGTACGGACACGGAACCATTGAGGGGGAATTCAATGAGCACGATTCTTCGCGCACTCAAGCGCGCTTCGCTTCTTTGCACGCTTCTTTTGTTGCCCGCCATGAGTTTCGGCGGTTTCTCCATTTCCAATGGACAACTGGTCGACAACAACGGCACGCCGTTCATCATGCGCGGCGTCAACTATCCCTACACGTGGTTCCAGTCGAGGAACACGCAGCAGGATCTCGCCGCGATCGCGGCCACCGGCGCGAATACCGTGCGCGTGGTGCTGTCCACCGGCGGCCAATGGGCACGCGTGCCCGGCCCACAGGTGGCGCAGGTCATCCAGTGGTGCAAGGACCTGCGGATGATCGCCGTGCTCGAAGTGCACGACTCCACGGGCTGGAATGACGGCGCGGCCGTGAACATCTCGAACGCCGTCACCTATTGGACCAGCTCCGACATCCGCACTGCGATCAACGGCCAGGAAAATTTCGTGATCATCAACATCGCGAACGAGCCGTTCGGAAACAACACCACAGCCAGCTACTTCCCGAACACACGGGACGCGATCATCGCGCTGCGTAACGCCGGCCTCACGCACAACATCATGATCGACGCCTCCAACTGGGGCCAGGACTGGTCCAACGAGATGCGCAACCGCGCCATGGAGTTGTGGAACGCGGATACGCGCCGCAACCTGACGTTCAGCGTGCACATGTACGAGGTCTACCAGTCGCTCGCACCCGTCCAGACGTACATGCAGGGCTTCGACGACATGGCCCTGCCGCTGGTCATTGGTGAATTCGGGCCGATCAACAATGGCCAGTTCGTCGATTCCGAGTCGGTGATCGCGCAGGCCGCGCAGCGCGGCAACGGTTACATCGGCTGGTCCTGGTCCGGCAATGGCGGCGGTGGCACCGGCCTCGACATGACCAATAATTTCGACCCCGCGTCGCTCACGACCTGGGGCAACCGCATCGTCAACGGCACAAACGGCATTCGTGCGACTTCAGTCATCGCCTCGGTGTTCGGCCCGCCGACTGCCAATCTCACCGTTTCGCCCACAACCCTCACCTTTGCCCCGGGCGCCTCGTCATCCCCCGTCACGGTCACCGCAAACGTGAACTGGACGGTCACCGACAATCAAACCTGGATCACCGTCACGCCAACGACTGGCATGAACACGGGCACCATCTCGGTCAGCGTCACCGCGAACACCGGCTCTGCGACCCGCAGCGGCACGGTAACAGTGAGCGGCGTCGGCGTCCCCGCGCGAACCATCACCGTCAACCAGGCCAGCCAGCCGAATGATCTGTTCCTCAGTGCCTCACCGACGTCGTTGTCGTTCGCATCCGGCGCGAGTTCGATGAATTCCATGGTGACGTCGAACACGACATGGTCGGTCACCGACAATCAGACCTGGATCACCGTCACGCCGGGTAACGGGTCGAACAGCGGCACCCTCGCCGTGAGCGTCACCGCAAACACGGGCACGGCCAGCCGCAGCGGCACCGTCACGGGTGCAGGCGTTCCGCAGCAGCTGATATCGGTCACGCAGGCTGCACCGGGCAACACCCTCACGATATCGGCCTCGAGCTGGTCACCGGCGGCTGCGGCTTCGACGTTGGTTGTGACCGTGACCTCGAACGGCGCCTGGAACGTCGTCGACGATCAGACCTGGCTCAGCGCCTCACCCACCAGCGGCACGGGCAATGGCAGCTTCACGCTCAGTGCCACGGCCAACACCGCAACGACGGCGCGCACCGGCACGGTGACCGTGAGCGGCGGCGGCTTCACGCGCACCATCGCGGTCACGCAGGCCGGCACGGCGCCCCCCACGGGCACGGTCACGGCCACGGGGCTGGTGACCAGCAGCAGTGGCTGGTTCAGCGAAGAGCAGGTACGCCTGAACAACACGGCGAACATCACGGCACTGACCGTGACGATCTCCGTGCAGCGGACCGCGGGCGTGAATGCCTCAGGCCAGTACAACACCGTCGGCGGCCAGATCGCGCAGAGCAGTTCGTGCACGACCACCGTGTGCACCTATGTGTACACGCTGAACTCAGGCCAGACGCTCACGCCGGCGAACGGCCGCAGCTTCGCCGCACAGATGAGCGGCAATGGCACGGTGCATCCGACGGCCGGGGATCTGTTCTCGGCGACCGGCACGGCGGGCGGCGCATCGTTCAACGTGCAGGGACACTTCTAGCGTCAAGTTGAATCGGGGGCACGCGACCGCCAACGGCCGCGTGCTACCCTCCACCGGCGATGTCCGCCGGTCCCGAGTACACCTTCGGTCCGTATCGCTTCGATGCGAGAGGCCGGATGTTGTTTCGCGGCAGCCGGGACCTCGCGCTCCCACCCAAGGCCGCCGACACGCTGCACCTGCTGCTCGAACACGCCGGCGAGGTGGTCGAGAAATCGCGGCTGCTCGATACCGTGTGGGCCAAGGTCGTGGTCGGCGAAGGCTCGCTGACGCGCACGATTTCGATCCTGCGCAAGGCGCTCGGCGGTGAAGCGGCCAGCCGCGCCTACATCGCCACGGTTTCCAAGCGCGGTTACCGGTTCGTCGCCCCGCTCGACCGGCGCGCCGACAGTGCGTCGCCCGATGCACGCGTCATGTTGCTGGTGCTGCCGTTCGAGAGCTCGAGCGCGAGAAGGCCCTACGACTATTTCAACGACGGCCTCACCGAGGAAATGATCGCGCAGCTGGCGCGTCTCAATCCCGGGCTGCTGGGAGTCATCGCGCGCACCACCAGCATGATGTTCAAGGATTCGAAGCGGCGCGTCAGTGAAATCGGCCGCGAGCTGGGCGTGCACTATGTGCTGGAAGGAACCGTGCGCCGCGGGCGCGGCCAGGTGCGCATCGCCGCGCGGCTCATCAAGGTCGCCGACGAGACCCAGGTGTGGGCCGAGAGCTACGAGCGCAAACCGGGCGACATGTTGCGCCTGCAATGCGAGGTGGCCGCGACCATCGCCCAGGAGATCAGGATCAAGCTGGCGCCGGGCGCGCCGCGGATCGAGGCGATGCGCGAGTTGCCGGCGGAGAGTTTCGAAGCATTGCTCAAGGGCCGACACCTCTTGAGCCAGCGTACCGAACGCGCCATGCGTTCCAGCATCGCCCAGTTCGAGACGGCGCTGCATCACTGCCAGGATTGCGCCGGCGCCTGGGCCGGCATCGCCGAGGCCAACGTCATGCTGGCCTGCCGCGGCATGGTTCCGGCCAAGGAAACCTTCCGTCAATCGGCGGCCGCCGCGCGCAAGGCCATCGAGATCGACTCGGAACAAGGCGATGCGCACGGTTCGCTGGCGCACGTGCGCCTGCACGACTGGGACTGGGTGGGGCTCGATGAGCAGTTCCGGCGTGCGACGGCGCTCGCGCCCTCGCTGGCGTTGGTCTACTACTGGTACGGCGAATACCTCATGAGCATGGGCCGGCAGGAGGATGCCATCGCCAGCGCCGCCGATGGTTTGAAACGCGATCCGTTGTCGCCGGTCGTTCGCTCCTCGTACGGCATGATCCTCTACCTCGCGCGACAGTACGACCGCTCCAGCGAAATGCTCGTGAACGCCATCGAAAGCTCGCCAGGACATTTCCTGCCGCGACTGCGGCTCGGGCTGGTGCGCATCCAGCAGAAGCAGTTCCCGGAGGCGATACAGCAGCTGAAAATCGCGAGCCGCCTCGCCGAAGAGAGCACCGAGACCCAGGCCGCGCTGGCCATGGCCTACGCGGCGAGCGGCGATCGCGCCAATGCCGCGCGCATCACGCGCAGGTTGGAAAACCTGCGCGGCCGCCGTTACGTGTTGCCTTACAACATCGCCAAGATCTACGCCGCCGGCAACGACCGTGCGCGCGCCTTCGACTGGCTCGAAACCGCCTACGAAGGCGGCAACCCCGATCTCATCGAGCTCAACTCCGAACCGATCTTCGACTGCCTGCGCACCGACCGTCATCTCGCGCAGCTGATGCGCCGCATCGGCTGGAACGCCTGACTACCTGGTTCGCGCCCGCATGGATCGGCAACGCATCTGCTTCGACCGGTTCGAGGTGCTGGCAGCGGAACGTCAGCTGTTGCAGAACGGCGCACCTGTTGCGCTGGGCGCTCGGGCCTTCGACGTGCTGCTCGCCCTGGTGGAACGACCTGGCCGGCTGGTGACCAAGTCTGAATTGATGGAGCGGGTCTGGCCGGGCGTGTTCGTCGAGGAAAACAACCTGCAGGCGCAGGTCTCGGCGCTTCGCAAGGTGCTCGGGCGCGACGCGATCGCGACGATTCCGGGCCGCGGTTACCAATTCACGCTGACCGAGCAGGACAGCCGCGCAGCGACGCCGCCGGTCAATCCTCCCGGAGAACTGCCGCCGATTTTCGGGCGCGCCGCGGAGATCGCCGAGACCAGCGCGCTGCTGCCCGCGCATCGCCTGGTCAGCATCGTCGGCCCGCCGGGCATGGGTAAGACCCGCCTGGCGCAGTCGGTCGCCTTCAACCTGGCCGGGGACTGGCCGGACGGCGCCTGGACCGTGGAACTGGCCGCTGCCAACGATGCGGAGGCCGCGCATTCATCCATCGCAAAGACGTTGGGCATCACCCTGGATCCGCGCAAGCCGACCGCGGAGGCGATCATCGACGGATTGCGCCGTCGCTGGATGCTGCTGGTGCTCGACAACTGCGAGCATTTGCTCGAACCGGTGGCCGCCTTCGTCCGCGCACTCCTCGAGCGCGCGCCCGGGATTCGCCTGCTGGTTACCAGCCAGGCGCCCTTGCGGCTGCCTGACGAACAGGTGATGCGGCTCTCATCGCTCGACGAGTCGGGCGCCGTGACCATGTTCGTCGCGCGTGTCAGCGCATCGCTGCCTCGCTTTCGGCTGGCCCCGGAAAATCTTGGCGCGGTCACCGACATCTGCAAGCGCCTGGACGGCATCCCGCTGGCGCTGGAGCTCGCGGCCTCGCGGCTGCCCCTGCTCGGCCTCGAGGGCCTGAAGGCGCATCTCGATGATCGCTTCAAGGTTCTTGCCGGTGGCATGCGCGCCGGGCTGGCGCGTCATCAGACGCTGCGCGCGGCGCTCGACTGGAGCCACGGCCTGCTCTCTGGCGACGAGCAGGAGGTGTTCCGCCGCCTGGGAATTTTCGCGGGCGACTTCAGCCTGGGCCTGGCGCGCGCAGTGGTGGGGGATGCGGGCGTCGACGGCTGGGCGGTAGTCGAACATCTTTCCACCCTCATCGAACGCTCGCTGATCGTGGCCGACAGCGAGGCGACCCCGCGTTACTACCTGCTCGAAACCATGCGCGCCTACGCGCTGGAACAGCTCGATGCCCATGGCGAGCGCGAGAGCCTCGAGCGGCGTCGTGCGGCTGCCGTGCGCGCCCGGTTCGAACTCATGGATTCGGAGTGGTTCGAACATCCTGCGGATGAATCACGCGAGCGCTACACGCGCGAGTTGCACAACCTGCGCGCCGCCGGCGACTGGGCGCTGGGCGCGGCGAATGAAGCCGAGACCGCGGTGGCGCTCGCCGCCGATTCCACCGAAATCTGGCTGTCGACCGGCCTGATTCGTGAAGGCCTGCAGCGCTGGCAACGTGCGCGAGCCTGCCTGTCGCAGGCGGCGCCCGCGGTGCAGTTGCGTTATTGGCTCGCCGGCACGGCTTACTACCGCTGGTGGAGTGATGGACGCGAGGCCGGCGATCGGGCCATCGGGCTGGCGCGTGAGCTGCGCGACCACCGGCGTCTCTATGCTGCGCTGTCGTTCGCCGCCAGCCATGCGGCGCATCGCGGCGATGAAGCCGCCGCGAGTGCGGCGCTGGCCGAGCTCGACTCGATCGAACACGACGACTGGCCGCAGGCGCTGAGGATCTACGGTCTCGAGGCCCGCGCGCAAACCAGCTACATGAGTGGCCGCTACGAGGACACACTGGCGGTCGCACGGCGCATGGCGGAGATCTATCGCAGCGGCGGCAATTCGCGCGGCGAATTCATGACGCGCATGTACATCGCGAACATCACGTTCACGCTGGATCGTTTCCAGGAAGCCGTGCGGCTCGGCCGCGAGCTGCGCGATGAGCCGCGCGCCGGCCGCTACGATTTCTACGCCATCGCGCTGTTGAACCTCGTCGAGGCATTGTTGTTTGCCGGCGAGCCGGATGAAGCGGAGCGAACCGCGCGTCAGCTGCTCGCCGGGCGGCCCCAACTGCTGGTCGGACTGACATTGTGCCTGGCGCTGCTGGCAGCCGAGCGCGGACGCTTCGAGGACGCGGCGCGATTGTTTGGTCACGGCCGCCGCGTGTATGCCGACAACGCGCTGCCGCTGGAGCCCGCGGAGCTCAAGGTCACCGAGCGCGTGCAGGGACTGCTGCGCGACGCACTGGACGCCGAGGACTTCGAGCGGCTCACCGCCGAAGGCGCCCGGCTGGACGAGCGCGCGGCCTTCGCGCTCTCGGGCGTCGGCTGAGTCGCGACCGCCGCGACTCTTTCAGAACGTTTCAGGTTCTTCAAGGACGCCGCCTCGCGGCGCGGCGCAGTGTTTGCGCACGGTCCCGACGCGTCAGGAAAACGTAAGAAAAACATCCTGGCTCGAAAAGGACTTTGACCCCGGCGTGCGCCGAAATGCACGCGTGGCGCAACCGAAGGAGCTGAACATGTCCGGATACCTGCTCATCGAATCACGCGATCCCTTTGAATCGAAGGGCTTCAACCAGCGCTGCGAGATGGCGTTGACACTGCTCGGCGAGAGCACCGGCGTCACGCTGTATCTCGTCGAGAACGCGGTGCTCGGTGCACGCGCCGGCGCCAAGGCCCCGGGGCTGGAGAAGCTCGCGAAGGCCGGCGTGCGCCTGCTCGCCGACGAATTCGCACTGCGCGAGCGCGGCATCACCCAACTCGCACCCCACATCGCGTCCGTGGGAATCGACTCGCTGGTTGGCGAGCTCGCCGGCGGCGCCAAGACGCTGTGGAACTAGCCATGCGACGGGCGCGCAACGTCATCGTCCTGGCCGCGGTCATGGTGGCGACGGGTTGCACCAGTGGCAGCGTTGGTGGCGGCGAGGGTGGCGAAGGCGGCGACACCGGACCTGCGGGGTCGGGGAATGCCACCAGTACCTTCTCCAAGAGTTACGGCGGTCCGCTGCACGATGAGGCGAGAGTCGTCCTCAATACCTCCGACGGCGGGTTCCTGTTGCTCGGCACGGCCGACAGCAATACGAAGATTGACCTTGGGCAAGCCGTGGATGGTGGCGACTGGTGGCTGCAGAAACTGGATGTCGATGGCAACGTCGAGGTGACTCGTCTGTTCGGCGGCGAAAACTTGCCCGCGCAGACCGTGTGGACCCGCGCGCGGCCGCTGCGCGATGGGGGCGCCATTCTCGCCGGCGCGAATGATCTGAGACTGGATGTGCGTCGTTCGGATGGAAGCACGGCTTCCATCAGACGCGGGCGTGATCTTGCGGTCACACGTCTCGACGCTTCGGGCGCTGTGTCGTGGAGTGTGTCCTACGACAGCGGCGCCTGGACGGACTACGACTATATCGTCGCCGGATACGACGCTGCGGAGGCCAACGATCTCGCGGCGGATGTCTGGCCCGCCGCGGACGGCGGGTTTTTCGTCGCCGGCAGCAGCGTTGCAAACCTCGAGGACCGGCGGGGAATCGGTTTTCCCTGCGCGGACGCGGAAATCGCCACGCTGTCCGGGCGGTCCTGTGCCGACCGCCCGCCCAATGCGGGCAATCGATTCCTCAATGCGTTTTCCATCGTCGTACTGCGCCTGAACGAGGATGGAAGTCTGCGCTGGATGCGCCGCCTGACCGACAACGCCTTCAACGCCTACGGCAATTATTTTCCATCAGATTTACACGAGCCAGGCCTGGATGCGTCCGTGCCGATGGCAAAGACCACGCAAAGCGTGATCCTGCGTCCCACTGCCGACGGCGGCGTCGTACTGGCGCGTTCGATCGTGGGTGGCGTCCTGGTGCACCGCTTCGAAAGCAACGGCTCACAACGCTGGCGTGCGGAGGTTGCCGGGGTCGAGTCGCCCACGGCCATCGTCGAAACCGGCCAGGGTTATGCCGTCGTCGGTGACGATCACGTCATCCAGCTGAATGCCGATGGCAGCATTCGGTGGCAGCGAAACCTGGCAGAGGAGCTTCCGCACGGCTACGCGGTCGTCGATGACGCCACGCAGTCTTGCGATCCCGCCGCACCCGCGCAGTGCTACCTGGTCGCCGTCGGCAGCCTCGACACCGACGGAGCCGGCGGCGCGCCGGCACGCGGCGTTGCCTGGCTTCTCGATGCAGACGGCGACGTCAGAGCGTTGGCGGACGCCACTGTCGGAGTTGGCGACACAGTGTTGGCGTTGTCGAGTGTCACTCCGGGCGCCGACAACTCGCTCGAGTTGTTAGCCGTGAGAGAGGATTACGCGCTGGCGCGCGCGAAAATGCGCCTTGCAATCTCCGGCGCCGGGAACTCACTGGCCTTCACCGACTATCGCTCCGGCACGGAGCCCGCCGGGGTCGGGGACCAGGGCAACTGGCGGCAGCGGCAATTGCGCGCCGACGGCGGCGTGCTGGAGCTCACGGACGACGGCGCCACACTGCGCGCTTTCGATGCGCGCTGTCTGTTCCTGTCGCAGGTGATTCTCGGGGATGGGGCTGGCGGCGAAGGCCTCGAGGCCGCGGCCCAGATCGGCGAGGGCCGGTACGTTCTCGCCGGATCGCGGCGCGAGAACGGAATTCCGCAGGTCGTCGTCCTGCGCTATGACATTGACCGGGATGCAGTGGCCTGGCAGCGCAGGATCGCCGTTCCTTCGGACATCCATGGGGTGATTTCACGAGTGCCAGCGGCAGCAGCTTCCCCCGATGGGGGCGTGGTGCTGAGTCTCGTCGTCAACAACTTCGAGTCGTCGCAGGGACTGCTGCTGAAGCTGGACGCCAACGGCAATCCTCAGTGGCAGATCGAAATGCCCCGTGCTGCGCTCGAGTTGCATCCAACATCCTCGGGAACCCTGACGGCGCTGTCACAAGATGAGGAAACCCGGGTGACGCGAGTTTCCCCGGCCGGGGAAATCCTGTGGGAAAAGAGCGTGGCGATTACCGGGGGCACGACGCATTTCACCACCATGACGCCTGCGGCCGGGAGCGGCATGGTGCTCGCGGGCAGCGCGGGCACCACCCTTTCGCTGCTCAGACTGGAAGACGACGGCAGCCTGGGCTCGGCGCGCGAGGTGCAATTCGGCAGCCTGGCGCCAGACGCGTCGCTGCGCCGCCCAAAGATCCGGGGAACCTCGAATGGCGACTTCATCGTGGCCCTGACGGAATCCGCCTTGCTCACCCGGGCGCCTCCGAATGCGGACCGACCCGTACTCTACGGAGAGGACAACATCTTTGTCCTGAAGGTCGACGCCGCAGGCAATCCGCTTTGGGGCCGCGTCTACGGCGCCGCGTTATCCGAGAGCGTGCGTGCCTTGTCGTTGCGCAATGACGGCAATATCGCCGTGGCGGGCTATTCGGATTCGCTCGGCGATGGCCGCGAGGCGTGGCTGCTCAAGCTGTCGCGGGATGGTCTGGTCGCCGAGAGCGGCTGCCAGGCATTGTTAGCTTCGCTTCCCGTTGCCGGCCTCACGAGCGTCGCGAATCGGCCGGGAGAAGTGACCGCGCGGGCAAGCGCCCGATCTTCGTCGCACCTCGCCTCGATGACCGACGCAAACCTGCCGGTACGTGAGCCGCGGGATTTCGTCACCGCGCGCCAATGCCA
>Ga0307499_10000740_pt1 | contig 10665 bp, 7 predicted proteins | sample 13_S_MG_FD_201363 | JGI IMG/M metagenome (GOLD analysis project Ga0307499, IMG submission 201363) | Soil microbial communities from Populus trichocarpa stands in riparian zone in the Pacific Northwest, United States - 13_S | ecosystem: Environmental > Terrestrial > Soil > Riparian zone > Trees... | reverse complement strand
ACAGCAGTTTGACGCGCTCGGGATCGCTCGACGATACGACGGACCTCGGCCGGCCGTGGCGGCCGTACAGCTCGGTGACCTATCTATACAGCTGGATGGACACGCACATCCGTCCCGTGGGCTGGAACAACTGGAGCAACGCGGCGAACGAAGCGACGGCGCGGTACTCGGAGTTCGGGAATACCGGGCCCGGCTCGAGCACGTCGGCCCGTGTGAGCTGGTCGCATGTCCTTTCCGCCTCACAGGCCGCCGCCATCAACGCGCAGGCCGTGTTGGCCCGTTCCGACGGCTGGAACCCGGCCGCCCAGGATCCGTAAAGATCCGGTTTGGAACCCGGAATGGGCCTCATGGGCGTGTCAGGCGGTTCGGGCACCGCCAAAACCGGGGGTATTTGGCGGGTCTCGGGGTCGCCAGAGCCCCGCTACCCCCCTGTAACCCCCGTGTTATTGGTGCATAACCAAAAGTGCTTTCCGGGCCGGGGGTTGCCGTCAGTAGAGTCCCTCGCAATACGTGATTCCGGCCCACCGGGCCGTCACTCCTTGCTTGGAATGGTCTCAATGCACGCGCAGGCTCAGCCCCAAATCCAGTCCATGACACATTTGAAACCGGTACCTTCGGGTCGCCGCGCAGCGGCCCCGGCTCGCATGTCACACCTGGCACGTCTGGAAGCCGAAAGCATCCACATCTTTCGCGAGGTGGCGGCCGAGTTCGCGAAGCCCATCCTCATGTACTCGATCGGCAAGGACTCGTCGGTCCTGCTGCACCTGGCGCGCAAGGCCTTCTTCCCGGGCCGCATTCCATTCCCGCTGCTGCACATCGACACCGGCTGGAAGTTCAGGGAGATGATTGCGTTCCGCGATGAAACCGCGAAGCGCCTGAACGCGGAACTCATCGTGTACACCAACAAGGCCGGCAAGGCCGCGGGCGTCACGCCGTTCACGCATGGCGGCCGCTACACCGACATCATGAAGACCGAGGCGCTGAAGCAGGCGCTCGACAACTACGGCGCGGACGCGGCCATCGGCGGTGCGCGCCGCGATGAGGAGAAGTCGCGCGCCAAGGAGCGTGTGTTCAGCTTCCGCGATACGCAACACCGCTGGGATCCGAAGAACCAGCGGCCCGAGCTGTGGAATCTCTACAACGGTCGTCTGCGCAAGGGCGACAGCATCCGCGTGTTTCCGCTGTCGAACTGGACCGAGATCGACATCTGGACCTATATCCACACCGAGAACATCCCGGTGGTGCCGCTGTATCTCGCAAAGCCGCGACCTGTTGTCGATCGCGACGGACTGAAGATCATGGTGGACGATGATCGTCTGCCGCTGAGTCCGGGGGAGAAGCCGCGCCTCGAGACGGTGCGCTTCCGTTCCCTGGGCTGCTATCCACTCACCGGCGCGCAGTCGTCCACGGCCGACACCGTGCCCGCCATCATCGAAGAGATGCTGCGCACCACGACCTCCGAGCGCCAGAGCCGCGCCATCGACGCCGATTCCGCCGCGGCCATGGAAAATCGCAAGCGCGAAGGATATTTCTAGATGGCCGCCATCGAGACCAAGCCGGTAGCTTCGACGGTCCCGCTGACGCCGCCATCCATCGCGCATGCGCTGACACTCGAACATTTTCTCGCCCAGCAGCGCGACATCGACCTGCTGCGATTCATCACCTGCGGTTCGGTCGATGACGGCAAGAGCACGCTGATCGGGCGCCTGCTGCACGACACGCGCCAGGTGTTCGACGACCAGCTCTCGGCCGTGGCCAATGACAGCCGCCGCTGGGGCACCACCGGCGAAGTGCCGGACCTCGCGCTGCTGGTCGACGGCCTGCAGGCCGAACGCGAGCAGGGCATCACCATCGACGTGGCGTATCGCTACTTTCAGACGCCGAAGCGCAAGTTCATCGTCGCCGACTGCCCGGGCCACGAGCAGTACACGCGCAACATGGCCACTGGCGCCTCCACTGCCGAAGCCGCCGTGGTGTTGGTGGACGCGGAGAAGGGCGTGCGCGTGCAGACGCGCCGTCACACGCACATCGTGTCCCTGTTGGGCGTGCAGAGCGTGATTCTCGCGGTCAACAAGATGGACCGCATCGCCTACGACCAGGCGAAGTTCGACGCCATCGCCACCGAGTTCGTCGCCTACGCGCAAAAGCTCGGCGTGAACAATGTCGAGGTGATTCCGGTGGGTGCCCTGCACGGCGTGAACGTCGTGTTCCGCGGCACACAGGAGACTCCGTGGTACACCGGGCGCACGCTGCTCGAGGCGCTGGAAGACATCGAAGTGGCGCGCGGCGGCGGGCTCACAGAGCTGCGTTTCCCGATCCAGTACGTCAACCGGCCGGACGCCAACTTTCGCGGTTATGCCGGCACGATCGCCAGCGGTGAAATCGCGGTAGGCGATTCGGTGCTGGCACTGCCCTCGCGCAAGTCCAGCAAGGTGCGCGAAATCACCACGGCCGACGGCCCTCTCGAAAAGGCCGGCGCCGCGCAGGCCGTGACCGTCGTGCTCGAGGATGAAATCGACCTGTCGCGCGGTGACGTGCTGGTGCACCCGGATCATCGTCCGACACTGGCGCGTACCTTCGATGCGCAGCTCATCTGGATGGGCGAAACGCCGCTGCTGCCCGGCAAGCGTTACGAGTTCAAGATCGGCAACCGTTACGTCAAAGGGCTGATCGATTCCATCCAGCATCGCATCGACGTCAACGATCTATCCACCCGCGCCGCCGAGGTGCTGGACCTGAATGGCCTGGCGCGCGTGCGAGTCGCGCTGGAAGAGCCCGTCGCCATCGACGACTACAAGCTCTCGCGCGCCACGGGCTCATTCATCATCGTCGACCTCTTGCACTTCGGCACCATCGGGGCGGGGATGATTCACGCGCCCACGCATGCGTCGCGCGCCAACACGGACGTGGTCTGGCAGCCGACGCGCGTCACGGCCGCCATCCGCGCCAACCAGAAGAGCCAGAAGCCGGCCGTGGTCTGGTTCACCGGGCTCTCGGGCGCGGGCAAGTCGACCGTGGCCAATGCGCTCGAGCAGGCGCTGGTGCAGCGTGGCCATCACTCCTATCTGCTGGACGGCGACAACATTCGCCACGGCCTCAACAAGGATCTCGATTTCTCGGAGCCGGGCCGCGTGGAGAACATCCGCCGCATCGGCGAAGTCTCGGCGCTGTTCGTCGACGCGGGCCTGCTGGTCATCACGGCGTTCATTTCGCCGTTCCGTGCGGACCGCGATCAGATCCGCAAGCGCATCGGCGACGCCCAGTTCATCGAGGTCTACATTTCGACGCCGCTGGAAGAGTGCGAGCGCCGCGATCCCAAGGGCCTTTACGTGAAAGCCCGCGCCGGCCAGATCCGCCAGTTCACGGGCATCGATTCGCCGTATGAGCCGCCGGTCAATCCACAGCTCGCGCTCGACACATCCAAGGTGACCATCAGCGCGGCCGTGGACCAGGTGCTTCGATACCTGGAAAACAAGGGCTTCCTGCACCAGGCGGATCCTGGCCTATGAGCAGCGCAGTCATCCTGCAGGGGAATTTTCCGATTCCCGACGATCGCCGGCAGTTGCTCACGCAGCTCGCCACCGAGTTGAACCGCGAGCAGTTGTTATGGCTGTCGGGTTACTTCGCGGGTGCGGCCGCGGCGACCCCCAGTGGCATTCCTGCCTTCCAGGAGAACCTGCTGGGCGGACACGCGGCGCGCGCGCCGCAGCACACGTTGGCATCCGTGACGCCGGTGACGGCGGCCCAGGCGCCCGCGGCCGCCGCGGTGGCGGCGCCGTCGCTCACCATCATCTCCGCCTCGCACACCGGCAATGGCCGAAAAATCTGCGAGAAGCTGCAGGCCGCCGTCCAGGCCGCCGGGGTACAGGCGCGCGTGGTGAAGGCCGGCGACTACCAGCCGCGCGAGATCGCCAAGGAAAAATTGCTGTACGTGGTCATCAGCACGCATGGCGACGGCGACCCGCCGGACGAGGCCCGCGGCCTGTACGAATTCCTCGGCACCAAGCGTGCGCCGCAGCTTCCCGAGCTGCAGTACTCGGTGCTGGCGCTGGGTGACACCAGCTATCCCAAGTTCTGCGAAGCGGGACGGGTGGTGGACGAGCGGCTGGCCAAGCTCGGCGCCAAGCGCCTGCTGCCGCGCGTCGACTGCGATGTGGATTTCGAGAAGCTGGCCAAGACCTGGGCGGACGACGCTCTCGCGCGCGTGCGCGAGATCGCCGACAAGCTCAAGCCCACCGGTGGCGTGGCCTTTGCGTCCGTACCGGCCGCGGCGCAGGCGCCGGCCGTAGTCGAGCTCAAGCGCGAGCAGCCGGCCACGGCCGAAGTGCTGGCCAACCAGCGCATCGTGGGCCGCGGCGCCCTGCGTGAAGTGCGGCACGTTGAACTCTCCTTCCCGGGACTGGGCAATCTCTACAAGCCCGGTGACGCGCTCGGCATCGTGCATCGCAATCCGGATTCGGCCATCGACGCTGTACTGAAGGCCACCAAGCTCGACGGCGGCACCAGCGTCACGCGCGATGGCAAGACACACACGCTGGCCGAGTGGCTGCGCGACGAGCGCGAGCTGACGCGCATCGCACGCCCATTGCTGGTGACCGTGGGCGAGCGCAGCAAGGCGGATCTGTCAGACCTGCTCGACACCCGCAATCCGGCGGCGCTCGCCAGGTTCACGGCCGTCTCACAGGTGTCCGATGTGCTGGCGAAGTACCCGGCCGAGTGGACCGCCGACGCGCTGGTGGCCGCACTGCGCCCGGTGACGGGACGCGTGTATTCGATCGCCTCGAGCCCCGCGGCCGTGGGCGACGAAGCGCATCTCACCGTGGCCGTAGTCGGCAGCGACACGGACCGCAAGTTGTTAGCCGGCGCGGCTTCGGATTTCGTCGTGAAGACTCCGGCCGATTCGAAAGTGCTCGTGTGGATCGAGCGCAACGAGCGCTTCCGTGTGCCGGCGGACGGCGCGCGCGACATCATCATGATCGGGCCAGGCACCGGTGTGGCTCCGTTCCGCGGCTTCCTGCAGGAGCGCGAGGCCACCGGCGCGACCGGGCGCAACTGGCTGTTCTATGGCGGCCGCTCGCTGTATCACGATTTCCTCTACCAGCTCGAGTGGCAGCAGGCGCTGAAGCGCAAGTCGCTGCACCGGGTGGACGTGGCGTTCTCGCGCGACCAGGCGCAGAAAATCTACGTGCAACACCGTTTGAAGGAGGCCGGCAAGGAATTGTTCGGCTGGCTGTCCAACGGCGCCTATCTCTATGTGTGCGGTGACGCCTCGGCCATGGCGCCCGACGTGAACGCTGCCTTGCTGAGCCTCGTCGGCGAGCACGGCGGCCTGGACGCGGACGATGCCCAGGCCTGGGTGGCCGATCTCACCGCTGACGGACGGTACCTGCGCGATGTCTACTGAAGTCCTCGAAAGACCCACCGCCCCTCGTCCGAAAGAGGGCGCGAAGCCGGAGTCGCCGGTCGAGTTGATCAAGCGCGCCTCGCGCGGCCTGCGCGGCACGCTGGTCGAAAGCCTGCACGATCCGCTCACGGGCGCCATCCGCGAATCCGACACTCAGCTCATAAAGTTCCACGGCAGCTACATGCAGGACGATCGCGACCTGCGTGCCGAGCGCGAGCACCAGAAGCTCGAGCCTGCCTACAGTTTCATGATCCGCACGCGGCTGCCGGGCGGCGTCGTAAGTCCGAAGCAGTGGTTGGCGCTGTCCGGTCTCGCGCGCACCCATGCGACCGGCACATTGCGCATGACGACGCGCCAGGCTTTCCAGGTCCACGGCGTGATCAAGAAAGATCTCAAGACGACCATGCAGGCGATGAACGCCGTGCTCATCGATTCCATCGCCGCCTGCGGCGACGTGAATCGCAACGTGATGGCCAGCGCCAACCCGGTGGAATCCAGGCTGCACCAGGAGGTCTACGACTGGTCGGTCAGGCTCTCCGAGCACCTGAAGCCGAAGACCCGCGCCTACCACGAGATCTGGCTGGACGGCGAGAAGCTGGTGGGCCCGGCGGAAGAGGAGCCCATCCTGGGGCCCCTCTATCTACCGCGCAAATTCAAGACTGCCATCGTGGTGCCGCCGCACAACGACGTCGACGTGTTCTCGCAGGACCTGGGGTTCATCGCCATTCTCGACAATGAAGGGCTGGAGGAGGGCAAACTGCTCGGCTTCAACCTGGTCGTGGGCGGCGGACTCGGCGCCACGCACGGCGAGCCGCAGACCTATCCGCGCATCGGCGACCTCATCGGCTTCCTCACGCCGGAGCAGACGCTGAAAGTGGCCGAAACCGTGGTCATGATCCAGCGCGACTTCGGCGACCGCACCGAGCGCAAACACGCGCGCCTCAAGTACACCATCGCCGATCGCGGTGTCGACTGGTTCAAGGACGAGTTGTTCAGGCGCTTAGGGTTTGCGCTCGAGCCGGCACGGCCTTACAAGTTCACCACGCAGGGCGACCGCTTCGGCTGGCTGCGCGGACACGATGGCCGCTGGCACCTGACGCTGCGCATCGAGTCCGGGCGGGTCGCGGATCGTCCGGGCGCCATGCACCTCACCGGCCTCGAGAAGATTGCGCAGATCCACCAGGGCGATTTCCGGCTCACGCCGAACCAGAACCTGATCGTCGCGAACGTGCAGCCCGGCGAGTGCATGAAGATCGACCAGATCGTTGCCGATCACGGGCTCGGCAAGTCCCTGTTCACCTCCCCGCTGCGCCGCGACGCGCTGGCCTGCGTGGCGCTGCCCACCTGCGGCCTGGCGATGGCCGAGGCCGAGCGGTATCTGCCGTCCTTCACCGAGCGTGTCGAAGGCGTGCTTGCCAAGCAGGGCCTGAAGAACATTCCGCTGACCTTGCGCATCACCGGTTGCCCGAATGGTTGCGCGCGGCCGTACCTCGCCGAGATCGCGCTCATCGGCCGCGCCCCGGGCCGCTATACGCTGCGTCTCGGCGGCGATGCCACCGGCGAACGGCTGAACGTGATCTATCGAGACAACATCGACGAGAACGCCATCCTCGCGGTGCTCGACGAACTGTTCGCGCGTTATGCCGTGGAGAGGCAGTCCGAGGAGCGATTCGGCGATTTCCTGTGGCGTGCGCGGCTGCTCACGCCGGAGAAACATTCGTGAGCGAATCGGCCGCACTCGAAGTCGTCCAGGCGATGCCGGTCGTGCAGGCTGGCGCCCCGCGACTCACGCTGTCCGCGGCCGAATTCGCGCGCGACGAAGTGGGGGCCAAGCGCCTGAATGAGTGGTTAGGCTCGGTGGATGCCGCGGCGCGCGTGCGCTGGGCGCTGGAGAATCTCCCGGGCCCGTTCGCGCTCTCGTCGAGCTTCGGTGCGCAGGCCGCGGTGTCGCTGCACCTGGTGGCGCAGCAGGATCCCGGCATTCCCGTGATCCTGATCGATACGGGATACCTGTTTCCCGAGACCTATCAATTCATCGAGCAGCTCACCAGGCAGCTCTCGCTCAACATCCAGCGCTTCGCGAGCGCGCAATCGGTGGCCGAGTTCGAGACGCAACACGGCAAGCTCTGGGAGCAGGGCCGCGAAGGGCTCGACAAGTACCTCGAGCTGCGCAAGGTCGAGCCGATGCGCCGCGCGCTGAAGACGCTCGGCACGCACACCTGGTTCGCCGGACTGCGACGCAGCCAGTCCGCCAGCCGCGCCGCGCTCAATCCCCTCGAAGTTCGCGACGGCCGCTTCAAGGTTCATCCCATCTACGACTGGTCGGATCGCGACGTGTACCTGTATCTCAAGGCGCACGGGCTTTCGTACCACCCGCTATGGGACAGGGGTTACGTGTCGATTGGCGACTGGCACTCGACCAAGGCCTTGCACGAAGTCGAGTCCGCGGAAGAACTGCGCTTCGCCGGGCTGAAGCGCGAGTGCGGAATTCACGGCCTCGAAGGCTGAAATGGGGACATTCCTGATTTGCTAGCAAATCAGGAATGTCCCCATTTCGCCCTCCGAATGGGCGTGACAATGATGTGACGCACTGCCAAGGCGCGTAACCCACACTTCGGGGCGGCGCTGTGCATGGCACAGGGATTGCTCACCTTTCGCATATGACCTTCGACAAACCCATCATGTTAGGTGCGCGCGCCAGTGTGCTGGCGCGGGTACAGGCGCGCGAGGTCGGAGCGGCCCTGCAGGCGCGCCATCCCGGACTCGACATCCGATATTCCTTTCTGAGTTCACCGGCGGATCGTGAGCTCGACACGCCGCTGCCCGAGCTGCTCAAGCGCGGCGGATTCACCGGTGACCTGGGCGTGGCGTTGCGCGCCGGCTCCATCGATGTCGCCGTGCACCTGTGGAAGGATCTGCCGTTCAGCTCGCACCCGCAGACGCAGATCGTGGCCACGCTGCCGCGCGCCGACGCCCGCGATCTGCTGCTGGTGAAACGCGAATGGTTGACCGGCCGCGACCGATCTGAGCTTCGCGTGCTGTCGTCCTCGGCGCGACGACGCACCAACCTCTCCGGCTTCCTGCAATGGGCGCTGCCGACGAAACCGCCGCGCGTCACCTTCGTGCTGGCGCGCGGCGATTGCGAGGCGCGGCTCGAGCAACTCATGGGAGGTGACGCGGCAGCGCTGGTGCTCGCCAAGGCCAACATCGACCGGCTGCTCGCATCGACGGATGCGGAATTCTCCGCCGTGCGTGAACGCGTGCTCGCCGTGCTCGATGCCTGCGAAGTCATGGTGCTGCCGCTGGCGCTCAATCCGACGGCCCCGGGTCAGGGCGCGCTCGCCATCGAGATCCGGCGCGACCGACCCGAGCTCGCGGAGTTGTTAGCTCCCATCAACGATGCCGCCACCTTCGGCCGCGTGCTGGCGGAACGCGCGCGGCTGGCGCCCACGGGCGATGAGGATCACCCCTTCGGCGTCTCCATCATTCCCGTGCATTGCGGCGAGATCGAATTCACGCGCGGGCAGCAAGCCGGCCAATGGATCCAGAACGCCGAGCTGCGCCGGAATGATTCCCCGCTGCCGCACGCCGCCAACGGCCACGCCGTCTGGACCGGTGAATCCGGCAGCATGGAGCGTTATCGCCGCGTCGCGTTGCCGGTGCGCCACGATCATTTCGCCGATGCACGGATCGCGCTCTTCGTGGCCCGTTCCGAGGCCTGGCCGGATGGCTACACCCCGCGTCCCCGCCAGGTAGTCTGGAGCGCCGGCATCGATACCTGGCGGCGGCTCGCCTCGCGCGGAATCTGGGTACACGGCAGCGACGAGAGCCTGGGCGAATCGGGGGGCAGGGGCGTGGCGCGGCTCTTTCCCCGGGTGCAGCGCTGGGTCAAATTCAGCCACGAAAGCGGCTACGACTCCCCCTTCAGCGAACGAATTCCCACCTACCGGCTCGAACGCAGCGGACCTCTGGACGATTTGAGCGGCCGGACGCATTTCTACTGGCGCAGCGGGGCCCAGTTCTACGACTATTTGCGGGCCAACCCGGAAATTCGCGGCGCCTGGCATGGTTGCGGACCCGGCAATACATTCAGCATGATCCGCGCCGCCATCGGTGAGGAACGCGTCCGCGCCTTCCTGACGGCGGAAGTGTTCAGGCAGGAAGTGGAGCAATGAAACGACTGCAGAGATTGCGCGCCACCGCGGCGCTTCGCGACATGGTGTCCGAGATCGGCTTTGGCCAGAGCCAGTTGATCCAGCCGCTGTTCCTGGCCGAGGGCCTCACTAAGGAAGAGCCGCTCGGCGGACTGCCCGGCAATGCGCGCCATACCATCGAATCGTTGGTCGCGCAGTTCGAGAAGGACTTGGCCGCGGGCGTGCGCCAGTTCCTGCTGTTTCCCGTCCCCGCGCAGAAGTCGGATCAGAAATTCGCCGCGGATTTCGTCGGCACCGCCCTGCAGAAGCTGCGTCAGCGTGCCGGGTCCGACGCCGCCATCTGGGTGGACACCTGCCTGTGCAGCTTTACGAAGTCCGGCCATTGCCACGTGCACGATGCGCGCGGCAAACAGGACCTCACCGCGACGCATGCCGCGCTCGGCTCGCTGGCGCTCACCTATGTGAAAAACGGCGCCGATGGCGTCTCGCCGTCGGACATGAACGACGGGCGCGTCGCGCACCTGCGCAAGGTACTCGATGGCGCCGGCTTCGACCTCGCGCCCATCATGAGCTACAGCACCAAGTTCGCCTCCAACTTCTACGGACCGTTCCGTGACGCCGCCGATTCGGCGCCGCAGTACGGCGATCGCAAGAGTTACCAGCTCGATGTGCGGAATCGCAGTGATGCGCTTGCGTCCAGTCGTCGTTGCGCGGAAGAGGGCGCCGACCTGCTGATGGTCAAGCCCGGCCAGCCCTCGGCCGACCTGATCCGGCCGATTCACGAACAGACCGGTCTGCCCGTGGGCGCCTACCAGGTCAGCGGCGAATACACCTCGCTGGTGCTGCTGGCGGAGAAGGATTTCCTGAACTTCGACGCCGGTCTCGTGGAGAGCTGGTACAACCTGCGCCGCGCGGGCGCCAGCTACATCATCACCTACGGTGCGCGACTGGCGCGTGGCCTGGGTTTGTAGAGCCGATGCGCTATTTCCCCATATTCCTCGATCTTGCGGGAAAGCCCGTGCTGCTCGTGGGCGGTGGGGACGTCGCTGCGCGCAAGTTCGCCCTGTTAGCCGAAGCGAATGCGGTGATCACCGTGGTTGCGCCCGC
>Ga0307499_10000738_pt1 | contig 10671 bp, 6 predicted proteins | sample 13_S_MG_FD_201363 | JGI IMG/M metagenome (GOLD analysis project Ga0307499, IMG submission 201363) | Soil microbial communities from Populus trichocarpa stands in riparian zone in the Pacific Northwest, United States - 13_S | ecosystem: Environmental > Terrestrial > Soil > Riparian zone > Trees... | reverse complement strand
CCGCAGCAGAGGCCGTCACCGCCCTGATCTCCCGCGCCGACCCCGACCTGCTCCACGACCTCGCGACCAACCAGCGGCACCGGCGCGCACTCGACGACGCGCTCACCGCCCACCGGCCAGCCTGACGTGCTCGCCCCAGCGGTGGTGAGGCCGCTACGTGCGGTGGCGGCGGGGGGCGGGGGATCGTCGCGGGGGCGGGTGGGAAACTGGGTGGGTGACCGAGCTGCCGCGGATCGCCCTGCCCGATGACCTCAAGCCCGCCGACGGGCGGTTCGGCTGCGGGCCGTCCAAGGTGCGGCCGGCCGCGCTGGCCTCGCTCGCCGGCCCGGGCGCGGCACTGCTGGGCACCTCGCACCGGCAGGCGCCGGTCCGCGGCCTGGTCCACCGGGTCCGGGACGGGCTGGGTGAGCTGTTCAGCCTGCCGGACGGGTACGCGGTGGTGCTCGGCAACGGCGGCTCCACCGGCTTCTGGGACGCGGCCGCGTTCGGGCTGGTCCGGGAGCGGTCGCAGCACCTGGTGTTCGGCGAGTTCTCCAGCAAGTTCGCCGAGGTGACCAGGGGCGCCCCGTTCCTGGCCGCCCCGTCGGTGCGCGCGGTCGCCCCGGGCGGCGCGCCCGAGCCCAGCGCCGAAGCCGGCATCGACGCGTACGCCTGGCCGCACAACGAGACCTCCACCGGCGTGATGACCGAGGTCCGCCGGGTCGACGGCGCCGATGACGGCGCGCTGATGCTGATCGACGCGACGTCCGGCGCCGGTGGCCTGCCGGTGGACGTCAGCCAGGCGGACGTCTACTACTTCGCCCCGCAGAAGTCGTTCGGCTCGGACGGCGGGCTGTGGCTGGGCCTGTTCTCGCCGGCCGCGCAGCAGCGGGCGGCCGAGATAGCCGGCTCCGGCCGGTGGCTCCCGCCGTCCCTGGACCTCACGCTCGCGCTGGACAACTCCAGCAAGGACCAGACCTACAACACCCCGGCGCTGGCCACCCTCTGGCTGCTGGCCGACCAGATCGACTGGATGACCGGCAACGGTGGGCTGGCCTGGGCGGTCAGCCGCACCACCGACTCGTCCAGCCGGCTCTACACCTGGGCGGAGAAGTCCGAATACGCGCAGCCGTTCGTGGCCGACCCGGCGCAGCGCTCGCTGGTGGTGGGCACGATCGACTTCGCCGCCGAGGTGGACGCCGCCGCGCTGGCCAAGGTGCTGCGCGCGAACGGCATCGTGGACACCGAGCCGTACCGGAAGCTGGGCCGCAACCAGCTGCGGATCGGCATGTTCCCGGCGGTCGAGCCGGCCGACGTGGAGGCGCTCACCGCCTGCATCGACCACGTGGTCGAACGCCTGTCATAGCCAGCCCCTCCCGCCTCACATCTATAGGGGTGAGGCGATCCTGCAGGAGGGCATGTCTTTCCGGGCGCCGGCTGCCGGGCTGACGAGTTCGTCCTGCTCGGCCGGGCGACCTACAACAGCCTGCACTTCCAGATCGTCGACCGGACCGGCCAGGTGCGGGTGCCCTACTCGCTACCGCGCGGGTGGGGGCTGGCCAGCCGAACGCCAACCGACTTCTGCCCGCCAGACGGCCGCTACCTGCTCGGCGGCGACGGGCGCGCGCTGGATCTGCGCACCGGCCAACTGATCGGCCACGCCCTGCCCGGCGCGAACGCCGACCGGATCGTGCTGGCCTGCTACGACGACACCCACTACCTGCGGCTGGACTTCGAGGCTCCCCGCAACGTGCTGCGGGTGATCGACCTACGGTCCGGAGCCGCCGGGCCGTCGGTCGTCGTCGGCGAGGACCGGGGCAACCTCATGATCCCGTGGCTGACTAGGCTGGACGGGCCTCCCCGCCCCGGGCAGTTGGTGATCTGAGCCGATGACGCTCCCCCGGTCCGGTTACTGCGCGTGTCGGGGCACGGGTTCGCGCAGGTCAGCCCGTATGGTCGGGTGGTCAACGGGCAGGGCCAAGTGCGGCGACGGTGATCGGCAGGGGGTGCGCATGCAGCAGCTGCGGCTAATCGGGCCTAGCGAGGACGGCGCCTACCTGGTCATCGAGGGCGCCGACGGGGAGCGGTTCCGGCTGCCGATCGACGAGCGGCTGCGCGCGGCCTGCCGCGGCGATCTGACCCGGCTCGGCCAGCTGGAGATCGACGGTGGCGCGCTCCGGCCGCGGGACATCCAGGCCCGGGTGCGGGCCGGCGAGTCGGCCGAGCAGGTCGCCGCGTCCGCCGGGATGGCGCTGGACCGGGTGCTCAGGTTCGCCTACCCGGTGCTGCAGGAGCGGCAGCGGGTGGTCGCGCAGGCGCGGGCCACCCGGGTCCGGCGCGGCGGCAGCACGCCGGCCGAGACGCTCGCCGAGCTGGTGGACGAGCGGCTGGTCGGCCGGGGCACCGACGCGGCGACGCTGTCCTGGGACGCCTGGCGCCGCGAGGACGGCGCCTGGACGGTCTGCCTGCGCTGGCACGGGGTCCGCGACTACGCCGCCTGCTGGACGTTCGACCTGGTCCGCCGCGTGCTGCACGCCGAGGACCCGGCCGCCGAGCAGTTGATCGCCGCCGAGTTCCACCTGCGCACGATCACCCCGGTCACCCCGCTCGCCGCCGCCGCCTCCAACCTGGCCCCGGAACCCGGGCCGACCACCCAGCGCCCGGCCCGCCCCGCGATCCCGGCCCGCCCGGTGCTGGCGCGGGCCGGCGACCGGGAGGCATCGCCCGGCGACCGGGGCACCCGGGCCGACGCCCAACGAGCACAGCCGCAGGACCGCGGCGCCCGCCCCGGCGACCGGCGGGCTGAGTCCGGCGACCGGCGGGCTGAGTCCGGCGACCAGCGGGCCGAGCCGGGCGACCGGAGGGCCGAGGCCGGCGATCAGCGAGCCGAGCCGGGCGACCGGAGGGCCGAGCCTGGCGACCAGGGCACCGGGGTCGGTGACCGGACGACCGGCGTCGGTGACTGGAGGACCGCGATCGGTGACCGGACGACCGGGGTCGGTGACCGGACGACCGGGGTCGGTGACCAGGGGACCGGGATTGGCGACCAGGGCGCCCATCCGGGCGAGCCGGCAGCCCGGGCCGGCGACCAGCACGCCCGGCCCGACACCGGGGCTGCCCAACTGGACGGCGAGGCCGCCGCGCAGATCCGGCGCGCCGGCCGCCAGCGGGCTCAGGCCAACGGCCAACGGGCGCAGGCCACACCCACCCGTTCCGGCGGCCAACTGGGCCAGCCCGGCCACCCCAGCCAGGCCGGCCACCCCAGCCAGGCCGGCCACCCCAGCCAGGCCGGCCACCCCGGCCGTGCCGGTCAGCCCGGTCAATCCGGTCAATCCGGCCAGCAGAGCAAGCCCGGCCAACGGCCGGACCGGACCGGCGGTCAGGCCGCAGCGCCCGGCTCCGGGCCAGTAGCCGACCTGGCCGCCGGGCCAAGAGCCGGATCGGGCGCCGGACCAGCAGGCGGGCCAGCGGCCGAGCCGGCCGAGCCGGCGGAGCGGCCGGTGGCCGAAGTGGCGGAGTTGCCGCTGCCGGGGCTCGCCGAACCGGGTGACATCGACCCGGACGACGAGGACGAGCCGGCTCGCCGGGCCCACGTTCCGTCCTGGGACGACATCCTGCTCGGTGTCCGCCGGCGGCACTGACTGCGGCGATATCGGCCGGCAAGATCCTCACTCTTTGCTTGCACTCCGCTACGCTGATCGCCGACGGCGTCAGCACTGGTGCCGTCCCTTCGGCCACGCTTCTCAAGCACTGGGGGACGGCGACGTGATGTTCTGTCTGGCGCGCTGCCGGGTGCGGTGAGCGCCCCGCTTCCCCCGCCACGCCGGCCGGGCGGCGACCGGATCGCCCGCACCGGCCGGCTGGCTCCATTGCGTGCGTTGCAGATCATCCTGGTGCCGGCCGCGGTCGGGTACGGCGCGGCCGCGTACACCCCGGGCGGCGACCCGGCCCTGGACAACGGCCTGCGCGCCGGGGTGCTCGGCGGCGCGGTGCTGCTGATGCTGCTGCGGGTGGCGCTGGTCCGGCGCGGGTGGGTGGCCTGGCTGATCGGCACCCTCGGGGTGGCCGCCTGGTCGGTCGGCGACGTGGCCCGCCGGCTGATCGACGTCGACCTGCCCGACTATCCCGGGCCGACCGACCTGGCCCTGCTCGCGGTCGGCCCGCTGCTGGCGCTCGGCACGCTGGCACTGCTGCGCGGCGCGGCGCCCGGCCGGCCCGGCCTGGTCTGGCTGGACGGGCTGGTCGCGGGCCTCGGCGCGGCGGCGCTGGCCGGCACGCTGGCGCTGTCCGCGGCGCTGGACCCGGCCGCGGCCGGCGGTGCCGCCCGGATCGCCGACCTGGCCCGACCGATCGCCGACGTGGCGCTGGTCGGGCTGCTCGCCGGCGCGCTCGCGGCGGCCTGGCGGCGGGCCGCCGCGGGCTGGCTGACGCTGGCCACCGGCGGGCTGCTGCTGGCCGGCACCGACCTGGCCCAGCTGGCGTTGACCGCGCTGCACCGGGGTACCGGCGCGGTCCCGCTGCAGCCGCTCGGGGTGGCCGTGATCGCGTCCGCCGCCTGGCTGCCGGACCGGCCGCGGACCCTCCCGCGCCGGCACGGCCTGGCCGCCATGCTGGCCCCGATGCTGGCCGCCGCGGTCGCGCTCGGCCTGCTGCTCTACGGCAACTGGCAGCACCTCAACCGTCCCGGCGTGCTGCTGGCCGGCGGCTGCCTGCTGCTGTACGGGCTGCGCAGCGGGCTGGCCTACCGGGAGACCCGGGCGCTCGCGGCCAGCCGGCACCAGGCCGCCACCGACTACCTGACCGGGCTGGGCAACCGCCGGCTGTTCGACCTGCGGCTGGCCGAGGTGGCCGCCGCCCGCCGGCCGGAGCAGAAGCTCGCCCTGGTGCTGCTCGGCCTGGACCGGTTCAAGGAGATCAACGACTCGCTCGGGCACGACACCGGGGACGCGCTGCTGCGCCAGCTCGGGCCGCGGCTGCGCGAGGTGATCGGCGGCAACGAGGTGATCGCCCGGATGGCCGGCGACACGTTCGCGGTGCTGGCCCGGGCCGGCGCCGACCAGGTGGTCGACCTGGGCCGCCGGCTGCTCAGCGTGATGGACCGGCCGTTCCTGGTCGGCGAGGTCGCGCTGGTGGTGGAGGCCAGCGTCGGCATCGCGGCGATGCCGGAGCACGCCACCGACCCGCTCGGGCTGGTCCGCAGCGCCGAGGCCGCGCTGCAGCACGCGAAGACCGCGCACACCGGCGTCGAGGTGTACGACCCGGCCGAGGACGGGCAGCGCGGCCGGGCCCTCGGCCTGGTGGCGGACCTGCGCGCGGCCATCGAGTACGGCCGGCTGACCGTGCACTACCAGCCGATCGTGGAGCTGCGGGCCGGCGCCGTGGTCGCGGTCGAGGCGCTGGTGCGCTGGCAGCACCCGACCCGCGGGCTGCTCACCCCGGACGCGTTCCTGCCGCTGGCCGAGCAGTCCGGGCTGATGCGCCGGCTCACGGTCAGCGTGCTGGACCAGGCGCTGGGTCAGTCCCGGGCCTGGCGGGACCGCGGCCTGGGCGTGCGGATCGCGGTCAACCTGGGCGTCTCCACGCTGCTGGACGCCCGGCTGCCGTACGACGTGGCCCGGCTGCTGAACGAGCGCGGCGTGCACCCGACCGTGCTCACCTTCGAGATCACCGAGGATGTGCTGCTGGCCGACCCGCGCCGGGCCCGCCGCGCCGTGGACCGGCTGCGCACCCTCGGCGTCAGCACCGCGATCGACGACTACGGCCGGGGCCACTCCTCGCTGGCGCTGCTGCGCACGCTGCCGGTGGACGAGCTCAAGCTCGACCGCAGCCTGGTCGCCGAGATCACCAAGAGCCAGCGGGACGCGGCGATCGTCCGGTCCGCGATCGACCTCGCGCACTCGCTCGGTCTGCGGGTGACCGCGGAGGGCGTGCAGGCCGCCATCGCCGCCGAGTTCCTCTACGAGACCGGCTGCGACCTGGCGCAGGGCGCGTTGATCTGCCCACCGCTGCCGCCCAGCGCGCTGACCGAGTGGCTGATCCGGCAGGGCGTGGCCAGCGCCGAGGTGCCCACGCCGCGCCCGTCCACCGCGCCCGACCCGCACCGCGACAGCGACCCCGTCCTGCGCTGACAGCCCTCTCCGGCCCGCCGGACGGCCGGCCGGGCCAGCTGGCCCGGCCGGACGGCCGGCTGGCCGGGCGGCTGGCCGGGCGGGCGGGCGGGGCGGGGCGGGCCGAGCCGGGCGGGGCCGAGCCGAGCCGGGCCGGACGGGCGGGGCCGGACGGGCCGAGCCGAGCCGGGCGGGCGGGCCGGCGGCCGTAGGCTCCGGGGGTGCGCGCCCGCCTCGCCGCCGCGGCGCTGTACGCGGGCGGGTTGCTCGGGCCGTTCGGCGGTGGCGTGGTCTCCGCGATGCTCCCGGAACTGGCCGCTGACCTGGGCACCAGCACGGCCGGGGCGACCAGCTCGCTGACCGTCTATCTGGTCCCGTTCGCCGCGGTGCAGCTGGTCTCCGGCACGCTCGGCGAGCGCTGGGGGCGGCGCCGGACCGTCCGGGTGGCCTATGTCGGGTACGCGCTGGTGTCGGTGGGCTGCGCACTGGCCCCCGGGCTGGGCGCGTTCCTGGTGTTCCGGGCCGCCCAGGGGGTGGCGAACGCGTTCACCACCCCGCTGCTGCTGGCCGGCCTGGCCGACGCGGTGCCGCCGGCCCGGCTGGGCCGCGCGGTCGGGCTGTTCGCCAGCTGCCAGGCGGCCGGGCAGTCGTTCGCGCCGCTGGTCGGCGGGCTGTCCGCGGAGCTGGACTGGCGCTGGGCGTTCGTCGGCATCACCCTCGCGGCGGCGTTGCTGGCGCTGGTGCCGCCGGCCGGCGAGCCGCGCCCCGGCGCCGCGGCGCCGCAGTGGCGGTCGCTGCTGACCCGGCGGGTCGGGCTGGTGGCCGCGGTGGGCTTCGCCGGGTTCGCCGGCACCGCCGGGTTGCCGTTCCTGGTCTCGCTGCGGGCCACCGACGCGTTCGGCACCGGCGCGGCCGGGCGGGGGGTCCTGCTGGCCGGCTTCGGGGTGGCCGGGCTGCTGCTCGGGCCGGTGTCCGGCCGGCTGGTGGACCGGGCCGGGCCGCGCCGCTGCGTCGCGGTCGGCACGCTGGCGAGTGCGGCGCTGGTCGGCACGCTCGGGCTGGCCGGCAGCGCGGCCGGGCTGGCGGCGCTCTGGGCGGCGGCCGGCGCCGCCACCTCGCTGCTCACCGTGTCCACCAACGCGCTGGGGCTGGCGGCCGCGCCGGGCAACCGGGGCGGCGCGGTGTCGATCATGTCGGCGTTCCGGTTCACCGGCAGCGCGCTGGCGCCGGTGCTCTGGCTGCCGCCGTACCACGCCGCCGCACCGCTCGGTTTCGCACTCCCGGCGCTGCTGGTGCTCGCCGTCATCCTGCCGGCCGCGGCCCGCTGGCCGGCCGCCCCGCCCTGACCACGAGGCCGGCTCAACCAGCGGCCGCGCACCCCGCGCATCCCGGGCGTAATTCGGATGAGACAATCCCCGACCCGCACTAGCCTCGGTCGTCGTGGGTACTCGACAACGGCACCAGTCTGCCCAGCGACGCTCCCACACCTTCGGCGCAGCGAACTTATGGCGGCTGGGCCCGTTTGTCCGGCCGTATGCGGGGCGGATGGTGGTGATGATCGTCGCCGCGCTGCTCTCCCAGCTCGCCCCGGTGGTGGTGCCGCTGGTGACCCGGCACATCATCGACGGGCCGCTGCGGGCCGGTGACCGCGGTGCGCTGCTGCCGCTGGCGCTGCTGGTGCTGGCCCTCGGGGTGGCCGAGTCGGCGATGATCCTGACCCGCCGGTGGGTGATGACCCGGTCCGCGCTGGGCATCGAGACCGACCTGCGGGACGCGCTCTACCGGCATCTGCAGCGGCTGCCGGTGTCCTTTCACGACCGGTGGCAGTCCGGCCAGCTGCTGTCCCGGGCGACCAGCGACATGGGCACGATCCGCCGGTTCCTCGGCTTCGCGCTGGTCTTCCTGGTGGTCAACCTCACCACGTTCTGCGTGGTGGTGGTGCTGCTGCTGATCACGTACTGGCCGCTGGGGCTGCTGGTGCTGCTGACCGGGCTGCCGCTGACCTGGGGCTCGCTGCGGTTCGAACAGCGCTACCGGGTGGCGTCCCGGCAGGCTCAGGAGCTGAACGGCGAGCTGACCACGGTGGCCGAGGAGGCGGCCGGCGGGATCCGGACGATCAAGGCGTTCGGCCGGCGGAAGCTGGCGCTGAGCCAGTTCCTGGCCGGCGCGCAGCGGTTGCGTGGCGCCGAGCTGCGGAAGATCCGGATCCTGGTGCTGTTCCTGGTGGTCATCGAGACCCACCCGCAGCTGGTGCTCAGCCTGATCGTGCTGATCGGCGGCTACGCGGTCGCGCACGGCGCGCTCACCCTGGGCAGCCTGGTCGCGTTCGTCTCGCTGTTCCTGATGCTGGCCTGGCCGATCGAGTCGCTCGGCTGGCTGCTGGCTCAGGTGCAGGAGGCGGACACCGCGGCCGCCCGGATCTACGAGGTGCTGGACACCGAGCCGTCCATTGTGGACCGGGAAGGCGCCACCACACCGTCGCATGTGGATGGTTGGCTGCGGTTCGAGGGGGTCGGCTTCCAGTACCCCGGCGCGGCCGCGCCGGTGCTGCGGGACGTCTGGCTGACCATCGCGCCGGGCGAGACGGTGGCGCTGGTCGGCGCCACCGGGTCGGGCAAGACCACGCTGACCACGCTGGTCCCCCGGCTGTACGACGTCACCGCCGGCCGGGTCACGCTGGACGGCACCGACGTGCGGGACATCCCGCTGGCCGACCTGCGCGAGATCGTGGCCACCGCATTCGAGGATCCGACGCTGTTCTCCGCCAGCGTCCGGGAGAACCTGACGCTGGGCCACCCGGACGCGACCGATGCGGACGTGGCCGAGGCGATCCGGGTGGCCCAGGCCGACTTCGTGCACGACCTGCCGTGGGGGCTGGAGACCCGGATCGGCGAGCAGGGGCTGACCCTGTCCGGCGGGCAGCGGCAGCGCCTCGCGCTGGCCCGCGCGGTGCTCGGCCGGCCGCGGGTGCTGGTGCTGGACGACCCGCTGTCCGCGCTGGACGTGCACACCGAGGCGCTGGTCGAGGAGGCGCTGCGCCGGGTGCTGGCCGGCAGCACCGCGCTGGTCGTCGCGCACCGGCCGTCCACCGTGCTGATCGCCGACCGGGTGGCGCTGCTGACCGACGGCCGGATCAGCGCGATCGGCACCCATTCCGAACTGCTGGCCAGCGTGCCGGCGTACCGCGAACTGCTGGCCAGCGAATCCGAACTCGCCAGCGCACTCGAGGAGGTGCACCGGTGACCGCACCATCCACTGTGGACTGGCGCGGCGTCGCGGCGGAGGAGACCGAAGAGCTGCCGGACCGGGTCGGCATCCTGCTGCGGGCCCGCAGCCGGCGGCTGCTCGGCTCGATGCTGCGGCCGCACCGGCGCGCGCTGCTCGTCGCGGTGGTCATCATCGTGGCCGAGAACGCGGCGGTGATGGCCGCGCCCTGGCTGGTCGGTGTCGGGATCGACCGGGGCATCCCGGCGCTGCGCCGCGGCGACGCCGGTCCGCTGCTGACCATCCTGGCGGCCCTGATCGGCTGCGCGGTGCTGGACGCGCTGCTCCGCACGGCGTTCCTGCTCCGGCTCGGCCGGATCGGCCAGGACGTGCTGTTCGACCTGCGCCGCCGGCTGTTCGACCACTTCCAGCGGCTCTCGCTGGCCTTCCACGAGCGGTACACCTCGGGCCGCACGGTGGCCCGGCTCACCTCCGACCTGGACGCGCTGAACGAGCTGATCGACGAGAGCCTGGACGGGCTGGTCACCGCGCTGCTCTCGGTGCTCTCGGTCGGGGTGATCCTGATGCTGCTGGACCTGCCGCTGGCGCTGGTCACGCTGGCCACGTTCCCGCCGCTCTGGCTGCTGGCCCGGTGGTTCCGCACCCGGTCGTTCGACGCCTACCGGCGCACCCGGCAGACGGTGTCCGACCTGATCGTGCAGTTCGTCGAGTCGCTCGGCGGGATCCGCGCGGTGCAGGCGTTCCGCCGGGAGCCGCGCAACGAGGCGATCTTCGGCAAGCTCAACGCGGACTACCAGCGCGCGAACGCCCGCTCGTTCCGGCTGATCGCGCTGTTCGTGCCGGGGGTGAACCTGCTGGGCAAGACGGCCACCGCGGCGGTGCTGCTGGTCGGCGGTTACCGGGTGCTGGACGGCGACCTGCGGATCGGCGTGCTCACCTCCTTCCTGCTGTACCTGGTGCGGTTCTTCGACCCGATGCAGGACATCGCGATGTTCTACAACTCGTTCCAGTCGGCCTCGGCCGCGCTGGAGAAGCTGTCCGGGGTGCTGGAGGAGCAGCCGTCGGTGCCGGCGCCGGCCGACCCGGTTCGGCTGCCGGCCGGCCGGGCCCGCGGCGAGATCGGCTTCGACCGGATCGAGTTCGGCTACCGGGACACGGTCGTGCTGCCGGACTTCTCGCTGCGCGTCCCGGCCGGCCAGACGGTCGCGCTGGTCGGCGCCACGGGGGCCGGGAAGTCCACGGTGGCCCGGCTGCTGGCCCGGTTCTACGACCCGCGCGCCGGCGCCGTCCGGCTGGACGGGGTGGACCTGCGCGAGCTGTCCGAAGTGGATCTGCGGGCCGCCGTGGTGATGGTGACGCA
>Ga0307499_10000737_pt1 | contig 10672 bp, 12 predicted proteins | sample 13_S_MG_FD_201363 | JGI IMG/M metagenome (GOLD analysis project Ga0307499, IMG submission 201363) | Soil microbial communities from Populus trichocarpa stands in riparian zone in the Pacific Northwest, United States - 13_S | ecosystem: Environmental > Terrestrial > Soil > Riparian zone > Trees... | reverse complement strand
TGACCTTGGTCACTCTTCAGACGGCCCATCATGGATCGACCTCGCCGAGAATCGCGTCACCACAACGGAATCACGCTTCGCGGCGTGTCTCAACCGACTTTTGCAACAAAATCGGCACCTTTGAGACATGCCCGTCTGTCCTGAGAATGTCCGTTCACCGGGGTCGACCGGAAGTCGCCGTGGTCGAGGCGCATAGCGAGGTAGATGTAGGATCGCGTGCCGCTCAAACTAACATTGATATCATATTGCCCTGGTAGCCCAATTATCACTTGATCCCTTCGATCAAGGCCTTCCAACCTTGTACATCCTTACTCATCCACAGCACTACACCAAGCTCTGCCAAGTGGTGTGGCAACTCGCAATCGGGACGGGCATCCATATTGTTGACAAAAGAAGAAATCGCGCTTTTGAGATCGCCTCGGTCAAGATAATCGAATGCGCGTTGCTTACACCGTTCGACATACTTGTCGCGGGGAATATCGGCAATAACAGATCGATCCATTCATCAGCTCCCAACCGAATCAGGACGTTGGACTGGTTTCGGTAGCAGCCGATCAAAATAGAACGGAATCGACCTGTCTGTTCGGAAGTTAACAATCGAACACTTTTTCATTCGCGGTGTGGGGATCAGGCCACAGCAGCGATCAGCGAATGGAACGATACCTTCTCGATGCCGGACGTTCGGCACCTATTATACGTGCAGCGCTACGCTGACGATGTCCGCTGATGGGGGGGGTAGACCGGAAGTCGCCATGGTCCGGTCAAACCGACGCGATTGCCCGAAGCAGACATCGGGCCGAACATTCCGGCCCTGTTGCAGTGGTCTAGCTTTGATTTCTGGCGATCCTGAAAAAGCCGAGGCCGAGGATTAGGAACACCGGCACGATTAAGAAAAAAAGAAAGAGCGAGATGAGGCTCGGATACGCGAAAAGAAAATAGGTCGCGAACGCGACTATGGTCAGCGCCGCAACCGATCCCACGACTAGCAATCCCCGCTTAATGACATCCATTTTGATATCTGCCCACGATGGTTGCGAGCAAGGCCCACATGACAATGATTCCTCTCATACCGTCAGTATGTACCTTGCTGTCGAATGCGGTATCAAACGCTAACTCTGTTTTGCATAATGTGCAGTTTGGTTAATCAATCGTATTTCATTGAGTTGGTTTGGTATCGCAGGGATGGCCGCTATTGGCACTTTCGGACCTGCTATGTTGGCCCGAGGATGTCTGCTCATGAGGGCACACGGACATTCCTGTCACGAGGGCCAACTTCCGAAAACGACCCATAGCGTCACTGGCTACGCACTTTGTCTCCGGCTAGAATTATCTTATGACACTCGACGCCAAGCAGATATTCGCACTGCGGCAACTCGCTTCGCATCCTAATGGCTCGATGCGCGCATTTGCTTTTCTCGAACTCTTGGATCACTCCGCAGCCAGCGGGCAAGACTTGCTGAAGAAGGGCCTGATATCCTTAGTCGAGAGCCCCGTCGAAGGCGTGATGATCAATCAGTTGGGACGCGATGCTTTAGGCGAGACACGTTAAAGCTCGACGGCGGTGTCTAGGGCCGCAGCCAATGGCTCTAGATCGCGCTAGCCGTGGCGTCAGATCTTCGCGAGCATTGCCGCCTTCAGCTTGGCGATGCGGGCTTCGTCGCGTTTGTAGAATGTCCACTGCTTGACCCGTTTCGCGCTCAGCAAGCCCGCCTGCGACAAGATCTTCAGATGCTCGCTGACGGTCGGCTGGCTGACGCCGAGCTTTTCGGCGATGAGCACGCCGCAGACTCCGTCCTTCACGAGATCGCCGTCCACCTGAGGGGGGAAATGCGTCTTGGGACGTTTCAGCCATTCCAGAATCAACAGCCGCCGATCGCTGGCGAGCGCGCGAAAAGCGGACTCGACGTCATCGTCAAAAGAAGTCATATTGCTAATTAGCTAAATGACTAATTCCTGTCAATCGCCGCCGCCGTAGAGACCCGCTATGGAAATGCCCGACAACACTGCAAATCCGCAAACCATCGCGCGATGCGAACGGCTCATCCGGCCGCATATCCGGCGCACCCCCGTCATCGAGGTCAATGGCGAAGACTTTGGTCTGCCTGCAGCGACACTCACGCTCAAGCTTGAGCTGCTCCAGCACTCGGGATCGTTCAAGGCGCGCGGCGCCTTTGCCAATGTGCTGACCCGCGAGGTGCCGAAAGCCGGCATCGTCGCGGCATCCGGCGGCAATCACGGTGCGGCAACAGCCTATGCCGCGATGAAGCTCGGCAAGCGAGCGAAGATTTTCGTACCGAGCGTCTCCTCGCCCGCGAAGATTCAGCGCATTCGCGAATATGGTGCCGACCTCGTAATCGAGGGCGACCGCTACGCCGATGCGCTTGCGGCCAGCGAAGCGTGGGCGCTGCAAACCGGCGCGATGCCGATACCGGCGTTCGACCAGAATGAAACCATCCTGGGCCAGGGGACACTCGGCCTCGAACTCGAGCAACAAGCCGCCGATATCGACACCGTCCTCGTCTCGGTTGGCGGCGGCGGGCTGATCGCCGGTATCGCCGCCTGGTATGCCGGGCGCGTCAAGATCGTCGGCGTCGAGCCGTTGGCGTCGCCAACGCTGACGAAAGCGCTTGAGGCCGGACATCCCGTCGATGCGGAGGCTGGCGGCCTGGCGGCGGATTCACTGGCGCCGCGGCGCGTCGGCGAACGGGTGTTTCCGATCGCCCAAAAATATGCGCGACAGACCGTGCTGGTTTCGGACGACGCCATAGCGGACGCGCAGGCGCGACTGTGGCGTGGCCTGCGGATCGTAGCCGAGCCTGGTGGGGCCGCGGCATTCTCCGCCATATTGTCCGGCGCCTATAAACCTGCTCCCGGGGAGCGGGTCGCCATTGTCATCAGCGGCGGCAATACCGCCGCGGTGAACTTCAACGCAACATATTGACCGGCGCGCGCTCGGTCGCGCGGGGCTGTGAGCATCTGTCACGCTTGAAAGGCGCAGCGCGGCACAATTTTTGCTCGAATCCACTCTGCCTGGATGCATTGGTCGTTGGATCGCCTATTCGTTGGGCATTTTTTGGATTTGAAGCATTATGCGCTGCCTCGTCGTTGCCGACCTGCACTATTCATTGCCGCAATTCGACTGGCTGCTGGCGGCCGCTCCCGAATTCGACGTCGTCATTTTTGCCGGTGACGCGCTCGACATCGGCTCGTTCGTCGACTTTCGCGCGCAGATTCTGGTGGTGAAGAAATACCTGTCGCTGCTGTCGGGCATGACGCGGGTCGTTTTCTGCTCGGGCAATCACGATCTCGACGAACGTAGTGCGGAAGGCGAAAAGATCGCGCGCTGGGTCGGCGATATCAGAGAACTCGGCATCGCCTGCGACGGCGACGACCTCACCATCGACGACACGCACTTCACGGTGTGTCCGTGGTGGGACGGGCCGCTGGTCAAAGGCCGCATCGAAGCCCAGCTTCGCGACGCAGCAGCCAAGCGGGCGCAGCGCTGGATCTGGGTGCATCACGCGCCGCCGGCGAATTCGCCGACGAGCTGGGGTGGCAAGCGGTTCTTCGGCGATGTCGAACTGGTGCAGTGGATCACGCAATACCAGCCGTCGATGGTGATCTCGGGCCACGTGCATCAATCGCCCTTCATTCCTGATGGTTCGTGGTTTGACCGGCTCGGCGACACCTGGGTCTTCAACACCGGCCTGCAGCACGGCCGGCCGCCGGTCTGTATCGTGCTCGACCTCGATGAGGGTGCCGCGTTCTGGCTGGCGGCCGGCGAAGCGCAACGCATCGACCTGCGCGCGCCCTTGGCTAGACCGGCGGCAGAGATCGCGAACGCGCCGCCCTGGCTCATATCCCTGGGTCGAATTGCCGAACCCGTTTCGCAGCTTTCGGCAAGCTTCGAAGAGCCCCGCTAAATCAAAGAAACCACTGAGCCACCGTGCAAACGGTCAAACTCGCGATGTCGGCTCATCGGGGTAAAGCGGACCTCGCGACTTCCGGCCCCTCGCGGCCGGTCTCTTGCGTTTTGCGCAATCATTAAATTCCGGAGAGATTGCGTTCTTGGCTTTGCCGTCGTCGGATTGCGAAGTAGCCTTCCTCGGGCAAAGGCTGAGGAGATGCAGCAAGATGAGGACCTTGGCGATGGCAGTGGCGGTACTGGCGCTGTTGGCTGTGCCCGCACTGGCGCAGGGGGGCGGCAAGCGGGGGCATCAGAGCGACAATACAAAAGCCGAGGACAAGAAGCCGAAGGTCGACGACAAGGCCTATCAGGAAGCACTCAAGCGCATTCCCGATTCCAAGGAAAAGTATGATCCATGGGCCGTGACCAAGCCGCCTGGCGCCGACAAATCCTTAAAAAATAATCGATGAAATCATACGCGCGGGTCGGATTGCCGATCCGAGCCTGGCGAGACCTGCGACGGCGGCAGGTTGATCATGCTCTGCAGGAGCTCGCCGACCATCGAGAGATGGTTACCCTGGCCGGCATATTGATGCATCAAATCGGCCAGATAGGTGTTGGCGACGTTGAGACGCTGCGCCAGCAGGCGTGCGATCAACAGCGCCACGGCCGGCTGGTCGCGCAGGAACGCTGCGGCGTCGTCGAACTCGTAGACGACGGAATCGGCGGCGGCGCGCACGGTTGCGGTATGCGGCTGATCGAGCAGCACCGACATTTCACCCAGCATCGCGCCCGGCTCGGTCAGAACGGCAACGACGCTATCGCCCTTGATGACCTCCAGCCGTCCTTCGAGCAGCACGAACAGGTGTCCGGTCTTGCTGCCTTCATGGAGCACGAACGTGCCTGCCGGCACCTCTCGCCTGGTTGCCCCGGTGCAGTAATCCAGAACAGCCCGCATCGATTTTGCTCCACCTGACCAGACGTGTTGCGCTCTCATGCACGGTGACACCGGCACACCCTGAACTCCAAGCATGAAGGATGCCAGAGGACCCATTTCAGCCGGTGGCACTCGCGCGCCTTCAGGCAGCATATCACACTTTGGAATCGCTCTAAATTAGACTGTTGGAATTGCTCTAAATCGAGGCATTCGCGACATCCGGTCGCTGACGGCACGACAGCCGCTGCGCTACTGACACCGGCATCTCCCTCACTTTTGCCGGGCAGCTATCATGATCAATTTTCGCGCTACCGCCGCAACCGCCGCGTTGCTTTGTCTTACCGCATTCGGAGCCTCGCCGGCGTCCGCCGACGGCGAGGTCAACGTCTACACCTATCGCGAAACCAAGCTGGTCCAGCCGCTGTTCGACGCCTTCACCAAGGACACCGGCATCAAGGTCAACGTCGTCTCGGCCAGTTCGGGGCTCGAGCAGCGCATGAAGGCCGAAGGCGCCAACAGCCCGGCCGACGTGCTGCTCACGGTCGATCTCGGCCGCCTCGACGACGCCGTGCAGGCCGGCGTTACCCAGCCCATCAAATCGGTGGTGATCGACGAGACCGTGCCGGCGCAGTACCGCGATCCGGACGGCCAGTGGGCCGGCATCTCGATGCGCGCGCGCGTAATCTACGCCTCGAAGGACCGCGTCAAGCAGGACAAGATCACCTATGAAGAACTCGCCGACCCCAAATGGAAAGGCAAGATCTGCATCCGCTCCGGCCAGCACATCTACAACAACGGCCTGTTCGCGGCCTATGTGGCCAAGCACGGCGAGGCCAAGGCCGAGGAATGGCTGAAGGGCGTGAAGGCCAACCTGGCGCAAAAGCCCTCCGGCGGCGACCGCGAGGCCGCGCGTGACGTGGCGGCCGGCAAGTGCGACATCGGCATCGGCAACACCTATTACTGGGCGCTGATGATGAACAACGACCCCGAGAAGAAGCCGTGGGCGGAAGCCACCAAGGTGATCCTGCCGACGTTCGAGGGCGGCGGCACCCACGTCAATCTCTCCGGCGTCATCCTCGCCAAGTACGCGCCCAACAAGGCCAACGGCGTCAAGCTGATCGAGTGGCTCGCCGGCGACAAGGCGCAGCACATCTACGCCGATGCCAACTACGAATACCCGATCCGCGCAGGAACCGCCGTCAACCCGACCATTGCGGGCTACGGCAAGCTCACCGCCGATCCGACGCCGATCGCCAAGATCGTCGCCAACCGCAAGGCGGCCTCGACGCTGGTCGACAAGGTCGGGTTCGATAATTGATCGCACCAAGTCGCGAAAGCATTTGCGCCAATATGCCCTCTTCCTCCCCGGAAGAGGGCATATTGCTGCATGGGCTTCCGGCTTTTTGCCGATGTGAGCAGGCGTGACCCGAACCACGCGCTCGGGGCGGATCGCCGCATCGATCGCGGTTGCGACCGCGATCCTCGTCGCGGCGCCCGTCATCTCCATCGTCGTGCTGGCGATGCAGCCTGCGCCTGACGTCTGGCAGACCCTTATCAAATACGTACTGCCGCGCAGCCTTCTCGACACCGCGCTGCTGCTGATCGGCGTAGGCTCCCTGTCGCTTGCGATCGGCACCGGTGCGGCGTGGGCGGTGTCGCTGCATGAATTTCGCGGACGGCAGATGCTGCTGTGGCTGCTGCCGCTGCCGCTCGCGATCCCGACCTATCTCGCGGCTTATGTCTATGTCGATTTGTTCGAGCCGCTCGGCCTGGTCCACAAGACGCTCACCGTCTGGCTGCCGCTGCAGGACGCGGTGCGCCTGCTTCCCAATTTGCGCTCGCTGCCCGGCGCCGTCATCGTGATCGCGCTGGTACTCTACCCCTACGTCTATCTTTCGGCGCGCACCATGTTCCAGTTCCAGAGTGCGGAGTTCGCCGAGGCCGCGAAGACGCTCGGCGCCGGACGCTGGACCACCTTCTGGCGTATCTCGCTGCCGATGGCGCGCCCCGCGCTGGCGGTCGGCGCCGCACTCGTTTCGCTGGAAACACTGAACGATATCGGCGCCAGCGAATATCTCGGCGTGCGCACGCTGACGGTCTCGGTGTTCACGACCTGGCTCAACCGCGGCAGCCTTGCCGGCGCGGCGCAATTGTCCTGCTTCATGCTGGCGATCGTCGCCGGACTTATCGCGATCGAGCGTTACGGCCGCCGTAACGTCACGACGGAATTTTCCGCCGAAAGCCCGCGGCTGACGCAGCGGACGCCGCTGTCAGGCATCAAGGGCGGCTTGGCGTTCGCGGCCTGCCTGCTGCCGGTCTGCCTCGGATTCCTGGTGCCGCTATTGTATCTCGCGCATCAGAGCTTCAAGCGCGGGTTGTTCGCGAATTTCGACATGGCGTTGTGGCGCGATGCTTTCAACTCGGTCGCGTTCGCAAGCCTTGCCACGCTCGCCGCGCTGCTGCTCGGCTTTGCGACCATACTAGCCTGGCGCTGGCGGCCGAACCGGCTGCGCTTCGTGGCGATGAACATCGCGCAATTGGGCTACACGCTGCCGGGGCTGGTGCTGGCGCTCGGCCTGCTGGCGCCGGTGCTCGCCATCGACAACGCATTGAACGCGCTCGCCGCATCGCTCGGACTATCGTTGCCAGGACTGGTCATGGTCGGCTCGGGTGCCGCCGTTGTCATCGCCTATGTGATCCGCTTTCTCGCGGTGCCGACCGGATTTATCAAGGCAGGGTTCGAGCGGATTCCGCGCGACTACGACGACAGCGCGCGCGCCGTCGGCGCGAGCCAGACCACGACGATGCGGCTGATCCATCTGCCGCTCTTGCGCCCCGCCATGCTCGGCGCCGTCATCGTCGTGTTCGTGGATTGCCTCAAGGAGCTGCCGGCGACGCTGCTGCTGCGGCCGCTCAACGTCGAAACGCTGGCAACCTCGATCTACCAATACGCCAGCCGCGGCAGCTTTGAGGAAGGCGCGCTCGCAGCACTATTGATCGTCGCCGCCAGCATCGGCCCGGTGGCGTGGCTGACGCGGTTCTCGGATATTCCGAGCGGGCCGGCGTAGGTTGAGCAACGACAGAACTGGATTTTCGTCGTCCCTGCGAACGCAGGGACCCATAACCCCGGTCATCTGTTGCTTGAAGAAGGTCTCTACTCCGTCACTTTAACGAGAAGCCACGGCGTATGGGTCCCTGCGTTCGCAGGGACGACGATTGCGGCGGCCTTTACGCCCTCAGGCGTTCTTCAGCGCGACGCGGAATTCGGCTTCGGTCTTCGCCTTCACTTCGTCCAGCGTGACGCCGTCGGCGAGCTCGATCAGCGCCATGCCGTCCTTGCCGTGCTTGTCGATGGTGAAGACGGCGAGATCCGTCACCACCATGTCGACGACCTTCTCGCCGGTCAGCGGCAGATTGCACGTCTTCAGAAGCTTCGGGCCGTCCTTGGCGGAATGCTCCATGACCACGACGACGCGCTTGACGCCGGCGACGAGGTCCATCGCGCCGCCCATGCCCTTGACCATCTTGCCGGGGATCATCCAGTTGGCGAGATCGCCGTTCTGCGCCACCTGCATCGCGCCGAGGATCGACAGGTCGATGTGACCGCCGCGGACCATGGCAAAGGACTCGGCCGACGAGAAATAGCTGGTATCAGGCAGTTCGCTCACCGTCTGCTTGCCGGCGTTGATGAGGTCGGCGTCTTCCTCTCCCTCGTAAGGGAACGGTCCCATGCCGAGCATGCCGTTCTCGCTCTGCAGGCTGACGTCGATGCCCTCGGGGATGTAGTTCGAGACCAGCGTCGGAATGCCGATGCCGAGATTGACGTAATAGCCGTCGCGCAACTCTTTCGCGGCGCGCGCTGCCATCTGTTCACGGGTCCAGGCCATGGGGCTCTCCTGCGGTCTATTGTTTGCGCATGATCTAGTCGGAAAACCGGTATCCACTTTTCCGGATCATGCGCCGAGTTGGATTTAAGCGGCGGGCCGCGGGCGGGTGTTGCGGAACTCGATCCGCTTCTTGCCGGTGCCCACTTCGATGATGCGTTTGACGAAAATGCCTGATGTGTGGATGTGGTCCGGATCGAGTTCGCCGGCCGGAACCAGATGCTCGACCTCGGCCACCGTGACCTTCGCAGCGGTCGCCATCATCGGGTTAAAATTGCGCGCGGTCTTGCGGTAGATCAGGTTACCTGCGGTGTCGCCCTTCCAGGCGTGGACGATGGCGAGATCGGCGAACAGGCCGCGCTCCATGATGTACGTCTCGCCGTCGAACTCCTTCACTTCCTTGCCTTCGGCGATCAGCGTGCCGACGCCGGTCTTGGTGTAGAAGGCCGGGATACCGGCGCCGCCGGCGCGGATGCGCTCGGCCAGCGTGCCCTGCGGGTTGAATTCGAGCTCCAGTTCGCCGGCGAGGTATTGCTGTGCGAACAGCTTGTTCTCGCCGACATAGGACGAGATCATCTTCTTGATCTGCCGCGTCTCCAGAAGCCGGGAGAGGCCGATGCCGTCGACGCCCGCATTGTTGGAGATGACCGTCAAACCCTTGACGCCGGAATCGCGGATCGCGTCCGACAGGGTCTCGGCGATACCGCACAGGCCGAAGCCGCCGGACATGATCATCATGCCGTCCTTGAGGACGCCATCGAGTGCCGATTTGGCGTCGGGGTAAACCTTTTTCATGGAATATGACCTGATGGAGGGAACGGCCGTCAGCCGGCATTATCTCCGGAATTATTAGGCGAATTCTTCGCGGTGCGTCAATGAGGCGGGGATTATGCCGCCGAACCGCCAGCCGGCCGCCACCCCGGCCTTGAAAGCGTCAAGAAAACCCTTCAAGTTGCGTGGGTTGGCAGGGCTTGACCGTTGCGCCGCCTGCCCTGATCAACATAGACCCTTAATCAACCAGTCCCCGTAGCATCAACCCCGCGTTCGGTTTAGCCAGATCCGGATATGTCATTGACGATGGGCCAAGGAATGAAGCGCCTCGGGATGCCGATTGCGGCGCTGTTCGGCATGGCCGTGTTCGCCCTGATCGGAACCTCGTGGTTCCTCAATCGCGACGCACTGCGACAGGCGGTCGAAGCGCAGATCCGCGACGTCACCGGGCTCGACCTGATCGTGTCGGGCGCGATCGACGTTTCGGTGTTTCCGGGCAGCTACGTCTCCTTTCACAATGTCGGGCTGAAGGGCGGCGGCACCATGGACCCCGCGCTGCAGGTCGACGTGCTGACCGCGAATCTGCGCCTGCTGCCGCTGCTGCTGCGCCGCTTTGAAATCGCCGACGTCATGATGCTGCGGCCGCAGATCCGCGTCGTCCGGGAAGCGGGCGGCGGGAGCAACTGGACACCGTTCGTCGAGCGGATCGCGCGCACGATGAAACCCGGCGCCGAAAACCAGGTTTCGTTTTCCGAAATCAGGATCCAGGACGGCGTGCTGAAATACGAGGACGCCGCCAACCACGTCGCCGAGCAGCTCGGCGACATCGATCTGTCGCTGGCCTGGCCGTCGATCTCGCGCTCGTTCGCGGCGACCGGGCAATTCGACTGGCGCGGCGAACGCGTCGACGGCTCGATCTCCGCCAGCGACTTCGTCGCGATGCTGTCGGGCGACCGCTCGGGCTTGAAGGCGCGCATCGCCAGCGCGCCGCTGAAGCTGGCCTTCGACGGCTCGGTCGCCAACCGCACCAGCCTGATGATGGAAGGCACGGTAACCGTCGACAGCCTGTCGCTGCGCAACGCGATGCGCTGGATGGGACAGCCGGTGCCCGGCAGCGGCGGCTTCGGCCGCTTCGCGCTGAAGGCGCGCGCCAATCTGGTCGGCGCCTCGGTC